>OLFS01000392.1_pt1 | contig 42957 bp, 20 predicted proteins | sample 1605491 | NCBI WGS metagenome assembly OLFS01 (sample SAMEA3888921, study PRJEB22519) | human gut metagenome | biome: human gut; feature: human-associated habitat; material: faeces | place: Denmark | collected 2011 | reverse complement strand
GTGAAGGTATTCTTGCATATATGATTTAGTATATTTTAATTTTATACAGTCAATTTAAAATTAGTGTTAATTAATGTTTTGTTAAACATCAATCTTGTACAATGAAGAAAAAGATTTTAAAATGCTGTATGGTAAGTGCCCTGCTTCTTACTTCTACTGTGTATGCACAGCAGATTCAGAATATACGGGGTATGGTTGCCGATACTGATGGAAAGCCCTTATCAGGGGTGGTAGTCCAAGTGCCGGGGACGAAAAAGCAAGCATTAACGGACGTGGACGGCTATTTTGATTTACCGATTACAGAGGGAACGAAACTTAGTTTCTCTCATCCTGATTTTTACTCTCAGGAGACATGTTACAAGAAAAAAGGACGTTTCATTGTCCAGATGGCTTCACGTGCGATGCCCGGTCCGGAAGATAAAGAGATAGTGGTCGACCGTTTACGGGGGACTTCTAAGAAAGGAGAATTGACAGAAACAATTGGTTTTATAAATGGGACGTCAGTTACATCCACTCCTACTTATAATTTTTTAGGGGCTATACAAGGAAGGATGCCGGGGCTGAATATTTATCGTCAAGGTGGTGATATGCCAGCTGCTTATGGATGGAAAGTACGTAATTCACGTACGAATTTATTTTTAGTGGATGGAATTGAACGTGACTTTTACACTATGGACCCAGATCAAATCGAAAGCGTACAGGTGTTGAAAGATGGACTTTCTACCGTGATGCTGGGACAACGTTCTGCTGCAGGTGTCATTAATGTGATAACAAAGAAAGGTAACGTAGGTCGTCCTAGGTTTTCATTTACTGCCGAAACAGGTTTTGAAAAAGCGTTAAAGCTGCCGGATTTGCTTGGAGCCGTAGATTATATAACATTAGTGAACGAGGCCTATGCTAACGATCTCCGTGAACCGGGAGCTTATATTGAGGCCTATAATCCGGCAATTATAGAGAAATACCGGAATAAGGAGAATCCTTACCTTTATCCTGATGTGGACTGGTATGATGAGTTGTTAAATAATACAGCTCCTGTTCATCGCTACAACTTTAATGTATCTGGAGCTACGAATAGCTTTAATTACTTTGTAGATCTTGACTGGTATCGTGAGAATGGTTTTTTTAAAACAAATGATGCGAATAGTTACAATACCAATGCACAGACTAACCGATTTTCTGTACGCTCTAATTTAGGCGTCAAAGTAACTTCAACAACTTTTATGCAGATTAATCTGGCTGGACGCCAAGAACGTTATAATCAACCTGCTACAGGCACCCGGTCATTTTATAGTAATATACTTACTACACGTCCTAATCGTTATCCTGTTTATAATCCGGATGGATCTTATGGTTCGTATAAGGATTCGAAGGCAAATCAGAATTTGAAAGGTCTGTTATATGACAATGGTCATCAGTTTAAAGACAGCCGTCATATGTCTTTTGATTTGACGATCAAGCAAAATATGGATTTTTTGCTTGATGGTCTTTATTTGGAAGCTACTGGTTCTTATTATTCTGCGACTTCATATCTTACTACTCGTAGTAAAGAGTTTGCAGCTTATTTATATAAAGAAGATGGTTCTTATCAGCAGGTAGGTGAAGATAAGGACCAAGGTAACTCTGGAAATAAAGACCAGCGTTATCGTATTACTTTCTTGAAGGGAGCGGTTGGCTATGATCATTCATTCGGTAAACATAGAGTGGCTGCTTTGTTTGTAGCCGATCTGAATCAAATCCAAGATCAAAATGTACAGAAGGGATATTTGAGAAATTATACAAATTATTCCGGTCGAATGAATTACAACTATGATGATCGCTATTTGGCTGAGGCTGTATATACTCGCGGTGGATATAACTGGTTGGCTCCGGGCAACCGTTGGGCCGATTACTGGGGTATGGGAGCTGCATGGAACGGACATAATGAATCATTTGTGAAAGAATTGAATATCTTTAGTACACTGAAGCCACGTATTTCTTATGCAGTAACAGGGCAGGCTATATGTGATTATGCTGAATATAAACAGTCCTATAGCACCTCTAAGGTTCATGTGTATGGTGGTCCTTTTGATAATAAATGGACAGAGGAGAACAAAACAGCTTCGCGGCTTAATCCGGAAATAGCTAAGAAATTAAATGTAGGTATTGATTTGGGATTTCTCAATGATCGCCTAGCCTTTACATTTGATTATTATCAGAATAAGTTTTCTGACGTGGTGGCTACTTCTGAAATCAAGACGGCGATTCTTGGCAATGTTTACCCACGTTCTAATTGTGAAAAATATTCTTATACAGGTACGGAAATGGTACTTACTTGGCAAGATCGTATAAGAAATTTCAATTACTTCATTAATGGTAATTTAAGTTTTGAACAATCTAAATTCGAATATTCTCCGCAACTACCGAAGGCTTATCCGTGGATGAGTCGATTAGGAGATCCGGTAGGAATGACCTATGGATATGTGGCTGATGGAATTTTCCAAAGTCAGGAAGAAATCGATGCTTATGATGCTTTCTTGCCATCTGCTGTGAAGAGTACGATTATGCCGGGGGATATTCGTTATAAGGATTTGAATGGTGACCATATTATTGATATTCACGACCAGACCAATTTAGGTTCAAAGAAGGCTAAGGGATATTATGGTATTTCTGCTGGATTTAATTATAGAGGATTTGATTTTTCTGTATTTGCGCAGGGAACTCTCAATCGCCAAGTGTATTTGAACGGTGACTTTATGGACGGTTCAGGAAAAAGCGGCGAGGGTGCTATTACTTCTTATGTTTTAGGACGTTGGACTCCCGACAATCATACTAACACTCATACTCGCGTATGGTATGGTAGTAATAATAACAACAGGCAGACTTCCTCATTTTGGATATATGACGCAGATTATTTTCGCTTGAAAAACGTAGAAATTGGTTATACGTTGCCTACATTGTTGACACGCAAATTAGGTATTCCTTCCGTACGCATCTATGCACAAGGCATGAATCTGCTGACGGCTTCTGAGATTTTTGATGTACGCAATGATATTGATCCTGAAATATGGGGCGGCAGTTTCCCTATGACACGTACTATTAACTTTGGTATAAGCATAAAACTATAAAAGATGAAACGATATATACATATTTTAATTGGTGTATTGACTGTGTTCGGTGTCTTTTTTACCTCATGTGAGGATATGGAAAACGAACCGCTTGAAATTCAGTCGGATATTTATGTGTGGGACGAGGATGATTATACGGGTGAAAACGCAAAACAATGGTTAAACTTTATTTACTCGTTTATACCTGCAGGTATGGACCGTTTTAATGGACAACCTATGGAGGTATTGACTGATGATGCAATTCCAACCGACAGGGCCAATGCTAACTGGTCGGTAATAAATTCTGGATATTCAACTACTAATATGTTTCCTTTAGAGCATAGAAAAGCGGATACATATGGTGAAAGTTGGACATTGCTTTACAAGGCAATTCGTTATTGTAATATATTTTTGCAGAATTATGAGAAAGTGCCTTGGTCGGATTGGGAAGAGGCATCTTATCACGCCAATGAGGCTCGTGCTTTGAGGGCATATTTTTATTGGCTCTTGGTACGTACTTACGGAGGAGTCCCTTTGATTTATGACAAAGTGTTTACGATGGATAGCCCTGAACTACGTACATTACAAAGAAATAGCTTTGCAGAATGTGTCCAATACATTAAGGATGAAATAGATGCGGTGAAAGATAACTTACGTCTCTATTCAGATATTGGTGAGCGTAAATCACCTGATGAAAAAAAGAATAGCTTTGCCGAGGGAATAGACAGCAATTGGAAACATGTACGTAAGTGGGGCTTGTTGGGACTTGAAGCCCGTATGTTGCTATATGCTGCAAGTCCATTGGTTAATGGTACGGGTAATGCGGCAGAACCTTGGCTGGGTTATCCCGAAAATGATCCTAACAGATGGAAAGAAGCAGCGGATATTTGCCGCACAATCATTAATACGAATCAGTTTATACTTGAAAAGGATCGTACACGATTGAGTCGTACAACAATCAATGGGGAAGTATTGTGGATGAAAAAAGGGCAGGATGGTAACGCTCTCTATGCTGATAATTGGGGATATAAAAATTCACCTATGAGTTTTAAAGATATGGGAACTTGGGCGGGTAATGGTCGTCCTTGTCGTGGTCAAACTAGCCCTACACAAGAATTGGTAGATGCATTTCCAATGAAGAATGGAAAATCTATTGATGAAGCAAAAGAGAGTGGCGAGTATAATCCGCAAGATCCTTATAAAAATCGTGATCCACGTCTTACGCAAACTGTGTTTTATCACAATAGTCGTTGGTTGAGAGCAAATGTAGATGTTTCAGAAGGTGGGAAAGACAATAATTCCATAGAGCCGACGCAGGAAGCGACTCGGACGAAGACCGGTTATTATCTGAAGAGACATTTAGCCGAAAATGAAGAAGACACCCAATTTGGTAAAACTAATTTCCACTCTTCGATAGTTTCTTCTTGGCCGGTGGTACGTTATGCTGATATTTTATTGATGTATGCAGAGGCACAAACCGAATATTTGAATAAAGCACAAGGAGCAAGTATTATCAATGATGAATTGGTGTATAAGTCGATTGAAATGGTACGTCAGCGCGCAGGACTTAATCCTTATACTTTGAAAAGAGGAATGAGTTATGATCAACTCATTAAATTGATACGTAATGAACGCCGTTGTGAGTTTGCTTTTGAGGAAAGCCGTTTTTGGGATATTCGTCGGTGGAAAATTGCTAACGACGTTTACTCCAAACCATTGCATGGCGTGAGGATAACTAAAAAAGAAGATGGAACTTTTCATTATGATTATAATATGGAGGTAGCAAAACCTTACTGGGACGATCGTATGTATCGTCTTCCGATAGATCATAATGAAGTTTTATTTAATCCGAATATAGTACAAAACCCGGGTTACTAATTTGTAAACAGAATATTTATGAAAGTTAAGAATATCATACTATTCTTGTTGTTCCTCTTCCTGGGAGCAACAATCTACGCCCAAAATACGGTAGTTAGGGGTAAGGTTCTGGACGAGAATGGCGAGCCGCTAGTAGGTGCTACCGTGCAGGAAACAGGAAATAAAGCAAATGGCACTATTGTAGATGTAAATGGTGATTTTGTTCTGAAAGTGAAGAGTTTGAATGGGAAACTTACCGTTTCTTATGTGGGTTATCACACTTTGGAGGAATCCATGGGCAATCGATCTTTTATAAAGTTGGTTTTGGCACCGGACTCAAAGGGGTTGGATGAAGTTGTGATTTTGGGTTACGGCCAGCAAAAACGTATTACTATGACTGGTGCTGCAAGCAGTATTAAAGCAGAGGAGATTAAACGTGTACCTGTGGGTAGTATAAACAATGTGTTGGCTGGGCGCTTGCCGGGTTTTTTCTCCGTGCAACGTAGTGGTCAACCGGGAGCCGATGCTGCAGACTTTTTTATTCGTGGAAGTAATTCATTGAATGGCGACAGAAAGCCTTTGATAATTGTAGATGATATAGAATATTCGTACGAGCAATTGGCACAAATCAGTGCTAATGAAATTGAGAGTATTACGATTCTAAAAGATGCTTCTACTACTGCTGTTTATGGATTGAAAGGTGCCAATGGTGTATTGGTTATAAAGACTACTCGCGGACAGGAAGGCAAACCTACCATTAACTTTACAGCTGAAGGAGGTATTAATAGGGCCATTAAAATGCCTACAATTCTTGACGCTTATACAACGGCATCCCTTTATAATGAAGCGCAGTTAAATGATGCATATGGGCTGAGTGAGCAACCGGTTCTTCAGTTTTCTCCCAGCGATTTGGAGTTTTATCGCAATGGTCTCGATCCTTATGGTCATCCTAATGTAGACTGGGTAAATACGGTGCTTGCCAAACAATCTTCTTCCGCACGTTTTTCCGTAGATATACGTGGTGGTAACAAGTTTGTGAAATATTTCACATCTTTGGCATATTATACTCAAGGCGGTATGATGAAACATTATGCTCCTATTCAGCCTGGTGAAGATGTTGATAACAACTATTATTACCGGCGCTATAATTTCCGTTCTAATTTGGATTTTACACCGACTAAGACTACAAGTATTCGCTTGGACTTGAACGGGCGTTTTGAGACACAGAACACTCCTGCCGGTTCAGTGAAAGGTTCGCTTTTTGATGAGATTAAGAATTACAGCATATTGACTCCCTATGCAATGCCATTGACTCTGCCTAATGGTAAGCCTTCGTATGCCACTCATCCTGGTGTGGATACTTCAAATCCGGTAAATCCAATTGCCCGTTATGCCAATTGTGGTTACAAGCGTTATTATAAGAATAATTTTAATGTATTGTTGAGTGCCGAACAAAAACTTGATTTCATTACCGAAGGATTATCGGCAATGGCTACGGTTTCATATGCCGGTAACTTTAATGAAAGACGTGAATTGACACGTAGTGTAGATCTTCCCGCTTATTTGTATGATCCGGACAATAATTCTTATATTGCCCGCGGAGGAGGTTCTAAAAAATTTCCGACTTATTCACTAGGTGGAAATGATGATACCTTTAACTATAAGGTTACTTATCAGGGTAGATTGAATTATGATCACACTTTCAATGCGACACACCATCTTTACATGTTGTATCTTATCAGTCGCCAGTCATACATAAATCAAAAGAATTTGTCGGACAATGACCAAAGTATGACATGGCGTTTGGGATATGATTTTAAACATCGCTATATGGTGGAATTCAATGTAGCTTATAATGGTAATGACCGTTTTGTCGGAAAGAAAAAGTTTGGCTGGTTCCCGGCTGTTTCGGTAGGTTGGAACCTGTCGGAAGAGACGTTTTTCAAGAGTGCTTTCCCGTTCTTCGACTTGTTTAAGTTGCGTGCCTCTTACGGTCTGGTCGGTAGCGATAATTCTTTTGGAAAAGATAAAAATACAACGGATGTCATTTGGAAAGGGGGAGGTAATCCCTGGGGAAATACGACAACTGAGGGAGAACTGGTGTATGTCGATGCCACCTGGGAGAAAGAACGTAAGCTTGATGTTGGTTTGGATATGAATATGATTGATGGACGCTTGCGCTTTACGATAGATTACTTTCGTAACCAGCGTTATGATCAGCTGATTGCAAGTGGTGACATACCTGCTATTATCGGACAAACACTACCCAAACGCAATATCGGTAAATCCGAGAATTCAGGTTTTGACGGTGAATTGAATTATCGTGGTTCTATAGGTGATTTTAGTTACAATGTGGGTACTACTTTTTCTTATGCTAAAAATAAGGTGGTATATGTTAGTGAAGCACCGGCTTACCCTTATCAGGCACAAACCGGACATCGTATAGGCACGAAGTTGGGATTGAAGTGCGTTGGCTTTTATCAACAAGAGGATTTTGATGAAAATGGTAAGTTGAAAGAAGGTATTCCGGCTCCAGCTTGGGCAAGCAATTTGCAACCCGGTGATTTACGCTATGCTGATTTGAATGGTGATAATTTTATCACTGATGCTGATAAAACATATATATCTAAGCCCGATACGCCTACATGTACCTATGGTATTACTCTTGGAGGTAGCTGGAAAGGATTATCGTTTAATATGTTGTGGCAAGGAGCATTCGATTATGCTATTCCTAATATGGGAGGTAATCTTATACCTTTTGTCAACAATATGCAAGAATTGATGCTTGAACGCTGGACTCCGCAAAATACGAATGCTCGTTTTCCACGTTTGGGAATTACTACTTGGGAAAATAATAATTATAATACCCATCTTTCTGATTTCTGGTATTTGGATGCTTCGTATATTCGTCTGAGAAGTGCGGAAATTGCCTATCAGTTGCCACAGGACTGGCTGCGAAAAACTACAAAAGATATAGTGAAAGCAGTGCGCTTGTATGTTACCGGTTACAATCTGCTCAACTTTTCTAATCTGACGAAGCTGAGTATGGACCCTGAAAATACGAGCAGTTCGGTTTATCCTACACAGGCAAGTTATATGTTTGGAGTTCAATGTGCATTTTAAGAAATAATAATATGAGACTGAAATATATCACAAAGTTTTTTTTAGTTGCTGCTTGCGGATTTGTCACTTTTGCAGCATGCAGTGATGAGTATCTTGATAAGAAAGTAGACGTTTCTGAAACGCAAGAGAAGGTCTATTCGGACAGTGCGAAAGTTGCAGGTGTTGTCAATGGCTTTTACGGTCAAATCGGCTATTCCCATAGTTATAAACGGTTCGGGCAGTGTGGTCTTGATTTTCCTGCCAAAGAACTGGAGGCAAGAGGGGCGGAACTAAGCATGGGTATGTACTTAGCTCAAGGAACGGTCAATGTTAATAATGCAGGAAACGATGCGTGGAACAATACGTATAATAAATGGCGCGCTATCAACATTTTCATGAACAATTACAATGAGGGGAAGGTAGCGGCTATTCTGAGTTCAGACCCGAATAAACCGGGTGAGACCCTTACTAAGGCCACCATTGAATATTGGAAAGGACAGGCTTTCTTTCTTCGTGCATGGTTTATAGCCACGATGATAAAACATTATGGTGGAATTCCTTTGATTGAAGACCGGGTGTATACTGAAAATGATAAGATCGATGTGCCTCGATCTACATATGGAGAAAGTGTTAAGTATGCAGTAGACCAGTGTGACAGTGCTTTCTATTATTTGGAGCGTTCGGGACATATTTACAGTCAGGGGACTGTTAATCCTGTAGGAAGCATTCATGGGAAAAGCGAAGGGCGTGCATGCGGTATGGCGGCTCTGGCTTTGAAGGCGCGTATTCTTCTGTATGCGGCAAGTCCGTTAGTGAATTGTAAACGTGAAGATGATCCGAACTTGCTGGTTTCTTATGGAGATTACGATGCAGCTCGTTGGAAGACTGCTTATGATGCAGTTAAAAGATTTATAGACCTTAATAATGCTAATTCATGGTATGAGCTACGTCCCGGTCAAAAAGACAACACTACAGCGGCCAAAAGCTGGTGGCCTCGGTTCTATTATGCGTTTATGCATGATGCTGTTACGAATAAAGAACCTATATTTTGCGATTTTCTTTCGAATGAACAAGGTGACAGCCAGAATCGTGTAGCATTGGATGCTTATTATTCTCCTAATTCACGTATATCACGATTTGCTAATTTGAATAAGCTTACAGGCTTTCCTACACAGGAACTAGTAGATGCTTTCCCTATGGCTGATGGTTTTCCGATTCGTGATAGCCGGAGTAAGTATACATACGAGGATGGTGATGATATGTATCTGAATCGTGATCCGCGTTTAAAGGCAACAGTATCTTATAACGGTGCTTATCGTATGATGAATGCTTATAAGGATGCGTTAATGAGGACATATACTGGTGACATGGTGACAACGGGGAATCCTGATGAGACAAGTGCTATAAAAGATGGTATTTATCAGCCAAATGCGACAACTACAGGATACTATCGCATGAAATTTATTTTGGATAATGGTGGCTTGGAAACCTATGACTATCGCCCGACTATCCTGATGCGTTATGCGGAAATTTTATTGATTGCTGCAGAAGCTGCTAATGAATTGGTTGCAGACGGAGCATTGGCTCCGGAAGAATCAAAGGAGTATATTCGTATGATTCGCCAGCGTGCTGAGATAGAAGAAGGAGAATCTAATAAATACGGTGTTATGGATGACATTAAAAAAGAAGATATGCGCAAGCTGATTCAGACAGAGCGTCAGATAGAACTGGCGTTTGAAGAACATCGCTATTGGGATGTACGCCGTTGGAAGATTGCAAAAGAAGTGTTGGGCGGTCCTAGTCATGGAATGGAGATTACACGCAGGGTACTTGATGATGGAGGCGAAAGCTTTAGTTATCGTCGTATAGAGGTGCTGAACCATGTATGGGATGATCGGCTGTATTGGTGGCCCGTTCCACAAAGTGAAATGTCAAAGTCTGGCGCATTGATTCAGAATCCCGGGTATTAATGTTAATAAATAAAAAATAAAGAAACATGAAATCTATAAACTATATATTGATAGTTGCCTTGATGTTACTGTTTCACGGTTGCGTGCAAGGCGAAGGCATGGTTTCCGGGGAAGGGGAAACGTATAAGATAAAGGCTGACCTTCAAACAAAAGGGGAGGTAGAAGGCTTTTATGACAAAGGAACAGGAACATTGACGTTGCTTGTGTCGTGGACCGATCTGTTTGTAAAAGGAGAAGATGAGATAGTCGGTGTTAAGATTTACAAGGGAGCACAACACAATGGAGCGATTCGTTTTCTAAAATATTTGAATAATAATCCCACTAATGAAGCTGGCATAAGTTTTGTTATTTCTTCTTATCAGGGGCTATCAGCTGCTGAAGAACAAGCTTTGTTGGCAGGCGAACTTTATTTGGCTATTTCTACGGAAAAGCATCCTGATGGCATTGTTTCCGGACAGATTACAACTTCTGTTTATGAACAGTTGAATTCACATAAGATAAAGAAAATCAAACTACAGGATGATGCTACGGAATTTCGGGTGAAGATGGGTACTACAGCTAAATTGCCGCTTTTAGTTATACCTTATTATGCTGCGAATCCGGCGGTGAAGTATGAATCATTGAATACAGATGTGTTTACAGTAGACAGTGAAGGTATGATCAGTGGCTTGAAACCGGGAGTTGGAAAAGTAAAAGTAACTTCTACGGACGGGACAAATATTGTAGCCACTTTTGATATTAAGATAACTAGTCCGGAAACGGTTAGTGATATAATCTTTGCCGACTCGGATAATTTGTTTATTATTAAGGGTGAGGAACCACTGCAACTGGTATGGTCGGTATTACCTGAAACAGCAGTAAATAAATCTGTTAAATTCATTTCGTCTGATGAATCCATAGCTACGGTTGATGCGGAAGGACGTGTTACGGCACTTTCGTCAGGTACGGTAACTATCACGGCAATGGCGGCTGATGGTGCTGGAACTTCGTCTACCTGTGTGGTGAAAGTTTATGGCACTTTCCGAATGCTTGATCGTGCAAAATGGACGGCAACAGCTACTTCCTGGCAAGTGAACAATGAGCCTTGGAAGGCTATTGACGGAGATGGTACCTCTTCTTCCTTGTGGCACAACATATGGAACAATGGTACAGGAAATGGTAATTTACCGCAGGCGTTGGTGATTGATATGGGTGATGAGGAACGAGTTTCACAATTAGAATTGGATAGGCGGAATGACAACAATACAGCGGACGTTCATACGGTAGAAATATACGTTGGCATGGATGCCGATACAGCTCCATTGGTCGGAACGATCGTTTTTGGTGATTCAAGCAACAAAGAGATTACAGGACGTGTATCTTTTGAACCTATGCAAGCTCGTTATTTGAAACTGGTGTTTACTAAGAGTAACCGAGGAAAATCTGTCAGTGCGGCTGAGGTCAGAGCTTATTTGCTGGAATAAAAGGAATTGTTTTTCAGGATGTAGAGAGGAATGTCATCATTCAACATTAGGGTTTGAACTTGTAATTTGAAACTTGACTATCCTTTTTGACAAGACAAGAGCCATATCGCAACTTAAATAGAGTTCGGTATGGCTCTTTAATGTTATTTATCGTGTCACAGTCCGGGATATTTTCCGTTTTAAAGAAATAATACGCCCATCCTCAGAAACTCCTTGCACGAGAATTGTATAGGGTGTATCGCTATCTGAGGTATAAAAATCAAAAGAAGCTTCTCCATTATCAGTTATAGGTACACAGGGATTCCAATAGAGAGTCGACCGGTTATCTTCCGATACAGAACTTTGCTTCTCTTCGGTATCATAACAGACCGGATAAAAACGTTTTAACCGCTGATACCCCAAAGGGGATACACGTACTACGTTCCTCACAAGTTCGGGGCGTGTTATTTCTCCCCGTTTTGTCATGATCAGAATAGCCCCGTTTGCTCCTTTCATTCCAAAAACTGCTGCTGACGCATCTTTTATGACTTCTATTTCATCTATTTCATCAATGTTTATATTCCTCACATCTTCAAATGTAGTAGGGATGTCATCCAGGAAAAACAGTTCATTTTTAATCCCACTCAGCATTACACTATCCCCGCTTATATATACTCCGGGAAATCTTTCCAACATGTCCGTCAACGATCTCGGATGGGGAGTCATTAATTCTTCCGCTGTTTTTACCCTTCCCATAAAAGAATGATATACTGATTTACCTATCTTCTTTACTGAATCTGCTTTTACAATGACTTCGTCCAACTGATAACTGTTCATTGCCTGGGCCAAGGAATCAAACCGTTCCTGGTTTTCATTCCGATAAGCATAAGATTTAGCTGAGTTAGCGTTATGGTTGACAACAGAATGTTTGAATGGATAGAATACTTCCGGTTCCACTATCGGCTGGATTGATTTATTACCTCTCTTGCCTGTTGCTCTTATGAGAAAAGTAGAGCCTTCGGGAAAATCAAACCCGGTAAAACAGAATCTACCCAAAGAGTCTGTATGTTGTTTGGCACTAAAAAGAGATTCTATGCCAAAAATCGAAACTTCAGCATCTGTTTTTGCTTTGCGGCTATAAAAATCATAAGCGATTCCTTTTATTTCAGGAGATACATCAAAACGACCGCCCGGATGTTGATAATTACCGTTTAATAAATTCTTGAGATTGTAGCGTGGCCACTGCTGCCGGTCAGCAGACAAATCGGATTCCCATAGTAAATATGGAGCGATCATGCGGAGACTATCCAAACATACACTGGCATCATCCGTCACCGATACGGAAAAATTCCCTTTCAAAGGTTTTCCTGTCTCATCAAGCAGCTTCATGACAACGTTAACCTGTTCTCTGCGACTATAAGTTGGTTTATCTGTCGTAAACTTTATATCTGGACCTTTTCTTTCATTCGTACACAATAAATGTTGATCTAGAAGATGTAGCCGGTCATCCAGTAATAATGTCTGGACTACACCTGCCGGAAAGGTACTGATATCAAATAAATAGCGTTCACGTTCTTTTTCGAGGGCTTCAGCATAAAATACGATTCCACGGCAATGCATGGTCAAATATAACTTTTCTCCTCGTGATAATTTAGCTAAAACAACCGGAGATAAAGCTACTGACAGAATATCATTTTGGTGATTTAAGTCGAACAATGATGCTGTAGCATCCTGCTGTTCATCTTTTATCTTCAATGTTTCATATATATTTCCTGTAATGACCGGATTTATCACTGGCAATTCGACATCAAACAGGCAATCCTGATTCAGATTCTCCATAAAACGAGTATAAGCACATAAATGGTAGCTACTCTGCGGAGCAGATATGGGAATTGGCATATAACCGCAATAAATAGAGTCACTCAAACAAACTCTAACCCGATGAATAACCGAATCCAACTGATTGATAAGTTCTACATAGACACATCGACTTACAGTTGCAGGAATGTGTGTAGCTGCATCGACCACATGCGCACGAAACCAAATTGTATCTCCTGCAATATAAGCAGATTTATCTGTATGGAGATAAAGTTTCTCTTGCGGAAATAACATCAATTGATCTTTAAAGCGATCTTGAATGGAATCAACCAGTGAGGATTGTGCCATACAGGGCAGCAACATTCCGGCATATAGAATGGTAGGAACGATTATTTTTATTGTTTTCATATTATTCTAGCAAACGGAAAATCTCTCACGACACCATTACAGATACAGACCAGCTAATAAATATAGAAAAATAGCAGTACAGGAAATTACCCTTTATTCTTTTCCCTGTATTGGCTGGGTGTCATTTGGAATTCCTCTTTAAAGTGTGAATTAAAATATTTTAAGGTGTTGAAACCTACCATGTAAGAGATTTCATTTATGTTATATTGACTGTTGGTTAGTAATTGCGCCGCCCTTTTTAAACGGATGGACCGGATAAATTGGAGTGGCGTTAAATCGACAATAGATTGCAACTTCCGGTTCAAATGAGTCTTACTCAGTCCCAGGTCCTTACTTAAATCTTCAATCGAATATTCCGGATTGTCGATGTTCTCTTCTACGAAGTGTAGAGCTTTTCTTACCAATTCCTCATCAAGAGATGTGGTAGTTATGCTGCTAGGAGTTATTTCGATAGTTTTATGGAATAACATTTTCCTGTTTTCCTGTTGTTCAATTAGTTTTTTTATTCGTATACACAATAGCTCGAAACTGAATGGCTTGGAAATATAAGAATCAGCACCGGCCTCATAACCTTCCATTTTTGATTCGTCCGAAGTACGGGCCGTTAGTAGGATGAAAGGAGTGTGAGAAGTTTGTATATTGGATTTAACGCGTTGACACAATTCGATCCCGTCCATTTTGGGCATCATCAAATCGGAGATGATTAAATCCGGATATTCCGATAGTATCAATTTTTCAGCTTCTTCTCCATTCGAAGCATCAATGACACGATAGCATTCACTAAGTTGCTCGGTTAAGTAATTGCGGAACTCGTCGTTGTCTTCAACAACAAGGAGTTTTTTTCTATCGTCTTTTTCTTTTGTGTCGGGTATGATGTCGTTTATTTCATTCTTTTCTTCTTTTTCTTCCTGATGATTTTTATCATTGCTTTTAGGCAAATCAACCGGTATATACACTGTAAAAGTACTGCCGATGTTAATTTGGCTGCTCACTGTTATATCTCCGTTATGTAATCTGGCGTATTCTTTAACCAGATGCAGGCCAATACCGCTTCCAGCTGGTGCATTATCGTCTTTTATCTGGTAGAAGCGTTCAAATATATGAGGCAAGTCTTTTTCGTCGATGCCACATCCGGTATCGCTTACTTCTATCATGATGTATTCTTTATCGTTTCTGTCTGCTTTATTCACAGTAAGTTGTATATGCCCATTTTGTGGAGTGAATTTAAATGCGTTAGACAACAAGTTATTAATGATTTTATACATCATATCATGATCGTAATTGATCAGGAGATAATCAACCGATGTTTCTAGGGTGAAATCGATATTTTTAGTAGTGGATAACTCTTTGAATTGTAGATATATATCTTTTATGAATTGTATTATGTTTCCTGTCTTGAATAAAACTTTCTCCCCTTTTATTTCCAGTTTTCTGAAGTCCAGAAGCTGATTAACCAGACTAAGCAGCAGGTGTGCATTTTGATAGATGGAATCCAGCTTCTTCTTCAATACCATATCGCTCTGCTGTTTTATTAACGTTTCGAGAGGAGTTAATATTAATGTTAAAGGAGTGCGGAATTCATGACTGATATTGGTGAAGAATTGAAATTTCATTAGGTCCAGTTTTATTTTCTGTTCCTGTTCATATATCTCTTTTTCCTTGAGTATTTTTTTCTGCGTCCGTCTTTGATATCGTTTTAGAATGTAAATAAAGATAGCTATGCTCAATATGATATAAATGATTATAGCATAAGAAGTAGCCCAAAACGGAGGAGTAATTATAATGGTTAATTCGTAGGGTATTTCTCCCCATACTTTATCATTATTGGCTGTATACACAATAAAATTATATTTTCCCGGGCGGAGGCCGGTGTAAGTAGCCTTGCCCAGTTCATTGCCTGAAATTTCATTCCAATCTTCATCAAAATTCTTGAGCATGTATTTATAGTATGTCTGTGACGGATTAACATAATTCATACCCGCGAACTCAAATGTAATGAAATTCTGATTGTATTTAAGGGTTATTTGCTTGGTTTTATTTATGGGTTCTTTTAATATGATTTTTCCATTATACTTTTCTTCTTCTTTTATGAGGGAATTGAAGATTCTGAATGCTGTTAATACAGGTTTGTTTTTACTATTATTGTAGATGATTTTGTTGGGATCAAAATAATTAAATCCATGTGCTCCTCCAAAATATAATGTGCCGTCTTTGGTTTTAAGAGCTGAATGATCATAGAATTTTCCCCATTGTAATCCATCTGAAATTCCGAAATTTACTATCGAAAAGTTATAAGTATCATTAGATTGAATGGGGGCGATTTTGCAAATGCCGTTCAGTGTTGAAGCCCATATTACTCCATTGTCGTCTTCAAGCAGGGAGGATATTTCATTATTAGGTAGTCCTTCAGTGACGGTGAGCTTATATAATTTGGTTTTGTCCCAAACTCTGATGCCATCTTCTGTAGCAAACCATTCAAGTCCCCTGGTGTCTTTTAATATCCCGAAATATTTAATGTTCTGTTCAAAATCGGGATTGTCAGTTCCGGGAATATACAAGCTGTCTTGTTTGGTATTGTAATAGTAGATACCTTTATCTCCTAGTGCAGCGAATGTTTCATCGTTAATTGGATAGAGGTGATAGATTAGGGTATAGTCTTTTATTTCCGGATATTTATCGGCTAACATATATAGCATTTTTCCACTAACCGGATCGATTTGTCCTACACCGCCTGTCACACTGGCCCAGAATCGGCCGTCTGTATCTTCATAGATGCATCTTGAAATATTTTGGTTCGGATCTTTCTCCAGATTGATTGATGACCTGAGATATTGTCTTATTTGTTTCCCTTCTATACAAAAGAATCCACCCAGATAAGTTCCTACCCATATTCTGCCGCTATGGTCTTTCCTGATAGAGAGACACAGGTCGTTGATTTGTTCTTTAAACAATCGTTCCACTTTCTTTGATTCCGGGTAGAAACGATATAAACCGTCTCCAGAGCCAATTAAGACAGTACCGTCTTCTTCTTCCAGGAAACAGCGTATGGTTTCGTTAGTAATTTGTGTTCCGGTATTAATGGTCTGAATTAGCTGAAACTTTTGCATGCTGGGGTGATAGTAACATAATCCCTGAAAAAGTGTACCTATCCATATGCCATTATTAGGATCTATAAAGAGTGTGTAGATGTCATTGTCCTGTATTCCCCCGTTTATGAGACGCATGCCTGGCAGGTGAGTAACTTCGAATGTTTTGCCGTCAATATATCTTAATCCGGATTTGGAAGTTCCTACCCATACATTTCCGTCGTTATCCATGTCCATGCAGGTGAAAAAATTGGATATGCCTTTAATCGTGGCAACTTCTTTCCAGTCTCTGTTTATCCTGTGGTGAAAGTAAACAGCATTGTTATACATCAGCCAGATATTCCCCACAGAGTCAGGATGAATATATATTCTATCGGTAAAGTCGCCTATGATATTCAAAAAACGGGTTTCCTGAAAAATAAATTCGTGAGAGGTATAGTCCCAACAGCGTATTAATCCGCTGCTATATACAATCCAACAGAGATTTTTGTACTGGGTCAGTTCCATCGGGATTCCGTATAGCCTGGTGAAATCACTCTGACCGTCTTCTATCGTAATAAGTTTGCTTTGGGTTGTATCGTAAAAGGTAAATGTATTATCTTCTGTCAGAAACCAGTAGTTCTTGGAATCGTCAATAAAGAGATTCTTCAGATGTTTGGTAATACCCAATGTGGCTAATTCTTCCGATATATTGTAGTTGAATTTGTTGGTATTCAGGTCAAGAAGCAACAGATATCCGAGTTCTTTCATCCATATTCTCCCTTGATTGTCATAATATTCTTTGGTGGGGCGATTATAATTCCATACGTATTTCTGTTTTTTATCATAATGGAAGTATTCAAAGGTCGTTCCATTATAGATGTTCATTATAGAAGCGGTTCTGACAGCAATACGTCCGTCGGGGGTGATGCTCAATCCACGTATCTGATTATCGGACAGGCCATCGACGATATCAATTAGACGGAATTTATATTGATTGATAGCAAAACTGCTTATGCTTAAAAGCAATACTAGGATGGATGACAGATATCTCATTATTAATAGGAATTGGTTTTTCTACTACAAAGAAAACAAAAAAAACGGTATATTCATAGTACTCATTGCCTCATGAGGTAGTACAATTTGAACCATTTCCTTAGCCGGGAGCATTACTGTTTATCGAATCGATCAGTTTATGATTCTATATGACATAGGGTTAATTTTATTTATCCGTATCTTTGTAAGTGCTAAAATGCTGTAATCGTTGCTTTAATCATTAAACTCAGGGATGTATTTATGACATTAAAAACAAGAATTTATTTATTATGCTCTTTTCTTTTGGTCGGCTGTAATCAGCCCAAAGAGAAAGTTGAGACTCAAATGACGGAAATTAACAACCCTATCCTTCCAGGATATTTTGCAGATCCTTCGCTGGTGCAGTATGAAGGTAAGTTTTATCTCTATGCGACGGTCGATCCGTGGGGAGCGGATTTTCTGCCGTGCTGGGTTTCCGAGGATTTCCGGAACTGGACGTTTCATCGGTTGAACTGGCCTACGAAAGCGGCTTGTACATCTGCTCTCTCCCATAAAAACATGGTATGGGCGCCTTCTGTTATTCAAAAAGGAGATATGTTTTATATGTATGTATCTGTGGGGTCAGAGGTCTGGTGTGGTAAAGCTGCCCATCCGCTTGGTCCATGGGAAAACGTGTTGGGAGATAAACCCATGATATCGTTTGATACCACTCGCTATTATCATGTAATAGATGCTGAAGCCTTTATTGATAATGATGGAAAAGCCTATCTTTATTGGGGATCCGGTTGGGGATGGACTAACGGTCATTGTTTCGGAGCCCGGCTGAATGACGATATGGCTTCTTTTGCGACAGAACCGGTGGAAGTAACGCCTGCGCACTATTTTGAAGCTCCGTATATGCTGAAACATAACGGTAAATACTATCTGACTTATTCGGAGGGAAAAACAATTGATGATACTTACAAGGTATGTTATGCTGTAGGCGATCATCCACTTGGTACGTTTGAAGAAGCTGGGAATAGTCCAATCCTGACTACAAATAAAGAATTGAAAGTTTATGGTCCTGGTCACCACACCCTGTTTACTTACGATAACAAAACCTATATGTTGTACCATCGGCATCGTTGGCCGTTTTTTAATGATGGGTCGGCCTTCCGTCAGACTTGTTTGAGTGAACTAACTTTCAATGATCCGGAAAATGAAATTAATAATATTGTGCCGCATCATGCCCAGTTATTCCCCGATCTAAACAAGGATGACAGGCAATTCATAAAAGTGGATGAAATCTTATCAAGTTCGGAGCGGAATAAAGACTTTATGGCGAAAAATGTATTGGATGGCAGCTATGCTACACGTTGGGAAGCAACAGATGGCGAAGAAGATTCCTATTTATCAGCCATTTTTAAGGATAGTGCATATATCGATACCATGGAGATTCGTTTTGAATATCCTTGGAAGAGGTATTTCATAAAGGTTGAAACTGCTGATGATAAAAACAACTGGGTGGCAGTTGCAGATCATACGGCCGAGGGGATTGAGGGGTCACCCGTTCATATTCCGATTTCCAAGGTATGCAAATCGGTAAAAATTTCCTTTTTAAATAAACCCGGAGCGGCAAAACCCTCAGTGTGGGAGTTGCTCTTTTACTAAACTTTTCATTGCTATGAGATTAAGAAAAATATGGTTACTTTGTAATTTGGTATGCATTATTCCCGGTGCTTTCGCCCAACAGTTTATTCATCCTGGAGTACTCCACTCCGAAAAATCATTGGAGCGGATAAAGCGTTTAGTTGATCAGAAAGCCCAACCGGCTTATGGTTCGTATGAAATTCTCGCAAAGCTACCGGAAGCCAGGGCCGACTATCAGATGAAAGGACCTTTCGAAATAATAAGCCGGGATGGAAAGTATGGATACACCAAAGGACCTAGTGAACGTGATTTTAATTCCGCCTATTACAATGCCCTTCTTTGGAAGATAACCGGAAAGAAAGCCCATGCGGACAAATCCATGGAAATTATCAGAGCTTATGCTCGTACCGTTCGGCAGATACCGCCTACTAATGATGCTCCGCTTTGTGCGGGATTGCAGGGATTTATACTGGTTAATGCGGCTGAGATTATGCGCTACACTTATATGGAGACTCATTATCCGAATGGTTGGAGTGAGCAGGATACAGAGTGTGTAGAGGCTATGTTCCGAAAGGTGTTTCAGCCGGTTTTAAGCAAATTCTTTCAAACGGCCCCCTATACTAATGGTAATTGGGGAATTGCGGTAGCTAAAGCGCAGCTTTCTTTCGGGGTATTTTTGAATGACCGTAAGCTCTATGATGATGCAATTGACTTCTTTTATCATGGAAAAGATAACGGAAGTCTGCCTAATTATATTGCCGAAAGCGGGCAATCGCAGGAAGCCGGTCGGGACCAACAGCATGTAATGCTTGGTGTCAGTTGCTTTGCTGATATGGCGGAAGTGGCCTGGACACAAGGTGATGATTTGTATGGTGCTTTGGATAACCGCATTATGAAAGGATATGAATACATTGCCAAATCAAATCTGGGGTACGATGTTCCCTTTGTTAAATGGAAAGATATAACCGGAAAATATTCACATCTTTCTACTTTTGGAAAAGAGGGCATGGGGCGTTTCCGTTCGGTTTTTGAGATAGCCTATAATCATTATGTGCTGCGAAAAGGGCTGGAAATGCCCTATACGAAAATCGTTTTAGGTCTTGTACGTCCAGAGGGACCGGGTTTTACTTGCGACAATACCGGTTTGGGCAGTCTGCTTTATTATTTGGGTGATGATTTGAATACCGGAAAAGACAGAGGAAGGATAGAAGAAGATCTTACCCAGTTGAAAGCATGGAACTTCTCTACAGCTTCATATCGGGCAGTCAACGGAGTGATGTCATTGGTCTCTTCGGGGGTTAAACTACAGAAACGTGTTCAGTACGATTCTTCTGCCTATCCCAATATAGTGGTAAAAGCTTCTGGTATTCCGGCATCGGCAAATAAGAAATGGTTAACTTTATCTTATAGTATAAGTGCGGCGCCGGAGTCTTGGGAATTTGATTCGGACAAAGCAATGAAAGTGGGTGAGGATATATATGTATTTAAAATAACAGATGTCCGGTCAAAAAATGGATACTCATTCTCTAAGGCTTTAACGAATGCAACCATGACTCTGGATTTTGGCGATACTTGTGGTGAACCTGTGGTAATTGAATGGGTACGTTCACTTACCAATGCGGAGTTGCAGTCTGTTCAGTAAAACAATCACAAAATATATATATATGAAAAGTCGGTTTAGAATAAGAAAATTCACTTTAGCACGGTTAATACTCCTTTCGCTAGGTTTAATGAATACATTTGCCGCTTTTTCAAAAAGTAAGGATGTTACTTTTTTAGTGAATGGTGTGTCTTGTCAATTGGAGCAAGGTGTTTTGAAGGTTGAATTTGTCACTTCGGATATTGTGAGAGTACAATATACGGGGGAAAATGTATTTAAGGGGAATAGCACAGGTATTTGTATGCCTCATGTTACCCGATCTGTCCGTTTTACCTCTGGTAAGGAGATTGATAGTTGTGTCTTAAAATCGGACAGCCTGATTGTTAAGATTGATTTAAATACTGGTTTTATCTCTTATTTAAATACGGATGGTTCCTTATTGCTTCGGGAAGACGGCAAGCTGCCGAGAGTTGGAGAAAAGAAGGTGATGGAGCATGTCGTATACGACGAACAATCCAAACGTATTGAGAAGACAGCGGATGGAGATAAGGAAGTGAAAAATATTCTTCGTCGTGATACCATAGGTTATACTTGGAAGTACAGGATAAATTTCGACTGGCAACCTTTAGAGGCTTTATATGGATTTGGCTCACATATGGAGGATTATATGAACCTTCGGGGAAAGGAACTCTATTTGTGCCAGCATAATCTGAAGGCAATGGTTCCGGTGCTGGTGTCGACCAACGGGTACGGTTTGTTGTTCGATGCGGGTTGCGGGATGGTATTCAAAGACAATTCGGAAGGCAGTTATGTGGAATTGGAAGCAGCCAAGGAGATTGACTATTACTTTATGAAAGGCCGGACGTTGGATGGGGTAGTGGCTAATTACCGTTTGCTGACAGGTGCATCACCCATGATGCCTCTTCATCTTTTCGGATATATTCAGTCGAAAGAACGGTACGTCAGTTCCGATGATCTGATCAATACTTTAAAAGAATATCGCCAAAGGCAGATTCCTATTGATATGATTGTGCAGGACTGGAACTACTGGCCCAGAGGTCAATGGGGACGAATGAGTATGGACCCGAAACATTATCCTGATAAAAAGAAACTGGCAGATGAAATTCATTCTTTGCACGCCAGATTAATGGTTTCAATATGGCCTAATGCCATGAATTGTCCTCAGCACGCTGATTTTAAACAGAAGAATCTACTTCTGCATTCTTCGGCTATTTACGATGCTTTTAATCCGTTGGCAAGGAAGTTGTATTGGAGCTATGCGAAGAATGAGTTTTTTGATAATGGTTTCGATGCTTGGTGGTGTGATGCTTCTGAACCATTGGATGCTGACTGGACTCATATGGGTGATCATTATGGAGATGATAGTCACAAGCGTCGCTGGGAGTTAAATACCAAACTACTGAGCGATGTATTGGGAGCGGAACGAAGTCAGCTGTATTCTTTATATCATGCAATGGGGATTTATGAGAATCAGCGTGCTACAAGTTCAGACAAGCGTGTGGTTAATTTGACTCGCTCCAGTTATGCCGGGCAGCAGCGTTACTCTACTATTACATGGAATGGCGATACCTATGCTTCCTGGAACTCTTTTGCCCGGATGATTCCGGCGGGACTGAACTTTATGGCTACGGGATGTCCTTATTGGACAGTCGATATTGGTGCTTTCTTTACTAAAAAAGGTGGTCAATGGTTCAGGAAGGGGGATTATAATAAAGGAGTGGCTGATATGGGATATCGTGAGTTGTATACCCGTATGTTTCAATATGGCGCATTCTTGCCTGTATTTCGTAGCCATGGTACCGATACTCCCCGTGAGGTGTGGCGTTTTGGCAAACCCGGTGAGCCCTTTTACGACAGTTTGATTCAAATGATTCATTTGCGGTATCGCTTATTACCTTATATTTATTCTTTGGCGGGAAAAGTTCATACCGATAATTATACGATAACCAGAGCGCTTGCTTTTGATTTTGCTTCGGACACGCAGATTGCTGATTTGAAGGATGAATTTATGTTTGGTCCTGCTTTCCTGGTTGCTCCCGTCACAACTCCGATGTATTATTCGGTTGACTCCCAGCCATTGGAGAATGTAGCCAAAACACGCCAAGTATATTTGCCCGATGGTGCGAACTGGATTGATTTTTGGACAGGCAAGAAATATAAAGGCGGACAAAGGGTTACTATGGAAGCGACAATCGACCGTATTCCTTTGCTGGTTCGTCAGGGGGCCATCGTTCCAATGGGGCCGGTTGTGCAATATACATCGGAAAAGAAAGATGCAGCTTGGGAAATACGGATTTATCCGGGAGCGGATTCTTCGTTTACGGTGTATGAAGATGAAGGCGATAATTATAATTATGAGAAGGGAGTTTGTTCGAATTTTGAAATAAAATGGGATGACAAAAAGAAATTGTTGACCATTTCCGACCGTAAAGGTAATTATCCGGGAATGACCCAATGCCGGAATTTGAGATTGGTGAAGGTTGACAAGAATGCCGGAATAGGAGTGGAGGAAAGTACTGGCGGAAAGATTGTTAAATATGAAGGTAAACAGTTGAAAATAAGAATGAAATAGTAATTGAGAAGCATAAATAACTAAGTTGCTAAGAAGGGTACACTTCAATTTGTGTGTGAAGTGTACCCTTCATGCATATTAACCAAGATGTTTTCCGATCATTTTTTAATATCCCGGATTTTGATACTCGCTGCCGTTGATAATGGTAGCGGTAAAGGTCGTAGAAATGGGACGTAAAGCATAATTCGGATCAAAGAACCGTGCGAGATCCGGGTGAGTATCTTTCAGATAATCGGAACTCTTGAACATCCCTGTCCGTTTCAAATCGTAGAAACGGCAATATTCACCGCATAGTTCGCGTCCTCTTTCGTCTAATACGTCACGAACCGTCATGCTACCCGTTAACGGGTTTGCTCCGGCGCGTTCGCGAACCTTATTCAGGTATTTGGCGGCATTCGCTCCTCCGTTCAGATAAATGTCAGCCTCTGCGGCAATCAGATAGACTTCCGCCATACGCATGATAAACGTAGCGTTTAAGTTTCCGTTTCTTTGTTTGGAGGCGTTTGCAACGTAATAGTTACTGCTGTTGTGCTTGTTTAGTGACGGATAATAGTAACGGAACAGATTCTCGCTGGTACCGTCGTTCTTGTAATTCCCTGTTACATTTGTATACGAGTAGTTCATGTTCACATTGTTGTTTCTATCACTGTAGACATGGTTGTAATCAATCAACAAATAGTCGGTCTTGTGCTCATTCTGTTTTTCCGTAGAATAATCCGCATCCTGCGGCATGATAAATTTAATGGCCGGATCACCTTTCTTCAGAGTTTTGCCGATAACTGTTTCGTCTTTGTCGTACATGTGTACGGCACTTTCGTCCCAAGTATAACTTTTATTGGCCTTCCATTCGGTAGTGAATGACTGGTGGAATCTGGGATCTAACGTGCCGTCATTCTGTACATACAGATTCAGCAAGTGTTGCGTAGGCATGAAGATGCCGCTGATGGAGCCTTCCCATGTCAGTCGTGTCTCCTGATTGTCTTCACGGGCACCGAACTTATTGATGTCACACAGGAAATACTCGTCATTGCGATTTAGCTTGTAGTTACCGTTGCTCGAACCGTGTCCGTCCGTGCCTGCATACCAGCGATGTTTCCAGAGCGCTTCCTTGTTTTCCCTGTTATTGCTTTCTTCGAATACTTCACTGTACGTAGGATACATATAAGTGTTGTATTTCCCGCCACCCGATTCGCAGTCGGAGATCAGCTGTAAGGCTGCGTCGAGAGCTTCCTGCAGGTATTCCGTGCTTCCATACTCGTAGGTCTGCAGACAGGCTTTTGCCAAAAAGCCGAGAGCGGCTTTCTTGGTCGGAGTGGTAGTCGTGGCATGATTCCCGATTGACAGCCATTCGGATGCGAATCTCAGGTCGGGCAGGATGACTTCTTTGTAGATAGTCATCGGGTCGGTGCGGACAGGAGAGTAGTTGAGGCTGGTTTCCGGTTCCGTAAGCATGGTTACCCCTCCGAATTGTTCCACTGCGTTGAAGTAATAGACAGCTCTCATGAAGCGGGCTTCGGCAATTTTCGCATTCCGTTCCTCTTCTGTGGTGTAGGGAGGCTTGTCGCCTAAGGCGATGGCTTCGTTGCAGGAACCTATTCCGTCATATGTCCCGTTCCACCAGTTATTGGTGTAGGTCGTGTTGGGCGATGTGCCAGCGAAAAACCAGAACCATTCGGTGTAGCTTGTCGATTGGTTAGCCTTGTACGTCCAGAGGTCCGTATCCCCTTCGGTCAGCGACATCCAGTCTGCGGTACCGTAGTAAAACCTTTCCATTGCGAAGTAGCACTGGTTGATCAGTGTTTCGTATCCCTCGGTTGAGGTAGCCAATGTTTCATTGGTAAATGCGCCCGGGTTGTACTCTTCCAGCGAGCAGGAATGCAGGAATAGTGCAGACAGCAGGACAGAGCAAAAAACTGTTTTTAAATGTATACTTTTCATTGTCATTTTCTTCTTTAATTAGAATGTGAGATTAACTCCAAATACAAATTGCCGATAGGTGGGAAACGCGTCCGAACCGTTCGTTTCGGGGTCTGTGTCCTTCAGTTGCTTGTCTTTCACAAAGATGAACGGATTGTAGGCCGTAGCGTAGATGCGGCATTTCTCCATCAATACCTTGCGGGAAATGTTGGCGGGGAGGGTATATCCCAGAGTGATATTCTTGATCTTGATGAAGGAGCCGTCGTGTACTCTCAGCGAAGGATATACCGTTTTTTGTTCGTCTCCCGTTCCGGGACGCGGGAAGTATGCGCCCTGATTGTCCTCTGTCCAGTAATCCACGCCTGCCAGCTGATTCTTGGTCACACTTTGCTCTGCGGTATAGTAGCCGAGCAGGTCACTGTTGATTGTCTGCCCGTAGCGTGCCATTGCAAAGACGGATAAATCGAAGTTCTTGTAGGTGAAGGAGTTGTTCAGTCCGATGATCCAGTCCGGATTCGTGTGTCCCAGAATTTGTCTGTCGTCGGTGCTGTATTTATGTACTCCGCCGTCTCCGTTTTTATCCACTGTCTCTATCTTGATAAATCCCGGATTTACGCCATACGCATCCAGCGTCTCCTTCGGAGTGTCACTTCCCCAGATTCCTGCATATTTATAGCCGTAAATGGCGTGAATCGGTTCGCCGGTAAACAGGTTCTCGGAGATCAGGTCACCGTCGGGCAGCTTGTCTATCTTCTCCTTGCTCCAGGTAGCGGACAGGGTCGTGTTCCATGTAAAGTCCTTGTGCTGTATATTGTGGGAGTTCAATATCACTTCCACGCCCTGATTGCTGGTTTGGGCGATATTCTGCCAGATAGACAGAGGAGAACCCCATCCGGTCAGTCCGCTGGTGATGGGCAATATGCGCTTGAATAATAATCCTTTGGTGGTTGTTCTGAACCATTCAATGGAACCGTCGATGCGGCTGTTCAGTACGCCGAAGTCCAGACCGATGTTCCAGTTGTACGATTTTTCCCAACCGAGGTCGGCACTGCCGTAAGTCTCCGAGTATTGTGTGAAAGGAACGATTTTTCCGTTGATGGAGACTCCGCTGGCAGAATATACGTAGGCTTGGGTAGTGGTGCTATAGGCGTCCGTTCCGCCGGAGTTGCCCGTGATGCCATAGCTGACTCTCAGTTTCAGGTTGTCCAGCCAGCTTCGTGCCTTTTCCATAAAAGCCTCGTCGGAAATTCTCCAGGCTATGGCGCCTGCCGGGAAAGCATCCCATTTGTGTCCGGCGGAGAATTGTGAGACACCGTCCCAACGGGTGGAGAAGTTGAATAAGTACTTGCTCTTGTATGAATAGTTGAGGCGGAAAGCAAAAGACATTTTCTGTGTCTGTGCGAAGTCCGATTCCACATGTGGGGAGGAACCCGAAGTCAACCGCCAGAACGACCATTGGTCTACCATCTGTCCGCTTGCGGCAGCCATGTTGCTTTCCGACTGGTTCTTGTTCCACGAAGTGATTAAAGAACCTCCTACCGTATGCGCTTTGGCAAGGGTCGTGCTGTATGCCAGAATGTTTTCCCACGTGTAATTCCATGCGTTGTCATTGGTGATGGAGGCGTGAGGCGAACCCGCATAACTCGGACGGTTGGCGTTGCATTGGTTTCCCCAGTATTGTCCTCGTCGGGAATGGTTCAATGTCCCGTTGATCCGGCTGGTGAATGTGAAATCTTTGAGAGGAGTCAGTTCGACATACCCGCTCATATTCAGGTAAGTGGAACGGGTGTTGTTCGCATATTGATTCTCTATAAAATCTCCCATCGGCGAATACTGCCCTGTGATATATTCGTGATTGATCTTGCCTTCCTCATCATAGGCATCCCCCAACGGGAAAGCGGAGAGGGAGCGGGTAAACGTGTTTTTCACGCCGGAATTCAAATCACGGTACACCAGATTGGAGGTAAAACCGACTTTCGCCCACGAAAAGAGTTGCTGGTCGATGTTGAGCCGTAAAGAGTACCGGTTCAGATTTTCATTGCTGAGCAGGCCTTCTTCCCGGTTGTAGGAGGTCGAAGCGAATATCCTTGTCTTTTCCGTTCCGCTGCTTACCGAAAGGCTGTACTTTTGTGTGGTAGCTGTATTGCCGGAAACCTCGTCTACCCAGTCAATCCATTTTCCGGTATTATACGCATCTGTAAAAGCCTGTTTGCCCAGTAGTGCAGACATATCGGAAGGGAAATCACCGTTCTTATATCGGTATGCCTCTTTCTGGTAAGTCACCCATTCATCCTGAGTCATTCCGTGTTTGTAGTTGGGCGATCCGCTGAAGCCGTAATACGCGTCAAAGTTGATTGTGGCTTTGCCTTCTTTTCCTCTTTTGGTGGTGATAATCACAACACCGTTTGCTCCTGCCGAACCGTAAATGGCGGTGGATGAAGCATCCTTCAGAACATCGACACTTTCAATATCGGAAGGGGTGACCTGACTATAGCTTCCGGGGATTCCGTCGATAATAAACAGTGGCTCGTTATTGCCATATATGGAACGCGAACCACGCAGCAGGATGCTGACTTCACCGCCTACCTGTCCCGATGTTTTGGTGATGTCCATGCCGGGTATCTTTCCTTGAAGAGCCTCCATCACATTACTGGTAGGAGCAGCCAGTACCTCGGCACTTTTGACAGAGGTTACCGCTCCTGTCAGATCCCGCTTTTTGACGGAGCCGTATCCTACTACTACCACTTCGTCAATCAGTCGGGCATCTTCCACCATTATGATTTCCAGTTTGCTTTTATTACGTGTGCTGACTTCCTGTTCTATGTATCCCATATAAGATACTTTGAGTATTGCGTTGGGCGACACACGCAGTGTGAAGAGTCCGTCTACATTCGTAATAGTCCCGTTGTTTGTGTCTTTTTCTACAATATTAGCTCCGATTATCGTTTCTCCCTGAGAGTTTTTCACTACGCCGGAGATGCTTCTGCTCTGCTGGCCGTAGACTTGTGTGGCTCCGACTACCGATATTATTCCTGTTAAAAGGAATATCAGGTAGAATCTTATCATATAAACTGTCTTTAGGGTAACGTCTGTCCCTATGTTTGTTTTATCAGAAAATGATTTCATGTTTTTTGTTTAATTGTATGTTCACTAATTGGTTTCTGAATAGTTAAATCTCTGAATGATTTAAATCTATGTTCCGATTATACCGATTTGATTTACCTCATAGGCTATTAGATTTTATTGGTTAAAACTGCGATTGTACCGTGAATTGACGGTCAATCTTTGAGTGTATGTATTTGATGTGGCGCCACTATCAATATCAGTTTATTTAGACTGATTGGACAAAAGTAGGCATAGAGCGTTGGGGATTGAAAAAAATAAAGTTGACTTTGAATCAGAATGGGTTGATTTTTACTATCTTTGTCTCAATGTAATCACATAAAGAACAATAATATGGATGTCGAAGTAAAAAATAAAGCAAATAGGAGGCACGTCGGACATAACCTGCAAAAGATCCGTGTTTATTTTGGTATGAAGCAGGAGGCTTTAGCGGCTGATCTTGGTGTAAATCAACAGGTCATTTCAAAGATTGAAAAACAGGAAGAAATCGAAGAAGGGCTTCTAAATCAAATAGCTTCTGTATTGGGGATATCTGCTGAGGTGATTAAGGATTTTGATGTTGAGAAGGCAATATATAATATCAATAACATTAGAGATAACACCTTTGAACAAGGAGCTACATCAATAGCCCAGCAGTTCAATCCATTGGATAAAATCGTGGAATTGTATGAACGTCTGCTGCAAAGTGAGAGAGAGAAAATTGAATTATTAAAGAAAAGGTGATTATTATTAGTTGATTAACTAATTTAACTAAGAAATAAATATTATGGAAACAGAAACTTATACAAACAGTTCACATTTGGGGCGTAAAATAGAAAGAATACGCCGTCTTCGTGGTATGACTCAAACAGATTTGGGCGAGTTGTTAGGGGTGACAAAACAGGCTATTTCCAAAATGGAACAAGCGGAAAAGATAGATGATGAGAAGTTAAAACAAGTGGCTACTGCATTGGGGGTTACAGAAGAAGGCTTAAAGAAATTTACAGAAGAAACTGTATTATACTATACAAGCAATTTCTATGAGAACTGCCATGTAAGCGCATCTAATATAGGACCTATTACTCATGTGGAAAATCTCAACCATTTTTCAATGGACCAAGCTGTGAAACTATTTGAGGAGTTACTTAAAATCGAAAGAGATAAATATGATAAGGGAAAAGAGGAAAGCGCTAAATAATAATAGGTTTATCCTTTTCCTTATTTAGGATTCTTAGAAATATATGATAAAGCTCCATTTAGTTGTTCGGACATTGAAGAATAACTAAATGGAGCTTTAATTTGATAGATATTGTAATAAGCCAATAATTGATAGAAGTCAGCAATTGAATTATTGCTTCTTGCCTATCATTTAAAATGGGTTGAATGATTCAATAATGGTCTAACCGATACGCAAAAGAACTAAATCGTCCAAATATGAATTCAAATCATATAAATCTAAAAGTCGTTTATTGGATAAAGAATTCCTATACTAAATTTAGCTCTGGCTTGTGCAATAAATAATCTCTTTCAGTACATAAATTAATTCGTCCGACTATAGCCGGACGCAAGTTTGCCTATAGCCGACGTTACGTTTGCCTATAGTCGGACGCAAAGTTGCCTATAGGCGGACGAATTAATTTATGCACCCGCGGATATTATTTTTTATAGAGAAAATGTTTATTGTGTTCGTCTGCAATGATTGCAGTAACTCGAAAGTAGATTCAAGAAACATCAATAGAGTAAGTAACTCATAGTCACTTTTTCCCATAATACTCTATTATACAAATGAATACAATGCACCTTCTTTTTTGGGTATTATGTTCTCTCTCTGTATATTTGAATGTCGCAATCATGCTTTTCTATCTATGATATTGATTGGTGCATATAGTGCGACAACTAACTCACATAATGTGCAATAGCTACCGCACATGATATGGATTAGCTATCGCACATTATGTGAGTTAGCTTAAAGGCATAAATTATTTTATAGAATGACAATTTCAAATCAGCAGACTATGTGTCTGTTTGCATTAAAAGAATAAGAAGATGCATTGTAACAGGCTGAACAATTGAATGATAGATGAAAATATGATTTGCTGACGAGGTTTTATTTTATTCATAACTGCATAACAATAGGTCAAACGGTATGAAATTGGTTAGTTATCTTTGGGCAATGAGACTAGCGAACTTTGAAAATTATTATCTTTGTTGTCTTATGTAATGATACAGTTTGGTCTAGAACAATAGATGCTGTAATCTGTGACTGAAAATTTGATAATTATGAACATTGGCGATAGTGATATTCTATATTCTTTTGATAGAGCCCGTCTAATTGACAGAGCTCGCAATGGATTCATGAGAATAGACGGGCTTACCTTTAAACGAGCTAGAGATTATATGGACAAATATGGTGCTCGTGATTATTTGATGCAATGTCCGCTTGACCTTTCAACGAAAGAATTGGTCAGTGGGATGAAAGATTATTGCCTGCAGCGTAGAGCCGAAATGCTCGAACCTTATCGAAAAAAAAGATATTCAATTAATGGTGATCCCATACATCATCTTTATATTATAGGTAATGGATTTGACAGATATCATGGTGCTGATTCCACATATATGGATTTTCGCAGCTACCTATTAAAGCACAATGATTTTGTCGTGAAGATGTTCGAACTCTTCTTCGGTCCCCGATCTATGATGAATAATTTTGATGATTATAATGATTATCTTTTGTGCCTTCAGTACGGACGCAAATTGCCAGCTCCAAAGAACACATGGGCTAAAGACTATTTATGGAAGGATTTTGAAAAATATCTTAGTGAACTGAACAGGGAACGTATTTTTGATTTTGTTGATGAGAATTTGCCGCGATTATATGAAGATGACGAGAATTTTAGTTATGCTGAATATTTTGGTCCTATAGATATTGTTGCTGATGTTGTTTCTTCGTGTACCTTCGAAATGCAATATCTGTTTCACCGGTGGATTAATACAATACATTACAAGAAAGGATTTAGGAAGAATATGCTGTATCTTGATCCGAACGCTGCTTACCTGAATTTTAATTATACATTGTTTCTTGAAACAGAATATAATATTTCCCGTGAACATATTCTTTATATTCACGGCGATAGAAGGCAGAAATTTGGCTCTTTGGTTTTAGGGCATAATGTAGAGGATAATGAAGTCGCTTTTGATGAGTGGGTTCATAAACATAAAAATCGTCGGAGATATCGCCCGAATCTGAAGGATAAGAAGGGTAAATATTTTGCCAATGATAAGTTGGTCTATCTCGCTTTCTTTTTAAAGGATATGAAAAAAGGGAATTGGAAAAATCCAATAAGGTATTATGCTGTAGATCATATTGAGGAGCGTTTGGAAAATTATTATGCGAAGAACATAAAACATTCTAATGACATAATAGATCATAACTTGGGCTTTTTTGAGTCACTGAATGATTTGAAAGAGATTACATTGCTTGGTCATTCGCTGGGTGATGTAGACTTTCCATATTTTAAGGCAATTGTTGAAAATGTAAGAAATGTGGATGATCTGATTTGGAATTTTAGTTATTATAGTGATAATGATATTATAAATATCAGAAGATTTTGCAGACATCTGAATATTCCCCAAGGAAAAAATGTCCGGCATTTTAAGATGTCTGATATAAAGCGGTAGCCGGACTCACACCATTCTCATACCTTTAATTCTAAACGATCTGTTTGGCGGTATGTGACTAGTTAATGCTGCTATTATGCAGTATTCTATTGTATAGGTGTGTACGCTTTCTGCCTTGAGCAGAGTTTCTAAAACCAGAATCACTAGTAGGTCTTTAAGACTCGAATGTGATTTGTTTAATGGTTATGAGGGCAGGTTTGTACCTGCCCTCTTTTCAAAATTGAAGGATATCACAATCCCCTTTTTTTATTTGAATAAATAATAATAATTGCTTGCGGCAAAAAGAGCCAGAAACCGGAGGCAGGTTCAATAATACAACCGATTATGGTAAGCAGCAAAATAGAGTAACCTAAAAATGCGGGTGCCGGTTTTTGTTCTTTTCTGATATAATATTGAAGCGTTTGCCCCAAAAGGATAAGGATTATTCCACAGATCAAGAACCAAAAGGCGAAACCTTGACTATAATTCTCTCCAATAGAATTTACTAATCCATTTCTGAGCATTTCCGAAAAAGCATCTTTTCCGATGAATAGTGCATAAATCGTATGAATGACTCCTGTTGCTGTTAAAAATCTCCCACTATATTTCCAAAGTTTCATGTTCTTACTGTTTATATACTTAGTTAATGCTGCAAATATAAAGGATAGTAAGACACGGGTATTGGATGAATTCGACTTTTTTTATTTTGTATAAATGATAGTAGTCTCATTATCGAGTGGCAATGATAAAAAGAAATTTGGAGTACTACCTGATAACTTTTTTATTTCTCTTGATAAATGAGAGGCATCATAATATCCGGCTTTTACTGCTACTGATAAAAGGTTGTCGAATGATTCGTTCCTCAATATTTTAATCGCATTCTTGAATCTTACTATACTATTATATCTTTGAGGAGTGAAACCTGTATGTAACTTGAATTTTCGTTCAAAGTGTCGTTGGCACAGATTAACTTCGTCCATTAAATGGCTTATGGATATCTTGCCTTCATGCGCATTTATTTGATTCACAGCATATGCGATTTGTGCATCCATTGTATGGCTGCTTTTATATAGGTGCTCTTTCAGATAGCGTTCTATTAAATTAATCTTGCACTGAATACCCTGTTCTTCGAATAACCTTTCAGCAAAAGAATCGCTAAAAATAGTGTTTAAGTCATTCACACTTAACCTTATATTTGTCAATTCGCTTAGAGAAATTTTCATAAAACGGGATAGTCCGCATGGCCGAAAGCGAACTCCAAATGTATTGATAGTACCTGATGATGTTATTAATGCCGAACAGACGTTCATGGGACCAATAAAATAAGAATGATAAGGTTGCATCATAATGCCATGATTAACAGAGGTTTCTAATATGAATATAAAGTCCGTACATCCATCTGTAGATAATTTTATTTGCATACCTTGTTCTGTTTGGCCTTTGAATTCCCAATATCTATCAACATAAGGAGCAAGTATATGGCATGGTAAGTATTCTTTGTACATATTTAGAAAGGGTATCTGTTGAAAAACGATCTGATAATACAAATATAAGCAATCGTATAGGATTCCTATTGTACGATTTCGACATTTGTATTTGTTTTAGATTCTTTATAATAGGAAATTTAATTTCTTATTGTGCTACTTTCGGGTAGACATTGAGTATGCCTCTTTATTCTTTTTACCATCATCCTTGGTTTAAGATATTGCATATCTTGCGAAAAAAGAGCAACTCAAAAAATAACTTTGAATTGCTCTCTTATTTTAGTGATCCGCTTGGGATTCTCCTAAGAGAGTTACCACGCTGATATCTAAAACTTTATATTTTTAATTTCAAGCATATCCCATGATTTAGCCCACTGATTTGCTACGTGCTTTTGCAGTAGTTTGCTTATGGAGAATACTGAGGGCAAAGGTAACCTTTTTTTTAAACATACAATATTAAAAATCTATATTACCTACTACTATAAATAGTATTTTAATTGCGTTTTGATTTATTGTTTACTTTTTATCATTTTTCATATAGGAAAACCCACATGATTCAGCACGTGATTATTATATATTTTATAGGAAAATATCTAGCTACATATGCTGAATAGTTTGGCTTGACATGCCTTATTTTACTTCTTAAAAATAGAGGCATACTTGTTGAGGTGTCTATTGGAAAAGTTCTGCTGAAAGACTATTCATGAAATTTGTATTTATGAAACATATTCTTTATTTTTGCATATAGGTTAGACAACCAGAATTTATACCGAAAAATGTGTTGAGTATTGTAGGAAGTATCAAAAAAATAAAGAATGAAAGAAAATATACTTGATATAGTTAATAAAGTGAAAATCGCTAAAATGATTTTTCTTAAGTTGATTAAGTCTAATGATGTAGGGGCAACAGGTGCTCACCAAGCAGGTTTTCATCTTCCTAAAAACTCTTGGAGACTTTTTTTTGATTCTCCTGGCATTAAAGGGCATAATAAAGATAAATATGTAACAATTCGATGGCATGAAACTTTTGAAACCGAAAGTCGTGCCATCTATTATGGACAAGGAACACGTAATGAGTATAGGTTAACACGCTTTGGGTTGAATTTTCCTTATTTAAAAGAACAGAATATAGACTCTCTTCTGATAATTATACGTAATTTTGATAACACTTATGAAGGATTTGTTGTTGATAAAAAAGATATAGATGCTTTTCTTCGGGAAACACGATTGGAAGATGCTGAATTCAATTCTTTGATTATAAATGAAGAGGAAGGAATGCAGCTCGGAATCTTTAAAGAAGAAAATAATGAGGATTTACAGAAATTTCCAGAAGAAGATTTGTTCCCATCACAAATTGACGGACTATACGAGGAAGTAAAAAGTAAAGTTTTTAAACCCAAAGCTCATATCTTAACTTTGCTAGGCGACGAATTAATAAAAAATCCAGTCATGGCTATTTACGAACTTGTAAAAAATGGCTATGATGCAGATGCGTTGAAAGTTAATGTTTATTTTAATGATATTGAAGATTTGAATACAGCTTCAATAGTAATTGAGGATGACGGAACTGGGATGACCTCTGAAGTTATTGAAAACGTGTGGTTAGAGCCGGGAAGTGATTATCGTAAGCCAGTAAATCCTGTAACGGGCATAAGAAATATTGTAAAATCTCCTTTATATGGGCGGGTTCCAATGGGGGAAAAAGGCGTAGGAAGATTTGCTGTTCATAAATTAGGAACTAAAATATTACTGATAACTCGTCCTCTATTGATAACATATAATGAAGACAAAACAATTGAAAAGAAAACACTTGCTGATTATGAGATAATATTATATATAAACTGGAAAGACTTTAATCAGACTCGCCATTTATCGGATATTCCTATTACTTGGAAGATAAGAAGAAATCCTTCGGTTTTCAGATTCAGGGATCAGAGTGGAACCTATATACGAATTAGTGGCTTAAAAGAGAACTGGACAAAAGGTATGGCTCGGGAATTGAAAAATCATACAATGTCCATGCTATCTCCCAAACTCAGTGATAACAGTTTCAAAATTAATTTGAATTTCAGCAATGAGTGGCTGAAAGGTTCTTCAACTATTGATGATTTTCTGCGTGAATCTCCTTATAAAATCAGTGCATTTGTTGATGAACAGTTTAATCTTATTTTTGAGTATGAGTTTTCATTAATTAATAATCCAGATATTGGTAAACGGGAAATCAAAAACAATAAAAAATATGATAGGAATATAAAAGGATTCCTAAAACCTTACTTGCGAGATTTATATGAACAAAATGGCTATGACAAAATAGAAACAAGTAGATTGTTAGAAGAGTTTGAAGAACTAATATTATTACCTTTTGGAAGTTTATTATTTGAATTTTATTCTTACGATTTAGATTCTATTTCAATGAGAGATTATTCAAGTGATGCCAATATGACAAAAACTATTTTGAAAGAACAGGCAGGAATAAAAGTTTTTAAAGGTGATCTTCGTGTATTTGATTATGGCGAAAAAGGTAATGATTGGCTTGGAATTGATTTGGAGCGTATTCAAAATAAAGAGTGGTTTTCGAATAATCAAAATGTAGGATATGTATACTTAGACCCTGAACAATCGATATCTTTAGTAGAAAAAACAAATCGAGAAGGATTTGTGCATAATGATTCATATAATTTGTTTTTTATAGTATTGAGATATCTGTTGACTGAATTCAAAAATACTCGTTTGGTTGACCGTAAAAGATGGCTAAATTACAATCGAAAAGTTTCGGATGTAACATTTAGTGCAAGAATTCAAAATTTCAGAAAACTCATAGAAGATTCTGATATAAATACTGAAGACAAAAAGCAGAAGCTAATAATAGAAGCTGAAAAGCTGGAAACGAAATACGATGAGGACACTAAAGCTCTTATGATTCCTGCTGGAGTAGGTATGACAGCTTCTGTTGCTTTACATGAAATAGAAAAGCTTGTTCCTCGAATGGAGGAAACAGCAAAGCATAATCCTATTGACAGAGACATGGTGAAGAGCCAAGTAGAAGAGTTGAGATTATATACAGAAGGGATTATTTCTGTATTGAGGAAAGGAGGAAAGGGAAATGTGGATGTAAATGATGCAATAAAGCGGGCGATCGCTGGTTACGATATAAAAATGAAAGATCGTAATATAAAAATAGTTTATGATCTTGATGAAAATATAGGTTACCTGAATGTTGAAAAAAGGTTTCTTTTTACTATCATCATGAATCTTGTGGATAATAGTATCTACTGGTTAGACAATGTAAATAGAGAACGCCCTTCTATATACGTCAAAAGTTTTAATAATAGAGGCATTACTACAATAATTATTGCAGATAATGGTCCTGGATTTAAAGATGAAATATCAGAAGTGGTAACTCCATTCTTTTCTTTGAAAATTACGCTAAAATCTGCTGAATAGCTTAAAATGAGCTATTTATGAGTGTGTTACCTCGATAGAGGTAATGATTTGGCAATAGTCCTAATTTCTGCAATATGCGTATGTTTGCTGTCAAACAACTCTTTTCAGGTGCAAATTTAATATAAATTTTCGAGATATAAGCTAAAATACCAAATAAAATTGTGTACCTTTGCAGTGGCAAATTCAAAATCAAGATAAAATGAACAGAATTAAGGAGATTCTTGAACGCAAAGGTGTCAGTCAAACAGATTTGGCACATCGGCTTGGCAAAACATTTAATATGGTAAATCTATACGCTACAAATAAAGTTCAGCCACCGATACCTATACTGTACAAAATTGCTGAAATTTTGGACGTGGACATTAGAGAGCTTCTTGTTTCAAATAAAATAGATACGCAATGAAATTAACAGACATAATTAAAGGAACAGAATATGACCTAAGTTTGTTCTCCGACAAGCATATTGCAGAGTTAGAGAACCGTATAGTTGAGCGAAAAACAAATGGGGGGGGTAAATATTATCTCACTTGTTTAGTTCGCAAGAAAGAAATAAAACTGACTCCTGAGGAAGTGGTGCGCCAACTATATTTATTGGTGCTTATAGAGGATTATGGGTATTCCACATCAAAAATGGAATTGGAATACGAAGTGACTTTTGGACGAGAAAAGAAGCGTGCTGATATTGTTATTTTTGATAAACAAGACACAACAGCACCTTTTATTATAGTAGAAGTCAAGAAGCCAAAACTCAAAGACGGCAAGGAACAGCTCAAGAGCTATTGCAATGCTACAGGTGCACCTATTGGTGTATGGAGCAATGGAAAGAGCATTTCATACTATCATCGAAAAGACCCTAACTATTTTGAGGATTTAAGCAGCATACCTCGTGCCGACCAAAAACTATCAGACATCATTTCTGAACGTTGGACTATTGATGACCTTATCAAGAAAGACAAGCTTGTCAATGAGCGCAAGTCACTGAAAGACTTGATTCTCGAAATGGAAGACGAGGTGCTTGCCAATGCTGGCGTTGATGTCTTTGAGGAGGTGTTCAAATTGATTTTCACCAAACTTTACGATGAAATGGAGAGCGGACGCAAGAAAGACCGTAATCTTGTATTCCGTAACTATGGTGACACAGAGGAGGAACTAAGAGACAAACTACAGGATTTGTTCGACCAAGCCAAAGAAAAATGGGCAGGTGTATTCTCTGAAGATGCCAAACTGCAATTGGCACCTTCCCATCTGTCTGTATGTGTTGCCTCATTACAAGATGTAAAACTGTTCAATTCTAACCTCGAAGTCGTTGATGAAGCCTTTGAATATCTTATCTCAAAGAATTCAAAAGGTGAGAAAGGACAATATTTCACGCCTCGCTATGTGATAGATATGTGCGTGAAGATGCTGAACCCAAAGGAGGATGAAAAGATGATAGATACCGCAGCGGGAAGTTGTGGTTTTCCAGTTCATACAATTTTCCATGTTTGGCAAAATATCTTGGATAGAAAAGGATTGAAACGTAGCCATCTTTTTACTCTTGAACAGAAACCTGCCGAATGTACAGACTATGTTCAAAACAATGTTTTTGCCATTGATTTTGATGAAAAGACCGTACGTGTGGCTCGTACCTTGAATCTCATAGCTGGCGATGGGCAAACTAATGTGTTGCATCTCAACACATTGGATTATGAGCGTTGGGAAAGCGACTATGTGCAAAGACCGGGGTGGCTTGAAACGTATAGTACAGGTTGGTTTAAATTGCAAAAGTTGAGAGCGGACAAGAAGAGTTATCGTGATTTTACATTTGACATAGTAATGGCAAATCCTCCTTTTGCAGGCGACATCAAGGAAAGTCGTGTTATATCAAAGTATGATCTTGGAAGAAACATGGCTGTGGAAAAATTAAAGGCTTGTCCTAAAGGTATTTCTGTAGTACAAAAAGAGCCAACTTTCATAGATGCACTTACTAACGATGGGGAAACTGTATATCAAATGAGTGATGGCACATTCCGCAAAACAAAATTGAAGACACAGGTTAAGATAAGCCGTGATATTCTATTTGTGGAGCGAAACATTGACTTTCTGAAACCAGGTGGAAGAATGGCAATTGTTCTGCCACAAGGTCGTTTCAATAATAGCAGCGATAAGGCATTGCGTGAATACATAGCTGACCGTTGTCGGATATTGGCTGTTGTCGGATTACATGGTAATGTGTTTAAACCACATACAGGAACAAAGACAAGTGTCTTGTTCGTCCAAAAATGGGATGATGTGTTATGCCCAAGAGTAAAGGACTACAATATTTTCTTTGCCACAATGCAAGAGCCAAGTAAGGATAATAGTGGTGATAAGATTTACCGAAGCACAACAGACGAGAATGGAAATACTGTTCCACTTCTTGACACACATGGGCATCTTGTTGTAAAGCATGATCTATTCAATCATGAAGGTCTTACACAAGATGGCATCGCTGAAGCTTTCGCAGAGTTTGCAAAGAAAGAAAAACTCTCTTTTTTCGCAAGTGCCCCTTTGACGAAGTAAGATACAAGACTTTGTTAGAGGGGCTGGAGATTTGCGAAGTGCCTTTTAGTCGAGTAATTGGAAACGATATAGTGAGGATGGAATCTGAATTTTATAATTCAAACACTGTTAGTTACAAAAATACAGTAAAAGCCTCACAAATTATCGATTTCTCTCAATATGGCACATCGAAAGAGTTGAATGAAATGGGTGAAGGATACCCTGTCTTGAGATTGAATGAATTTAATTATTCATTCATTTCTCATCCCGACAAATATTGTAGCCTGTTGGATATTGATGCTTATCATGGGTTACAACTTAAAAAGGATGATGTACTCATTTGTCGAACAAATGGTAATCCTAAATTTGTTGGAAGAAGTGCTATAGTCCCAAAGGATTATGATTATGCCTTTGCGTCCTATCTGTTTCGCATCCGACCTAATCGAAAGTATATCAATTCTGCCACATTAGTAGCATTTTTGAATTCAAAATATGGAAGATTGGAAATAGAGAAGTACTCTATGGTTGGTAATCAGGCTAATTTTAGTCCTGCAAAATTCAGGGAAATATCCATACCTGTATTTTCAAAGGATTTGAATGACAAAATAGAGGACATAACATATAGAGCCTTTCAAAAATTAGAAATGTCTGAAAGTTTATACTCAGAAGCTGCAAATAATATGTTGGAGTGCTTAGATTTGAATGATTTTACGACAAGTTCAAATTCTTGTAATGTTAAGACTTTGAAAGAGTCTTTTATAGAAACAGGACGTTTGGACGCAGAGTACTATCAACCAAAGTATGATGACATACTCCACCATATCCAAGCATACAAATATGGAAGTAAGAATTTGGCAGAAATATGTGATATAAAAGAAGAAAACTTTACTCCAAAAGATGATACGACCTACAAGTATGTAGAGTTAGCAAACATTGGAAAGTATGGAAACATAATAGGCTGTAGCCAACAAAAGGGTGAAGACTTGCCATCGAGGGCAAGAAGAATCGTAAGCAAGAATGATGTTGTCATTTCATCCTTGGAAGGTTCTTTGGATAGCTGTGCTTTGGTGGAAGAAGATTACGATGGAGCATTATGCTCCACTGGCTTCTATGTATTGAAATCCAGCGTGCTTAATTCCGAGACATTGCTTGTTTTGTTCAAATCTCCATTGGTAAAGGAACTGATGAGGAAGGGATGTTCGGGTACAATCCTTACAGCCATTGGACGACAAGAATTGGAACGTATCCCAATTCCATTAATCCGACAAGAAATCCAAGAAGAAATTGCCCAACATGTCCAAAGTAGTATATCTCTTCGCAAAGAATCCCAACAACTACTTGAACATGCTAAGCTCACTGTAGAGGGCGCAATCCAAAAGGGGGGGGGTAAAATAGCATCAGAATATTATGTCCTGCAAGAAAAATCTGCAATGGAACTACATATTGCTATATATGTTTTGTTGCATGAGGTAGGCATTATTTCAAATGATGCAAAAGTCAAGGTTAGTAACGTAGTTTGCTCTTGCAAGAAACTGTCAGATAGCTTTCTTGCAAGTGGCAGACTTGATGCAGAATACTATCAGCCGAAATACGACTTACTTTTTGAGAAGTTAAAAGGTTTCCCGACTGCCACAATCAAAGAGATTGCGACCATACAAAAATCCATAGAACCAGGTAGTGATGCGTATCAAGAGGAAGGCATTCCTTTTATAAGAGTAGCGAACCTGTCCAAATTCGGTTTGTCTAATTCTGATGTCAAATTAAACACGACACAATTTGCAGACACAATCCGCCCACAAAAGGATACTATATTGTTATCCAAGGATGGAAGTGTGGGTATCGCATACAAAATGGAAGAAACACAAGATGTCATAACTTCAAGTGCTATTCTCCACTTGCAGTTAACAACACCGAATGTTTTGCCAGATTATCTGACTTTGGTGCTCAATTCTATAGTAGTGAAGTTGCAAGCAGAACGTGATGCAGGAGGCTCGATAATACAGCATTGGAAGCCATCGGAAATAGAGCATGTTATTATTCCTATTCTCCCAATGAATGAACAGCAAATGATAGCTAATAAGATTAAGCAAAGTTTCAAAATGCGAGAAGATGCACAAGACTTATTGCTACAAGCAAAATGCATTATAGAAACTGCCATTGAAAAATAAAGAAAGATGCCAAGATAATCACTTTTTTAGGGTATTTATCTTGGCATCTTTTTACAATTTGAAACGCCTATTCACGGTCTTTTTAAGAATATTACATTGCTCCTTGAACCATTCTACAATAGGCTGTCTATTGATATACAAAAACAGTTGGTTCGGCTTGGTAGAATCAGAGAATATCTTGATTTCTGCATTCACCACATTGAACTTCCTTCTGTACTCCTCGGAATAGAGTGAACCGCTAACGTTGACTGCCTTTCCTGTAAGAAGCACTCCGATTTGCTCAACGGTGAAGCCAATCTTCCTGCACAGGTCTTCCATTTGCAAACGTGCCTCCAACATCGGGAACCAATGCTTGGCTTTGCGGACGATGTCATTGAGCAAAGAAACTTCTGTTGCGTGCTTGCTCTTCAAATCTACGACCTCTGCTTGGTGTATCTGTTGCATCTCGCCGAGTTGTTGGCTGTGGCTGTCCTCCATTCGCTGTATTTTCTCATGGAGTTCGTCAATGTATTGCTCTCGGTCTGTCACAAGCTCGCACAACTTTCGGTTGTGTTGCTCCACCTCTTTCAATTTTCCACTGCCCAAAAGAGAACCAATCTTCGACACAAGGGCTGTCTTGGCTTCCGTCTTGGCTGCCTGTAGTTTCTCCGTGTTGATTTCGCTCTTGGTCTGTTTGAGCAGTCGCTCCGCTTCCTCCACATCAGATTGCAGCAGTTTCATGCAGTTTTGAAGTCTCTCCGTCTCTCGCTTGATGTTGCGGTAATACTGTGCCGTGGTGGTATGCCTCGCATCCGATCCACGGACACCTCGCTTCAAGCCATACTTGCCCATGGCTTCCGCATAACTGTCGTGATAGCCAACCATCTTGTCACGGTTGAGCACATCATCGGCACACAACCTCACGGCATTGACTTTCTTGCGGTATGTCCGCTTGCCTTCTTCCGCTGTCTTATTCTTCGCCTTTCTCCGCTCGCCTGTCACTATCGGAACGATGGAGGCGTGGAGGTGCGGCGTGTGCTCGTCCATGTGGAGAACCACCGAAACGACATTCTCCTTGCCGAATG
>OLFS01000391.1_pt1 | contig 42985 bp, 37 predicted proteins | sample 1605491 | NCBI WGS metagenome assembly OLFS01 (sample SAMEA3888921, study PRJEB22519) | human gut metagenome | biome: human gut; feature: human-associated habitat; material: faeces | place: Denmark | collected 2011 | reverse complement strand
CCCCTTGGCGGAAACCCGCCTGCCAGTTGGCGGACTTGAGCCCCTGCTGGGTGGCATAGGCGCACAGCTCGCGCTGGGCGGGATCCTTGCTCCACTTGTCGAACAGGGTCATGAAGAAGAAGCCTGACTCATCCTGCATCCGGCAGAGGAAATCGGCGCCGTGCAGCGCCTCGTCATTGAGCCGCTTGCAGAGGTTCACCCCGTCGATATCGCGGCGCGGGGCCAGCAGTTCCCGGCACTTGAGCAGGGCCCACACCACCATGGGGGTCTGCTGGGGGTTGAGGTAGTTGGCGTAGGAGAGGTGGCTCAGGTACTTGCTCATGTCGCCGCTGGCATCGAACCAGCCGCCGTGCACATCTTTGTGCTGGTCGGTGCCAAACAGGCGGGCGTTGCGGTCGGCCCGATCGAAGGTGCCGCTGGCGCGCTGGCCCTTGAAGTAGTGGATGACATCGGAGAGACAGCGGCTGGCCAGCAGATCCTGGCCGATGGCAAAACGGGTCGAGCGGACTATGCCTTGGGCAGTGATAGCCTCCAGCCGATAGTGGCCGGGCTCCTTGAAGGCGGAGAAGTCGGCGCGCCAGTAAGCGCGGCCCTGCCAGCCGGGGACGCTGCCAGCCGGTTGCAGCGGGGTTTCAAACAGGATCTGGCCATCATCAAGGCGTTGCAGCCTGACATAGCCGCCGAGATCAGGGGCGGGGGAGGTTTGCAACAGGGCGACCTTGTGTCCGTCGCACTCGTAGCCCACCTGATTGATCAAGAGTTCCATCAAGGTATTACTCCTGTGGTTCACCGCCGGGCGGTGAGGCACATCACGGGGCTGTGGCCGCCCCGTATCGAGGCATGGCCGGACAGGGTTGTCCGGCCGGTATCGGGTTCACCTTCACTCGTAGAGGTAGCAGCGCACGAAGTGGTTGTCGGCAAGCTTGGTGATAGGGGGGAGCGCCTCCTTGCAGCGGGGCATCGCCTGATTGCAGCGCCCGGCAAAGGGGCAACCGCAGGACTCCGGCGTCCAGAGCGGGATTTCCCCCTTGCGGCCACCCTCCAACTCGGCGTGGATACTCTTCTCGGGGTCGGGCACCGCCGAGATGAGCAGCTGGGTGTAGGGGTGCTGCGGGTGGTGCAGGATCTCGTCCACCTCGCCCCACTCCACCATGTGCCCCACATACATGACAGCCAGATCTTCCGCTACATAGCGAGCGGTGGCGATGTCGTGGGTGATGTAGAGCATGGAGACGCCGAGCTCGTTCTTCATCTGCTCCATCAGGTTGAGGATACCGATGCGAATGGAGACGTCGAGCATGGAAGTCGGCTCGTCCGCCAGCACCACCTCCGCCTCCACCGCCAGATTGCGGGCGATGTTGACCCGCTGGCGCTGGCCGCCGGAGAGCTGGTGCGGATACTTGGCCGCCGTCGCCTTGGCGGGGGTCAGGCCGACCTTCTCCAGCAGGGCGTAGACCATGTCGGGCAGCTCTTTCTTGTCGATCACCTTGCTGTGCAGCAGCAGGGGGCGGGCGATGTGGTGATAGATGGTGTGGGTCGGGTTGAGCGAACCGAACGGGTCTTGCCACACCATCTGCACGCTCTGGCGATAGTCCAGCAGGGCGGTGCCTTTGTTGAACTCCTCCAGATCGTGGCCGCGATAGAGAATGCGCCCGGCACTGAGCTTGTACATCTTGGCGATGATCTTGGCGATGGTGCTCTTGCCGGAGCCCGACTCCCCGACCACCGCCAGGGCGCGGCCCCGGTGCAGGTTGAAGGTGATGTCGGAGAGCGCCCGCATCTTGCCACTCTTGATGGCATTGGAGTTGATGGGGAAGTCCTTGTAGAGGTGCTGGACTTCGATGATGGGTGCATCGGTTTTGGCGATTTGCATGACAGACATCCTTAACAGCCAGCGGCCTTGTCCAGATAGATCACGGAATCTTGTTGCAGTCCCTGCTCCTCATAGAGGTGGCAGGCGGTCTGTTGCCCGGGGCGGATCTCGGCCAATCTGGTGTACTCCTGACGGCAGCGATCGTGCACCTTGCCGCAGCGGGCCTGAAAGCGGCAGCCGACCGGCACCTCCAGCAGGTTGAGCGGTGTGCCCGGGATCCCCTCCAGTACCTTCTTCGGCCCGTGCAGGGGCGGGAAGGAGTTGCCGAGCCCTCTGGTATAGGGGTGCAGCGGCGCGGTCAGGATCGCCTTGGAGGGGGCGACCTCCACCAGTTCACCGGCATACATGATGCCGATGCGATCGCAGAACTCCACCATCAGGGAGAGGTCGTGGGTGATGAACAGAATGGAGAAGTTGAACTTCTCTTTCAGGGCATAGACCTTCTGCAGGATCTCCCGCTGTACCACCACATCGAGCGCCGTGGTTGGCTCATCCATGATGAGCAGCTCAGGGTTGAGCGCCATGGCGATGGCAATCACCAGCCGCTGGCGCATGCCGCCGGAGAACTGGTGCGGGTAATCCTTGAGCCGGCTCGGGTGGATATCGACGATGGTGAGCAGCTCCTGGGCGCGCTTGATCGCCTCGTAACGGGTCATGCCGGGGTTGTGGGCCAGCAGCACGTCGCAGAACTGCTCCTCCATCCGCAACACAGGGTTCAGGGCGTTCATGGCGGACTGGAACACCACCGACACCTGTTGCCAGCGGTAGGAGCGCAGCCGCTCGTCGTTGTAGTGGAGGATATTCTCCCCCTTGAACAGGATCTCGCCACCGCTGATGTAGGCGGGCGGCTTGTGCAGCCGGGCCACCGAGAAGGCGACGGTGGATTTGCCGCAGCCCGACTCACCGGCGAGACCGAAGATCTCGCCCTGTCTGATGTCGAAGCTCACCGAGTTGACGGCGCGCACGTCGCCATTTTCGGTGATGTAGTCAACGCAAAGATTGCGTACTGACAGCAGGGGATGCTTGTTCATGCTGTCTTCTCCTGTGCTGTGGCAACCGGAGTGGTGACCGGCGTCGCGAGTTTCTTCCAGCGGCTCAGCCCTTTGTGGGAGCGCAGCTGCGGGTTGGCAATCTCGTCGATGGCGAAGTTGAGCAGAGCCAGACCGGCACCCAGGGTGGCGATGGCGAAGCAGGGGGCCAGGATCTCCCACCAGGCGCCGACCAGAATGGCGCTGGAGGTCTGGGCGTTGTAGAGCATGATTCCCCAGCTCACCACGGTCGGGTCGCCAAGCCCCAGAAACTCCAGGGTAGCTTCGGTGACGATGGCGTAGATGATGGAACCAATGAAGCTCACCCCGATGATGGAGATGAGGTTGGGCAGGATCTCCACCAGAATGATGCGCCAGGCCGGCTCGCCCAGCACTTCGGCGGCGATGACGAACTCCTTCTCGCGCAGCGCCAGGGTCTGGGCACGGATGACCCGCGCGCCATAGGCCCACGAGGTCAACCCTATTATCACGGCAATCACCGCCGGTGACGCCTCCCCGATAAAGCTCGCCAGCACTAGTAGCAAGGGGAGGTTGGGGATCACCAGCACCACGTTCATCAGGAAGGTGAGGCACTCATCCACCAGACCGCCGAAGTAACCGGCGGTGATGCCGATGGCGACGGCCAGGGTGCAGACCAGCAGGCCAGCGCTGAAGCCCACCATCAGTGAGATACGGGCGCCGTTGGTGAACTGGGCCCAGATATCGTGGCCCATGCGGGTTGAACCCATCACGAACTCGGCACTGGGCGGCTGGTGCGGGCGAGCCACCCGTTTGGTCGGCTCGTTGCTGGCCAGAATGGGGGCAAAGAGGGCCATCAGTACGAAGGCAACCACGATGGCGAGGCCACAGGCAGCCTTCTTGTTGCCCAGCAGGATCTTGAGAATGGTCGGCATACGCATCTTATTTGCCTCCTGTACGCAGACGGGGATCCAGGAAGACGTAGAGCACGTCGGCCAGGAAGTTGAAGCTGAGCATGGTGATGGTCATGATGAGCAGCTGCCCCTGAATGAGCGGGTAGTCGCGGGCCAGAATGCCCTGATAGAGGGTCAGGCCCAGGCCGGGATAGTTGAAGATCACCTCGGTGATGAGGGAGCCACCGATGACGAAGCCGAGCGCCATGGAGAGGGCGGTGACGCTGGGCAGAATGGCGTTGCGGGCGCCGTAGTTGAAGATCACCCGGTTGCTGGAGAGCCCCTTGGCCTTGGCCATGGTGATGTAATCCTCACCGAGCAGGTTGATCATGTTGTTGCGCATGGTGATGAGAAAGCCCCCCACCTGTACCACGGCCAGGGTCAGCACCGGCATGATGGCGTGGGTCATGATGCTCTTGATGTGCTCCCAGCCCCAGTCAGCCTTGATCTCCGGGCTGTAGGCGTAGCCGATGGGCAACCACTCGAGGCTGACCCCGAACAGGAACAGGGCGAGCAGGGAGACCACCACCGGCGGAATAGCCTGCATCACCAGGGTGAGCGGGGAGAGAATGCTGTCCATCCGGCCGCCGCGATACCAGGCGGCGAAGATGCCGACGATGGAACCGATGGAGAAGCTCAGGATGGTGGAGGTGCCAACCAGAAACAGGGTCCAGCCGATGGCACGGCCCAGCACGTCAGAGACCTGCTGCGGGTAGAAGCGCACCGAGGTGCCGAGATCCCAGGTGAATACACTCTTCACATAGGTGAGAAACTGGGTGCCGATGGGACCGTCGACAAAGCCGAAGGTGGCTTTGAGGGCTTCCAGGGCGGCGGGTTCCATCATGGCGCCAGCGCGGGCAAACATCACGGAGACAGGATCCCCTGGCATGGCACGGGGTAACAGGAAGTTGATGGTGGCGGCTACCAGAAAGGCAACCAGATAGAAGGAAAAGCGTCTCAGTATGAATCCCATGATAGTACCTTTTACTGCAAGTCTGCCCCGCGTCGGGTATAGCTACCCCAACCCCGGCGGTGCCGGGCAAGAAGGGGATTAACGGGGAAGATGGCCCCCCGCAGGGGGCCGGGATTGTTTAGCTGTTTGGCTTGAGGGACAACACGTGCAGCAGACGCTCAGGGGTGTCCGGGTGGAGCTGAGGTTTGGCTACCGGGTTATCAGCACTGAACCAGCCGTTGAAGCGCTTGGTGCTGTACTCGTACCAGGTCGGGTTGTTGAAGACCGGAATGATGGTCTGGTTGGCACCAACACGATCCTGGATGGCGAACATGATCTCCTTCTGCTTGGCCGCATCGGCGGTCTGGGTGAAGTCATCGATCAGCTTGTCGAGCTCGGGATCCTTGTAACGGGGCGCGGCGAAGCGGTTGCCACGGTCGCCCATGTTGCGGGAGTGGAACGCGGTCTCGAAGTACTTGTGCGGGTTGGCACCGGCAAAGTAACCCTGCAAGGCGACGTCGAAGTCACCGGTGATCAGGTTCTCGGTCCAGACGGTTGCTTCCGGGGTGGCGGTCTTGGCGTTCAGGCCCAGTGCCTGCAGCCCTTCTACACCGATCTGTACTGTGTTGACCCAGTCGGTCCAGCCGTTCGGTACCAGTACCTTGAACTCGATCTTTTTGCAGCTCGGAGTGTCGAGGAACTTGTCGCCGTCACAATCCTTGTAGCCTGCCTCTTTCAGCAGGGCCTTGGCCCCTTCCAAGTCGAACTTGTTGTACTTGCCGTACTTCTTGTCCACTTCCGGGTTGTTCCAGGAGTCAAAGGCTTTGCCCAGACCTGACGGGTACTCGTTGACGGTGGGGTAGCCGTAGCCCGCGATATCCACCATGGACTGGCGGTCCATCGCCATGGAGAAGGCGCGGCGGAAGTTGATGTCGTTGAAGGCTTCGTTATTGCCCGGGTTCTTGGTCTGGAAGTTGACGTTGAACGCCACGGTACCGGAGGCAGGGAACCAGTATTTGTTGTTCTTCGGATCGTTGCCGACGTAGAGGCGCTCGATATCCGGCACGAAGGAGCCGAACCAGTCGATGTCACCTTTCATGACAGCAGCCAGCACCTGGTCGTTGGTGGCCATCTGCGGCATGCGGATACAGTCGATGGCGAGGTTGGCGTTATCCCAGTAGTGCGGGTTGCGGCACTGGGTATAGAGCTGGGCGGAGAAGTTGTCCACTTCGGTGAAGGGGCCAGTACCAACCGGCTTGTCGTTGGTGAAGGCAACCGGATCTTTCACCGATTTCCACTGATGCTCCGGCACTATGGGTACCAGCACCAGATCGTTCACCACGTTGGTGTTGACCTCGGTCAGGTCGAATTTGACCTTGTTCGGGGCCAGCTTCTCGACGCTCTTGATCTGGGTCCAGATTGAGCGCTCATCCAGCGCCTTGTTGGCCTTGACCAGATTGAAGGAGAAGATGATGTCATCGGCATCAAAGGCTTCGCCGTCAGACCACTTCACGCCGTCACGCAGATCGAAGGTGACGGATTTCAGGTCATCGCTGAACGCATAGTTGGTGGCCAGACGATAGACGGGTTTGCCCCCTTGCATATCGTTGAAGATCACCAGCGGCTCATAGATGAAGTGACGGGTGGTGTGCAGCAAGCCCGCTTGCAGGAAGGGGTTGAAGTTCTTGACCCAGGCGGTTTCCTGCTGTGCGACCATGGTCAACACGGTTTTGTTTTCTGCGGCCATGGCGTTACCGGCGGCACCGGCAAGCATCATGGTTCCCAGCATTACAGCGGTAGAGATTTTGGATACTTTGGCAAGCATATGTTTTCCTTTCTTATTTTTTGGCATTCCCGAGGGTTCGCCTTGTTTTGTGTGAGCACCGGTTTCGCATGCTGATGAAATCGGCCCTCTGTGTTGGTCAGGTGTCTAACCTTTGTCGTTCTGTTTTCCAACGCCCTAAGCAAACCAGAATTAACAGGAAAACAACAACTATTGATTTCGTTGTTTTCGTAAAAATTGACGGTGTTACGTCAATCTCGTCAAAATGCTTTTTTATTTGTTTAGAATCATTGGCTTGCGTTATTTGCTCTCGCGTAGAAAGTGGCTGTGAAAATAGCGTATATGACAAATTTGTGAATTGGATCTGCTCTCGGTTTCGGGGTTGTGCGGGGCTTTGTTTTGCATAAAAAGAAACCAAATTGCCAATTGTGATCCGGCGCCCGTTTAGGGCGCCGTGTCACGGTTTGCGGTTGGCGAGTTGACGCAGGGTCTGGGCGCTGTGCTGCAACTGCTGGCGCTGGTGGTCATTGAGCGGGCAGTGGCCCAGCACATACTCGGTGGTGGCCACCACCGTCTTCCAGCGTGGTGACTTGGGCAGGGTGTCCAGACTCAGGTATTTGTCGAGGGTGCGGGTCTGCGGGCTGGATCTGTCCATATAGACCCGCCACAGCTTGCTCTTCTCTGCCAGCACGATTTTGCCCTTGCCGGTCCCCTGCTGCCAGGCATCCAGGGTGAGCTGCATGGTCTCTACCAGCGCCCGGCGCAGCGGCTCGTCATCCTGCTGGCGAATGAGGTCGTCGGCCAGCGAACGGAACTCGCCACCCAGGCGGCTCAGCTCGCCCAGCAGCTGTTCATCTTCGATGATGGCTTGCCGCGAGAGGTTCTTGAGGGCGTTCTCCAGCGCCATTACCCGGTTCTCATCCTGACGCAGCTCGGTACTCAGGGTGAGGGCGAAAGCGGCCTGTCCCCCTAGCGTGATGGGCAGGGCACGGGCGTTGAGCACATCTTTTTGACCGGCCACCAGAAACTCCAGATTATGTTCCCGCTCGCTGGCAAGGTCGGGCCACTGCTGTTGCAGCGGGGTGGCGAGCCATTCATTGAGGGGCTGCCCCTCCATGGCTTCCGGCTCCTGTCCCAGCAGGCGTGCCATCACCCGGGAGGCAAACAGCACAGTGCCCTGCTCGTCGATAAAGATCATGGGGTCGGCCCCTTCGCCGAGCAGGGCCAGCAGGCGCTGCTGATCCTGATGCAGTCGATCCTGCAGGGTGAGGCGATGTTCGATCTCCTGCTTCAATAGCCGGTTCTCTACCAGCGATGCGCGTCCGGCCTTGGCTTCCAGCAGTGCCTTGACCCGGGCAAACAGCTCTTCTTTGCAGAAGGGTTTGACCAGATAGTCGTTGGCACCGGCCCCGAAGCCCTCCTCGATATCCTTGGGCTGGTTGAGGGCGGTGAGCAGCAGCACCGGCAGCATATCTTTCGGGTGTTGCTGGCGCAGGCGACGGCAGACGTCAAAACCGGAAAGGGTCGGCATCATCACATCGAGCAGGATGAGGTCCACCTGCTCCTCGGCCAGCTTGGCCAGCGCATCGTGGCCGTCACTGCTGGGCAGGATGCGGTAGCCGCAGGGCTGCAGCAGATGGCGCAGGATGTGCAGGTTGATGGGCTCGTCATCCACCACCAGAATGAGCGGCGCATCCTCGGGGGGAGGAGGCAGATCGTCGCTCTCCCAGTCCGGCAGGATCAGCGGTTGCTGGCGCACCAGCTGATGCTCGATCTGGCGGCTGTCGAGAGTCAGATTGGCCGCTTTGCCGGTGGCAAGGGGCAGGGTAAAGGCGAAGGTAGAGCCAACGCTCGGCTCGCTCTCGACAAACAACTCGCCCCCCATCAGGTGCACCAGCTGGCGGGTGATGGAGAGGCCAAGGCCGGCTCCCTGCTTGCTTACCTCCGGGCTCATCTGCACCAGCGGCTCGAAGATATGTTCCAGATGGTCGGGGGCGATGCCGATGCCGGTATCCGTGACCTTGATGCGCAGGAAGTTGTTCTCGACGATGGCACTGAGCACCACCTTGCCCTGCGGCGTGTACTTGATGGCGTTGCCCACCAGGTTGTAGAGCACCTGTTCGAGCCGCTGCTCATCGGCCAGCACCGGCGGCAGTTCGGCCGGGCTGATATCCACCAGGGTGAGGGGTTTGGCCTGCACCAGATGCTGGCAGAGATCCAGCACCAGCCGGATAACCCCTTTTGATGAGACGGGCTGGGAGTGGATCTCCAGCTGGCCGTAGCGCATCTGATGGTAGTCGAGCAGATCGTCCACCAGACGGGCCAGGCCGTCTGCGCTTTTGATGATGAGCCCGAGCTGCTTTTGCTGCCCTTCGGTCAAATCCTGCTGGCTGGCGAGCATCGACTCGGCCATCCCCTTGATGCCGTGAATGGGGGTGCGCAGCTCGTGGGAGGTGTTGGCCAGCAGTTCATCCTTGAGCTTGTCCGCCTGCTGCAGGCTGAGGTTCTGCTTGTGGGTCAGCTTGACCTGCTGTTGCAGCTCCTGGGTCTGCTGTTCGATCAGTTCGATCTTGTCCTTCACCGAGCGCTGCATATGGCGAAACGCTTCGGCCAGCCGGTCGATATCATCGCCGGTGCGCTCGATGGCGATGGGGTGATCCAGCGCGCCGTCGGCCACCTGCTCGGCCGCTTCGGTCAGGGAGCGCAGCGGCGCCGTGATGGAGTGGGAGAGCCAGCGGGAGAAGAGGATCAGCAGCAGTACCGAACCCGCACCCAGCACAATTACCAGAGTTTCCAGCTGGCGGATCGGGGCATAGGCTTCCCGGGTGGAGATCTCGGCAATAAAGGCCCACTCGGTATCGAACACCTTCACCTGGGTGTAGGCGGCCAGCACCTCGTCATCCTGATAGGAGTGGAACAGCCCGACCCCCTGCTCGCCGGAGAGCGTCTTGGTGATGAGGGGCGTTTGCAGTGGACGGAAGTTGGGGCTGAAGCTGTTCTCGACGCTGAACTCCGGTGCCAGCCAGGCATCGGCGCGCATCCGCTTGTCGGGGCCGATCAGGATGGTTTCGCCGGTCTCGCCCAGCCCTTCCCGCTCCGCCATGATCTGGTTGAGCTTGTCCGGCAGCAGCTCGAAAATCACCACACCGCGCACATAGTCGTACTGCATCACGGGCGCCGCCATGTAGGCGACCACCTGCCCGGTCAGCTCGTTGCGGCCAAAATCGGTGAATTCGAAGATCTGCTGCGGCTTCTGGCCGCCATCAAGACGGCGTTTGATCTTGGCGAAGGTCTGGCCCAAGCCACTGCCCTGATAAGGTCCTGAGAGCAGATTGGTGGCAAAGTTAGGGTGCTTGGTGACCGAATAGACCACATCACCGTTGAGGTCCACCAGAAAGATGTCGCTGTAGTTGGACTTGCGCACCATGTCGGCATAGCCGCGATGAAAGCGCTGGTGCACCCGGCCATACATCTCGTCGGCGAGGATAAGCGCCGTGATGGAGGGTTCGATCTCCACCTGACTGTCCGGTTTGCGCAGTTGATCCCAGGAGCCGGGCAGATAGCGGGCCTGAGCACGGCTGCGGGCCTCCTGCGGTGTGGTGCCCAACTTCTCGAAGGCGCCGGTAAAGCCATAGAAACGGCCGATACTGTTGCCGGCAAAATCCTGCTGGGAGAAGTTGATGATCTGCTCTTTGAGGTTGTTGAAGTAATCCTCGAGCTGACTCTTCTTGATATTACGGACGGAGACCAGATGGTTGGAGGTCTGGGTGGTGAGATCCTTGCCGTGGCTGTATAGGAAGAAGAGGGTGATGACCAAAAAGGGCACCATGCCCAACATGAAAAAAGCCAGCATTAACTGCGGCCTGAGCCCACGAAGCGTGAAGATCCATTTCATCTTGTGATTTTCAATTGAGAATCCGGTTATTAAGCCGCTCAAGTCTCGAACGAAAGCGTAATCATTTCAACGACTTTATCCCAAATTCGCTTGGTGGGTCACAGCTGGCTGGAGAAAAATGCAGCAAGGCGTTTAAACCCTGAGCAAACAGTTTGCATCAGGGCTTAAATTGCGAAAAAGGGGTTGTGCTGGCGCTCGTGGTACGTATAATGCGCCTCGTTGTCAGGCAACTGGCACGAAAGCAGTAACGCGGGAATAGCTCAGTTGGTAGAGCACGACCTTGCCAAGGTCGGGGTCGCGAGTTCGAGTCTCGTTTCCCGCTCCAAATTCAGACAATAGAGAGCCAACTCTCTTTTGCATGGCGCGTTAGCAAAGCGGTTATGCAGCGGATTGCAAATCCGTTTAGTCCGGTTCGACTCCGGAACGTGCCTCCATCTTTCCTCTGTTTATCTCAATCATCACTCTTCGAGTCTGAGCTTTGGTCAGTATCCTTGCTGTACCAGTAACTGTTCGCAGCCAGCCTGTTTCCACTCGCGCTCGAGATAGTGGCTCACATCCGCCATGTTTTGCCCCCGATATTGAAACTGCACCTCGGCACTGTGCTGGTTGAGATCCGCAATCCGTTGCTTCAGTGTGCCGCATTGCCACAGGCTGACGGTGGGCACGCCCCGTTCGGCCAGCACGATGGCATCTTCCCGATTCAGTTGCCACTCCTCCAGTTGTGCCCGTGTCAGGGCAACCATCAGCACCAGCAGTGCCACTTCAGGCAGTTTCATGCGTGTCTCCCTACTGCATGTTTTTCCCCTGATAACTGTGGCAAAGCGCACGATTTTCGCAAGTTTGTTAACTGTTGGTTAATGACGTAACCCGTTTTCAGTATTTCCCGTTTTTCACCATTTTTTTATAAAAAAATGCGTTGGTGATGTAGTAATCCTACATGGAGTGGGGTAATCTTTGCTCAGTGGTCTTACCAGTAAGGAGTTACATCATGTTTCATCCCTTTTCCCTGACTCAGATTATTCTTCGTCGCATTTATGTATTGCTGGTGGGCATTCTGGCTTTCCCCGTGATGCTGTTTCGCAGCGATCGTGCCCGCTTCTACAGCTATCTGCACCGGATCTGGAATAAAACCAGCACCAAACCGGTGTGGCTCAAAATGAGCGAGCGTGGCGAGCGGATCTTCTACTAAACCCCATTCGCACCATGTGCAAAAAGAGACAGCCAAAGCTGTCTCTTTTTTTATCTGCTTGCTGCAACTCCTGGCTCCCAACAGCACTCAGATTATTTATTTATTGTTTCTTTAAAGTTGCATCCAGCCCTGCCTGTTGGCGGGGCTTTTTTATGTCTGACGCATCTCTTTTGATGGAAGCAGTGAAGAAGATTAACGGGGTGAAAGCACCATATGGCACTTTTCTCGTTCATTAATGGGTGGTCGGCAATAAATTTTTAATGAAGAAATTGCTGTTTTAAATCAATGTCTTGTTTGTTTCGCTTTGGGTTGTTTAACTCTTTTTTGTGTTTTTTTGAAAGGGAATATCTCGTTTGCCGGTTCTATTGCAGGTACCCGGTTGCGACAAATCGGGGATATCAGCAACATCCAACGACATCAAAAGGAACATGAACATGAATGTTAAAAAAAACACTGCTATCGCCTCCGCCATGACCGGTCTGCTGGCGCTGGGCGCCCAATTTATCGCGGCGCCAGCCATGGCTGCCGATGAAAAGGAGAAGTGCTACGGCGTGGTCAAGGCCAGCAAGAATGACTGTGCGACCAAGAGCAGCTCCTGCGCCGGTACCGCCAAGGAAGATGCTCAGGGTGATGCCTTTGTGGTGATGCCCAAAGGGCTGTGCGAGAAGCTGGTCGGCGGTTCGCTGCAACCCAAGTAAGAGACATCGGGCAGGGGATGGCCAACGGGTCGCCCCCTGCATCTTCTCTGATTGGTGAAAGCGAGTCTTGCGATGAACCCTTTGATTGGTATCGGATTACGCACTCCCCATTACGATGAGATCCGGCAAACCCTGCCGGCAGTCGGTTGGCTGGAGGTGCATAGTGAAAATTATTTCGAACGGCACAGCCAGGGTTTTCAGGTGCTCGCCGAACTGGCGCAACACTACCCCGTCAGTCTTCACGGCGTTGGCATGTCCCTCGGTTCTGCCGACCCGCTCGATCCGCACCATCTGCAGCAGTTGTCGACACTGGCCGCGGCGATCAAACCGGTACGGATCTCCGAACATCTCAGCTGGGGCAGCATTGGCGGGCGTTACTTCAACGATCTGCTGCCGGTGCCCTATACCCGAGCCTCCCTGCGCAACATGAGCGACAAGATCCAGCAGGTACAACAGACCCTGGGTTGCCGCATGTTGATTGAAAATCCCTCCTCCTATCTGCAACTGCCCGGGGAGATGAGCGAGTGGGAATTTCTGGCCGAGCTGCAGCAGCGCAGCGAGTGCGGCATTCTGCTCGACCTCAACAATCTCTATGTCAGTGCCTTCAATCACAGCTTCTCTTGCGATGAGTATCTGGCGGCGATCGATCTCGCCACCGTCGGGGAGATCCATCTGGCCGGTTATACCGAGAAGCAGCTGCCGGAAGGCTCCCTCTATATCGATACCCACAGCGCCCCTGTGGTGGAGCCGGTCTGGGAACTCTATCGCCAGATCTGCCGCAAGCAGGCCATTCCGACCCTGATTGAGTGGGACCTCGAGATCCCGCCGCTGCCGGTCTTGCTGGCAGAGGCGGCGCAGGCCGGCGCCATTCTGGATGAGGCGCGTGCCATGAGTGCACCACGGGAGGTGGCCCATGGCTGAACTGGCACAGCTGCAACAGCACTTTGCCGATGGTCTGCTGGGGGCGCATGACGCCATTGCCCCTCACATCAGCTCCCGACTCTTTTCTGCCGAATCTGTGCTGCAGGTCTATCGCAACCACTTCATCCTGAGCCTTGGCGAGGTGCTGGCGAGCAGTTATCCCGCCGTCAAGGCCATGGTCGGGGATGACTTTTTTGCAGCGGCGGCCCGTGGCTTCGTATTGGCCGAGCCGCTCAGGGAAGGGAGCGTCATGCACTATGGCGCCGGATTTGGCCAATGGTTGGCCCGCTTGCCGACTACAACCGGACTGCCCTGGCTGGAGGCGCTGGCGCAGTTCGAATGGCAGCTTGAGCGTGCCAGTCTGCTGCCGCTGGAATCACGCTGCTGGCCAGCCGAGCGTCTGGCCGCATTATCGCCGCAACAATGGGAGCGGCTGCGACTCTTGCCAGCCACGGATCTGCTGCTGGTTGCCAGCGATTATCCGGTGCTGGCCCTGTGGCAGATGGCGCTGCACGGTGGTGAAGCGGTGGAGGTGCTTGATGCCCCCGTCTGGTTGGCATTGAAGAAACAGCCAGATTGCCGGGTTGCCCCCTTGCCCCTGACGGCGGGTGAGTGGGTGCTGCTACAGGGTTGTCTCGCTGGTACGGCGCTGGTCGATCTGCTGGCGGTCGACCCTGCGGCCAGTGAACATCTCACTCGCCTGATAACCCTTGGTCTGCTGGTGGATATGGAGGTAATGCCATGATGGCAAACAAATGGCTGGCGCTGGCCAGCTCAAGTGGTGATTTGCCGCGCTGGAGCAGTGCCGGTGTGCTGTTGCTGGCGCGGCTTTGGGTCGCCTCGGTTTTTTTCACTTCAGGTTGGCTCAAGCTCACGGCGTGGGATTCCACCCTCTATCTGTTTGAATCCGAGTATCAGGTGCCCCTGTTGCCTTGGTTGTGGGCTGCTTATCTGGGTACGGCGACCGAGCTGCTGCTGCCGCTTTTCCTGCTGGCGGGGCTTTTTACTCGCCCGGCCGCTTTGCTGTTGTTTGGCTTCAATATCATGGCGGTGATCTCCTACCCGACCCTCTGGGCGGGCGGCTTTTACGATCACCAGCTGTGGGGCTGGATGCTGCTGACCCTGATCATCTGGGGCGGCGGTGTGCTGAGCCTGGATCACTGGCTGACACGTCGCAGCCATTGATTTATCAGTGATTTCCCCAATGACAAAGAGCGCCACAAGGCGCTCTTTGTCATAATGACGGCCGGCGAAATTTCCCATGAGAGAAAAGGAGCAGCCAATGATTATTCGTCAGGCAAGGGCCGCAGATATTCCCGCAATGGTGGCGCTGCGCATGGAGCTGTTTTGTGAGGTCGGTGAGCTGGTTACGCCGCAGGCAGACCCGGCCTTGTGGCAGGCTACCTTTGACTACTTTACCCGGGCGATGAGTGAAGAGAGCGCTTTATCATGGCTGGCTGAGGCCGATACGCAGGAGGGCGGCAAACAGATCGTGGCGGCAGGGACGCTGGCGCTGTTTGAACGGCCACCCTATCCCGGCAATCTGGCGGGGGGGGAGGGGTACCTGCTCAATATGTATACGCAGCCGCAATGGCGCCAGCAGGGGATCGCCACGGCGCTGCTCGATGCCATAACGGCCTTCGCCAGATCGCGTCAGCTGGGCAAGGTGTGGCTCCATGCCAGCGAGCAGGGGCGACCTCTCTATGAGCGGATCGGCTTTGTCGCCAATCCGGCCTATCTGGAGTGGGACCTGGCACCTTAATCGATGGGCCCCCGTTATCTCTATGGTTTCTCGTCTAAAGTTCATGCAGATGTGACGTAGTTGTAACCAGGTAATAGAGGGGTAGGGCAGATGTTCAACTTCAAACTCAAAGCGGAATTACAAGCGTGTCAAATGCAGTTGGCCCAGGCCCAGGCATTTATTGATGCAGTAAAAGTCGGTGTCGCTACCATCAGTTTCACTCCAAGCGGCGAGATCCTCGACGCGAACCCGCTGTTTCTGAATGTGGTGGGCTATAGCGAGCAGGAGGTGATTGGTAAACACCACCGGATTTTTTGTGATGCCCACTACGTCCAGTCATCCTCCTACGCCCAGTTTTGGGAACAGCTGCGTCAGGGGCATAGCCACAGTGGCACTTACCAACGCTTTGATAAACAGGGTCGGGAGTTGTGGCTGGAGGCGACCTACTTCCCGGTCAAGCTTGACGGCAAGGTGGTCAGAGTGGTCAAGATTGCTTCCGATATTACCGAGAGTTATCAGCAGTTGAGTCGTCAGAAAGCGATCATCTCGGCACTCGATCGGGCGCTCGCCATTATCGAGTTCACCCCCAAGGGGGAGATTGTGACGGCCAATCAGAATTTCCTCTCCTGCGTCGGTTACTCCCTTTCGCAGCTCAGGGGGCAGCATCACAGGCTGTTTTGCGATGAGAGCTTCTATCGCGAGCAACCCCACTTCTGGGACGATCTGGCCCACGGCCAGCTCAAGTCTGGGCTGTTCAGTCGCCGTGACAGCCACGGCAACGAGATCTGGCTGGAGGCTACCTACAACCCCATCAAGGATGAGAGCGGCAAGGTGGTCAAGGTGATCAAGTTTGCCAGTGAGGTGACAGAGCGGATCAAGCGCGCCCAGGCAGTGAGCGAGGCGGCCAACATAGCCCAGACCATTTCGCAGGAGACCACCCGCTTTGCCGAAACCGGGTCTGAGCTGCTGGCGGCATCGGTTGCCATCTCCAGCGCCATTTCCGAACAGGTGAGTCGCACTTCCGGCCTGATTGGCCAGCTCAATGAGCAGTCGAAAAGCATTGAAGCCATTGTCTCGACCATCAGCAGTATTGCCGAGCAGACCAATCTGCTGGCCCTTAACGCAGCCATCGAGGCTGCCCGGGCCGGCGATCAGGGGCGCGGCTTTGCGGTGGTGGCCGACGAGGTACGTCAGCTGGCTGCGCGCACCTCCCTCTCGACCGGCGAGATCGCCAGCGTGGTTCAGAAAAACCGCGAACTGACGGCCCAGATCACCGGCAACATCAATGAGGTGGCCACCAGTGCCCAGCGTGGCAAGGAGCAGATCGGCGAGGTGAGTGGCGTGATGGCACAGATAGAGCAGGGTGCCATCAATGTGACCGAGACAGTCTCCAATCTGGCCATCGGCTCCTGACGGTTATTGATTGTTGAACGAGGCACCGATCGGATGATAATCCCATTGGTGCTTATTTATTGCGCACTTGATATGCCAATCTGAACCCCTCCTGTATCGTCCCGCCATTGTGAATTGTCCTCTTCTGGCCCCTTGATTAGGCTTGCCGCCTCATTTATTTCAGAGCAGGAACAGAACACGATGGCATTACAACAGAAGGGGCGGGCAATGGCCCTGCTGGTTATGGTCGCGAGCATGGGTCTGGGCGGCTGTATGGGGCAGATGGGGCTTTCCGGCATGGTCACCAAGGGCAACCTGAGCGTGGTGGATAACCGCTACGCTCGTGCCGGGGTCTTCATGCTGCTCTCCCCTGTCTACGGTCTGGCCGCGACCGCTGACCTGTTCGTCTTCAATACCATCGAGTTCTGGTCTGGCAAGAACCCTATCACCGGCAAATCTCCGGCTGTGGTGGACATGAAAGCCAATCCGGTGATCAAGGTGAACCAGCATCTGGATCCGGCCCTCAAGAAGGTGCCGTTGGCCATGCTGCCACAAGGGGTGCGCGAGGTGGAGGTCAGCTACCCGGACGAGCATACCGCCCAGATGGAGGTGCACTATCTGGATGGCCGCCGCAGCATGATGCGTGGCGAGAAGCGTGGCGAGATGATGGATATCTACTTCGATGGCCGCTTTGTCTCTACCCTGAGCCGCGCAGAGTTGGAAGAGCGGGCTAATCAGGGCAAGGCTGCTGCCTAAATTCAACTGAATCCAGATCGATCCAGCTTCAGATGGGGTATACCTAATCTGCTGGCAAAATAGCCATGATGTCTAAGGGAGTAGACTATGACGGTGAATGGATTGCGATTGGCGGAGTTGATTGGTTCCCTCAGTCATGCGCTCGATATGACCGAGGGGCAACCAAGAGGACACTGCATTCGCTGCTGCTGGATAGGTTCCCGTCTGGGGGAGCGGCTGGGACTGGATGCCCGGCTGCGCCATGATCTCTACTACACGCTCCTGCTTAAGGATCTTGGGTGCAGCAGCAATGCCGCCCGCATCTGCGAGCTCTATCTCACCGACGATCTTCACTTCAAACGCGATTTCAAACTGGTGGATGGCTCCCTCTCCGAGGTAGTCAACTTTGTGCTGGGCCACACCGGCTTGCAGGCGGATCTGCTGGGACGTTTTCGCAGCCTGTTTCATATCTTTCGCAACGGTGACCAGATTGCCAACGAACTGATCCAGACCCGCTGTCATCGGGGGGCGGATATCGCTCGCCAGCTCCGTTTCAGTGACGAGGTAGCCGATGGCATTCTCTCCCTTGATGAACACTGGAATGGCAAAGGTCGGCCCCTGCAACTGGCTGGCGAGGCGATCCCGCTCTTCTCCCGCATTGCCCTGCTCTGTCAGGTGGTGGATGTGTTTCACGCGGCCGCAGGCCCGGATGCGGCGCTCAAGGAGTTGCGCGAGCGCAGCGGCAGCTGGTTTGATCCGGCACTGGTTCGCGAATTTGAAGCGCTGGCCGACGAAGAGTTCTGGCAAGGACTGGCCGATCCCCGACTGACCGAGTGGGTGCTGGTCCACCCGGCCGGGCAAGGGGAGGTAGCGCTGGATGAAGATTATCTGGACGAAATCGCGGCGGCCTTCGGGCAGGTGGTGGACTCCAAAAGTCCCTACACCGCGGGTCACAGCGGCAGGGTAGCGCTCTATACCGACATTCTTGCCACCCAGATGGGGTTGTCCGAGTCGCGTCGACGCTGGCTCAAGCGGGGCGCCCTGCTCCATGACGTGGGCAAGCTCGGGGTGAGCAACGCCATTCTCGACAAGCCAGGCAAACTCGATGCGCAGGAGTGGGCGGCGGTGCAGATGCATGCTGCCTACACCGAGGAGATCCTGAGCCGCATCGGCGCCTTCGAGGAGCTGGCACAAGTGGCAGGCGCCCACCATGAGCGGCTTGATGGAAAGGGCTACCCCAAGGGACTGAAAGGGGACGAGATTACCCTTGAGACGCGCATCATCACCACAGCCGACATCTTCGATGCCATCACCGCCAAGCGTCCCTATCGCGGCGCCATCCCTGTGCCGCAGGCACTGGAGATGATGGCGGAGAATCTGGGCACCGCGATAGACCCCGACTGTTTTGCTGCCCTGCAGGCGGGTATTCAGGATTTCTCCCTCTACCTCACCACCGAGCAGCCGCTGGCCAATGCCAGTTAAGATTTGCAGCCTTCATGGCCCAAGTGGCCAGTCAGACAGCAAAACGCCCCGCCACTGCGGGGCGTTTTGCATTGGGTCTAGTCCGGCTGCTTGCGATGGGGCGGGGTGAGGATCAGTCCCAGCAGGCGGCGCAGGTGGGTGAGCTGCTCGGTCAGCTGGACGTTAAGCCAGAGGTAGCCATTGATGGCTGCCTCTGCGTTGGGCGGCAGCGATACCAGGGTCGCCACCTCGTGCAGGCGGGCGATGGCTGCATCTGCGCCACGCCCGTCACCGGTTTGCATCATCAGGGCAAGCTGGTTGATCGCCTCCTCGGTGGCCAGATGGCAGGCTTGCAGCGCAGCCGTGCTCTGCATCAGGAAGTGGCTATCCCGATCGTTCCAGTAGGTGTTGGCCAGCATCTCAAGAGTGCAGAGGGTGTTGCGCATGGTGACCTGTACCGCATCAAACAGGGCGATGCTGTGGCGTGTCTCCTTGGCCGCAGGGGCCAGTAGGGCCCGCAGTTTGCCGGTCTGTGCCAGCAACTGGGAGAGATTGTGCTTGAGGCGCGGGCGCTCCAGCACATTGGGGGAGAGGTGGGTGTGATAGAGCCGCCCCGACTGCTGCAGGATCTGGTGCAACTGCAGGCGCCAGTGGCTGTAGGCCCGCTGGGGATAGATGCTGCAAAAGAGCAGCGCCAGCAGGGAGCCCAGTATCACGTCGGCACTGCGCCACAGCGCCGTCTCTATATCCCCCGGCATGGCCCCCATGGTGACCCCCAGGGTGATGCCGATCAGCAGCCCCACATAGGGGCGCTTGCCGAGGGCCAGATAGCCGCAAAGGAACATGATGCAGCCGCACCAGATCAGGGTAAGCGGTAGCGAGTAGATCTCGAGATAGAGCGCCACCACCCCGCAACTGGCGCCGAAGATGGTGCCCACCACCCGTTGCAGGGCGCGGGAGAGCACATTGCCCCAAAACGAGATGGGGCCCATCACCACCACCAAGGTTATCAGCGGCCAGGTGCTCTCCGGCAGTTTCAGCTCGCGGGTCAGCAGAAAGGTGAGCATAAAGGCGAGCGCAATGCGCAGGCCATGGACGATCCGGTAGCGGCCATAGACCAGCAGGTCGAGTCGGGAGAGGGGGGCATCAAGACGCACGGTCTGCCTCCTGTCAGGTGGGGGACGGGGCGCCGTGCATCCGGCCGACGCCCCGCCGGGATTTAGGCCAGTCGTCCCTGCAGGGGGTGGATCCAGACCCGCTCGCCAATGGCGATCCCGGGTTGGTCCGGTACGATTTCGATCAGGCAGTTGGCATCGGCCATGGAGCTGAGAATGCCGGAGCCCTGTGGCCCTGTGGTGCGCACCCGCAGCTGGCCGTTACGGTCCTGATGGAAGATGCCGCGCAGAAACTCGGTGCGCCCCGGACGGCTCTTCATCTTCTCGTCCGCCAGTGCCGAGAGGCGCAGCGGCTGCCACCGCTTGCCTTGCAAGCGGGCGATGGCGGGCTCGACAAACTGCAGCACGCAGATCATCGCTGCCACCGGATTGCCCGGCAGGCCGAAGAAGGGGGTCTGCCCCAGCTTGCCAAAGGCGAGCGGGCGGCCCGGCCGCATCTGGATACGCCAGAAATCGATCTGGCCGAGCTCCGCCAGCACCAGCTTGATAAAGTCGGCATTGCCCACCGAGACCCCACCCGAGCTCAACACCAGATCGGCGCTGGCGGCGGCCTGCTCCAGCTGCTGGCGCAGAATGGTCTTGTCATCGGGAATGATGCCAAGGTCCATCACTTCGCAACCAGCGGCGCGGATAAGGGCCATCAGGGTGAAGCGGTTGCTGTCGAAGATATGGCCGGGGGCTAGCTGCTCGCCCGGCGCCTGCACCTCGTCGCCGGTACTGAACAGCGCCACTTTCAGCGGGGTGCGCACAGTGAGACTGGCTTGACCGAGTGATGCCGCCAGCCCCAGCTGGGGGGCACCAAGCCAGGTACCGGCCGGGATGGCGACCGCACCTTTGGCGAGATCTTCGCCGGCGAGGCGCACATTCTGCCCTGCGCGAATGGGGGCGGTGACGGTGACCCACTCACCTTCAATCAGCGTCTCTTCCCGCATCACCACGGTATCCACACCGGGGGGCAGCGGGGCGCCGGTCATGATCTGCACCGCCTGACCGGCCAGCACAGGCTCGTGGCGCTGCTGGCCTGCCAGCACTTCCCCCACCAGTTGCCAGCGGCCGGCGGCGAGATCGTCGCTACGAAGGCCAATGCCATCCATCGCCGAGTTGGCGTGGGGCGGCACATTGATGGGGCTTATCAGATCGGCGGCCAGCACGGCGCCGTGGCACTGGGCCAGCGGTTTGTCGCTGCAGGCCGTGCTCGGGGTGAGGGCCGCCAGAATGGCGTTGCGGGCCGCCTCGACCGAGAGAAAGCCCTTGCCCGCCTCCGGCTCCTTGCTCTGGCAGCCGTCAAGCCAGCGGCAAACGAAGTCGGCGATAGCCGCCAGATCGTTGATATCGAGTCGGGGCAGGCTTGTCTGCTGTTGTTCGCCACTCTGTTGGGGCTGATCGCTGGCCAGCGCGATGATGTCGCTGTCTTCGGGGAAGAGCAGCGGCTTGCCAATCTCGGCGCGGTGCAGCTCGATTTTCGGGAAGTGTTCGTGCTTGAACCCCTCGACCAGCAGCAGATCGAGCTCTGTTTGATCGAAGCTTGCCAGCAGCTGGCGAAAGTCCGCTTCGGCCAGCTCGGTTTCAATGATACGAGCGTGGCGACAGCGGGAAGCCACCATCATCTGCTGGGCACCCGCCTTGCGCAGGCGGTAGCTGTCCTTGCCCGGCTGGTCGATATCAAAGTCGTGGTGGGCGTGCTTGAGCACCCCGATGCGCAGGCCGCGATCCACCAGCAGGGGGATCAACTGCTCCAGCAAGGTGGTCTTGCCGGTGCCGCTCCAGGCGGCGAAGCCGAGCAGGGGAAGAGTGGGGGCCGGGGTCATGAGGTGACTCCTTGTTGGGGGTCGATAGCCGGGGCAAGCAGACGGGCCTCGTAGGCGGCTAGCTCGTCCGGGCTATTGAGATTGATAAAGGCATCCGGCTGATCGGCAAAGCTCACCACCGCCATATGGTGGCGGGCAAACCAGATATCGATTTTGCGCTCCCCCTCTGCCAGTGCGGCGGTGAGGGAGGGGAGCAGGGATTTGTGCAGCAGGGCGACCACGGGTTGCAGCCAGTCGCCGTCGTGGGCCACTACCAGCTCGGTATCCGGGGTCAGGGCGGCGCGAAAGCGGCTCATCAGATCCAGCGGCAGGGCGGGGCCATCGCAGGGAACGAACAGCACCCAGTCGTGACGGGCGGCAGCAAGGCCCGCCTGCATGCCCGCCAGCGGGCCGAGATAGTCGTTGTTGTCATCGCAGATGACCGGGGCCAGCGCCTGATAGCGGGCCTGACTGCGGTTGGCGTTGATCAGCACCTCATCCACCTGGGGGCGCAGGCGTGCCAAAACGTGGTCGATAAGAGGGCGTCCCGCCAGTGCTACCCATCCCTTGTCTTCGCCCCCCATCCGGGTGGCGCGGCCTCCTGCCAGGATCACTGCTGATACGGCAACGGGATCAGAGTGGCTGTCGCTTTTTGAAGTCATGTCGCTCGATGATTTTTAAAGGGGTCGTCTCTTGCAGCTGGCCACGGGCGAGGGTCCATTGCCGCTCGCACAGGTCGGTCAGGGCGTTGCTCTGGTGGCTGATGACGACCAGGCCGCTGCCATGTTCCCGCAGATCTTGCGCCAATGCGGCCATCAGGGCAACCGAATGTGTGTCCAGATTGGCGGTGGGTTCATCCATCAGCAGAAAGGCCGGTTGCAGCGCCCAGGCGCGGGCCATTGCCAGCCGTTGCCGTTCGCCACCGGACAAAATGCTGATGTGCTCCCGCGCCAGCCCTTCCAGCTCGACCCGGCGCAGCGCCTCGAACACCCGGATCTCGCTGCCGAGTTGTTTATCGAGCGCCCAGGCCACGTTGTCGTGCACCGTGCGATCGAACAGATAGGGGGTCTGGTGCAGATAGGTGACCCGGCCCGGCCCCAGATCCCGCTTGAGCAACCGGTTGAGCCGCTGTTGCCAGCGCCCCGGCAGATTGGTGTGGCCGCGGGTGGGGGTGAGCAGCCCCGCCAGGATTTTGAGCAGAGTGGTCTTGCCCACCCCGTTGGCTCCATGCAGCCAGATGGCATCCCCCGGTGCGATGGCGAGCCGGTCAATCTCGAACAGCTGGCGCTCGCCAAAGCGCATCGTTAGCTGGTGGGCGGTCAGGGCCATGGGGTACTCCTGTTGATACGCAGTGGGGGCATGGTCAGTTCTTCAGATAGCTGTGGCCGCGACACGCGGTCAGCAGCAGGTTGAGCAACAGGGCGAGGGTGAGCAGCACTATGCCGAGCGCCACCCCCTGGGTGAAGGCCCCTTTCTGGGTCTCCAGTGCGATGGCGGTGGGGATATTGCGGGTAAAGTGCAGGATATTGCCCCCCACCATCATGGAGCAGCCCACCTCGGTGACGATGCGGCTGAAGGCGCCGATGATGGCGGCCAGCAGGCCAAAGCGGCACTCGTGCATCAGGCCGATCAGCGCCTTGGGCCAGGAGACCCCCAGGGTCAGGGCGGTCTCCCAGGCACGCCGGTCACTCTGGACAAACGCCGCGTGAGCCATGGTGGCGATCACCGGGAAGGCGATCAGCATCTGCCCCACCACCATCGCCTGCTGGGTAAAGAGCAGCTTCCAGTCGCCAAAAGGGCCGGCCCGCGACAGCAGCATATAGAGCAAGAGGCCAATCACCACGGTCGGCACCGATTGCAGGGTATTGATGCAGGAGAGCCAGAGCCAGCGGCCGGGCAGCGGCAGATAGGCCAGGGCAAACCCCAGCAGCAAGGCGGGCAGCAGCACCAGCAGCAGGGCGATACAGGAGACGGAGAAGGAGACCCCCACCACCTGCCACAGTTCGGTGTTACCACTGAACAGCAGGGCGAGGGCCGCCAATGTCGTGTCGATCAATGTCGGCATCAGACCTCTCTCTCATCGTGCAGGGCGAGGGCCGTCAATACGGTCGTGTCGAGCAGGGTCGGCATCAGGTGCCTCCCTCAGCGAACCGGGGGAGGGCCATCAAGGTCATCGCAGGAGTCGGGGTTGCCATTATTTCCCGTTGGCATCCGCTACGAACAGCGCCTGACCCGCCACCTTGAAGTCACCGATCAGCTTCTGGCCATGCTCGGAGACCAGCCAGTTCTTCAGAGTGCGGGCCCCTTCGGTGTTGAGATCCGGGTAGCGTTTGGGGTTGACCAGGATCACCTGATAGGGGTTGAACAGGCGTTTGTCACCCTCCAGCAGTACGGCGAGATCCAGCTTGCTCTGGTAGGCGAGCCAGGTGCCGCGGTCGGTCAGGGTGTAGGCACCGAGCTCCGAGGCCATGGTCAGGGTCGGCCCCATCCCCTGGCCGATGGACTTGTAACCGGCAAACTCGGGTTTGACGTCAGCCGCCTGCCACAGGGTCTTCTCCTTGATGTGGGTGCCGGACTCGTCACCGCGGGAGATAAAGGTCTGGCCCTGCTCCTTGATGGCTTGCAGCCCCTTGGCTGCGTCGTGCAGTTTGCCGAGACCCGCCGGATCTTTCGCCGGGCCGACGATGACGAAGTCGTTGTACATCAGGTGTACCGGCTCGATGCCAAAGCCCGCATCGACGAACTTCTTCTCGGCAGAGGGGGCGTGGGTCATCACCAGATCCGCGTCGCCGTTCTCGCCCATCTTCAGGCTCTGGCCGGTACCGGCCGCCATCACCTGCACCGGATAACCGGTCTCCTTGGTGAATTGGGGCAGTAGCCAGCCCAGCAGACCGGACTGCTCGGTGCTGGTGGTGGTGGCGAGGCGGATCGGCGCTTTTGTGGCATTAGTATCCGCTTCGGCGTGGGCCGCACCGGCGATCAGCAGGCTGGCGGCGAGGGAGAGGGCAAAACGTTTGAGGCTGGTTTTTATCGTCATCGTGATGCAACTTTTTTCAGGGTGGATGAGGAGAGGGCAAGAGTAAGCAAGCAGGGTGCCAAACTGTTCCTTTGCCGGTGCATTCACGGTTTGCCGTTTAAAAACAGAAGCTTATTAGAATCAATTAGGTGAGCTTGTTATCGCTTTTAATAATTGGTGTTGGTGCTTTTGATACGGTAAGGACAAAATGTCCCACTAAGGTTCCGGTTATCGGGACATTCACCGACCGTACGTGCATCCGAGGTACTTTTTTCCATGACACTCCCTCCCAGCCGCTGGTCTGCCCTCTCCCTGCTTATCGTTGACGATGAGCCCGGCATGCGCAGCTTTCTGGCCAAGGCGCTGGCCAAGCGTTTTGCCCAGATTGAGACTGCCGCCAGCGTGGAGGAGGCGGAAGCCCTGCGCTGCCGCCTTCACTTCGACCTTATCATTGCCGACATCCGGCTGCCGGGGCGCTCCGGCATCGAGTGGCACGAAGCCATCGACCCGGCCACTCGCCGCAGCGACATCATCTTCATGACCGGTTTTGGCGATATGGAGACCGCTCTCAAGGCGCTGCGCCTCGGCGCCAGCGACTTTATCCTCAAGCCCTTCAACCTCGATCAGATGGTGCAGGCGGTGGACAGAGTCATCGAGCGCCGCCAGATGGAGCGGGAGAACCTGCTGCTGCGCCGGGAGGTGAGCAAGCTGTTCCCGCCCACCCTGATTGGCGACAGTGCCAAGACCCGCGAACTCAAGACGCTCATCGCCAGAGTGGCCCCCTCCAATGCCGCCGTGCTGGTGGAGGGGGAGTCCGGTACAGGTAAGGAGTTGGTGGCTCGCGCCCTGCATCAACTCTCCGGCCGTATGGGGGCCTTTGTGCCCCTCAACTGTGCCTCCATCGCGCCGGAGCTGCTGGAAAGCGAGCTGTTTGGCCACGTGCAGGGGGCCTTTACCGGCGCCCGCAAGGGGCGCGACGGCCTGTTCCGGGTCGCCCACCAGGGCACTCTGTTTCTGGACGAGATCGGCGAGATGCCGCTCGCCATGCAGGCCTCCCTGCTGCGGGCACTGGAGCAGAAGGCCATCCGCCCGGTGGGGGCCGAGCGCGAATTGGCGGTGGATGTGCGCATCGTCGCCGCCACCAACCGCAACCTCAAGGCCGAGGTGGAGGCGGGCCGCTTTCGCGAAGATCTCTTCTATCGCCTCAACGTGGTGGCGCTGCCGGTTGCCCCGCTGCGGGAGCGGATCGACGACATCCCCGCGCTGGTACACCACTTTACCCGCCAGCTCACCGCCGAGATGGGAATGGGTTCCTTGAGCTGGACCCACGAGGATGTGGTGGCGATGCAGGCCTACCCCTGGCCCGGCAACGTGCGGGAGCTGCGCAACCTTATCGAGCGCTGCCTGCTGCTGGGCAAACCTCCGGCGGATTACTGGCAGAGCAGCAAGCTTGCCGAACAGGGGGCGAGCGAGGAGGGCTATCCGCTGGCATGGCCGCTGGCGGAGGTGGAAAAAGCCCACATCCTGCAGGTGGTGGCCAGCCATGATGGCAACAAGTCGGCCGCCTCCCGGGTGCTCGGGGTGGCGCGCAAGACGCTGGATCGCAAATTCAAGGAGTGGGCCATCGAATGAAGAAGGCTGACTGGATGGGGTGGCGATGAAACTGACCCTGCTCTCCCGCTGCATGCGCGCCCTGTTGCCCCGTTGCGTGCGCACCAAGGTGCGCTGGCGCCTGCTGCTGCTCACCTCGGTACCCATCATGCTCACTCTGGTGGGCATGATCGCGCTCACCCTCTACTGGACCCTCACCTACAGCTGGCAGAACCTGCTCACCACGGTGCGCAGCGATCTCGGGGTGGCCCACCACGCCATCACGGTGCAGCAGCAGCGCCAGACCGAGCATCTCGAGCATCTGCGCGATGCCTGGGCTTTTCAGCTGCGGCTGCGGGAATCGCCGGATCAGCTGCATGACTGGGTGATGCCGCTGGCGGCCAACTATGGCCTCGATTTTCTGCGCTTGCGCCGTGGCCCCGAGCTGGATCAGCTGACGGCGCAGGAGCGCGCCGCCCTCACGGCCGGGCGCAGCGTCAGTCACTTCGTGGTCTGGTCGCAGCAGGAGATGCTCGCCCTCTCCCCGCAACTGGCCAAGCGGGCTGTGTTGTGGCAGCGGGATGGCACCAGGGTGGTGGAGAACAGGGGGCTGATCAGTCTGTCACTGGCCCCTGTGATGGGCCGCGACGGCTCCCTTTGGGCCGTGCTGGAGGGGGGCGAGCTTGTCAACGGCAGCACCCGGCTGGTGGATGAGCTCAAGGGGCAGGTGTTTGCCAAAAACACCCTGCCGGATGGCAGCGTCGGCACTGTCACCCTGTTTCTCGACGATCTGCGGGTGAGCACCAACGTACCGGTCAGCAGTAGCCGTCAGGTGGGGCGGGCGGTGGGTACCCGGGTCTCGCCGCCAGTGCGCGAACAGGTACTGGGGCGAGGGGAGATGTGGGTTGACCGCGCCTTCGTCCACGACGCCTGGTATGTCTCGGGTTACGAGCCGCTCTTGGGAGCCAGGGGCGAGCGGCTCGGCATGCTCTATGTGGGCTTTCTCGAGTGGCCCATTATCCGCACCTACCTCACCAATCTGGTGGAGCTGGGTTCCGGCGTAGTGCTGCTGTTGCTGCTCTCCGGCCTGCTGGTCTATCGCGGCGCGCGGGATCTCTTCTCCCCCATCGAGCGGATGCACAAGGTGGTGCGGCAGGTGCAGGCCGGGGAGTCGGCTCGCATCGGCCCGCTGGCCCTCGATCCCGATCACGAGCTGGCCCAGCTAGGTCGCCAGTTTGACGCCATGCTGGACAGGCAAGAAGCGCACCAGCAGCAGATGGCCCGCAGCGCTGACGAGCTGGAGCAGAAGGTGGCCGAGCGCACCCAAAGTCTCGAGCTCAAGACTGCGGAGCTGGAAGATCATATCCATATGCTGACCGAGGCGCGCCAGCAGTTGCTGATCAGCGAGAAGCTGGCAGCCCTTGGCGAGCTCTCCGCCGGGGTGGCCCACGAGATCAATAACCCGCTAGCGGTGATCCTCGGCAATGTGGAGCTGATGAAGTTGGAGCTGGGGGCGGCGGCCGAGCCGGTCAGCGAGGAGCTGGCGCTGGTGCTGGCCCAGATCGAGCGCATTCGTGCCATCACCCGCAGCTTGTTGCAATACTCTCGCCCTGGCGATTACGAGACGGCGCCGGTGTGGCAGCACCTCAATCCCATCATCGAGGAGAGCCTGACCCTGGTGCGCTCCGCCCTGCGCCAGCAGCAGGTGGAGCTGGTGGCCGATCTCAGGGCCCAGCAGCCCATCGAGGCGGATCGCCAGCAGTTGTTGCAGGTGCTGATCAACCTCTTGGTCAACGCCAGCCATGCGCTGGGGGAGCAGGGGGAGATCTGGGTCGAGAGCCGCGACTGGGTCGATGAACTGGGTCAGCTGCGCGGGGCCGAGGTGCGGGTCATCGACAACGGCAGCGGCATCGAGGCGGCGATTATCGACAAGATCTTCGACCCCTTCTTCACCACCCGCGCCACCGGGACCGGGCTGGGGCTGGCTCTCAGTCACCGCATTATCAGTCGCTGGGGTGGGGAGCTCTTGGTGGACTCCACCCCGGGACAGGGGAGCTGCTTTACCGTGCGGCTGCGCAGCCACGCCCTGCTGCCAAGCGGCAGCGAGCCCGCGAAACTGGAAGGGTGGCGCATCGCCCTCAATGCTGAGGGGCGTGAGACAAGCGATTGATGCTGTTATAAAAAGGCCCGTTACAAAAACAGCCCGTCAACATGGTTGGCGGGCTGTTTTGTCTGTGAGTGAGTGGTTATTTACTGCGGGCTCCACACCAGCTTGCCGCTCTGGGTCAGGTCATAGCCGCCGAGGCGGGCCGCCAGCTCGCGCCCCTCGGGGGATTGTAGCCAGCCGATCAGCTGTTGCAGCAGGGTGCGAAAGAAGACCCCCTGCGGCATCACCAGATCGAAGCACTCCTGCGACAAGGGCATAAAGCCGAGGCCAAACTCGGTGGCGGTGCTCTGGGCGCCGGGCCCGACATCCGCATCGCCGCGGCTGATGGCGGCGGCCAGTTCCCGCTCGCTGTTGACCTCGAGGGAGCGCTCCAGCCGGGTCAGCGACTCCCCTTGCGTTTGCAGCCACTCCTGCAGGGCGCGCTGGCTGCCAGCCCCCTCCTGACGCATGGCCCAGCGCCAGTCGAGCGCCTCTTTCGCTTCCTTGGGTTGCAGCCCTTGCCGCAGCACCAGCCCCTGCACCCGCCTAAATCCATGAACGATCACCCATTGCCGGTGGCCCTGATACTGCTGCACCAGCGCCGGGTGTCGCAGGTGCGCCTCCTCGGCCTGCCCCCAGTGGATGGCGCAGAGATCCACATGGCCGCGCGCCAGCATCGCTAGCCCTTGCCTTGTGCCGCACGGGGTGTAGCCCACCAGTGCCTGGGTGCCGAGCTGCTGGGCCAAGCGGCTGCTGGCGTAGTGGAGCAGCACGTCGTCCGAGCCTGCCAGCAGCAGCCGGTCGTTCATCACCCCCTCGTGGCAACTGCCGAGCAGCCAGCGGTCGAGCAGGGAGCGGGGAAACAGCCACTTGCCGGTCGCCTTGGTGGCGGGGATGCGCGCCTCGTTGGCGAGCTGGTAGACCTTCTTCTCGTTGAGATCGAGGTATTCCGCCACCTGCTTCACATTCATAAACTCGTTCATGACTTAATCCCGCATCCCGCGACCGGCCGGACTGGGCGCCAGCACCGGCGGCTTCTCGTCCAGCACCATATGGTCGTGACCGCTAAAGACCTCGAAATGGCGTCCCTTGGCGCGGGCAATCATGGTGATGCCGAGCTGGCGGGCGAGATCCAGCCCCATCTGGGTTACGCCGGAGCGCGACAGCAGCACCGGAATGCCCATTTGCGCCACCTTGATCACCATCTCCGAGGTAAGCCGCCCCGTGGTGTAGAAGATCTTGTCGTGGCCACTCTCGCCGCGCATCCAGAGCTCGCCCGCCAGGGTATCCACCGCATTGTGGCGTCCCACATCCTCGACAAAGGAGAGGATTTCGCTGCCGCGACAGATGGCGCAGCCATGCACGGCACCGGCCATCTTGTAGGTTTCGTTATGGGCCGACAGGGCTTTCAGCAGGGCGTAGAGGGTGCTCTGTTTAAGCTCGGGCGCCGCCAATACCACCCCTTCGAGCTTCTTCATCACGCTGCCATACATGGTGCCCTGACCGCAGCCGGAGGTGACCGTCTTCTTCTCCAGCGACTTGTCGAGATCGGCTGCCTGCTGGCTGCTCACCACGGCGGCGGCCTCGCTCTCCCAGTCGACGATGACCGACTCGATGGCTGCAATATCCTCGATAAATCCCTGATTTTTCAGATAACCCAGCACCAGCGCCTCGGGGCGCGCCCCCAGCGTCATCAGGGTCACTATCTCCTTCCAGTTGAGGTAGACCGTCAGTGGCCGCTCACAGGCGATTTGGCGGGTGTTCATTGTGCCCTGTTCATCCATCACCTCGACGGCCATGGTGAGCTGGGCGGCAGCATTACTTTTGATAAAGGTCGGTGTCATGGGCCCCTCGCGACCGGTTGCCGGGATCTAAGGGGAGGGATACAGCAAGTTTTGTTCCAGATTAATGAGACGGACCAAATGTCAGAGTGATGGTACGCAAAGCATAATTATGTTGTCTTAATAAAAGCGAGCAGGCTCCCATTCTGACAAAGAAATAAGTAGCCATGCTTTTCTTTGAAAACACAGATGGTTAGACTTATGAAAAACTAATTTTTAGGTGTGAAAATTAGCATTTAAATGGATATGCTGTTGTAGTTTTTTTGCCTCTCGACGCTAATATTCTGGATTAAGTATGAACGAAGAAATTGAGAACTTATGTAATGCGTTGGATAGCCTCGGTGAGGCTGTGCAGAATGGATGGAGCGATAATCGAACACTCAATGAGGCTTTTGGGTGGCATCATCCGGTCTTAGATAGGAAGGAATTAGCTTATTTACCCATATCTCTTGCCGATAAAATTAGACGTGTAAAGTTAGAAACTGATGATGAAAAATTCCTCCAAATAATCGATGGCATTCCTGAAAAACTTGAGAGATTAAAATCTTATACATTGCCATATTTTTATAATGGCAATGGACATCAAGCAATTCCTGCCTATATCGACACTTTAAATTGGATATCCAGTGTTGTTGAGCCTTATATATCATGGGTTGTATCCAATGATCCAAATTCAATGCCACCAGCCATATCGCGTCGTTTAAAAGGGTTGCAAGCCAAAATTCAGCAAATTGATGTCGACCAAGATAGGCTATATAAACAAATTAAATTAATTAACGAAGCAACGGAAGCAGCAGAGTCATTACCATCAGACCTGGAAGACTTGAAAGCTGCGAGAAAAAAGGTTGAGTCCATAGGACAAGATGTTTTGAAGACATCTTCAAAAGTTTCTATGGCCAAAGAAGAGGTTGAAGGACTTTTAAATTTAATCACAGAAAATAAATTAACATCTGACCAGCTAGTAAGTAATTGTGAGGATGCATATCGCATTACAACCAGCAAAGGACTGGCTGGGGCGTTTGACCAGCGAGCTAAACAACTAGCCAAGTCAATGTGGGTATGGGTTTTTGGTCTGCTATGTGCATTAGGCGCAGCATGGTATGTAGGTGCTCAGCGTATTGAAATTCTCACAAGTTCATTATCTACTCCAGACCCCAAATGGGGTATGGTATCGATGCATTTTATGCTGGCTGTGGTTAGTCTTGGGGCACCACTCTGGTTTGCTTGGTTGTCAACAAAACAAATAGGTCAGAGATTTAAGCTTGCAGAGGATTACGGCTTTAAAGCTTCTGTCGCAAAAGCTTATGAGGGTTATCGAAAAGAAGCTTCAAGAATTGATCAAAAACTAGAGGCTCGCTTATTTGAGTCTGCCTTAACAAGGGTTGAAGAGGCTCCATTACGACTTGTTGAAGGTACATCACATGGTACTCCATGGCATGAGCTTGCTGAATCAAGTGGCTTTAGAGAAGCATTAAAAAATATACCTGAGTTTCGAGATAAGGTTTTTTCGTTAGCGCAATCAATGGTTGATAAACCCGGACGAAGTCAGCCCAAGGATGAGAGTAACGCTGCATAAATATTGGCCATCCGATATAACGTATGTTGGATAAAATTGTAGGTTGGTGCTGAACGAAGTGAAGCCCAACGTTTACCGCGACACCTTATCAAGGCAATAATCGGATAATTCAGCGTTATTCGATTATTGCCATTCCCTCGATCAGATACACAGGCTGATTGGTTTTACTCCGCATATTGGGCTTCGCTGCGCTCTGCACCAACCTACGCCCGCGCCGATCCATATCCCGCACAACGCGCCAACCCGCAGCAATGCCTCCATCAACTACCAAACCTGCCTTGGCCCCACTCTTGCTAAGTCTTATCCCATTGATGGCCGTGGCCGCCATAAATCTCCTGCTCTGATCTGCCCCGACTGGGGTGGATCACGGGGGAGGGCGGCCCGGCAGAGACCTTCTGATGGGAGCCGTGACAGTGCAAGACACCACCAATACCTTGTCCCCGCAGCGCTGGCTGCAACTGGAGTTAAAGGCCATCGACAGTCAGGTTGGCCGCTGGCAGAGCCGCCGTTTCGAGATTGCGGGGCTTCATCCCGCCGAGCCCGAGACTGCTGGCGCCTTGCCCCTTACCCTGTTTCGCGATGAGCGGGGGGATTATCGCTTCAACCTGAGCTCCGGCTCGCCCCGCCTATTTGTCACCGGAAGCCGCGTGGACACAGGCTTTGTGGCCGATGGCCTGACCCTGAGCCAGACCGTGGCCGCCTCCTATATGGATGGCGAGCGGCAGGTGCTCTCCTGCCCGCTGCCCGAGGCGCTGCAAGCCTGGGTGGAGGCCTTTATCGGCCGCCACGGCGAGCTGCTGGAGGCCCGTCGCAAGGGCAAGAAGGGCAAGGGGCGGGCGCAGGATCAGTTGGGTGTCGATAGCCAGGATCAAGCCAGCTGCGGTGCCGTTAAAGCCACAGGCCCCGATGGCCGCGAGCGTGGCAGTGACAGCGGAACCTGTGCCGTAAACAAGGCCGGAAACAACGCCCATGAGTGAGTTCCTCAAGCGCTGGTCGTCTCGCAAGCATCAGGCATTGCAGCCGAGGGAAGAGGCTATCCCCGAGGCAGTTGCCGCCCCCATCGAAGGCAGTGGTGAAGGTGAAATCTCAGATACCGCGATGGATAGCCCCGTAGTCAGCACTGACAAGGGGCGCAGTGAACCCCTTGCCGTTGAGGGGACCGAGAGTGGCGAACCGCCGCTAACAACAGCCCAGCCGGGCAAGGCCAAACTCCCCGACAAGGAGGCGCTGCGGGCCATGTTTCGCAGCCACAAGCCGGATGGGCTCGACGACTACACCCAGGATTTCAGCCAGCCCGAATTGCTGCCCGCAGCCCTGACCGCCGGGCTGCGCAACTGGCTGGTGGATCAGGTGATCGCCCCGGAGAGCGAATCGGCCAACCCGGCCAGCGGATCCGCTGAACCGGTGGCGCTTGCCAGCGAGCCTGCCGCCGACGAGCTGGCTGATAACCATTCTCAAACCCACACCGACAATCGGGACATTTTGGTTTCCTGTGGTGGACAAAATGTCCCAACCAAAGGTGGGGGAATGGAACCCTCAGGATCCTGACTCCCTGTCAGTCACTTTTTTTCCGGGGGAGTTGGCTCGCCTCTTGCTCTCTCGGCTTACCAACAAGCGCCCATCCCATGAGGTGGCGCGCACAGGAGCGTATGTGAGCACTGAACAAACATTGCCAAATCTGGCCCCAAATCTAGCCTCCAATCTTGCCCATGGGGCGGGGGCGGCCGAGCATAACGCGCGCGCCTATGCCCTGCAGCATACGGTCAAGACCGACAACCTGATCCCGGCCACTGTCTCTTACCAGAGTCAGGGGCGCCTGCTGCTGGTCGGCCCGGAAGATCGCATTCGCCGCGCCGCCAGCCAGCTGCCTGTCGGGGTGAAGCCCACCCTGCTGGTGACCGAAACGGTCCACGATGCCGAGGCGGCAGATCTCGAAACCATTTTCGATGCCACCGCATCCCTCGCGGCCCTGACCCTGCGCGAACCGAGCCTGACAGGGTATCTGGGCCAGTTTCAGCTCACCGGCCTTAACGGGCAGGGGGAGCGGGTTAATCTGGCGGCTCTCTGTTTTACTCAGCAGGCTGCGGAAAATGGCGAACCACGCTTTGATCTGGTGGCCGATCTGGGCCGCGTCCCGCTGTTTGCGCTGGAGCGCCCGCCGGTTGGCTATCTGCATCTGGCCGATGATCAAGGGTTGGCCGAACGGCTTGCCGAGCTCTGTGCGCTGACCGGTATCTTCGACAAACCTCGCTATTTTCGTCTCGACCCCGAGGCGTGCGCCTTTACCGCCCGCGGCGTGCCCGGTTGCAGCCGCTGCCTCGATGTCTGTCCGACCGATGCCCTCAAGCCCATCAATGGTCGCATCCAGATTGATCCCCATCTCTGTCAGGGCTTTGGCAGCTGTGCCTCGGCCTGTCCGACCGGGGCGATTGCCTATCACCAGCCCGATGCCAACACCAGCAGCGACTACCTGCTGCGCTTGCTCAAGCACTACCGGGAGGCGGGCGGTGAAGCGCCCCAACTGCTGATCGCCGGTGAAAACGAGCGCAAATGGGTGGAAGCCGAGCTCACCCGCTTGCCCGCCAACTGGCTGCCGGTCTGGGTGGAGGAGAGCGCGAGTTTGGGTATCGAGAGCTGGTTCGCGGCACTCGCCTACGGTGCCAGCACGGTGCGCATTGCGCTGGGTGACGATGCCCCCGAAAGCGTCCGTGCGCTGGTTGAGCGGGAGCTGGCCAGCGCCGCCGTGCTGCTGGCGGGCGCCGGTCTCGCTGCCGATCGCATCACCCTGTTTAACGTTGATGCCGAAGATAAGCCGATCTCCGGCCTGCCAGCCGTTGCCCTGCTGGAGAAGCCGCTCAAAGGGGATAAACGGGAGAACCTGTTTGCCGCCTTCGATGCCCTCTGGCAGGTCAATGAGGGGAGCCGTGAGCCGCTGGCGGTGCCCCACGGTGCCCCTTACGGTAGCGTGGAACTCAAAGAGTCTGACTGCACCCTCTGTATGGGTTGCGTGGCGGTCTGCCCGAGCCGCGCCCTGCATGCGGTTGGGCACACGCCGGGTCTCAACTTTATCGAGCAGGATTGCATCCAGTGCGGCATGTGCGAAAAGGCGTGCCCCGAGCAGGCCATCGTACTGACGCCCCGCCTGCAACCCGTGCCCGAGGCGCGCCGCGCCGTGCAGAGCCTCAAAGCCGAAGAGGCGGCCTGCTGCATTCGCTGCTCCAAGCCGTTCGCGCCCGCCTCGATGATCCGCCGCATCCAGCAAAAACTGGCCGGTCACTCCCACTTCCAGAACGAGGCCGCCCAGCGGCTGCTGATGTGCGAGGACTGTCGGGTCAAGGATGTGTTTGCAGCGCTGGCGGCGGATCCCGTCTCCCAGCTCAAGGTATGAGGGGCCAGTGATGAGTGAACAACATAACGAAAAGGCTGGCGAACTGACCATGACCGAACTGGAACAGAGCAGCGCCGATCTCTACGCCCTGCTGGCAAGCCTCTGGCGCGCCGCTCCCCGTGGCGAACAGCTCGGCTGGCTGCAAGGGTTGCAGCCGATGCCGGGCCCCTTTGCCAGAGGGCTGGGGCTGGTGCAGCTGGCGGCCAGCAGCCACCACGAAAACGAGCTTGCCGAGGAGTATCAGGATCTCTTTATCGGGCTGGGGCGCGGGGAGATCGTGCCGTTTGCTTCCTGGTATCTCACCGGCTCTTTGATGGAGCTGCCGCTGGCGGTGCTGCGTGCAGATCTGCAGTCCCTCGGTTTTGAGCGCCAGAGCGGAGTGTGCGAGCCGGAAGATCATCTGGCCGCCCTCTGTGAGGTGATGGCGGTACTGATTGGCGAGCAGCATCCGGAGCGCAACCGCTTCTATGAGCGCCACCTTGCCCCCTGGGTACTCGCTTGCTGCCGCGATCAGCAACAGGCGAAAGGGGGCAGCTTCTACCGGGCGGTCGGCGCCCTTGCCGAAGATTTCTTCAAGCTGGAAAACGAATTGCGCCTGCCGTTTGGCGCCTGCGTGGTGAGGGGCTGAACGCCCTTATCTGCGCATAACAAGAGCTGCGCATAACAAAACGAGCAGACGAGATATCCCATTGGACGCGAAGCTGGCGCGCAGGCGCCAGCAAGAACAACAACAGAGGTCACAAGAATGAGCGATGAACAGCTGAAAGACCCGTCTCGCCGCAATCTGATCAAGGGAGTTGGCGTGGTCGCTACCATAGGCGTGCTAGCCGGTGCCACCGGTCGGGTGGTGGGCAAAGAGGTGCTGACCCACGACACCGAGCCTGACAAGGGCTATCGGGAGACCCCCCATGTTCACGACTTTTATCGCACCCTGCGCGGCACCAACTGAGCCGGATCAGTGAAGGAGAACTCATGAAACTGACAAAACGTGCCGAGCAGCCCCAAGTGGGCGAGCAGGGCAATGAGGCCATTCGCGGTCAGGGGCTGACCCGTCGCGCCTTTATGGTCAACTCCGGTCTGGTGGCCGGTGGCACCGTGGCCGCCGGTTGGCTGGCGCCAGCAATGATGCAGCGGGCCGAAGCCAAAACTGTGGCGGCCGGGGTACCGGTCGAGGTGAAGCGTACCATCTGTTCCCACTGCTCGGTGGGTTGCGGCGTCTATGCCGAGGTGCAGAATGGCGTCTGGACCGGTCAGGAGCCAGCTTTCGATCACCCCTTCAACCTTGGCGGTCATTGTGCCAAGGGGGCGGCCCTGCGCGAGCATGGCCACGGTGAGCGTCGCCTCAAGTACCCGATGAAGCTGGTGGGCGGCAAGTGGCAGCGCATCAGCTGGGATCAGGCCATCGAAGAGGTGGGCAACGAGGTGCTGCGCCTTCGCAAGGAGTCCGGCCCCGACAGCGTCTACTGGCTCGGCTCCGCCAAGCACTCCAACGAGCAGGCCTACCTGTTTCGCAAGATGGCGTCGCTTTGGGGCACCAACAACGTGGATCACCAGGCGCGGATCTGCCACTCCACCACGGTCGCTGGGGTCGCCAACACCTGGGGCTACGGCGCCATGACCAACAGCCTGAACGACATGCACAACAGCAAGTCGATCATGTTTATCGGCTCCAACCCGGCGGAGGCCCACCCGGTCGCCATGCAGCACATCCTGCTGGCAAAAGAGCGCAACGGCTGCAAGATCCTGGTGGTCGACCCGCGCCGCACCCGCACCGCCGCCAAGGCGGACATGTACCTCTCATTGCGTCCGGGTACCGACGTCGCCTTTATCTGGGGCATGCTCTGGCACATCTTCAAGAACGGTTGGGAAGACAAAGAGTTCATCCGCACCCGCGTCTACGGCATGGACGAGGTGCAAAAAGAGGTGGCGCGCTGGACTCCGGCGGAAGTTGAGCGGGTGACCGGCCTCAATGAACAGCAGGTTCATGGCGCCGCCAAACTGCTGGCCGACAACCGCCCCGGCTGCGTGGTCTGGTGCATGGGCGGTACCCAGCACACCACAGGCAATAACAATACCCGCGCATACTGCATCCTCGAACTGGCCCTCGGCAACGTGGGCAAGAGCGGGGCGGGCACCAACATCTTCCGTGGTCACGACAACGTGCAGGGGGCCACCGACTTTGGCGTCACCTCAGACTCCCTGCCCGGCTACTACGGCCTGGAAGAGGGCTCCTGGAAGCACTGGGCCCGGGTGTGGGATGTGGATTACGAGTGGATCAAGGCGCGCTTTGACAACAAGGCCTACAACGGCAAGCTGCCGATGAACAACAACGGCATTCCGGTCTCCCGCTGGGTGGACGGGGTGCTGGAGAATGCCGATCTCATCGAGCAGGGCTCCAACATCCGCGCCATGTTCTACTGGGGCCATGCGGTCAACTCCCAGACCCGCGGCCCGGAAATGAAGAAGGCGATGCAAAAGCTCGACATGATGGTGATTGTCGACCCGTACCCCACCGTCGCCTCGGTGATGAACGATCGCACCGACGGCGTCTACCTGCTGCCGGCCACCACCCAGTTCGAGACCTATGGTTCCGTCACCGCCACCAACCGCTCCATGCAGTGGCGCGACAAGGTGATTGAGCCTCTGTTCGAATCCAAGGTCGATCACGAGATCATGTATCTGCTGAGCAAGAAGCTTGGCTTTGCCGACCAGCTGTTCAAGCACATCAAGGTCGAGAACAACCAGCCGCTCTTGGAAGACATCACCCGCGAGTACAACCGCGGCATGTGGAGCGTGGGCTACACCGGCCAGAGCCCGGAGCGGCTCAAGGCGCACCAGCAGAACTGGCACACATTCCACAAGACCAACCTCAAGGCCGAAGGCGGCCCGGTCAGCGGCGAAGTGTATGGTCTGCCCTGGCCCTGCTGGGGCACCCCTGAGATGAAGCATCCCGGCAGCCACATCCTCTACGACACCAGCATTCCGGTATCGGAAGGGGGCGGCGGTTTCCGCGCCCGTTTCGGCATCGAGTATCAGGGCGTCTCGCTGCTCGCCGAAGACTCTTGGCCGAAAGGGAGCGAGGTGGAAGACGGTTATCCCGAGATCACCGCCGATCTGATGAAACAGCTCGGCTGGTGGGATGAGCTGACCGAGGCCGAGAAGAAAGAGGCCGAGGGCAAGAACTGGAAGACCGATCTCTCCGGCGGTATCCAGCGGGTCGCCATCAAGCACGGCTTCGTGCCCTACGGTAACGCCAAGGCGCGCTGCGTAGTGTGGACCTTCCCGGATCAGGTGCCCAAGCACCGCGAGCCGCTTTATACCCCGCGCCGCGACTTGCTGGCTGACTACGCCACCTGGCCTGATTCGAAGAGCCTGTGGCGCCTGCCGACCCAGTACGCCTCGGTGCAGGAGAAGGATGTCAGCAAGGAGTTCCCCATCATCCTCACCTCCGGCCGTCTGGTGGAGTATGAGGGGGGCGGCGACGAGACTCGCTCCAACCCCTGGCTGGCCGAGTTGCAGCAGGAGATGTTCGTCGAGATGAACCCGGCGGATGCCAACGACGTCGGCGTGCGCGACGGTCAGGATGTATGGGTCGAGGGGCCGGAAGGGGGCCGGGTCAAGGTGAAGGCACTGGTGACCCCGCGGGTCAAACCGGGGCTTGCCTTTATGCCGTTCCACTTCGGCGGCCACTTCGAGGGCAAGGATCTGCGATCCAAATATCCGGAAGGGTCTGACCCCTATGTGCTGGGGGAGTCGGTCAACATAGTCACCACCTATGGTTATGACCCGGTCACCCAGATGCAGGAGACCAAGGTCACCCTGTGCCGTTTTCGCAAAGTAGGAGCCTGATCCCATGGCCAGAATGAAATTCATGTGTGACACCAAGCGCTGCATCGAGTGCAACGGCTGTGTGACGGCGTGCAAGAACGAGAACGACGATGCCCTCGAGTGGGGCATCCAGCGCCGCCGGGTGGTGACCCTCAACGACGGCCTGCCGGGGGAGACCTCCATCTCGGTCGCCTGCATGCACTGCACAGATGCCCCCTGCATGGCGGTCTGCCCGGCCGACTGCTTCTATCACACCGACGACGGCATAGTGTTGCACAACAAGGATCTCTGCATCGGTTGCGGCTACTGCCTGTTTGCCTGCCCGTTCGGGGCGCCCCAGTTCCCGAAGACCGCCGCCTTTGGCGATCGGGGCAAGATGGACAAGTGCACCTTCTGCGCCGGCGGCCCGGAAGAGGATCACAGCGAAGCGGAGCGCCAGAAGTACGGTGCCAACCGTATCGCCGAGGGCAAGCTGCCCATGTGTGCCGAGCTCTGCTCCACCAAGGCACTGCTGGCGGGGGATGCGCAGGTGATCTCCGACATCTTCCGCGAGCGGGTTGCCTATCGCGGTGCTCCTCACGCAGCTTGGGGGGCTGATGAACAGGCGCTCTATCGCGACGCTAGCAAACCTCACGATGGCAGAGGCAAGGGGCTCAAGCTTGGCAAGCAGGAGGATGGCCAATGAGACACTGGCTGACAGCGCTGCTGACGGCCTTGCTGCTGTTCAGCGCGCCCGGCTTCGCTGATGCGCAGAAAGAGGCGGTCGGCTTTGCCGGCGCCGATTACTGGCGGGCGGTGAAGGATGGGCAGGAGGGGGTGACCACCTCCCGCTCGCCGGAGCACGGGGTACTTATCTCGGTGCCGGGCCAGCTCTGGTTCGAGGTGAAGACCAAGTGGGTGTCGCCGCTCGGCGCCATCGCCATTTTCGGGTCGCTCGCCATGTGTGGCCTGATGTATCTGGTGGTGGGGCAGACCAAGCTCTCCAAACCGCGCACCGGGCGCAAGCTCAAGCGCTGGAGCCGGCTGGATCGGGCGCTGCACTGGACCACTGCGGCCATGTTCCTGACCCTGTCGGGGTCGGGGCTGGCCATCATCTATGGCAAGTACTTCATCAAGCCGGTGGTGAGCCTCGGGGTGTGGGAGAACTGGATCTGGTTTGCCAAGGTGTTCCACAACTACGTGGGGCCGCTCTTCTTCCTCTGCCTGATGGGGGTGCTCATCAAGTGGTTCCGCCACAACATCGTCAACATGGTGGATGTGCAGTGGTTCATGAAGTTTGGCGGTATGCTCGGCAAGCACAAGGGAAGTCACCCCTCGGCGGGCTTCTCCAACGGCGGCGAGAAGGCGATCTTCTGGCTGCTCATCTGGTTTGGCGGCATTGTGGTGGCGACCGGGCTGTTTCTGGACTTCCCCATCTTCGGCCAGCTGCGCCGCCAGATGGAGTGGGCCAGCTTTATCCATATCGTTGGTGCTTTGATCCTTATCTGCGGCTTTATCTTCCATATCTACATGGGTCTGTTCCAGCTGGAAGGGGCGCTGGAGGGGATGGTGACCGGCGAGGTGGACGAGACCTGGGCAAAGGAGCACCACGACCTCTGGTATGAAGAGGTGAAGCACACTCTCGATGAGCCCAAGGCGGGCAAATCAAGCTGATGGTCGACAAAGAGTAAAGAGAAGGGGCGCTGCGGCGCCCCTTTTGATGGCGGGTCGATGGTGATGGCAAATTGATTGAGCGATGCCGCAAACGGCGATGGTTTTTTGGGCCACCTTGAGCAACAGTAACAGGGGGTCCATTCACACAAGGGATGACAAATGATGAGAAAAGCATGGCTGGCAGCGGTATGTGCATCTGCGCTCTTCGGTGGTATTGCGGGCGTGGCGCAGGCGGCTGACGGGATCAAGACCCAGCAGGTGCAGTTCAAGAAGGGGGAGTCAGGGGCAACCATCAACGGCACCATTCAGGGTAGCCAGACCCTCGATTACAAGCTGACGGCCAACAAGGGCCAGAGCATGGTGGTGATCCTGACCGGCAAGCCCTACTTCAATATTCTGCCGCCGGGCAGCAAGGGGGAGGCGATGTTTATCGGCTCTACGGAAGGGAACAACTTTGAGGCAACCCTGCCCGCCAAGGGCACTTATACCATTCGGGTCTACCAGATGGGGGCGGCCGAGAGCAGCAAGGCCAAGACGCCGTTCAAGCTGGAGGTGGGCATCAGCGGCTAATTCCTGCAGCTGACAAGCATTACAGAGGTGGCGGCCACAAAGGGCCGCCACCGTTGTTTTATCCCCTCTGTTTTTGCCTCGCCAAGGTTAATAGTCCCCCCGGGAAAGCCGTTCGAAGTAGCGCTGATAACGTCCGCTGGCGATGGCCTGCTGCAACTGCTGATTGAACTGATCCCGCAGTTTGGCTGAATCGGGCATTTGGCGCGGGAACATCACAAAGCTGTCGTTGCGCAGAAAAGGGGTCTGACTGTGGATGATGAGTGCCGCGCTGGCGGGGTCGAGCTGGCTCTGCAACTCGGCCAGACCGACTCGCAGCTCTTGTGGATAGAGGTCGATCCGCCCGCGCAGCAGCTTGCCGAAATTCTGCTTCACGTCGGTGACTTTCTGTTGGGTTACCTTGCCATCGGCCACCATCTTGTCCAGATCTGGCCCGTAGCTATAGGCGATATCGCCCCCCAACCGCATGCCAATGATCTGCTCAAGGCGCTCGGCCTGCAGTTGCCGTGATTTGAGGGAGAAGAAGACAAACTGCTCCTGCAGCACCGCTTCGCTAAACAGAAAATCCTGCTCCCGCTCCGGTTTGTGCATCCAGACGGCGGTGGCGTCGTAGAGCTGACTGTTGGCCGCCAGTGAATAGACCCGACCCCAGGGGGCGAAGTGGAACTTCACCTCATAGCCCGCCTCCTTGAACAGATCGCTGATAAGGTGGGCCACGGGACCGTGCTGTTTTGACTGCTCGGAGACGAAAGGGGGCCATTCACCCACGATGATGTTGAGCACCCGGCCCGGTGCGGCGAGAGCCGACTGGCAGGTCAGAAACAGCCACAGAGCAAGCAGCGGGATCAGGCGCATGGCAGAAAGAAGGGGACGCAGGCTGGCAGAGGTGAGGGCATCAGATCACTCCCGGCTGTGATGCGGTGAAAGGGGCTGGGTTGCCCGCAATGCTAACATGAGTCTCATTCCTTGCCGTGGATATTTGTCTCGCCGGGGCCGCCGGACGCCTATTTTGGCCGCAGGGTATGCCCAAGCTCACAAAACCGATCGAGTAAACGTCATATGATTGATTTCATTATGAGTCTTGCTCTCCTGCCGAACGGCAATTTCACGTAAATCAAAGAGAATGACTATGGCTACCGGACAATATCTGCTGTGGAAAGATGCACAGGGACAGGATTTTCGCCCCGTTGCACTGACCGGCACTGATCTGCTTAACAATCGATACCTCAACAAGGGCACGGCCTTCACCGAACAGGAGCGGGCCGATTTTGATCTCGATGGTTTGCTGCCGCCTCAGGTACAAACTTTTGAAGCACAGCTCGAGCGAGTGTATGAAGGGTTCAAGAGCGCTTGCAGCGATATCGAGAAGTACCAGAACCTGCGTGCCCTGCAGGATCGCAACGAGACTCTCTTCTATGCCCTGTTGTCACGCCATGTAGAGGAGATGACTCCCTATATCTATACCCCGACCGTGGGCAAGGCGTGTCAGGAGTTCAGCCACCGCTTCCAGAAGCCGCGCGGCCTCTACATCACTCCGGACAACGTGGATGACATGGGCAGTCAGGCCCGCCACTTCGATGCCAAATCGATCCGCATCATAGTCGTCACCGACAGCCAGGGCATTCTGGGGATCGGCGACCAGGGTGTTGGCGGCATGGGCATCCCCATCGGCAAGCTGGCGCTCTATACCCTAGGTGCCGGTATTCACCCCGCCTGCTGCATGCCCATCGCGCTGGATGTGGGCACCGACAACCAGAAACTGCTCGATGATCCCATGTATCTGGGCCGCCCCCACAAGCGTATTCGCGGCAAGGAGTA
>OLFS01000370.1_pt1 | contig 44371 bp, 34 predicted proteins | sample 1605491 | NCBI WGS metagenome assembly OLFS01 (sample SAMEA3888921, study PRJEB22519) | human gut metagenome | biome: human gut; feature: human-associated habitat; material: faeces | place: Denmark | collected 2011 | reverse complement strand
TGCGGTCAGAGTCGCATAAGGGGGAAAGTATGGATTACGGACAAATCATCTACCGGACTGCTGATGATTCCTATGTCATCACAAAGGACGGCATGCCTTACCACGTCTATCCTTACGCTACAGAATTCACAGGGGAATGGGACGCCGTGTTCGCCTACGCCGAGGCGCATTCTGAATGCGTGACAGAGGAACAGCCCTATGTGCCCACGCTGGAAGACATCAAACAGGACAAGAAATCCCTGATCGACGCGGAAGCGTCGGCCGCCATCCTTGCCGGATTCGACTATACCGTAGACGGGGTGACCTATCATTTCAGCTATGATGCCTTTGACCAGCAGAATTTTGCGGATACGGCGAACGTCTGCATCATGAAACAGGCGGGGATGCCGGGCCTGCCCGACTCCGTGACGTGGAACGCCTACACGCCGGACGGCGAACTGGCGCGCCTGACGTTCGATGCACCGGGCTTCCTCGCGCTCTACGCGGGCGGGGCCATGAAGCACAAGAACGAGACGATGCAGCGGGGCGGGGAACGCAAGGCGGCGGTCGAGGCCGCGACCACGGCGGAAGAGGTTGAAGCCGCATGACATACGGAAAGCGTATCCTCATCGGCCTCGATCAGTTCCTCAACACCCTGTTCATGGGCTGGCCGGACGAAACACTGAGCAGCCGATGCTGGCGGTGGGAACAGGCAGGCATCCGCGCATGGCCCCGCAACTTGGTCGACGGGTTGTTCTTCTGGGAAACGGAACACTGCCGCAACGCCTATGAATCTGAACGAACCCACATGCAGCTTCCGCCTGAACTCAGGAAGCAATAGCCCTCCTCCATTTTTGCCTCGTTAAGCCAAAAGTGACAGTGTATTGTAGTTCATAGCATGCTATCCTTGCGGCTATGATTATCGACATCCGCACCTTTGGCGGGATTCTCCCCTCAACGGGCAGACACCTCCTTGCATCGGACGGAGCGGCAGAAGCCATCAACTGCCGCCTCGGTTCCGGTGAACTGCGCCCGCTGGCACGGATGCGGAAAGATCATGGCCTCCCGGCTTCCGGTTCCATGTATCGTCATCGGGGAACATGGCTGCACTATGCCGATATAGGGCGTCGATTTGTTCCCGGCCCAGTCTATACGGACGACCAGCGGCTCTACATGTCGAAGGCTTCCGGCGGGGCTGTCGTGTACACCGCAGCAACGGGAGAGAAAGTACTGGGCGTCAAAGAGCCGACGGCAACCCCGAGTGTCGCCGTGTCGGGTTCCCCAGCGGCCAATCCTTCCAGCCTTTCCCGTGCTTATACCTACACCCTCGTTTCCTCCCTCGGCGAAGAGGGGCCGCCCTCCCCGGCCTCGGAAGTAGTCACCCTCCAGACAGGACAATCCGTCCTCATCGGCAACCTGCTCACTCCTTCCCATGAGGGATACCTCCCTATCTCTCTTAAGAGAATCTATCGCTCCGCAACAGGAAACGAGGCGACCGATTTTCTTCTCGTTGCCGAAATCCCTGCCAGCCAGACCGAATTTACCGACAACATCGACGACAGTCTGCTGGGGGAAGCCCTCTCTTCCCTCGGCTGGCGTGAAGCACCTTCCGGGCTGCGGGGCCTTTGCTCTTTGCCCGGAGGCATACTTGCCGGATTTGTCGGACAGGAAATCAGGCTCTGCGAACCCAACATGCCTCATGCATGGCCGGATGCCTATGCGTACACGGTGGAGTACCCCATCGTACAGCTTGCCGCATCCGAGCGGACGCTGTTCATCCTGACGAGCGGCCCTGTTTACGCCATGCAACTGGATGACATCACCGCTGCCGTCCCCATCCGCCTTGAGGGTGAAACGCCCTGCCTCTCCGCGCGCGGCGTCATTGAAACCCCGACAGGCGTCGTGTTCCCCTCCCGTGACGGCCTCTATCTTGTCGCGTACGGCATGAGCAATCCGCAGCTTCTCACCGGAAACTATTACCAAGAACCGGAGTGGCTGAACCTGAATCCCGCCTCCATGTTCGGCTGCTGGTGCGCAGGGAGCCTGTATCTCTTCTGCAAGACGAAATCGGAAATCCATAAGGGCATCATCCTGTCGCAAGGGAACATCATGACGACCACGGATGTCACCGTGGATGACGTGACCGTGGCCACGGACGGGGAGCGCATGTTCGTGGCTTCCGACGGGATTTGCTGGGAATGGGAAGGCGACAAGAGCACGAACCTGTTTGCCACATGGAGATCCAAGAGCTTCCTCCTGTCCAACCCGACGAACTTCGCCGCCGCGCTCATTGAAGCGAGCATTGAAGACGATCTCGACGAACTTGAGGAAAACCTCCTGATTCTCTTTAACAATTATCTCGAATCCGCGAACCGCGTCATTTATGGCGGAACGGGCATGCTCGCCTGCGGAGAAGTGGCTTTCGCCTCCGACGCCTACCATCCCCTCGTCATCAACACACTCGGCGACATCTCTGCCGTCACAGTGGATTTCTTCGCCAACGGGAAATGCATCTACTCAAAAAGTGTTCTGGATCGGGAACCCTTTTCCCTTCCCTGCGGATTCACGGCGCGAACTTGGTATATCCGCGCCATCACCAACCGGCCCATCAAACGCATCGCGTTGGCCGAAGCCATGAGTGAGCTGTATTCATGAGCAAAAATCTTTCCTTGCCTCCAGTTCCCCGGATGGAGTCCGCCGATCTGCGGGCCTTTCTGTCCGGCGTCCGCTCCCGGCTCTCCGCCCTTATTGGAGAATCCGGCAATAAGGGGAGCAAAGCCGTAACGCTGCAAGACCTTGTTGATATGGACATCATCACTCAGGCTCAAGCTGAAAAACAGGCTGGTGTCCGATGAATCAGTGCATGCTGCGCCATAAGTCGGCGTTGTCGAATACGGAATTGGCCCACCTCTGGCGCGAACTGCGGTCGTCCGGCACAGCCAGCGCCGTGTTCTATGGCGGACAAGTTCATGACGAATACGAATTCGTGAACCTTGTCAGGCTGCACTGCAATCACTTCTGGGCCGTCTACTGGAAGGGGCATCCCGCCGGATTCGTCTGGCTGAACGACATGCGCGAGAAGTCCGCCCGAGTCCACTTTGCGTTCTTCCGCAATGCATGGGGGCGCGGGCCGGAAGCGCCGAGCATCATTCTCGCCCGGTTCATGAATGCCACCCTGCTCCGCCTGAAAGACGCCAACGGGGAATACATGTTGGACATGCTCTACGGCTTCACCCCCAAGAGAAACCAGATCGCCATCAAACGGATGCAGCTCACCGGCGTGGTGATTCAGGGGGAAATCCCGCACGGCGCATGGTTCGCCGACACGGGGAAAAGCGAAGACGCCGTATTCTCCACCGTCACCCGCGAAAGCACGGAGGAAGCATGGCTGGACGCCTGATCCACACCAAGCTCGTCATCGACATGCGTACTGGCAACGTCCTCGAAGATGAAGCCTATTGGTACGACGGCCCTGTGGCCGAATGCAAAGGAGGGGGCAGTTCGTCCACGAACTCGACCACGAACATCACCAATGTCGTGGACGAAGAATACAACCGCCGCCTCGCTGAAATACAAGAGCGTGCCCAAGATCTTTCCGACAAGTACTACTCCTTCTGGGAAAAAACGTCCGCTCCGCTTGAAGCGGCACAGGCTCAGATCAAGCTGGAACAGACACCTCTGGAAGGCGAAGTCTCCAAGGGCGCGCTGCAACTCCAGAAGGCGCAGAACGAAGCCCAGCTTGGCCTCCTTCCCTTGCAGACGGATGTCACCAAGGGCGTCCTGAATCTGAAGAAAGATTCTTTGCCCCAAGTCTCCGAGCTGACGAAATCGTTCCTGACCAAATCTGCCGAAGGGGTCAACGCCGACGTATGGGCGAATCGGGCGGGAACGGATCAGAATATCGCCGCCTCGCAGCAAAACAAGCAGCTCATGCGGAATGCTTCCCGCCTCGGCCTGAATCCGAACTCGGGGGCCTTTACGAACGCGATGAAAGACTCCTCGCTCCAGAACGCGGCACAGGTGGCCGGAGCCAGAACCAAGGCTTTCCAGTCCGCCGAGGACGAAAACTACAAGCGGCTCGCGTCCGGCGTTTCAGCCGGGTTGGGCCTGTATGCCTCATAGGAAGGAAACGCATGGGATACGGAATATTCGACATGGGGCAGAAGCCGTGGACACAGACGGCTGACCTCAGCATGGATGCGCTCAGGCTTGCCGGAACCATGGCGGCCGCCCGCGACAAAAAAATCAACCAGACATCCACGACACATTCGGAAACCAAGACCAGCGGAGGGCGCGGCGGCATCGGCGGCGTTCTCGGTTCCGTCGTCGGCGGGATAGCGGGCAACTTCATCGCTCCCGGCGTGGGGACAGCTCTTGGTTCCATGATTGGAGGCGGCCTTGGTGGGGCCATTGATGGAGGCGGCACGGGTGCGCTTCAAGGGGCTGGCATTGGGCTGGCCTATGGCAGTTCCGGCATCGGGTCTGATATTTCCACGGGCGCCACCGACAACATCAAAAAAATGTTTGGGAGCGGGAATACTGGAAACGATGGTTCCATTGGCAATCCCAGTACCGGCTCCATCACGAACGGCTGGAGTTCCGGGTTTATCAAAAGATCTCCCAGCCTGTTTTAAGATGGAGTTCCTATGAGCGACGACGTTTTTTCTACTGTGAACAATGCCCTCGGCCTCTTCAACAATATCGACAGGCTCCGCGAACAATCCACTCTCAAAGAACGCGGCGACGCCATTGCCAAGGCCCTCGCGGACAACGGCGGAGACTTCCACGCGCTGGATCCGAAGCTCTATTCCGACCGCGCGGGCATGGCCGCCCTCGCCTCCCACGTCAACACGTGGTCTCAAACCGAACAGGGCAAACAGACTATCCTCCAAAACCAAATCAAGGATGCCCAGTATCAGACGCGGCTGCTCGGCCAGTACGGGAGCGAAATCGACAAGGCCATGCAGTCCGGGAATGCCGATCTTGCCCGCTCCCTCATGGGCAGTTTCAGCGCCCAGCTGCGTGCACCTTATCGGCTGACCCCCGACAAGGAAGGCGGGTTCAATGTGATGTACACGACACCGGACGGCGAACAGCAATCCGGCAAGATGTCCATGCAGGAAGCCTATGGCATGCTGAATAATTTCAGGAACAACAGTAAGGAGTTCCAGAAATTTACTCTCTTGAACGGCATGGCCATGAACGAAATGAACACCCAGTTGATGATGGATGTGAACAATACCGTCATCGGCAAAGGGAAAGACGGGAAGCAAGTAGAGCTTGTCCCTGTCGTCGGGGTGGGGCCCAACGGTGTCACCCAACCCATGTATAGCGTTCCGGGCAGCAACCAGCAGTTCTCGCGGGAACAGCTTGCCCAAATGGGCATCACCGATTTGATGAAGGCCACGGACGCCCGTAAAGAAAAGATGGATAACCGCCGTCTGGATATGGAAGACAGGCGGATCGGCCTGTATGGGCAGGCCCTTTCCTTGCGTGGCAGTAAAGGACGCTCTCCGAAGGCTTCCGATCTGAATGCCTTCAACCGGATGGTCGACGCGACGCTCATGCAACTAGGATACGGGAAAAGCGGCGGGCAATATATGAAAGACGGAGATCCTGTATCTCTTGACGATCAGGACTTCAAAAACGCTCTGGCATGGGCTCGCCAACAGACAGCATCCAGTTTCCAGCAAAATCTTGGCATCGATTTCAGTGCATCTCTTCAGGATGAATCTTCCAAAGATCCTTCTACAGCTCGCATCCAGTCCCCCTATTCTCCTGACGACTTCAGACTCAAGTAGGTTCCACCCATGCTCGACTCCAATATCCTGAGTTTTTATCAGCAAGAGAAATTCAGAAAAAGTCCTGAAGAGGAACAGCGTTCCATCATTGGAAATTACTTCGATAAAATTGTTGCCCCATCCTTGCCCGCATCCGATGAAGATAAGGCTGTAGCCCGCACCAATTTCATGGAAGCGCACATGCTACCGCGCGGCGTGGATCCCCGCGCCCTGAATTTCTATGCGGATCAAAAATTCGTCGAAAAATCTCCCGAAGAAAAAGCAGACATTCTGGGGGGATTCTACGATAAGCTGGCTGGAAAGTCCGCCCAGTATCTTGACCCGGAAGTCCGTGAACAGCAGCGGGAGCTTTTCGTTGCCCAAAACATGCTTCTTCCGGACGATAAGGGAGGATGGGGAAGTGCACTTATTGACGCGGCCAAGAACCTCCCTCATGGAGTTGAAACGACATTGCGTCAGGCAGGACGGCAAATCGCTGTACACAGCGACGATCTCCCTGACATTGAATCCATTTCAGATCTTGAGGATATTCGTCAGAACCCTGAAGAATATGCCGAAAGATTCAACCGGGAACGGACGAAGGGAACTATTTCCGCAGATCCGAACGATTCCACGAACAAGGCTGTTCGTGAGAAACAGATGCGTGATGAAGTTTACCGCGCCAAGTATGGACACCTTGAGAATCCGGTAGGCGACTGGCTTCCTTTGGATCCATCCGGGGCTCAGGCTTCCGCACCCTACTCGGCTACGGGTGCGCTCGTCGGCGGCCTCTCTTTAATGGGGTCAGCCGCAGCAATGCCGGTTGCGGGCATCGGTAACGTCATCCTCGGGGCGTCCAGCAAAGACCAGTTCCTTGTGGACAAGCTGAATCAGGTGAACGAATTCTCCCGGAAATTCCGGGGGCGTCCTCTTGATCAAGAAGAAACCGATGCGGTTGTTGCTGAATACAATCTGATGGGCAATCAGTACGGCGGTATCGAAGCTCTCACGGAACTGGGATCGGATTTTGTTTTCAATCGGATTGCAGGCAGGATATTCGGAAAAAACGCCGTCAAAGGCGCATTGAACAAACTTGGCGGATTTGGACTGGACGCAGCCGGAGAGCATACTGGCGAAACGATTGCACAGTACACGCAAGGGAATATTGAACACGAAGCCGGACTCAGTGACAAAAGGTATTCTGGCGGTGAAGGTATTCTTCAGGCATTCAAGGAACAGGCCGGGACAACAAACCTCATGCTGGGCATGACGCATGGCCCCGTCGCCGCAGCCGAGTATACCCGCAGCAAATTCTTCAGCGCGGATAAACCGGTACTGGATTCCTCCTCGTCGCAAGCTCCACGTACCGAAGAAGAAAAGGGTGGCAAGCTTGACCTTCTCGGGCTCAATCCCAACGACGCTCCGAAGGCGCCTTCTCATGCAGATCAAGCCAGTTCCCCCACTACACAGCAAAAAGCGCCGGAACCAGAACAGGCCATCGATGATGAATTTTTTCCGGCACCGGGTATGGGCCTTTCCCCGACACCTCCCTCCCAAACACAGAGCCCATCCAACAAAGCGGCTCCTATAGCCTTTGGTCTGGGGACGCCAGCATCTCCAGCCGAACAGCCCGTTGTGAGTGAACCGGGAACAGCACGTCCTCAGGTGGGGCAAAACGGTCTTGGTTTATTCCCAGAGGCTCCGCAGCCTGCGGCACAGGATTCGGCCCCGCAGCCAATGCAGCAGCCTCCCGTAGCTTCCCCCATCCCGGAAGCACCTGCCGTTCCGCAAGCCCCTGTTGTCGACGTCAGCCAAATGATGGATGCGCCCGTCTCCGCGCCTGCCCCAACCGCTTCAGCGGATCAAGTTGCTGACGCCAGCACAATGATGCCGATGCCGAATGAGGTGAACACCGCAGCGGAACAGACGCCCTCTTCCGAAGAACGGCGCTACGGTTCCGCCGAAGCGCCCGATACGGTGGCTCTCGGCGGCTACTTCAAGGAACAGCTTGAGTCCGGGCGGCAGTACGGCGACATTCGGGAAGCCCGAAAGGAAGCCGACGCCCTGCTCGGAGGCGTACCTGCGGAGCGCAAATCCACCATCGTCAAAGACGTGGATGAGTCCGTGGAGCTTGGCGTCACGGCGGCCGCACGGGACATCGTGAACGACGGCAAGGATGCCGTGGATACGTTCAGAGGGCTTGTCGACCTGTATCACAGGCAGCCCAACCTTTCCTCCCGCACCAGCACAAGCGTCGCCAACCAGCAGTACAGCACCCCAGCGCCGCTGGCCTATCTCGCGTCGCAGCTTGCGGGCATCGACAAGACCAAGACCGTCTATGAACCCACGGCGGGCAACGGCATGCTGCTCATCGGCGCTGACGCCAAGAAATCCACCGTCAACGAACTGGATGCGAACCGGGCCTCCCGGCTCCGCGCACAGGACTTTGACGTGACGGAGCACGACGCCACGGGCTACACGCCGGGCAAGCAGTACGATGCCGTGATTGCCAATCCGCCGTTTGGGCCGATGAAAGACAAGGCTGGGAACAAGCAGGTACGGGAAGTGTCCGGGCACCGGACGGCGGAAGCCGACCAAGCCATCGCACTCAAGGCGCTCCAGTCCATGAAGCCGGACGGGAAGGCTGTGCTCATCCTCGGCGGCAAGAAAGGCTCTGAGGACGACCGGCGCAAGGCTTATAATTCCGCGACACAGCGCAGCTTCTACAAGGCGTTGTACGACAACTACAAGGTTGCCGACCACTTTTCCGTGGACGGCAGGCTCTATGCCCGGCAGGGAGCCTCTTTCCCCATTGACATCATCGTGGTTGACGGCAAGGGTAAGACGGAAGGCAGGCCGTTCCCCGCGGCGAACCTGCCGCGCGTCTATAAAACATTCGACTCGCTGGAGGAGCTTCTCAATGGCGGAAAACAAGAAGTACGGCAGGGTGTGGATACCGAGCGAGGAGTTCTGGGATCTGGCGATTCCGATGCCGGAAGACGTGACGGAGATCAAGGATCCGCAGCACCTGTACTGGCATCTGGAGGGCTGGCTGGAGGAAATGCTCCTTCAGAGCAGCGAAGCGGAGGAGGAAGCGCACAATCTGGTGAGCGAACTTCAGAAGCTGGGCATGTGCAGCCCGGAACTGAGCTGGCGGAAACTGGCGGAAGGCGACCCGCAGGCCCTTCAGATACTGGTGGAAGCGGACAACGCGTTCCTCGTGCATCTGTGGGACAGGATGGATCTGAACGGCAGGAAGTGGCCGTCGCCGACGGAAAAGAACGAGGAAGCACTCAAGTACCTGATGACGGAAGTAAGCCTGCCGATATGGCACGAGGCGCTGGGTCTGCCGTACGAGCCCGAGTGGTAGAAGAGGCTCCCGCCTCTGCCGAAGACCGCAAGAAGCCCCCCGTCAAACAAGACGTCCACAAAGAAGACGCGGCCCCGAAACAGGAGGCCGCGCCTTCTTCCACGCCAAAGCCCAAGAAACAGCCGGCCGTCACCAAGGGCACCGACCTTCAGGATGTTTATCAGCCTGCAAGCCAGTCGGCGTCCCTCGGCACGCTCATTCCCAAAAACATGGCCGCGCCCATCCGCGACGCGCTGGAGAACCTGCGCGAAAAGCACGGGGACATTGACGCCTTCGTCGCCAAGGAACTGGGCTACAAGGACGCCGCCGAGCTTGCCGGGCACTTTGCCGGGGAACAGGTGGACGCCATCGCGCTGGCCATCGACAACATGTCGCGCGGGGCCGGGTTCATCACGGGCGACCAGACGGGCATCGGCAAGGGCCGCGTGAATGCGGCCATCATCCGGTGGGCCAAGCGCAACGGCAAGACGCCCGTGTTCGTGACCATGAAGCCGGAACTGTACGCGGACATGATCCGCGACCTCAACGACATCGGGGAAACCGGCTTCAATCCCCTGCCCACGAACAAGCTGCGCGGCAAGAATGCCATCGCCCTGCCCGACGGGGGGAAGCTCGAAAGCCCGTCAAACCTCGACAAGGTGATCGCCAAAGCCATCTCTCAAGGAAAACTTGAAGGGTTCGACGGCATCTTCACCACCTATTCCCAGCTTGCGCCCTCCAACGGGAAAGACTCGCCGCGCCGCGAGCTGCTCCGCAGCCTGAACGAAAACACGGTGCTCATCCTCGACGAGTCGCACAACGCCGGGGGGAGCGACAAGGGGAAGTACAAAAAGAAAGATGCGGCCAAAAGCACCGGGGAATACCTCCGGGAACGCATCGCGGAATCCCCGAACGGCGTGTTCTACTCTTCCGCCACCTACGCGAAACGGCCTGACGTCATGTCCCTCTATGCCAAGACGGACATGCAGCACGCCGTGGAAGACCTCGACCAGCTCACCGAGATCATGTCTCGCGGCGGCATCCCCATGCAGCAGGCCGTGGCCGCCATGCTCACGCAGGCGGGGCAGTACATCCGCCGGGAAAAGAGCTTCGAGGGCGCCACGGTGGATACCGCTCCCGCCCCTGTGGACATGAAGGTCGCCGAACGGACGGCGGACATCATGGGCCGCATCATGGCGTTCGACACGGCCCGCGAAGGGGACATCAAAAACATCGAGAAGGAGCTCGCCGGTTCCGGCGAAGCCGTGCTCGCTGATGGAAGCATCGGCAAGCAGGGGATGCACAGCACGGGCTTTTCTTCCATCATGCACAACCTCATCGGCCAGTACACCCTGTCGATGAAGGCCGACGCCGCTGTCGAGGCGGCGGCCAAAGCCGTGGAGCGCGGCGAGAAGCCCGTCATTACCGTGGCGAATACGATGGGGTCTTTCATCGGCGAACGCGCCAGCGCCGACGGGCTGAAGGACGGAGATGCCGTCGACCTGTCTTGGAAAGACATGTTCCTGCGGTATCTGGACAAGACCCGCACCATCACAGTGGACAAGCCCGGCTCGAAGGAAAAGGATTCCATCTACCTCTCTGACGACCAGCTTTCCCCGGAAGCGCTCCGAGCCTACAACGAGGCAAAGGACGCCATTGAGAAGGCCGACTTCTCCAACCTGCCCGTTTCCCCCATCGACCGGGTTCTCAACGGGTTGCGCGAGCGCGGCATCCGGGCAGACGAAATCACGGGGCGCACGGACGCCATCGACTACAGCGACGGCCAGCAGAAGTACCGCAAGCGCGAAGCCACTTCGAGCAACAATGTCGACGTCGTAAGCCGGTTCAACGGCGGCGAGCTGGACGCGCTCATCATCAACCAGTCCGGTTCGACCGGCATCTCGCTGCACGCCTCGGAGAACTTCGCCGACCAGAAAAAGCGGAACATGATCATCGTCCAGCCGGAACTGAACATCGACGTGTTCATGCAGACGCTTGGCCGCGTGTTCCGCACCGGGCAGGTAACGCCCCCGGCCTACCAGTTCCTCATCTCGGACATGCCGAGCGAGAAGCGCCCGGCCGCCGTGCTCGGCAAAAAGATGGCCTCGCTCAACGCGAACACCACGGCGAACCGAAAGAGCGCGCAGACGTTCGAGAACATCCCGGACTTCCTGAACGAGTACGGCGATATGGCCGCAGTGCAAGTTCTGCGGGACAACCCCGAGTTCAACAAGAAGCTGGGCAACCCCATCAAGGAAGCCAGCGACATCGAAAACGCCATGCAGAAGGTCACGGGGCGCATCCCCGTCCTGTCCGTCAAGGAACAGGAACAGCTCTACGCCCTTCTGGAGCAGGAATACGCCGACACCATCGCCATGGCGGAAGCCATGGGCGGCACGGGGCTGGAAGCGCAGGCGCTGCCCCTCGACGCCAAGCTGGTAAGCAGCATCGAGCTGACGCCGAAAAAGGACGGCGTGGACACGGAGTCCGCCTTCACGGAAGCCTCGAACCTTCAGGAGTTCGACGTGAAGGTGCTCGGCAAACCGTACACGGCCAAAAAGGTTCACGAACTTGTCGCACAGGGCGTGGTCGGCCATGAGGGGCTGAGTGACGCCCTGCATGCCGATGCGGAATCCTTTGTCGAAAAACGGGCCGCCAAGATGGAGGATGAGGAACGCCGTGGCGATTTCATCGCCCGCGCCGAAGAGAACCTCCATGCCATTGACGACGCCCTCTTCCGTTTCGAGCCGGGCACGCAGGTTTCCCTCCTCGGCAGGGACGGCCCGATGGACGGCGTGGTCACGCGCATCAGCCGCAAGAAGGGCGACAACCCCACGGCATTGAGCAACTGGCAGATGACCGTCGCCGTGACCAACGCACAACGCCAGATCACCATTCCTTTCTCCAAGCTGGCCCGCAATGTCAGCGAGCTGGAATCCGGGAAGGTTGTCGTCGCGCCGTCCGGCCTGACCGAAAAACAGATGGAAACGGCGTTCGACTCCGCTCAGAACGAAGTTCGGGAAAAGCGCTGGATTGCCACCGGGAACCTCTTGGCCGCCGCCGAGAAACTGAAGACCGGAAAAATCATCACGTTCGACGACACGCAGGGCAGCCGACGCATGGGCATCCTGCTGAACAAGGGCGTCGACGCGAAGGAACTGGTTTCCGAGCTGGATGTGAAGTTCCCCGCCGCCGACGATGCCTTCCGCTTCTTCGAGCGGACGGGCGGCAACGGGATGGTGAAGACGTCGGACAAGCTGCTGCGCATCAACAGGATGTCCCCGTATGGCGACACGTACCGTATCGCCGTGCCCGCAGCCAAGGCCACGGGCGGAAAATACTATCTGAACACGGGACTTCTGAGCGCCATCGGGCAGGACTTCGTGAAGGCGGGGCGGGATATGGTTGCCCGCCATATTGATGAAGCACAGCTCCGGGCCGCCATGAACGCGCTCCAGAAGCAGGGCTATTCTTTGGTCGCCGACAACTTCCGCACGGAAGCCCGCGACGTCACGGGGACGGCCATCGAAGTCCAGAAAGTAGACCTCACGCGGGCCTCCCTGAAAGACGGCGGCAAGGATGTCGTGGGATATGTCTCGCCCGAGATCGCCTCAACGCTCAGGATGAACAAGCCCGGTGAAATTATGCTGGATGAAGAGAGAGTCCAGCATATTGAGCAAAGACACGGAAAAGAAATTCGGGCGGCAGGCTTTGCTGATGCCGAAGCATTCGTCAACCATGTGCTGAAAAATATCGATGCTGTCTATCAAGCTGACAGCAATCGAAAATATGATCTGATCGCTGTACAGCCTGCAACATGGAAACGAGTTGTCATACGTCTCGAATTTGATTCGAGGGGAGACTTCTATAGGGTCATTACTGCTGGCCCGCTTCGAGATGATTTTTACAAAAACAAAACGCCTCTCTGGGAAAGGGCGCAGTCCTTCCATTCCGAAAACTCGGAACCCATGGGGAACCCCCGCGCATTTACCGGCCAGAGTGGCGTTTCTCAAGATGCAAACGCATCTGATAGGGAAAATATAGACTCTTCCCGTGCCAGCGTCAACGATTCCTTCATGGATCTCGCCGGGAAACGTCCTCCGCATCGTGCCCGGGTACGGTCGCAGGCCGTGGAACGCATCGTCTCCGCCCTCAATGATGCCGCGAAAAACGCCACGCAAACGGAGGTGGTGCAGCGGTTTGAAGACCTGCCGGAACATATCCGGCAGCAGTATAAGGGCAGGGAATCCGTCTTCGAAGGCGGCTACGATACGGGTACGGGCAAGATATGGTTCGTCGCGGACAACATCAACAGCCTCGACCGCGTGTCCGAAATCTGGATGCACGAGCAGGTCGGGCACCACGGCATACGCTCTCTGCTTACTCCGCAGGAACGGAAACAGCTTACCAACCAGCTCTGGGCACAGCTTGGCGGCATGGGGAATGAGGGCATCAGGGACATCGCCGAACGCTACGACCTCGATCCCCGCCTCAACGCCGCCGACCGGGAAACCGTCATTGAGGAATACGTCAGCAAGCGCGCCGAAAAGAAAAACGCCGGTGAGCTTTCCAAGGCCGACGCGCCGCTGTGGAAACGCATCGTCTCCGCCGTGCGCCGGATGCTTGCCCGCGCCATGCGGCGCATCACGGGCCGTGAACTGAACCTTGGCGACGAACGCGTGGACGCCCTGCTCTCCCGCCTTGGGCAGCATGTCTTCAATGGGACGGGCAAGCCCGCTGACGTGAACACGGCAACGGATAAGCCCACAGTCCGGGCCTCCCTCGCTGAGGAACACGTGCGGGAGGAACTCCGCTCCGGGAAGGGACTGCTCTCGGCTATAAAGCAAATGCGGAAGCTGCGCCTCGCCAACGACGAGGACATCTCCCTGCTTCAGAAGACCGCTCGCCCCACGCAGTTCCTCGCCAAGGATCACCCCGAAGTTCAGCAACTCTTGGACATCCAGCTCGACCGCGAAGAAACGCGCTCCCAAAAGGTCGAGGAAGCCATGAAGGGCGTGTACGACGGCCTGAAGAACCTTTCCAAAGCGCAGCACAGAAACCTGACGGCCCTGCTCCACAAGCTCGACGGGAAGAAACTCAATGCCATAACGGAAGAGAGGTTCGTGAAACGCACCCTGCCCGACGGGGACTGGGAATATTCCGGCCTGAACGATGCGCACTACGAACAGCTCCGGGACTTTCTCACGCAACACAATACATTCAAGGGGGTCAATGGAGAGAACGTCAGCCTCGACGGGAAAACCGTTGACGTGTTCATCACAATCCGCCGCATGCTGGATAACAGCCAGCTCGGCCTGTACAACCACCTGCGGGAAAGCAAGCTTCCGAAGAACGTCATCGACACGTACCGTTCCAGCATGGGCTCCGTGCACAACTACTTTCCCCATGTCCGGTTCGGCGATCACTCCATCCGCGTGCTGGACGGGGAAGGCAACGTGCTCGAACGGCGGCATTTCTTCGGCACGAAACTCACGGCTGACGCCAAGGCCGCAAAGATCCTCGAAGAACTGAAGGCCAAGTACGGCGACAGCATCAAGGACATCGAGTACGGGAAGCTGCAAGACCTGTCCGAAGACGTGTTCGAATTCCCCATGCGGACGGCGGACATGGAAAAGCTACTTCAGGAAGCGCTCAACAGCACCGGCATTGACGGGGACATCAAGAAGAAGCTGCTCCGGGCCATGGAGCAACAGGTGTCGGATCTGTTCAAGGCTCGCGGTTTCGGCCAGCACATGCTGCGCCGGGACAACATCGCCGGGTACGAGATGGAAGACATCGGCAAAGTCCTCTTCACCTACTGCTCAGGCCAGTACGGCTGGCTCACCAAGATGGATGCGGCCATGAAGTTCGGGGAAGCCCTCGCCAAGGTCGACGCGAAGAAAAAACCGCGCCTCTACGCTTGGGCCAAGAACTACGTCATGGACATGCTCCGCAACGCCGACCGCCTCGACGCCTTGGTGGACACGGCGAAGAACCTCATGTTCCTGAACTTCCTTGGCGGCAACTTCAAGACGGCCGCCGTGAACCTGACGCAGAACCTCATCACGGGCTACCCGCGCCTTGGCGTGGAGCTTGGGTTCAAGCACGCCGCCACCAGCTTCATCCGCGACGCGGGCAAGGCGCTCTGCCATCAGATCAGCGACGGAAAGGCCAAGTCCCTCACGCCGGAGGAAAAGGCGTTCCTTCAGGACTTCTACGACAGGGGCATCACCCGCGACAACTTCATGCGCGAGATGATGGGGGATCTGACGGGCGGGCGCATGAGCTACGCATGGCGGCAGTTCTCCCGCGTCATGGCTTGGCCCATGAGCGCAGCCGAACGCTTCAACCGCACGAGCCTCGCGCTCGCCGCCTACCGTGCGGCCCGCGCCGGGAAGGTTGTCAACACGGAAACCCTCGAACGCTTCGGCTACCAGAAGGGCCAGAAGTTTGACGAACAGTCCGCCCGCGACTTCGCCGCCGGACTGGTGACGGATTCCCATTACCTCTACGGCAAGGCGAACCGTCCGGAAATCTTCCGGCACGGCGACGTGGGGAAGGTGGCCTCCTCCTTCTACACGTTCCGCAGCTTCACGCACAACACGCTGGAGTTCTGGCGGACGCTCTTCAAAATGGGCTGGCGCGGCAAGGCCGCCGTCGGCATCTCGCTGGGCATGACCGCAACGCTCGGCGGCCTCGTGTCCGTCCCGCTCTGGAGTACGGTCATGACCGTGTGGCGCCAGCTCTTCGCCGACGGCGACGACCCGGAACGCAAGCTCTACAACTGGGCCTACAAGAACGGCGGAAAGAACGCCGCCGACGTGCTGTTCTATGGGATGCCCTCAATGGCGGGCGTGACCATTTCCGGCTCCCTCGGCATGGAACTGCCCATCCTGCAAGACCTCAAGGGCGACAAGCCTTGGGGCCGGCAAATCCTTTCCAGCGGCATGGAGATCTTCGGCGTGCCAGTGGCCATGCTCGAAAAAATCGGCAACACGTTCGAGTCCGCGGGCAAGGGCGACTACTGGCGCGCTACGGAAGAGGCCCTGCCCACGGCGGCCTCCAACGTGATGAAGGCCATCCGCCTTGCCGACGAAGGCATGACGACACGCAGCGGCAAGCCCATCGCCGACGGCACGGGACGCCCGATAAAACTCTCGAAGTCCGAGTCCGTGGCCAAGGCTCTCGGCTTCCAGCCCGTCCGCCAGAGCAAGGCGTTCGACGCCCACAAAGGCCAGTCGGATGTGGAAGCCTTCAAGAAGAACAAGCAGGACGAACTCGTCACCCGCTACCTCAAGGCCTTCCGAGCCAAGGACATGGCGGCCAAGGAAGAAGTCCTGCGGGACTGGAAGGACTACAACAACAAGATGATCCGCGAGGACAAGCGCCATCTCGTCATCAAGCCGCTCTACCCCCTCGCCATGCAGCGCATGAAGCCCGACAAACCGCAGACATCCATGCGCGGCTATGCCCGTGAAACCATGCAACTCCAGTGAGGAACACATGTCGAATACCCTGTACTCCGCCGCCCTGACCGCCTTCGCCAAGGGGGAAATCGTCTGGAAGGCCAGCGGCGGCAGCACCGTCAAGGCCATCATCGTGGACACCGCCAAGTATACCTTCAGCGACGCCCATACCAATCTCTCCCAAGTGCCCGCCGCCGCGCGCGTGGGTTCTCCCGTGGCGCTCACGCTCGTCGATGCGGCCAACGGCGGGGTCTGCGACGCCGCGGACATTACCTTTACGGGCCTGACCAATGCACCGACCGTCGAGGCCATCGTCCTCTACAAGGACACAGGCACTGAAGCCACGTCGACGCTCATTGCCTACATCGACACGGGGACGGGCCTGCCCACTCCGGCGGGCGTGAACTCCATCGCCGTGTCGTGGGACAACGGCGCGAACAAGATCTTCAAGCTGTAGGAACCGGACATGGCGGCCCACCAGATAACCATCAATCCATTGAGCGGCGGCATCGGCACGGCTCCCGCCGGGGTCGTGCCCTACGCCTCCGACATGTGGGGCGTGAACGCGGTCAGAGTCCCGCAGGTGGGCACGCCGTCCGCAAGAACGCAAGCCAAAGCCCTCACCGTGGGGATAGCAGGCCGCGCCGCCACAGGCGATGTCTCCACATCCTTCACCAGCAGGCTGAACCCCCCGGCCATTGTTCAGGCTTCGCAATGGGGAACGGCAACGCTCTCCTTTTCGTCTGTGGTTGAAGCGGACTCGTGCCCGCCCCGCTCCGCATTCGGAACCACGGTGCTGGCGAGCCGCCGGGATGTCGGCATTCCCAGTGTGGCGCAGCTTCCGGCACTGGCCGGAGAACCGGCTCTCGTCTCCATCGCCACCGTGACGCCGGGCGGATATACACGGGGCACAGCCCTCGGCCTGCCTTCCCTCAAGTTGGCGGCAGACGTCTCGGCCCATGCCTTGCCCCATCAAAGTTCGTGGGGCAACCCCCTCGTGTCGTTCGGTTGGGACGTGGCCTCTGAAGGCATCCCCACGACGCGGGGGGCGGGGGTTCCCGGATTATCAAACCATGTCGACGTCCATCCGGCGGGGACGGCAAGGTGGGCCGCCGTCGCCCCTGTCCTGTTTGAAACAACGGCACGGGTTGAAACTCTTGGCCCAGAAGCATGGACGCTACTGGGTTCCCCCGGCGTCCAATCACTTGTTGAAGCCCTCCCTTCAGGCATATCGTCTCAGGTTGCCGCAAGCGCTGGCATCCGGGTGGAAAGCACCGCGCTGGCGCTGCCCGTCGGCATCCTCATGGCATCCGCGGTACCGCCCCTTTTTGAGGTTCGCACCGAGACATTCCTCATCACCCCCATCGCGGGGGTGGCGAACATCCATGAGGGACTGTGCGGCATTGCGGTGTACACGGCAACGGCGACGCCTGTTCAGGGCATCATCATACCCACGACGCGGATCGAGGGGATTCTGAACATCATCATCCCCATCGCGGGGACGACACGGAGTATCCTGTGAGCAATGATTTCACCATGTACGAGGGGGAGAGCCGGGCACTGCGCGTGACTGTCCACACGGCGGAAGGCAAACCTTTCTCCATCGAGAATACGGCTCTTACCTTCTCTCTTGCCAAAAGGCCGGAAGGCGAGGCCTACAGGACGCTGCTTTCTGCGGAGGGGGATATTGTGATGGTCGACGCCGCAAAGGGCATCTTTGACGTGCGGCTCAAACCCGAGCACACACAGGGGGACATTGGCAGGCGCTTCTATGAAGTGCAGGTTGCCAAAGGAGCGGACAGGTGGACGGTCGCAACCGGGGAGGTTGAAATCCGACCGTCCATGATTCGGTGAGGGAGTCCCCCATGTGGCAATGGACACATGGGGGACTTATTTCGTGGGACTATTTAGACACATTTGGCACATAGCATATCAAATACACTACAATATTATCAGTATATTACATATAAAAACCCAGTCCTTCTAAGCTGCGGGCCGTGGGTTCGATTCCTCCCTGGCGCACCAATAAATTTCAAGAGGATACATACCATAGCGTATGTATCCTCTTTGTCGTTTCCGGCCTTGCTTGCCCACTGGTTGCCCGTTTTGCGGCCAGTCTTATCCATATGATGGCGTCCCGAGGCCCTTCTTCGGCACAGAATGGCCCTGCCCCCACTCTGGTTTGCCATCCCGAATGTGCGCCCGCACGTTCCCTTGCTCAGGGCGAGGCTCATGCAGCCTCCGCACCCCACGGCCTAGGGAACTTGCGGGCGCTTCCTTTTTCTTGGAGCTGCAAGACGCCATCGAGCGCGTCTGGGAAGAGTGGACGCCGACGGCTGGCGTGCGCGGCATGATGCACTTCGGAGATCGCAGCCAGCCCCTCTCTGCCCTCCCCGGACAGCGGGCAAACTCCGCCCGTCCGGACCCACGGCGGGAGTGCCCCTCAGGAACGGCGGCATGGCGTACACCCGCAATCCCATGCCTACTCCCCACGGCCTGAAGGGCGGCCCCCTCTCCGGCCTATCCCGGCCCCCGCGCACCCGGCAACTTGCCCTCTAACCAATCATCTCCTGCCGGATATCGGAAATAAGACACACTGACAGAATATGGCCCGCCATTTCATATCTATTATCAAAAAATAGTAAATATCACATTATCTGGATAGTATGTTTTTCATTTCATACCATATTGGGACACAAAAAACAGCCCATCCACAAGATAGAATGCTAACCCGTTATTCCGAAAACCCTTTTTCGATTTTCAAGGATGTCTTATTTCTTTATCATTTCATGAGTTGCACTGGGCATGGCTACAGTGTATATAGAAAAGATAAAACTGTGATACTTATGGTGATTATGTACTATCACAAGGAAAAACGAATTCATGCAAAAGATGCGCTATTCATTTTGGGGAATATTGACAACATGTACCTTGTCCATCCTGTTCACTGGGGTGAATATATTCCTGCTCTCCGATATCAAGGAAAAAATTTCCAGCATATACAGGTATCCCTATACCGTGTCCAATACGGCCCGTGCAATGAATTCGAGGACCATTGATACGAATTTCTTTTACCGCAACTTGCTGCTTGGCGGAACATCCGATAAAAAAGAAATTGCGCTCATCATCCATGAACGCTTTCTTCTGCACAAAGCGGACAGGGATAAAATAAAAGACCGCTACCGGGGGCCCGAAGAGCATATAGAAAGGCTCTTCAATGCTACGGACAGGTTCCACAAGGTTCTGCTGCAAGGGATTTCCCATACCTCTTCATATACGGAAGAGGAAATACTCGCGTACCTCGATACAAAGGTTGAACCTGCCTATCAGGCGGTCAAGGATTCCATCAAAGTAATCATCAATTTTACCAATCAGAGACTCCTTGAAACGGAAAAGCAATCTTCCTTTACCGTCAACACGGCGATAATCGGCTCCCTCCTCCTGATCTTGGTTATCCTGACCGTCGCCTTCTTTTTTCACAAGCTCCAAAAAAAGGCCGAACAGGCCATCGCGTACAGGGAAAAACTGTTCGCTCTCCTGTGCAACAACATAGACGACGTCTTCATCATTTACCATGTACGGGACAGGCGCATAGAGTATGTCAGCGGAAACGCCGACCGCATACTCGGCCTTGGAAACAACGATATCAGCATCCTGCATTCCCGGCTTTCGGCAGCGAATCAGAAAGTGCTTGACGACTTCTCCAAACAGGCACCGTTCGACGCGCCGAAGGGATGCGACTTTTCGATGAAGGATACCCTGACCGGCGAAGACCGCTTCATGCACCTTCACCTGTACCCCGTAAAGGAAAACGCGGGCACCATCCGGTACGTCGTGTCCCTGTCGGATCGCACCCACGAGGTGAAGACGCGGCAAACGCTCAAGGACGCGCTGGCGAGCGCACAGCAGGCCAACACCGCCAAGCGCGATTTCCTTTCCCGCATGAGCCACGAAATCCGCACCCCCATGAACGCCATCATCGGGATGGCGACCATCGCCGCCGCCCATATCCAGAACCACGGGCGGGTGGCCGACTGCCTCCATAAGATCAGCTTTTCCTCCAAGCACCTCATGTCGCTGCTCAACGACGTTTTGGACATGTCCAAGATAGAAAGCGGGAAACTCGCCGTCCACCACGAGGAATTCGATCTCCCCAATCTGATCGACTCCATCGTCTCCATCATGTATCCCCAGACGGAATCGCAGGGGCAGCACTTCAGCGTGGCGCTGTCCGGCATCGAAGAGGAAAGGCTGGTGGGGGACCCCCTGCGCATCAACCAGATCCTGCTGAACCTGCTCTCAAACGCCAGGAAATTCACGCCTGAAGGCGGATCCATCAAGCTTGAGGTCAGCCAGAAACGCAAAAACGGCGGCGTGCTGATGCGCTTCACCGTAAGCGATACCGGCATCGGGTTGAGCGAAGCCTTCCAAAAGCGGCTCTTCAAACCCTTTGAGCAGGCGGACAGTTCCATTTCGCAAAAGTACGGGGGGACGGGGCTTGGACTCGCCATCACGCACAACCTTGTCACGCTCATGAACGGCACCATCGGGGTACGGAGCAAGGAGCACGAAGGCTCGTGCTTCACCGTCGAGCTCCCGCTTGCGCTCCCCCCCAACGGCCATATCCAGAAAAAAGAGCAGATAGCGCGGGATATGAAAGTGCTCGTCGTCGACGACGACCTCGACACCTGCGAATATGCGGCCCTCATCCTGCGGCGGATGGGCATTGCGGCCAAGTGGGTCCTGACGGCGCGGGAGGCGCTCGATCAGGTCGTGGACGCCCACGAACGGGGCAACGGCTATGACGTCTGCCTCATCGACTGGAAAATGCCGGAGATGGACGGCATCGAGGCCACGCGCCGCATCCGCGAGGTGGTTGGGCCGGAAACCCTGATCATCATTATTACGGCCTACGACTGGACGTCCATCGAACAGCGGGCGCGCGAGGCCGGGGCAAACGCGTTCCTTTCCAAGCCCCTCTTCTCTTCGGCCCTCTATCATACGCTCTCCGCCGTATCGCAAAAGAAACCCGCCTCCGCCGCGGCGGAACTGGAACCGGGCACGGAGGGCCAAGCGCCCAGTTTGCGCGGCCGTCACGTGCTGCTGGTGGAAGACAACGATCTGAACCGCGAAATCACTGAGGAAATCCTCAAAATGAAGGGAGTGTCCTTCACATGCGCCGAGAACGGGCAGATAGCGGTGGACATCTTCACGGCGTCCGCCCCCGGAACATTCGACGCCATACTCATGGATATCCAGATGCCTGTGCTGGACGGCTACGCGGCCACGGCCGCCATCCGCGCGTCCCTTTCGCCGGAATCGCAGGCGATCCCCATCATCGCCATGACCGCCAACGCCTTCCATGAAGATGTTGTTTCGGCCTTGTCGGCGGGCATGAACAGCCACATCTCCAAACCGATCGACCCCGAATGCCTGTATCAGGTGCTGATCGCCTCCTTGCGGGATCAAGCGAAACCAGCCGGGGCATGAGGGGGACCCCGCATGGGGACGGCTGCCTATCTCCTTTGTCCCCCGGCCCGGCGCTGACGCCCCGCCCTGTCCGAACCAAGACCGCATGAACGCATTGGCGGAGCGGGCCGCCGTGGGGATTCCGGCATACGGCCCGCCGCGTGAGGGCTCGGCTTGGGGCTGAAAAGCCCGGCAAGAGGCGAATGCGGCCCCTGCGCGGGAGGCCCCGCGTGCTTCCAAGATGTGGCGTGCGGCTGTTCAGCCCCAAGCCGCCCCTGCCGCCGCAAGCTTCCCCGGCATCAAAGGGCCTTCAGGCAAGCGGGGCAACGCGCCAAAACGGCCACCCCGCCGGGAATCCCCGCTCATCCCGCCCCGCTTCCGTCCGGCTGCCGTGCGTCCGGAGTCCCGGCATCCGTCCTGTCCGCCGCGCGGGTTCCAGCGCAAACGCAAGCGGCAACGCCCCATGAGGCCGCCGCGTCGTGCGGAGGCGCCGCCCGGCGTTCCGGGGCCGATTCGAAGAACGCGCTGGCCTCCTTCCCCCTGCCGGGCGGGAGGCGTTTTTTCTTGCCCCGTTTCGCGCCCGTGCCCGAAAAGAGCCCCGGCGCGGCGTTGACGGCCCGCCTGCGCTGTTCGAAAAGGGTATGCTGATAGACGCTCAGGAGCATCGTGATGTTCTTGTGCCCCATAGTCTCCGCCACACATTTGATGTCCGCCCCGTACACAAGCGCCAGCGAGGCGAAGGCGTGCCGCAAGTCATACGGCCTGATGCGCCGCGCGATGCCCGCCCGGCGCAGGGCGTTGTGCCAGCCGCTGGAAATGCTCCGGACGGGGCGCCCTTTATAGGCAATGACATAGGCGCACCCGGTCTGCCTGTCCTCCTCGTGCCACCGCCTGAGCAGGCCAAGCACGTCGTCCCGGATCGGCACGTCGCGGGATTCCTCCCCCGCCCCCTTGTGCGCGTTCGGCATCCTGATCACGCCCGTTCCGACGTCCACATCGGACCAGCGGAGCCGGAAAAGCTCGCTCGGGCCTATGCGCGCCCCGGTCGCCATGCCGAGCACGATGGCCCGCTGGATATGCGGGGCCGCCGCGTCGTACAGCAGGCGCGCCTCCTTGACGGACGGCGGCGCGATACGCTGGGCTTTGGGCTTGGCGATACGCAGCGATACCAACGGGTTGGAAAGCAGCAGACGCGCCCGTACCGCCCAGCCGTACGCCGCCCGCAGGATGCTCACGCGGCGGTGCACGGTGGACTGCCCCACCCCGCGCTGGCGCTGCACTTCGCACCAGGCCAGCACATCGTCGCAAGTGACGCAGTGCGCCCGGCGGTGGCCGAAAATGGCCGTCAGCGGTTCGGCATGCTGCGTCGTCGTGCTCCTTGTGGTAGGGTTTTCCAGTGTCCCCGCATACCGCTCAAGGAGCTCCGCGACCGTGGCCTTTGTCGCCGATGCCGAGGACATGCGCCGCTTCGCCCGGCGCATCAGCTCCCGCTCGCGGATATGCATCTCGGCCTGTACGGATTCGAACTGCCGCGCCTCGCCTTCAGTCGAAAAGCTCTTGATGCGCTGCTTGCCGCTCCACGGATCACGGTACCTGAGAACCCATTGCCGACGGCGATATTCCACGAAACGCAACCCCATTGCGATCCTCCTGTATTGTTTACGGAATGCATACAGTACAGGAGGAAGGCAGGTCTACAGCGCCGCGAGCTGGATCCGGAACGGTTCGGCCTCGGCCTCATGCGCCCGCCACTGCTCAAGGGCGTACTCGTCGCCGACGGCCAGACCCGCAAGGGTGCGGGGAGTCAGGTACTTTGCGTCAAGCGCCGCAAGCCGCCCCTTTATCTTCGCCTGCGCTTCTTGCGCCAGCTCCTCGGCCGACTTTTCCGGCTTCGCCAAAAGCGCCTCCGTAGGGAGCGGGCCAAGCTCCTCTGTATACCGGGGCTCGGAACGCCACGTGTCGCCGGGAAGCCAGTAAGGCGTCCCGCCTTCCTTGCGGCCGCGCTCGTCCATATGCTGGCGATGGTCTTCCACCGCCTCCCACGCGTCCCCGGTCCAGCGGGCGATGTGCCCCGCAGGAATGTCGGCAGGCAAAGCAACGGGCGTCGCACCGGTCGCCTCCAGCATATACTCGCCATTGGGACGCCGAGTGGCATCACGGCTGCCAGTGTACTCGCCAGTCTTCAAATCATACATATGAAGCTGAGGGATGGTCATAACAATCTCCTATAGTTAGATATTTTATTGTAATAAAAGCTTTTCCGAGCTTGGACGGGTGGCAGTACCGCCGGGGCAACAAACCCGGCGGGCTTGCCTGCGGTAACAGGGGAGGCTTCATGGACAAGAGGTGCTGGTGGTGAGCCAGCCACCACCAATAGCGCAGGAGCATTTCGAGTGACACTCGCTGGCTCGACGACGACTAATGCGGTGAGCGGCGCAGGAGATGTAAGGTTGGATTTTGATGCTTCATGGTCAAATTCAATCTACGGAGCATCTCCTACGGTCATGCCAGCTTCGGTTGACCTCCCGGTCTGCCTGTATCTCGGCCTCCGCGCTTAGGCCGGGAGGCCAATATACAAGGCCACGGGTAACGCAACGTTGGCCGGACGATTTTCATTAGCGGTCGGGACTACACGGGAGGCGTCGAGGAAGGGGAAACCAGCAGTATAGTCTCCCTCTGGATAGCTACGCGTTCCGGTTGTACTCCCAATATAAAAAGCGCCATCAAAAAGCTCCGTGTGGATTGTTTCGCCCAGCTTACCGGCGATGTTGCGGATCGCGTCCTCCTGCGCTGAACCCGCTGTACGGCTTCCTCCCGTCCACCCTCGGAAAGGCTACACATAAGGAGAAAAACTATGCCTTTTCACCGAGATATAAAACGACAGGGAGACAGATATGCGCCGGAGAAAACTCGGCTCCCGCGTGCTCACCCCAGACGCGGGCGGCGTCAAAAAATACATGGAAAGGCTGGGTAACAAGATCAGTCTTAGTGACGCTAACCTGTGTCGCCGTGTCGTTTTTAGTATAGGTGGCACCATTTACATAGACGGTTGGGATGAACGATTGCCCCCACCCGGTCGTCCAGCTCGCCGTCAGAGTACGGCCGGTGTCAGTGGCACAGACACCAACTTCCCCTGTACCCTGCCCCCAAGCTCGGAAACGCGGGGGGCAGGAGTAAAAAAGACATAACACCAACAGGTTGCCTTTCAGAAAAACTCTCTATGTTCTTTTCAAATAGCATAGCGAATAAAAAAGGATTTTTGCCTCGCCCTGCGCCTTTCCGAGCTTGGACGTCCGGGACTGGCCGGGAGGCGGGGGCGTGGCAGTCCGATGCCATACGGAACATAATAGGGCGCCCCGGGATCACGGCATCGGAAGAGTTTACTTGGGGTGAGGGAGCCTTCTATGGTGTTGACTATTTTGCCGGTGTACTTTCAACAGTACAGACATCCCACCTTATTTATTTTGATTCTTCCCGAGTCGTCCCGACAGGCCCGGAAAATGTCCCGCCGCACATCTGGCAGCCCCTCATCGTGTATCTTGGCCTTCCAGTTTAAGCGGAGTCGCCGAGATAGAGGATTACAGAGAGATTGATCGACGCGGGCATGACGGTTTGGGATGCACCATAAATCGCGTTCGCGCGTGAAGCATCAAATTGCATACCACCATACAGTCCTTCGTATGGATTGGCACGTCTTTCATATACTTCTCCAGCAGATTCAAGATTATACCCAACGCGTAAAGGTCCAGTCCAGACGGAACCTATGGAGAGGACATGGGTAGTAAGGCAGTTGTCTCCACTTGACACCCCTTGAATGTTTGGCAACCCGGGTGCGTTGTACCCTCCAGCGTTCCCCCCTCCCGTCCAAGCTCGGAAAGGCGCAGTCCGTCACAAAAACTCAAGCAGGGATACCGAGATAGATGATGGAAGGCTGAGCGATATTTGCGGGTCGTGTTTCCTGTGCCTGACGCTGGTTAATATAGTATCTACGGTGAGCTACTGGTGTACCAATGTCTGCCATATATACTATAATACTGTCTGCGTAGCCGGTATCATGCAGAGAGACATTCCCTTCTAGTGTAACTGTAGCAGGATAGTTATCCCCATAGCCTCCCATTGGCTCGCAATACACTGAGGTTATTCCCGTTTCAACAGCATCCTGTTGCCAACTTCCTGCCTCCCGGCCCGCCCCGGGCCTCCACCCTCGGAAAAACTGGTCGCTCAGCTTGGGAACATATAATCCCGTAGGGTTAGCGGCGTTGGGGCGCCATTTGCCGAGGTTGGCGGCGATGGTGGCACTGGTGGCGTTGTAGGCGAGCAGCATTCCGGTGAATCCTCCGCCATCATAGACTTTTTTCAGCTCGGGCCAGTCGGAGAACAGGACGAGGTCTCCGTTCGCCCAGACGTGATTCGCGGGGAGGGTCGTCGAGCGCCAGTAGCGCGGCACGCCGATCATCGACAGGCGGAGCGCTTCGCAATAATCAACGGACTTCTTGTCCGCAGCGCTCATGAGGCCGGCGACGGACTGCGTGGCCGCGGCATACGTCGTATCCTTGGCGGCGATGGTCAGCTTGTCATTCGCAGCATCCGGCGTCAGGGTCACGTTGGTCCCGGCTACGAAGGTCAGCGTGTCGGTTTTCGTGTCCGCCGCAATGGTGGTCGAACCGACGAGGATATTGCCGAAGGCGTTCTGGTTCACTTCCGCGCCCACGGCGATGCCGTCCAGCTTGCCCTTGTCGCCCTTCGCCATCAGGCCGTCGTTGGAAGCCGTTGCGAGGGGATAGGTCGTGTTCGTGTCCACGTCGCCGACAAGCTCGTACTGCGCGCCGGTGTAGACGAATTCGTAGGTCCGGTTCGCGGCCAGCGTCCCGGCGGCGATGGCGGCCCCACGGTACTGGATGGGCTTCGCGCCCGTGCCGTTGACGTCGAGGGTCGGGTTGGCGGCGCTGTTGGTTACGGTGAACTTCACAAGGACGCGGGCCCCGGTAGCCAGCGCGAATCCCGCCAGCGCAACGGTTTTCGCGGCGGTGGCGGCAGCCGTCGAGCAGGTTGCGTAGTGATGGATGTTCGCCGAGCCGTCGAAGGCCACGCCGCCGATGGTGCGTTTCGTGGCGAGGCGGGTGGCGGTCTGGGCGTTGCCCGCGGCGATCAGGGCCGTGATGGCCGCTGTGATGGCCGTTTCCAGCGCGTCCAGATCGGCATCGTCACGGACGCCCGGCGCGTAGCGTTTGGCGACGAACTGGGCGAGCCCGGCGGCGACGAAGGACGACTGGCGCAGGGCCATGTTCTCCAGCTCGCGTCTGGCGATCCCCGGCTGATGCCCCCGGAGGCGCTGCACGTCGTTCTTGTAATCCTCCAGCGCCATGATGTCGCCGCTGGCTATGGTCCCCTGTGGGCAAAACGAAAGAATTTCATTGATAACGGATGTGGGCATGATGAACTCCTCTTCCGCCCACCATGCCCGCCCATGCCGCCTTTTCCGACCCTGAACAAGTTCCTCCGCTCCGCGCCCCTCCTGCTCCTCCGGACAAACAAAAAGGGCATGGCGGACGCCCTTCCGTCCGCCATGCCCCCTTTCGATTATCGCCGCCCTGATGAACCCGCACCTACGGCAGCGGCTCCAGCCTGACGGGCCAGATCCCCTTGCCCCATCCGGACAGGCCGCCCGTTTCGCAGTTCCAGCCGAGCAGCGGTCCGCGCTCCGGGGCCACGGCATACCACGCCACCCGCACGCCTTCCGGCTTGAGCGGCAGGTACCCTTGCAGGAGGAGGTTGCGCATCACCGCGTCGAGAGGCGTCCCGGCAAGCCCGATGACCACGGACATATCCTGATTGTCCTGCATGAGGATGAGGCTGCCCGTGTCCGCAAAGGCCGATTCCCAGACCTCATACGCGCCGGGCACGGTCCCGTCCCAGCGGTTCGCGCCGATCTTCGCCTTGAGCAGCAGGCGGTACGTCTCGTCGGGCAGGCGCACCATGCCCGTTTCGGGGTCGTACAGCCCCTTCCACGAGCCCCGCGCCCAGCCCACGGCCTCGCGGCCCCATTCGAAATACACGTCGTCCAGCTCAAGCCGCAGGTGGCGGCTCCTGCCGATCCATTCGCCGGTACGGTCGAGCTGCCCGCCCACGGCGGAATCCACGTCAAAGGCGGCGCGCATGGTTTCCAGCAGCTCCTGCAGCCCGCACAGCGGATCGGTGACCGCCGCGACCGTCGCCATGAACCGGGGACGGTTGCGGTGCTCCGAGGTCACAAGGCCGAGATAGCCGCTCATGGCCGCACCACCAGCTTGACGCGATCCACCGAGCAGGACGCCACGGCGTTGAAGGCGACGGCCACGTTTGCGGCGGACTGCGCGCCCTGCGACGTCCCGAGCGTGATGGACTCGATGTCGTAGGAGGCGGCGTTGGCCGCGTTCGCGGGCGAGTACAGGCGCGAAAGCGACACGTCGTCCCCGATGTTCAGGCCGTTGATGTGTTCCGCCACGTTCTTCCTGATGCTTTCCCCGGTGGTGGAAAGGTAGCCGGGGAAGGGCCTGATGGTGACGGTGGCGTACACGGGCGTCTCCACCGGGCGGAAGAACTTGATGACGTTGGGGACGCCGAACTTGTCGCGCACGAGCGCCTCGGTCGTGCCGTACGTCCCGGCCCCCGGCCCCTTCTTCGCGGCGATGGCCGCCGCGATGGCCGCCGTATCCCCGCCTTCGACGACCATGCAGATGCTGTGGCCGGGGATGCCGTCGGCGTCGGGCACGCCTCCGTCGTTCTCATAGCCCCGGCTGCGGGTGACGCCGGGGATGGACGCCACGGCCCCCAGCGTGCCCTCGAACACGGTCAGGGACGGGAGCGCGGTGGAGATGGCCTGGCGCCGCCTGAGCTCCGCGTCCGTCTCCACGGCGGCACCGGGCAGGGCCGCGGCGGGGTTGCCCACGGACTGCCAGCCCCGGGCGGGCGTGAGGATCTTGACGATGTCCCCGGCGGCGGCCCGGATGTCCCCGCTCTCCTCCGCCGTGGCGGTCACGGTGATCTCGCCGCTTTGCGGGATGGCCACCTCGTCGGGGAGCAGCCAGCGTTTCCCGGCGGCGTCCCCGGCCATGCCGCCCCGGATGACCGTCCCGGCCTGCCCCACAAGGCGCAGGTCGACGGTGCTGCGGCCCGAGGGCTTGCGCCGGAGGCCGTTGATCTTGACCATGCGGGACAGCCCGGTCCCCTGCGCCGTGGCGGGGGAATAGGCGTTGTAGACGCTCCCGGCGAGGGTATAGGCGTCGTGCAGGGCGAGGGCGAAGACGGCGCAGAGCTGCCCGTCCTGGCTGTCGGGCCCAAGATAGAGGTCGTCGCCGTAAATGCCCCGGAAACGGGCTTTGACGTCCTCAAGGACCGTGGGATAGTCGGGCAGGTGCAGCCCGGTTTCGTCGATGGTGGCGAGCGCCATTAGAAAACCTCCTGTATCGTCGTTTCCCCGTAGACCGTGCCGATGACGGCCCGCACGGAGAGTTTGCGGGTTTCGCCGTCGAAGGAGGAGGCATACGAAACGATGCCGGTCACGCCTTCCGTATCCAGTATCCGCTCGCGGAAGACGGGGTCATACGTGTCCTGCGTGTGCTTGCCGAGCACGCCGGGGACGTAGGGCGTCCCTTCCTTGAGGTCGACGAACCATTCCCCCGCGAACAGCCTCAGCCGGGTCAGGACGGCCTGCCCCACGGCTTCCGGGGTGTCGGCGTGCATGTCCGCGCCGCCGCGCCCGAAGGCGTAGTCGCCGTTTTCCGTCAGTTTGCGGTATTTCATTGCGGGCCTCCCGTGGTCCCCCCGCTGTCGCCGGGGTGCGTATGGCTGTTGAGGCTGATGTTCGATGCGGTCACGTCGCCCGTGGCGTTGAGCGATCCGGCGAGCGTGGCCGTGGTCGCGCCGCCGCCCTGCGACTGCATGGAGAGCAGCCCCTTGATGACGATCCGCGGGGCGTCCAGCGTGATGGAGCCGCCGCTTCTGACGGTGACGGACGAGGGCCCCACCGCCGTAACCGCCCCGCCGGGCGTGATCTCGACGTAGGCGCTCCCGTCGTCGGCGCGGAGCTGCGTGTTCCCCGTGTGCACGGCGGGGGACAGCCTGTGCGGCTGGCTGCGCACGCCGACAAGGGCGAAGCCGTCCGAGAGGTCGTGCATCCGGGGCTCCATCGGCTCGCCGACGCCGCCGGACTGCCACCACGCGTCGATGCAGCGGGAGGCGAACACCACAAGGCACTCGTCCCCCGCCGCCACCGGGAAGGTGAGGGCAAAACCGCCCCCGCCCGGGAACACCACCGGCACGTCCGGCAGGATGGGCAGATCCACGGAAGCGGCCTTTCCCGCCTCGTCGGAGATCCGCCCGGCAACGGCGGGCTGTACGGAAACCGTCATCGCCGCCGGATCAAAGGACTGGACGATGCCGGGCAGCGCCGTCCACATTTCCGCCTGCCTGCCGTCGAGGGCCGCGCGCAGGGCTTCGACGGGCTCGGCCCATCTTTCTCGTCTGTCCATCACCGTGCCTCGTCCAAAGGAAGCTGAGAGGTATCGTCAATGCCGACGCACGACAGGGTGGCGTACCAGTCCGTGCCCCGCGTGTCGCCGGAGAAGGTTATCGAAAGGATGCGGTAGAGGCCGTCGTGGACGTCCCTCGGCTCCCGCCCCGCCCCGGCCTTGAGCCCGGCCCCGCCCGCGTTGTCGAGCCGGACGCGCCCGCCGATGCGCAGGCGGGGGTTGAGCAGGCACTTGATCTCGATGCCCTTGTCGTTGGCCTTGGGCGTGCCGATGAGCCCGGTTCCGGCGGAAAGCACCACGGCCTCGCCGGGGAGGTAGCCGCTGGCGGGCACCATCTGCATCTTGCCCTTCTGGAAGCTCCACGCCGTGCCGGTGCGCCTCGCGGTATCGCGCATGTAGGCGCGGGCCATGCCGTACATGACCTTGCCCCGGGGGAGCTTCTGGCCGGGGAGGAGAGGGATGTAGCCGGGTTCGATCCCCTTGGCGGAAAAGGCCTTCATGCAGGCGCGGACGTGGTCGTCGGGGGTGGAGCCCGCCGCCAGCGAGGTATTGACCAGCGCGTAGTTGTAGGCCCTGTCGCCGTCCCCGGCGCTGATCTCGAGGCAGGTGTCCAACCCTTCGCCCTCGCCGCCGTTCTTCCCGGCTCCGGGGCCGCCCTCCTGCCCGAGCGCCACCTTGGTGATGTTCCCGTCGAAGATGACGGAACAGTTGCCCTGATACCCGGCCTGAAGGATGACGCGGGTAAATTCCTTGCGGATCCGCCCGGCTGTGGCCTCGGAGAGGTTGTAGACCCTGATCGAGGCGCTGTTGGGGGTTTCCTGCTCGCTCACCTTGACGGTGAAGGCAACGCGCAGTTCCCCAAACTCCAGCGCGCCGCCCTCCTTGGGCCCGACGAGCAGCGAGCACCGGCGCAGCCACTGGCGGCCCTCATCGCGGCGTTCCCCGCTACGGCTTGTTGCCTCAGCCATGATCAGCCACCTCGAACAGCAGGTCCACGCCCCGCCCGAGCGTATCCGGGGAGGGCGGCTCGTCCCCCGAGAGCAGGAGCGCGCCCCCGAGCCCCAGATACGCATACGGCTCAAGCAGGTCGCACCCCGCCACCAGCGGGATGCCGGAAACGAGGGGGACGCCCTCGGCGTCGGCCATGTCGAGCAGCCAGCCGCCTTCGGGCGCGTCCATCCAGCGGACGGCAAGCAGCAGCTCGCGGCCCGCCAGAACGATGCTGAACCGCTGCGGCTCAGGGGTCAGGGGAATGACATAACGCATTGTCGCACTCACTTTGGTTGTATCTTCAAGGCCATGCAGAACGTCACCTCACGGGGACGGCCTGCTTCTGGCCCTTGTTCGCCGTCCCGCCGGTCTTGGCGGGGTTCCGGTGCCTGCCGGGTTCGGCCGGGACCGCCATCACCTGCGTCCTCACGATGATCACCTCGCGGCACTCCGCCGTCACCATGAGCGCGTGCTCGGAGTCCGGGGTGGTGGTCACCGTCAGCTTCTCCAGCAGCATGTTGCCGTACTTGCGCTTGCCCGTAACGATGTCGAAGGGCTCACGGGCGTTTTGCAGCGCCAGCAGCGCGTTGTAGAGGGTGGCGTTGTACGGGTCCCAGACCGGCAGGCCGTAGGTGCTCTCCGACGACGCGCCCCTGATGACCACCTTGCACGGATTGCGGTAGGCGTGATCGCTGATGTTCGCGCCCTGCTCCACGGGATGCTTGGCGATGGTCAGGGTGTCCTCGTGCTCCTCGGAAACGACCACGTCGAAGGAGAGCCCGCCGAGGCTGCGCAGCGGGCGCAGGAAAACGCGTTCCAGCGGTTGGGTCAGCCAGTTCATCGGGCGGCCCCCTGTGCGTAGCGGATCAGATCCGCGTTGATGTTGTCCTGTTCCACGGCGACGCGGCGGGCCACCTCATCCGGCGAGCTTGCGCCGCTGACGTTGATTTCCGTCCTGGATTCCAGCGAAACCGCGCCGCCGGCGGAGGCCATCGCCGCCGACTGCCACGGGGCGGCCATCAGGTAGGCTTCCGTGGAGGGGGAGAAGAACGGCTGCGTCCCGAAGCCGGGCCCGAAAAGGCCCGCGCGGGAGGAGCCGCCTCCCGGCGCCCTTCCCTGTCCGGAGCTTCCCGGAGCGCCCCCGAAGGAGCCGCCGGAAGCGCCCGGGAAGAATGGACCGCCGGGGCCGTCCGCCCCAAAACTGCCCGCCCCGGAACCTCCCGTACCCAAGCCTCCCGCAGGAGCGCCCGCGAAAGCGCCATCCGAAGGCGTGCCGCCCACAGAGCCCGCTCCCCAAGCGCCGCCGGAGGAAACGCCCGCAGCGGAACCCGCCCCCCAAGCATTCCCGGAGGAACCGTTCCCGGAGGAAAGGCCGCCGTATCCGGAACCGCCGTTCCCGGCGGGGGCGCCCTGCCCGCCGTGGGCGTACGGAGCGCGGAATCCGGGCATACCGTCCTCCGCGCCCGCATCGGGGAGCCGCTTCCAGCCGAGCTTTTCCAGCGCCCAGTCGGGAAGCATGTCGACGAGCCCGTAGAGCTTTTCCCGCACCCAGCCGAGGGCCTTGCCGAACGCCCCGGCAACCGCCGAAGCCGAGCTTGCCGCCCACGCGCCGAAGTCCGGGAAGGACGCCGTGACCTGTCCCCACACGAAGGCGAACACGCCGAGCACGGCTTCCCCGAGCGCCGCGAAAATGGCGAAAGCCGTTTCCCGGAAGCCCGAGAACAGCCCGAGCGCCGCATCCAGCGCGCCGGAAAGATCCCCCGAGAACACGGAGGCCACGAGATCGCGGATGCTCTGGAACTCGCTGGCGAGCCCCTGCCCCACTGCCTCAGCCGCCGCGCCGAGGCTCGGGAACCGGTCGGATACGAACGCCACCGCGCCGGACAGCGCCGAAGAAAGCCGATCAGCGGCTTCCGAAGCCGCGGGCCCCACCACATCCAGCGCACCGGAGAAGGCCGAGGACGCCGCGCCAGCGACGTTCCCGAAGGCTGCGCCCAGCGTGTCCGCGACGCCTCCGAAAGCCGAAACCGCCGCTTCCGCTAAACCGGAAACCGCCGGGGCCACGGCTTCAGCCGCACCGGAGAAGGCCGAACCCACGGATTCCGCAACGCCCGACGCCCACGCGCCGAAGTCCGGGAACGCCTCCGTGACCCTGCCCCACAGGGAGGACAGGCCGCCGAGGATGCCTTCCCCGAGCGCCGGGAAGACGCCGAGGGCCGTTTCCCCGAAGTTCCGGAACAGCCCGATCCCCGCATCCAGCGCGCCGGAAAGATCCCCGGAGAAGATCGCGGCGGCGAGCCCGCCGAGGAGCCGGAAGCCGTCCATGATCCCCTGCAAGGCAATCCCGATCGCCGCGCCCATGCCCGAGAACAGGCCGGACACCACGTCCGCCGCGCCGCCGAACGCCGAGGCAAGCAGATCCGCCGTGCCGGAAACAACCGCGCCGGCGAAGCCCATTGCGGAGGAGACGGCCGGGCCGACAGCCCCGGCAATGGCGGACCCCGCCCCTGTTACGAAGTTTACTGCGTTATTGAAGGCCGACGCCACCGCGTCCACGGCGGCCCGCACGCCGGACGCCACGGCGTCCCAGACGCCGAGGAGGAACGCCTTGACCGCGCCCCAGTTGTCCATGACGACCACCGCGAGCGTCACGGCGGCTCCGACGGCGAGGAGGTAGGGGTTGGCGGAAAAGGCCGCCGTCAGCAGCGCCCACGCTTCCTTGAGGTTGGCGAACCCGATGATCGCCGCGCCCACGGCCCCGCGCAGGGCAATGAAGGCCGCGATCCCCTTGCCGATCCCGGCGACGAGATCCGCGTCCAGCGTCCCGAGCAGGCCCGCGAGCTGCCCGCCCCACGAGACGAGCAGGCCGAGCGCCGCGCCGATGACCGGGGCGGCGGCGGAGGCAAGCGCGACCACAAGCTCCAGCACGCGCCGGATGTCGTCGAAATGCGCCACGAACGCATCCCCGAGCGCCTCGATGCCGCTCCGGGCCGTGCCCAGCAGCGAAAGCGCCACCGTCTTCGCCAGCAGGTCGCACAGGCCCGCCAGCCGCGCCATGCCGTCAAGGAAGCCCTTGCCGTCCTCGGCGGCTTTCGCGGCGTCCGTCCCCGCCGTGGCGTAGAGCGACCGGAACATGTCGCGCAGCCCGGAAACGTCCCGCGTGAGCATGGGGATGAGGGAAGGATCGATGCCCAGCCCCCGCGCATACGCCTCGCGCTGGGCATCGCCCATCTCCCGCATCGCCCCGCCCGCGCGCTCCAGTTCCGAGGCCGCGTCGGACAAACCCGGATTGTTGGCGAGCATGGCCTTGAGGGAGGCCCCGAGCGCGTCCGACGAAGCGCCCGTCTGTTCCGCGATGAACCGCCATTCCGCGAACCGCTCCACGGAAACGCCGAGCGCGTCCGCCTGCGCGGCGACCTCGGCCTCCCCCTTGGCGACCCCGACGAACGCGGCGGACGCGTCGGCAAAGGCCCGCCGGAGAGCGGAGCCGAACGCCGCGGCCTTCTCCAAGGAGGACTTGAGCGAGATCCCGTCGACCTCAAACCCCAGTCTGGTGAGTATCTGCTCTCCGGCTACAGCCATCACGCACGTTCCTTTTCTTTCGCCGCCATAAAGCGGCGTTCGTTCTCTTCCTGCACGGTCAGGGCGTCGTTCATGAGCGCCACGTCCTCAAGCGAAAGCGTGCCGTCCTTGAGGCCCTCATACCGGCACAGCCCCCGCAGGACCGGCCTCATCAGCCAGTCCTGCCCATCGGGGAGCGTTACCCATCGGATTCCGCAGCCTTCCCCGCACGGTTCAAAACCGAGGGGAGGTCTGCGAAAAAACCGGACAGGTTGTCTTTCAGGACATGCGCCGCGATGCCGAGCAGCATGGTCAGATCCAGCGGGAACATGACCACGCCGTTCACGCGCAGCCTGGCGAAACCGCCCGTATCCTGCCGGATCTGCGTCACGTCGAGGCAGGCGTTCAGAATGTAGTCCACATCGGCGTCGGGCAGCTCGCCCACGGTGCGGGCCAGCGGGCCGAGGAAGGCTTCGGGGTCGCCCGCGCTTCCGGCGAGGGCCACGAGCCGCTCGGTCACCGGGGCCAGACGCCGCACCACATGGAGCTGCTGGAAGGCGTTCAGCCTGCCGGAATCGAAGGTCTTGTCCTTGATGGTGAACTGCATGGCTACATCCCCAGCAGGAAGGAAATGGACCCGGCGTTGAACGTCCACTCCACAGCCCCGGCATCGGTGCCGTAGGTGATGGCGGGCTGCTTGGCAAAGGCGCAGTTCTGGCAGGTGATCACGTCGCCGCGCGCAACGTCGCGGATGACGATGGTGTTCATGCCGTGCTGGGCGCCGGTGGTGGTCTGGAGGTTGTACATGATCTGGAGCGCCGCGTTGACGCTGGAGGTCTTGAGCAGCTTGACCGACACGGTGCCGGATTTGTCGCCGAGCAGGCTGTGCATCACGGAGCCGTCGGCCCCGACGGTCATCTTGCTCCGCTCGCCGGCGGGCGTGACGGTGATGCCGCCCTGTTCGACCCCGGCCTCGTCTCCGGCGAGGGAGACGTTGCCGCCCGGCCCGTAGATGGAAGCCTGCACATCGAGAAAGCTATACGAATGTCCCATGGTTTTCCGTCCTCAATCAGCGGTTGACGTCGATCTGCACGTCGACGAAATGGATGGCCCCGGCAAGCTTGGCGGCGATCTGGATGGGCGGGCACTTGCGCTGCTCGCGCTCGGACTGCGCCTGTTCGGCCACGGGGGTCGTGTATACGTAGTAGCCCTTGTCGAGATAATCGCCGCGTTCCAGCAGGCCGAAACCGTCGGCGTTCCACGTGCCCGGAGCCACAAGGCCGTTGTTCACGGCTTCGCCGAGCACGGCCTCGATGCAGGTGATGATCTGGTTGGCGCCCGCGTCGGTCTGGGGGATCTTGGCCTTGGACTGGTAGAGCAGGTTCCAGGTTTCGGACTGGATGGCGTTCTGAAGCCAGTCGAGGCCGTGGATCTCGTCGAAGTAGGCCGGGCCGGACATCACGCCTTCCTGGAAAATGGCGGTATCGTTGTCGTAGGCGGCGAACACGTTGCAGCGCTTGGCTTCGAGGGCCTGCGCCTGCGTTTCGGTGAGGCCCTCGGCGACGACGCCGGGAAGCTGCTTGAACTTCAGGGTGATGGTGCTGCGGTTGGCCGAGAAGTTCACGGTGAAGGCGCGGCCGAGCGCGGAGACGATGGCGTAGGGGTTGCGGCTGTAGGCCACGATGGTGCGCTTGCGGGCCAGCTCCTTGAGCTTGCTGGCGGCGTCCTCGGCGTATCCGGCGTCCAGCGCGCGGCTGTCGGTGACGGTGACGCCGTAGATGCGGGCCTTGGCGGAGGCTTCGACAAAGGCGGCCACGTCAAGGTGATCCTCGACGGCCAGGCCCTCGTCGGCAAAGACGCAGCCGTACCAGTCGCCGGACTTGTCGGCCAGCGCGGCCACGGCTTCCTTGGCGGTTTCGCCGTCGGTGCCCGCGACCGGGGGCAGGCCGGTGGAGGCGGTCATGCGCAGCATGGCGGAAATGTCGGTCCCGGCGGGCTCGGACAGCGGGGCCAGATAGCCGATCCCGGCGGAAGCGCCCAGCGTGCTGGTCTTCATGGCGAAGCGCTGCCCGTCCCACGCGCAGGAAGCCCCGGCGGAGGCGAGGGCGGCGCTGACGACGGCGGCGACGCCGTTCATGTTGGTCACGCCGGAGAAGTCGAGGTCGGTGATGTCCTTGGAGACGCCGCCCACGGAAACGGCGAAGCTGCCGTCCTTGACGGAAGCCCACGCGGAAGCGTCGGCCTCGCCGTCGGAGAGGATGCCGCCCTTGAGGATGGCTGGGGTGGGGGTTTTGCCCCAGCGTCCCACGCAGAGCTGCGCGGGGCGGGGGGACTGGGAGAAATAGAGTTCGGCGGCCCGGTATTCCGGGGCGTCCATGCCGAAGTCGGCGGCCACGCCGTCGATGCCGGTATAGGCGCGGAGGCGTTCCTCCATGTCGATGACGCCGGAAGCGCCGATGATGAGCAGCGTGCCGAAATTGCGCCGGGCCGCCGCCATCGGCTGGAGATTGATGCCGACGCGGACGACGCGGTCCACGCTCAGAGCTCGTGCCATGATAAAACTCCTGTCAGTTGCCGCGGATGCCGCAATCGGGCTGTTCCGCATGGGTGATTGCCACAGTGCCTTCCGCCGCCTTGCCCTGCGGGGACGAGGGCCCCCGCCGGAAGGTCAGCGTCAGATCCGCCCGCCCGCTCCAGCGCAGATCGTCAGGTACGCCGGGTGCGGAGGAAGCCGGAGGCGTGATCACGTCCCCTGCCTGCACCAGCGCGATGTTGGCGTGCCAGAGCGGTTCGCGGTTCTGGGAAATGTGAAGCCCCGCCTTCAGTTTCAGGGCCATGTCCTCGCAGGCGGGGCCGAAGAAGCTGGCCGGGACCGTCAGCGTCTCAAGGGTGAGCACGCGGCTCATGCCCTGCCCGTCCTCGGTTTCGTAATGCCGCACCTGCGATTTGGATTCGGAACGCTTCGTGATGCCGAACGAGCACCACGTGACCCCGGTTTCCGGATCGGCCTGAGGCACGGCGATCCGTTCGCGGACGAGATCCCGGGGAAGCCCGGTGATGCCCGCGATCACGTCCCCGATCAGCCGCTCGATGTCCGAACGGGCCAGACCGGGTTCGGGCTGAAGGAAGCCGCCTGTCGCGCTAGTGTTCATGAACGCTCCTTTTGTGATCCGGGGCCTCCGCATTCCGGAGCGCCCCTCCCCCGTGCGGCGAGGGGCCTGTCATCAGGGCTCGGCTTTATGCGCCGATCGACCTGCCCCTGTGCGGCGAGGGGCCTCCCCATCGGGAGGCTGTCCCCACAATGCGGCGCAACGCCCCAAAAGCGCACCCTGAACAAGTTCCGGCGGTCGGAAAAAGCCGAAAACGCCGGGCCGCGGGAAACCGTTTGCGGCGGAAAACCGCCCCCGGAAAAGGGCATCGAAACAGGGGGCTGGGCAAGGGGAAAGGGATGAAGGCACGGATGAAAGCCGGAGCGCCTCCCCACGGGCGGGAAAGGGGCAACCTGTCCGTAGAGGGCCAAATGAGAGGCCGGAACGCCTCCCTACGGGTGGGAAAGGGCGTGCGTAGGGAAGCTTATCGGATCGGGCTATGGGAACGCCCCACGGGCGGGAAAGGTTCCCCCCCCCCGGACGGGAGGGTCCCGGAGCTGCGCCTCGGCCTCAATCGCTTACAGGGCCCCTCCAGGCGGGGATGAAGGTTCTCATGCGGGCTGAGGAAGCTGGTATGTGTGAGCAGGCCCCTCCAGAAGGGGATGAGGGGGTGCCGGATGCGGGACGCCGGAGATCAGCCGAAGACCTTCATGAGCAGCGCCCCGACGCTTCCGGCGACCGTGGCGATCGCCGCGAGCGCGGAAATCCCCCCCGCCCGCCTGTTCTCGGCCTGCTCAAGGGAGCTGATGCGGATATCCTGCATGGCCAGCCGCTTGCCGTGATCCTTGAGCTGGGTGATCACGATGTCGTCGAGGCGCTGGTTCGTGCCCGCGACCTCGGCCTTGAGCCCGGAAAGCTCGGCCTTCACTTCCCCGATCTCGCGGACAAGCCGGATGTTCTCTTCTTCGCTCACCGCGCCGCCTCCATACCCTTGAACCGCAGCCCCCACCCGCCGGAACCGGGCACGGGATGCGCCCGCCGCCCCGGATACGGGGCCTCCGGGCCCGCTTCCCGCGCCAAGCCCAGCCCTTCCCCGCCGGAACAGGGGCTTGCCGGGGAGACGGTTCCCCATACGAACGGCAGCCCCTCCGCAGAGCCCGCCACGCAAGGCTGAGACGGCTCCGGGAACGCCCCCGTAGAAGGCAAGGGCGGGTCCGGTGTATGGGCCAAAATGCCCGAAAGCCGCCCCTCCGCCCCAGAAGCCGGGAGGCCCGGAAGCGGGGCCGGTTCCGGTATAATCCCCTCCAATGTATCTGAGAGCGGGGCTGGCATACCCCACTCCGATGCGGAGGCCGGGAACGTGCAGGCCGGACGTGCCGGGCCTTCCGGAGCGGTGGCGTCCGCCAAGGCCAGCCCCGTCCACTGGGCGCAGCCGCACGCCCCCGGCAGCAGCGCGCACAACAGCGCCATCAGCCGCCCCACGGCGGGCACGCGCCAACTCCGGGATTGCCGCCAGCCGCGGGCCTTGCCGCCCGGAGAGCCGCTTTGGGGATACGACGGCCCGCGCATCACTTCCCCGTCACGGCTTTGACTTCGGCCTGCACGGTTTCGGATCTGCCGTCCGCCACCGCGCCCCGGTTCTGCCCGAAATGCGCGGCAAAGGCATGGGCCCAGCGGTACACGGCGGCATACGGCCCCGCCGTTCCCTTGGGCACGGGCATCCAGACGGTAGCCACCGCGCACAGCCCGCAGACGGTCATGACCGCGCTCAGGGCGACGGCAAGCCACGCCGCGTCGGGATACTGGGCGGCGAGCTGGGCCAATGCCGAAAAAAGGAACTCAATCACAGCCGTTTCCATCAGTATGCGCCTCCATGCCGGTAAAAGGCCACGTCGCGCGGCTTGTCCGGGTCGTTGTCCACATGGATCCACGTCGGGGCCAGCTCGATGCGCCGGAAACCAACTTCAAGCAACGCTTGAAGGATCACGAAACGGGAATGGGAATCCACACAGCGGATGTCCACGGCATACCCGCGCGTGTGGGCGGACGTGGGCACGCCCCCGACGGCCTTGTTGTGCTTGGGGCAACGGTAGGCGGACGTCAGCGAAAACGGCGTGCCCGCCAGATCGCGGGCCTCGTCGAGCAGATGCAGCAGATCGGCGTCCATTTTTTCCATGCCCGCGCCGCACCCGCACTTGCAGCGGAATTCGACCGGGGAAAAATGACGCAAGGTAAAACCAGCCATAGGAACCTCCTCCCCCCACCTTGGCGCGTCCGGCCCGGAAGCCACACCCTGAACAGTTTCCGGCGGAGCCCCGCCCCACGCCCCTAAACGTACGGCCCACGCCAGCTCAGGAGCCCCCGGGGAGCCTCAGGTTCAGGCCCGCGGGAAGCTCGCCCCACGCCGTGGATCGGCAAGAAAAAAGAAAGGGGCACCTCCCCGCGCCTCGGGCAACGGCCCGGCGGCGAAGAGCCGCTGGTATCTGGTGCCGGCACCTCCCCGCGCCTCGGGCAACAGGCTGCCTTGCGACGTTTCCGGGGTTGCGGCGGAAACCTCCCACACCCCGCGCACGGGGCTTTGCGAAGCCCCGAACCGTCCCCCCTCCCAACCCGGCAAGCCGTGCCTGCCGGAAGGGGCTCGGATTGAAGCGGGCGGCGGACAAAGCGGGGCGGCCCTTCCCCTTCTCAGTCCGGGCGGCATGCCGAACCCCGCCCGCCGCTTCCGCCGCTCCCGATCTTGCAGCGGCTTGCAATCATGCGCACATACCGTTCCGTGACGCCGATTTCGAGGGCGACGGCCCCCGGCGCCTTGCCGGATTCCAGCAGGCGCGCGATCCGTACCTTGGAGGGCTCGCTGCGCCTCCTGTTGGGCAGCGTCACCCGCAACCCGCCGAACGCCGAGCACAGCCGCCTCATCCGTTCCATGCCGATGACCCCGCAGAGCGGAGAACCTTCCGGCTGCGTGCGCGGAATGTACGTGGACACCCCGCCCACGGCGCGGCACAGCTTTTCCGCCCCGTCTTCGCCAATGGCATCAGCCAGTTCCGCATAATTCACCCAAAGCTCGCCCATCACGCCTCCTTTTTGTTTCCGTATTCCGCTTCCCCGTTCCGCAGGGCTCCGGCACCCCCGGAGCCCGCGCCATCCCGCGCCGTGCCCCGCACCCCCCAGCCCCCGCGTCCACGGCCTTCCGCCACCGCGCAGGTGCGCTTGCCCGCCCGGAAAGGCACCGCACGCGCAGGCGCGTCACCCCGCGCGTCCGCAGCCTCCCCGTTTCCCGCGCTCCATCTTCCCCCGCAGGTTCGCAAGGATTTTGGCGCACCAGTCCGTATTCAGGGCGATCTGCTCGTCCCGCGTCAGCGTCCTCCCCGGCAGGGCCCGCTCCGCCTCCCGGCGCGCCTCAAGCCCCCGGCGCAATTCCTCGCAACGCCGCCATATATCCGCAACCGTAGGGAAATACGGGGATTCGCGGCGATGTGCCTTTACAGCCCGCTCCACGATGTCACGCGGGAACGCCGCAAGATCCTCCGCCCAGTCCTCCGCCAGAATCCGCAGCTGCGCGGGCGTCCTGCCCGCCTGCGGGTAGTGCAGCGCCAGATTGACCAGCGTTTGAAGCATAAAGTCCAGATTGTGCATGAGCCCTCCGCACCTGCAAAAGCATTTTCGCCATGTCGTCGTTGTCCTGCGCCCGCCGCGCCGCCGTGCCGACACGCGGACGCCCGGCCCCCGCGCATCCCTCCGGCTCCACGAACGGGCGGTCATTCCAGCCCATCCCGGCCAGCCATTTCGCCATCTTGGGGATCTTGCCCCGCCTCCAGCGCGTGTCCTCGGCCAGCATGAGCCGGATGGCCTCCCGCACGGCGCAGGGTTCGGGAAGCGCCCGGCGCTCCCAAAGCCGCAGCCACTCGCGCCATGCGTCCTCCCGCCCCTGCTGCACGGGATACGCCGACCAGCAGGACAGGAACCCCTCCCGCTGCGGGTGCCCTTCCAGGAGAGGCCCGCCCGGAAAGGAGCCCGACGAGGGGAAAGGCCGCTCCGCCCTTTGGGGCGCCGGATGCCCAGCCCGGAGCCCTGCCGGATGCCCAGCCGGGTACGGGGCCTGATGCGGGAGCGGATGCGAAGCCGAGCGCGCCGCCCCCCGCGCCCCGCAAGGAAGCCGTCCGCCGGGCAGGGGCATCCCCGCCGCAACGCCTCCCCCCTGTGGGCGTTCTCCCGATGGATATTCCCCCGGCAAGCGCCCGTCCGCAGGGGCCCCATCCCGCGGGCTTCCGTCCGGCGAAACGCTTCCGGCGCAAGCGAAGGCCCCGCCCGGAGCCCCGCGCCCGCCAGACGGGAAAGCCCCCGGCCCCGCCACAGCCCCCCCATCCCGGATCGCGCCGCCCGCGCGCGTGCCCCTTCCCCCCTTCCGCCGCTGTTCCTGCTCCTGTTCCTGATTGGGCATACCCTCCGGAAAGGCTTCCCCGAAGGGTATGGGCAAGGCTTCGGAAGGAGCCCCGGCAAGATTTCCGGGACGGCTGGCGGAAACGCCGGGCGCGGCCCGGCCCAACACGCCGGGGAACGCCTCGGCGAACGCGCTGCGGAACCCCTCCCCAAGCGTCCGGACGGCCTCACCCGTGCGCTCCAGCATGGCCCCCTTCAGCGGGGATTCCGGCAAGTCCCTGAAGGCCCCCACCCACGAGCGCACAACATTGGGCGATTCCGGCATGTTGTGGCGGAGGAAGTTCGGGAACCATACGAGCGGGGCCTTGGCGTCCTCCTTGGCGATGCCGAGCGCGAGGACTTCCCCGAACGCCTTCCGGAACACCTTTTCGGACCACCCGAGCTCACAGGCGAGGCCGGGGGCGTTCGCCCGGATCGCGCCGAGCGGGGTCATGTGCGGGTGCGTCAGCAGGAACAGCAGTGCGAGCTTGCCCTTGTCGGAAAGCTCGCGGACTTTGGCGTCGTTCCAGATGCACGGCGATATCTTACGGTATTTCATCACCTTTCCTCCCGTATGGCGTCCGGGGCGGCCCTGCCGTCCCCCCTAAACCTCAAGTGTTCCTTCAACTTTTCCGCTCCCTTGCCCCGCGCGATGAAACGCCGGCGAAGCGGCAACGGCGCGCCGATGATGCCGGCCTCGCCCCTGACTGGGCCGGGCAAGGGGTGCCGAGCGCCGGGGCACAGCCTCGGGCCGGTTCACGAAAGCGCGCCCTATCCCATGTACGGAATGGATAATTCCATATATGAAAATAAATGGCAACAGAAAAATGCCACATGGGAATCTTCCCATATATGAAAAAACTTGCTACGGTTCCGGGATGAAGACCGATTACGAAAAGGCCATAGAATGGCTGAACAAAAAGGCGGAAAAGGCGGGCGGGATCACCAATCTGGGCAAGACGGTGGGAGCCCCGGCCTCGACGTTTTTCCGTGTGCTCAAGGGCGGATCGCCTCCCGGAGCCGACAAGCTGCTGGACTGGATTTCCCAGCTCGGCGGAAAAATCGTATTCCCTGACGAGCGGATGGAAGGCTATACCCTGATCCCCAAGGTAGTGGCCCAAGCCGGGGCCGGGTCGTCGCTCATCACTTCGGACGAGGTTCTGGGGATGTATGCCTTCCGCGACGACTTCCTGCGCAGGGTGGGCGTCCACGCCAAGGAATCCGTCATGCTGGACGTCATCGGGCACAGCATGGAGCCGATGATCCGCCATAAGGACACCATCCTCGTCGATCAGTCCGTCAAGGAGCTGCGGGACGGGGACATCTTCCTCGTGGGCTTCGGGGAGGAGCTGCTCGTCAAGCGCGTCCAGCGCACCCCGCGCGGCTGGCTGCTCAAGTCGGAAAACCGCGATTTCTCCGACATCGTGGTCGAAGGCCCGGATCTCGAAACCTTCCGTGTCTACGGGAGGGTACGCTGGTTCGGGCGGGTCGTCTGAGGGCTGCCCCTTCCAGCGGGAAAGCACCCGCCACACGCCTATCCCGGCTCACAGGAGGAGTTCCCCCCTCCCCTTTGCAGCCCCCGCCAACCTACACATATCCCGGAATGCGGCCCGCACAAGGCTCCTCGGAGGCACGGGCCGCCTCCCGGCACAGCCCAGTGCGGGCACGCCCTCCTTTTTCCCTCCCTCTCTAGGATAGCGGGGCACCCTTTGCCGCCCCCGCCTCCTCCCCCTCCACGTTCCTACCTTCATGGCAGGGG
>OLFS01000364.1_pt1 | contig 44563 bp, 34 predicted proteins | sample 1605491 | NCBI WGS metagenome assembly OLFS01 (sample SAMEA3888921, study PRJEB22519) | human gut metagenome | biome: human gut; feature: human-associated habitat; material: faeces | place: Denmark | collected 2011 | reverse complement strand
TAAAAAGGGGCTGTGAAGAAATGAGGATTCATTTCTTCACAGCCCCTTTTTTATGTTGGGGTGCAGGTTCATCGTACGCTGCTCGCGTTTAGATCCTTCGGCTCATCCCCCATGCGTTCCGCGCACCAGCGGTCTCACATTCTCCGTTTTCCTCCGCTCAGAATGACGGTACGGGAAAATACCGCTATTTTGCATTTCTAATTAGAAGGCATATCGCGCAGACAGCGTGAAGGTGCGGCCATCACCGATGTAGTAGTGGTTCGTCGAAATATCCTCATCGAAGTATTCACGATCGAGGACATTCTCGATGGCAAACTGCATGGAGAAATTCTTGTTGAACTGGTAGTTTGTATTGAGATTCAAGAGGAAGTACGCATCGCGTGATTTGAAATGTCCACCGATCCACCCCGCTTCGGTGCGATCGGAAATGAACATGCCGTCGACGTTCACCGTCCATGGATCCTTGTGGAAGGTCGTGCCGAGATGGAGCAGATGACGCGGGATATCATAGTTCTTATCGCCATCGATCTTGCCCGTCTGCCAAGTGTAATTGATGTAGGAAGTCCAGCTATCGCTGTGCTTCTGGTTCACCGCGATCTCAAAGCCGTGCGTCTTGGCTTCGCCGACATTCTGGTACTGCTTGCCATCCTTAAATAAGGGCTTATCGATATAGTCTTTTGTCTTCGCATAGAATACGTCCGCATGAACATCCGTCTTTTTACTGATTTTTTTCTTCATCCCGAGTTCCCACGTATCGGTAGTTTCAGGCTTCAGCGACGGGTTCGGATAAATGGGCTTAGCAGATGCACCCATTCCCGGTGTATATCTGTATAATTGATACAGGATTGGTGCATTGAAGGATTTTCCGTAGGAGAGATACAAATTGGTATCATTATTCCATGCATAGTCTACGGACAATTTCGGAGAAAACTGAGAATACGATTTCGAATCAGTGATATCTACTGATTTGTTTTTATTATCGTATCCGTCATACTTAGTATAATGATCATAGCGACCGCCAATGTAGGCTGTCCACTTCGGAGCAAATGCCCATTTATCCTGCACATAAAGAGCCCAATACTTATCTTTGCCACCTGTCTTCTGATTTACCTTTCCAGTGCTAAACCAGTTTTTCCAATCAGAGACTCCTGTATAGCTCGTATAATCAAAGCGATCCATTCCATACGAAAAACCGGCTAATACGGTATGCGCATCCAGTGTCCAGCGTTTATTGATATCGAAATCCCAAGATCTGGATGGATATGAAGTTTTTGAACCTTTCCCAGTAAAATTCTCTTCTGCTTTGACCGATTTATCCGGTTTGGTGTAACCATCTTTGGTATAGTCTGTCATACCGAAATGCGCATGTACTTTGTTCTTCTGATCGTTATAGGTTAGAGAATGCATGTTGTATGTACGCCATCCTTTATCCCCAAGGAAATCAGCCGCCGTATATAAGTCACCTTTCTTAGGATTTCCATGTATATCCTGATACCAGTATTTCTGCCCCCATGCTCCAGTGAATGATTCGCCGCCATCATAATGCCAGTCATAGATGGCATGGGTATACTTATAGGTCAGCTTTTGGTCATCATTGAAAGCGTAGCCAAGATTGAAACCGTAATTTTCAGAAAGCGCATACTTTTGACCGCGGTTCCCAATGACTTTACCACCATCAGCACTGGGATCCAGTTTGGCAGTTGTGGTAAGAGAGCCTGCCTTCTCAGGGCTCAGGTAGACGTTATAGCTCTTCCAGCCGTTCGTCTGCTTGCTCTCATAGAATGTCCCCCAAGACAGCTTGTCCTTCTTCCCATGCACGGCATACGCCTGCTTCACCGTAGCGTGGCTGCCATAGCTGACGACCGCAGAGCCGTGGACACCGTCCCTCTTCTCGCCCTTCGTCATGATATTGATGACACCGCCGACCGCACGACCGCCGTAAAGGGCGGACTGACCGCCGGAAACGACCTCGATCTTACGGATATTCTCGACAGGGATCATATTCCAGTCGACATCACCGTTCCATGCGGTATTCATCTGCTGTCCATCGACAAGGACAAGGATATTCTTCGAGTTATAGCCGCGAAGATTCACCGTGCCTTCGACAGAGTTCGAAGCAGAGACGCCGGTCGCCATCGCAACGGCATCAGAAGCGGTCTGCACATTGCGCAGCTTGATATCTTTCTCCGTGATGACCTGTACATTCGCCGGTACATCCTTGAGGCTTTCTGCCTGACGGGTCGCAGTAACGGTGATGCCCTTCAGGGCATACATCGGAGCGGCCTCTGCCGCACTTGCGCTGCCCACGCCGAGAAGCGCCATAGCCGCCAGAAGAGCCGCTGTTTTTTTCATGTCTTTCATGTTCAATTCCCCTTTTCTGATTCTTTCCTCTCTCTAAAAGAAAAGATATCACTCATTACTTATTGGTAGAAAAAAGATATTTCTATGGAAAGTCTGAGCCACATGTATGTATTACCATATCATATTTTAAGTCATTTGTTAAGGGAAGAAAAGCAAGGAGCGCATCCGGCAGCTCCGCCAAATGCGAAGGCGGATGGAGGGGCTTTGATGCAGGTGAAAAGCTATGCCACTCCCCCTCCCGGAAAAGCGACCTCCATGCGGCGCCCTGTCATGATGTACCCTGCTGCGTTCTCGCCCTCCCGGACTGACTCTACTCTTCCTCTCTCATCATCTCATAGAGCCGAGCAAGAGGAAGGCCGACGACATTGTCATAGGAGCCTTCTATACGAGAAACCAGGATCGCGCCCTTGCCCTGGATGCCGTACGCGCCGGCTTTATCCATCGGCTCACCGGTGGCGACGTAGCGATCGATCTCCGAAGCCGAGAGCTTTCTGAAATAGACGCGCGTCGTCTCGACATGAAGATGGACATGGCCCTTATGATAGACGGAAAGCCCGGTCTTGACTTCGTGCGCCCGTCCGGAGAGGCGGCGGAGCATACGGCGCGCCGCCTCCTCATCTTTGGGCTTGCCAAGGATATCCTCATCAAGCACCACGACGGTATCGGCTGCAACGATCGCTGTCTCTGCCCCCTTTGCCTCAAAGATGCTCTTTGCCTTCCCGCAGGCATTGAAAAGCGTCACAAGATCCGCTCCCTTTTTGCAGGAAAGGATCTGCTGTACGCTCTCGGGAAATTCAAAAATACGTGTCTTCGCCTCTTCCGGCGTTTCTGCTTCTGGAAAGGAGGAGGGCAGGACGTCTTCCGTCCAGCCGATCTGATGAATGAGCTCCCGCCGACGCGGGGATGCGGAAGCTAAAATGATGTGCATAGTGAATGCTCCTTTTCTGAAAAATTCGTAGTCTAACGGTTTAGGGGGATAAGAGTGACGGGTGACTGGTGACTGGGATTATCCCATATCGTCATCCCGAGCGTAGCCCTCGATCTTTATTGAACACCGGTAAGCAGTAATTGCAAGATAACAGAAAAACGCAGCACCAAGACATCGTTTCTAGGGAAACACTGATAAATCGTTGTCAGATTTTACTCTTGAATTTTTATACATGACGAGGAATAGCCTGACGCGAATAGCGAGCTATTTAAGGAAGGCTATGACGAAGTCATGTATAAAAATTCTTGTGGAATCTGACTCTGCGATTTAATCAGCGTTTCCCTAGAATAGCGCATACGTGCTGATTTCCGTACTGCAATAGAGATTTCTCGACTTCGCTCGAAATGACAACGGCGCGAATCGCTATCAAAATTGCGGCGAAGCCGCCGCCCGCCTCCCTCAATCCTCATTTTTTCCCCTGAACCCTCAACTATCTTACCACACCTTGCCTAACGCTCTCCCCTTTGCTATGATACGGATAGAGGTGATGATCGTGAATAACAAGAATGGCATTTTCAAAATGATCCTGCTCGCACTTTTGGGCGCATTCCTTGCCAAGGGGCTGCATGCAAGGCAGGAGGCATATACACCGACAAAGAAAGAGGCAGAAGGCTGGCAGGCGCTGGCTCCCATTAAGAAGGCCTTCTGGCTCCTGCACCCCATGCGGGCTTTCCATTTCTTCCTGCTCCAGCAGTCGCTGGCTCTGACATGGAAGCTCGGGAAGAAATATCTGAAATAAACAGCGGATGCACGGCATGGCAGGAGGAGTAACCGACCCCTGCGGCCGATATGCGCTCCCCCTTCCCCATCCCGGACAATAAAAAAGGGGCTGTGAAGAAATGAATCCCCATTTCTTCGCAGCCCCTTTTTACTTTGCTTTCATTTGGTTCAGGGTTCAAGGTTCAGGGGTGAAGTGGCGGCTTCGCCGCCTTTTTTAAAAGATGGTATTCTCGTATCGCAGCCTTCCCCTCTAGGGGAATGTGCCCGAAAGGGGCGGATAGGGTGACTATGGCATGAAAGACAGCTGGGATAAGGGTTCCCGGTCACTCCTATGAGAGCTGCAAGTCCCCCGCGGCAGATGGAACGCGAAAATGAGATGATCGTTATTTCACATCGACTTTTTTATTGCCCTTCGCCGGAAAACAGATGCGGTAAGCTCCGAAAGGTGCATCCCTTTTCATGACTCTCAGCTGCCCTCTACGAACCCCATTTTCTTCGCATTTTTGTGAAGCTCTGCAAATCCTGCACCGGTGTCTGCTTCTTCTGCGATGCTGACGCAGTTGTCCGCGATACGGCTCAGGTTGTAGAGAAGGTCGGAGAAATAAGGTGTCATATTGGCATGGCACTCGCCTGCTTTCACACGCTTCAGATGTGCCTTATTGCAGCGTCTCTCCGAGCGGCGCATCTGATCCGTGTCCCTGAATATATCGTTCACCATCTCTTTGGAGCCTGTTTTCACAGCTTCGACAGAGCGCGAGAGAAGCGACTGGGCAAGTGTGATGCACTTCACGATTTCTTCATTGGCTACCGAGGAGAACACACGGTTCTGCGCAACCACCTGCCGGCAGACCTCATCCATATCCCTGCATCGCTCCGCCATGCGTTGGATATTATTCGTGACGAAGTGAAGCCTCGCCGTTTCCTCCGACTGCTGCTCGGTCAGATAGCCGCCGGAAAGCAGCTTGGTGATGTACTCGGTGACTCGTCCCTGCAACTGTTCCAGGATCATCAGATCCTCTTGAAAGGCCTCATAATCCTTGGCGGTTCGCTGGCTGTCAAGGACGAGCTTCAGCTGGTTCAGCGTCCGGTCAGCCAGTCCGACCAGGCGCTCCAGTTCCAAAGAGGCAAGGTACATGGCAGCGGCCGGCTTATCGAGCAGATTGTTATCCAGATATTGCGGCTCATAGGCGGCCTTGAGGTTCTTGTCTTCCCCGCGGATGATGGCTTTGACGATCTTGACCATGACAGGGATGAATGGCAGCCATGCCAGCGTACATACGACATTGAAAGTCGTGTGTGCATTGGCGATCTGCCGGGAAATGATATCGATCTCACGGCCGCTCGGCGAGATGTACTGCACGAACTGTGCAAAGAGCGGAATGATGCACAGGCAGACAAGACTGCCGCTGATATTGAAAATGCTGTGCGCGATCGCGGTGCGCTGCGCATTTTTCGTCTGTCCGATCGACGCCAGAATGGCTGTGATCGTCGTACCGATGTTATCTCCAAGAAGGATCGGGATCGCACCGGTAAGACCGATGACACTGCTGACGCCATCAGCTGCCGGCTGGGACGCAAAATTCTGCAGCACGGCGATCGTAGCCGAGCTGCTCTGTACCACCAGCGTCATCACGCCGCCGAGGAGTACGCCCAAGACCGGTGTCGAAGAGACTTCTGCCATCAGGTCAACAAAGACGCTGCTGCCTGCGAGCGGCTTCATCACATGTCCCATGATCTCGATCCCTTCAAAGAGCAGTCCGAAAGAGAAGATGACCATGCCGATATTCTTCAGCTTCTCTGTCTTGCCGACAAACTGCAGCATGAAGCCGATGAAAATGATGGGATAAATGTAGTCGCTGAGCTTGAACGCCAGGAGCTGTGCTGTCATCGTGGTCCCGATGTTCGCACCGAAGATGACGGAGATCGCCTGCGGCAGTGTCATCAGTCCGGCACTGACGAAGCCGATCGCCATGACGGTGGTCGCCGAGCTGCTCTGCAGGACTGCCGTCACCAGCGCTCCGGCGAGCGCCCCCATGATCGGATTCTTTGTCAAAAAGCTGAGGATCTTTTTCATGCGCTCCCCGGCAGTTTTCTGCAGGGCATCACTCATCGTATTCATGCCGTACAGGAAAAGTGCCAGGCCGCCGATCAGGCCAAAGCAGATCTTGACTGTTTCATTCATTCCGTGCTCCTCTCAAGGAAACACGGACTCCATCGTCTGACGCTGCAATCAGCGTTTCCTTCCCTATATGAACCTTGGGAAACGCTGATTAAATCGCAGAGTCGAATTTCATATGGATTTTTATACATAGCTTCGTCATCATCCTCCTTAAATAGCTCGCTATTCGCGTCAGATGATTCCTTACTCTGTATAAAAATCCAAGAATGAAATCAGACAACGATTTAATCAGTGTTTCCCTTGATAGACATACGAACCCCTTGCAAAACGAGTCCTGTTTATAAATAAATTATATAAAAAAATTGGTAATCCATCTATCATCGTACAGTAAAGTTTGTAAAGAAGTTGTAAACAAGCAAAAAGCCATGAGAATCGCCGTTTCTCATGGCTTTTTGCTTGCTTACTCTTTATTTTCATTCATTATCCCATAAAATCAAACCGTTTTATCCTTCAAAAGCTCTTTCGTCATGTGTCTTGCCCGGTCCATCGCGGGAAGGAGCGCCTCTTCCACCCCCGCCGCATAGAGCGTGATCCCCAGATAAAAAGCCATCTCATGGTAGGGTGTCCATTCGTTCTCTTCGGGAAATGCAAAGTCAGACAGGGAAAGCCGCTCCGCGGAAAGCTTCCCGCCATGCACGGTCGCAAGAAAGCGCATCCCATCCTGCATGCAGATCGCCGCGCCTTCGAAACCGCAAGCCCTGATGGCAAGCGCCATACGCCCCATAGCGACCATGTCCATGGTCAGTGCAAGGATCGTAAGAGGCTTCACAGTTCTCTTTCGGATCTCCTCTACCGCCCGGCAAAGAGCTGTCACTCCCTCCCCCTTCACGGAGCCCACAGGAAGGAAACAGATCCCTTTCCCCTCGGCAGCGACCAAGGAAAGACGCCGGGTCAGCACATCGAGCGTGTCATTTTCATTATACTTCATGCCAGCCTCCGGGAAGCTCTCGAAATGGTATGCGGTGCAGCGCTTAAGGAAGCCTCTTCCGGGAGATCCCCGGTCAGCAGCTCCTCACCCGCGCCCTTCCATCTGTGCGATCCGGCGCTTTCGCTCCTCCAGATCTGTCTCACGAAGGCTCTGCACCGTGGTGCCGTAGATGAGTGCGACAGAGATGATATTCATGATGAGCGAGGACCCGCCATAAGAGATGAAGGGCAGCGGGATGCCGGTGACCGGAAAGCAGCCGATGACCATCGCGATATTGACGATGCCCTGCACGGAGATCAGCATGGTGAGTCCGTAGACGAGAAGAGCCGCATAGGTCTCCTTCAGCTTTCTGGCTGCGGAGAATCCTGCAAGAAGAAAAACGAGGTAGAGAATGAGGACGAACACAGAGCCTATGAATCCAAATTCCTGACTGAAAACGGCATACGCGAAGTCGGTGTACTGCTCGGGCAGGTAGAGAAATTTCGACATGCCTTCGCCGATGCTCTGTCCGAAGAAGCCGCCGGAGCCGACAGCGATGAGGCTCTGCACCGTCTGATAGCCGCGGTTCGCCGCATAGGAGAAGGGATCCCAGAGTACGACCACACGGTCCATGCGATAGGGGGCTGCAATGACGAGAAGGACAAAAGTGAATACAGCGACCCCCACGCCAAGGAAGATCTCAAAAATCGGCAGTCCCGCCACGACATAGAGAAGCACGGGAAAGAGCAGGATCATACCGGCCGTCCCCATATCCGGCTGTATCAAGACGAAGAGTGCCATCGCGAGCGGCCCATAGAGCGGCCAAAAATACGCAATCATGGAGCGAAAGGTGTTTTCCTTTTTCTTCCTGTCAAAAACATGGAAGAACGGACGGAGAAAACGCTTGATGAGCGTGATTTTCTCTCCTTTCTGAATCCGTTTCGAGAGGAAGGAGGCGGTCCAGATGAGGCCGGTCACTTTCGCGACTTCGGACGGCTGGAGAGAAAAGCCTGCGAGCATGATCCAGCGTGTCGCCCCATTCGCCCGATGCCCGGCCACAACAACCACAGCAAGGAGTAGTATCGTCACCCCCACCCAGACGAAGGCGCCGCCCCGGATGAATCCTTTCGGCAGCCAAGCCACGACGGCGCCGATGGCCAGACTGAGCACCAAGACCCCGACATGCTTCAAAAAGTGGGTATACGGCCCATCGCCTGCCGCCATATTCATATAGTAGGTGGCATTATAGACATTCATCGCCCCGATGGCGATCAGTATGGCGGCCGCGATGAGCATCCATTTCAGACACTCGGGCACATACTTCGTATCCTTCAGGGACGTCTCGCTACGAGACGACATATGAGGTTCCCCTTTCTGGAAAACTTCTCTTCATATTCTGTCTCCACATCCCCGGGGACGGGAGCGGCATGAAGATCATAGGTCACGTCCGAAAGCTGCCAGCCCATGGCCTCAAATTCTTCGACGGAGAAATCAAAAAGATCCTTGTTATCCGTCTTGAAGCGGATCTCACCACCCTCTTTTAAAATGACGGCGTAGCGTTTCAGGAAATCACGATAGGTGAGGCGGCGCTTGGCATGGCGCTTCTTCGGCCAGGGGTCGCTGAAGTTGAGGTAGATCACATCGACTTCGCCTTCCCCAAAAATATTCAAGATCTCGCTCACATCGCCTAAGATGAGACGGACATTGTCTACCGGCGGATCCTTCTCCGCAGTCTTCTGTGCGGCATAGTAGATGACGCCTTCCTGCACTTCCATGCCGATGTAGTTCACATCAGGATGGAGCGCGGCCATGCCGGAAATGAACTGGCCTTTGCCGGTGCCGAATTCTACATGGAGCGGCTGCTCCGGGCGGGGAAACTGTATCTCCCACTTGCCTTTCATGTCGGTCGGTTCCTCCAAAAAGAGGATGGAGGTGTAATTTTTGATGGCTTCTTCGATCCAGGGTTTACGTCTGAGACGCATGGTAGACTCCTTTCGGGGATAAAGTAAAGTGACTAGGGATTAGGGATTAGGGATTAGGAGTGACTGGAGATTAGACTAAAAGACTGGGAGACATTAGACATCTGACGTCTGGCATCTGACATCTCCAGCGGGCATCGCCCTATTTATATTCTGCGGCGTTTCATTATTTTTTGCGCCGCACCACCATTTCGCATTTCTCATTTCTAATTTCTCATTCAAGTGAAGCTTTCAAGCGGAATCAAAGGGCGAACCATCAAAACCTATTTCTACTGCCCTGCTCCCGCATTCGGTACATCGGGGATCTCTTCTCCCGCGATCTTGACGGGCTGATACCGGCTCCAATCGAAAGACGGAGCGAAGAGGCGGCGGCGATGGATATCATTGTTCCAGCGCTCGTCCTCTGCTTCCTTGCTGCTTCCGAGCTGCTCGGTATCGTTTCTGACCATTACATTGCCGTACATGGTCATGAGCGTCGTCACATCTTTATCAAAGTCAGGGGAAAGAATGTCGGACTTTTCATCATAGCGAGTCGCCGTAAGTCCCATGAGACCCATGAAGGTATCGTAGAGCATGTCATTGGTGAATGGCATATTTCTTCTTTCCCACATAGTCTTCAGAGTGCGCGGGTGGCTCCTCTGGTAGTCATCCGAGGTGTAGATCCAGAAGGGAATGTGTACCATCGTGTAGTCGAACTGGTCTGCATTATGCCCCGGACGCTCAGTAACCTGCTCCCCATGGTCAGAGAAGTAGAGGACACTGTCCGCTTTCATGTAATTCACGGCTTCGTTCATGATGCTTTCAACGACGTAGTCGTTAAAGAGGACAGAGTTGTCATACTCATCATTCATGACGTCAGCCGTCGAGCGCGCCTTTCCCATGCTTTCCGGCCAGTGATAGAACTCGGACGGATAGCGATCCCAGTAGCTGACGTGGCTGCCCATGAGGTGGACAACGACGAGCTGGCGGCGGTTCTTCGGATCGACCTTCCGCAGATAGGGGATGAGGGCGGTATCGAAATCCTTCGTCACGACATCTGTGCCGACATACTGGTTGATCCAGTACTGATCATCACAGGCGCTTCCGATCGCACCGATCGGCGTATCCCAGACACCATAGCGGGACTGGTTTGAGATCCATGTGGTATGGAAGCCGGCCTGCCTTGCCATGTCAATGATGGAGTAGGCATCGACCAGCTCCATATCATTGTACTGGTTCTTCTCCGTCAGGGCTTCGGTCAGGACCTGGACGGTCTGTGTATAGCAGGAATAGGCATGATTGAAGAAGGTATAGTGAGAGTCTGCGGCGGCCTCTGTCTGGAAAGGCGTGGTATTTCTGTGATAGCCATAGACACCCATGTGATCGCGCGTCAGAGACTCGCCGATGATGAGGACGTAGACACCGTCCGGCGCCGCTTTGAGCTGCGCGGCAAGAACGCGATCCTTGATCGACATGTGGCGGCGCTTCTCCACCATCGTCTGGAAATCGGAGAAGCTGGAAAGCGTCTCGTAGGTCTCATAATACACATGCGCAAGTCGCGTCGCCCCGATGGACAGACAGCAGAGACCGACATTCACAAAGAAGAGCAGTGCCATCGCCCACCACGCCTTTCGGGAAACGGGAAGGCGGTCATTGAAGGAGAAACGGCTGCTGTGGAAGATGAGCCACGCGAGGATGAGGATCGTAAGCGTCCCTAGGATAAGCTCGGCATACGGGATATTCACATCGATATACTCCTTCGTCTCGGCAAGATTCGTCTGCGCGAGCGCCAGCAGCATATTGATGGAGATCAGAGAATGCGTGATGAAGTAGTAGCCCACATACGTGAACTGGATGCCCACATAAAGGAGCATCAGGACGACGCACGCGATGCGCGCGATCATGCGCCATTTCCCCGGCAGGATCCATGCCGCAGAGAGGCAGGAGATGAACAGATAGAGCGGCGCAGAGAGCTCGCCTGACATATCCGACATATCGAGCACCACGTCCGTCTGCGTCGAAAGGTACGGCACGATGAGTGAGAGCAGCCACAAAAAGCCGATGGTGATCCACAGATGCACGGCTGCCCGCGTCAAGCGGTGCCGGATAAAATAGGCCGTCACAAAACCGACCTGCAGGAAGAGCAGGAAGACCTTCACCTGCGAAGAAAGCTCAAATCCGCCCGGCGCGCCGAAATACCAGGAAAGGAAAAAGGAAAAGCCAAAAGGCACCAGCGTCGCGATCGCCCACCAGATCTTCCAGTGGCCAGGACTATCTGTCCGCTTTATGTCTTTGGATGATTTTGTATCTGTCTGTTTCATTCTAATGACCCTTGTAAAATATTCATGAACAAGAAAATAACTACATTATTTTATCATATATATTGGTCTCTTTACTACACGTATTTCAAAAGAAAAAACACTGCCGGTAAGGCAGCAGTGTTTCTTGCAAGTGCCGATCGCTATTCCCGTGCATAGAGCCGTACTTTTCTCAATCAGCAATGGTTCCTTTCCCGTTATAAGGGATCTTTTCCACCTTGACCGCTTCCAAATGATAGAAGGGCGCAGTGATGTCTTTGGAAATATGTCCCATTCCCTCACGAAGGATCCCATAGAGCCGGATCCATGTATCTCCATGAATATAGCCTGTGAAATCCTGTCGGGAATTGAATTCAAAATCCACATACCCGCCTGTGCAGTAAGGACAGGTCGGTCCATTGCGTCCGATGAAATAATGCCCATTGATCGTCAGAAAATACCCTTCGATCACCACGGTTTTGTCATGATAATTGTTAAAATGCATGTACCAGTCGTTGATCTGCGTCATATAGTGAGCATCGCCCACCACAATGTCCGGATGGTCATATGGAAATGTCTTCTCATCCTTTGCGATATCATACTTCATTTCAAAATAAGGGTAAATGATATTTCCCTGGCTGTCCTTCTCCATACCTTTGGATAAGACCGACGGCTCCACGGGTACAGGCTGTACTTCCTGAGGTGCTTTGCCTTGCGCCGCCTGTACCGTTTTGTGCGTGAGTATCATATTGTCTGCTACCTGCTCTCTGCCGCAGCCTCCCAGTACGGGAAGTATGCCCAGCAGCAGATAGAAAGCCCATCGTTTCAAGCGCAGCGCCCTCTTTCTCTCCATTTTCGCAGACAGATAACCGCAAAAAGAACGATCAGATTCATCAAGACAATGCAGGGCCCGGTGGGAATGGACAATGCATACGAAAGGGTGATCCCCACCAGAAAACAGCCAAGTCCCACCAGCGTGGATGTCCAGATGGTGGTCAGATACCGATGGCAGATCTGCATCGCCGTGATGGCAGGAAATACGATCAGACTGGAGATCAAAAGCGCGCCCATCATACGCATGCCGAGCACGATCGTGACTGCCGTCATGAGTGCCAGGACCAGATGATAGAAATGGCTCCGCACCCCAGAAGCGGTGGCAAAGGATTCATCAAAAGTCACAGCAAACAAGGGATGATAAAAGAGAATGTACAGGAGGATGATGATGATGCCCGCTGTCAAGCTGAGCCATACATCCGCGCTGCTCATTGCAAGGATGCTGCCAAACATGTAATTGCACACATCCGTATTCATCCCTCTGGTGAGAGAAATGACCAAAACCCCCACAGCCAAAGCACTGCTGCAAAGAAGTGCCGTCGCAGCGTCCCCTTTGATGCGCATGCTTTCCTTCAATTCCAAAAGAAGAAAAGCCGCTCCCATCGTGACGGGGATGGAAACCACCAGCGGGTCAAGGTAAAAGGCATAAGATACCGCCAATGCCGCAAAGCCCACATGCGACAAGCTGTCACCGATCATGGAGTACCGTTTGAGGACCAGGCTGGTACCCAAAAGCGAAGCGCAGATCGAGATCAAGATGCCCACCACCAGCGCACGCACCATAAAGGGATACTGCAGCATTTCCAGAACAACAGACATCACAGGATCCCTCCTTGCCGTATGACTTCGGGATGCTCTTTGAGAAAATCTTCTGTCTCACCGAAAAACATCTGCTTCCCTTTCGCCAGATACAAAACCTGATGAACCTCATGAAACACGCGGGGCAGATCGTGGGATACCATCATGATAGTCAGTCCCAACTCGTGAATGCATCGTTCCAGCATGGCATACATCTCTTCCGTGATGCGAGGATCCAGCCCGGTCACCGGTTCATCCAGTACCAGCACCTGACTGCCCGCCGCCAGTGCCCGCGCCAGAAGCACTCTCTGCTGCTGTCCGCCCGACAATTCGCGGAATGCATGATTTTTCAAAGAGAAAAGGGATAGAAACTGCAGTATATGCTCTGCGTATTCCCGATCTACTTTTCTGTATCTATAAGGAAAGGAAAGCTGACTCAGCCTGCCGGACAATACGACCTCCCACACACTGGCAGGAAAATCCTTTTTCATTGTCTGCTGCTGCGGCAGGTAGCCCATCCCCTTTTGCGCATCCGACAAATGGAGACGGATCTCACCTGCCGCCTGTTTTTTGAGCCCCAGAATCCCTTTGACGAGAGTGCTTTTACCGGAGCCATTTTCACCGATGATGCCCAGATAACTCCCTTTTTCTAAAGAAAAATTCACATGCGACAGCACCGGTCTTCCTTCATATGCAAAAGAAAGATCCCGACAATCCAATACGCTCATTTAGTTCAATGCCTCCTTCAAGGTCTTGACATTCTGTCTCATCAGATCCACATAGGTGACGCCGGCGTCAAAATCCTTCTGCGTGACGTTATGAATGGAATTGAGCTGTCTCTCTTTGGCTCCTGTCGCCTCTGCAATGGAGCGGCTCATCTGCTGATTGGACAATTCGATATGGAAGATCACGGGAATCTGATCCGCCTTGACCTTATCGATCAAAAAGGCAATGGGCTTCGGATCGGCTTCCGTATCCTTGGCGCATCCCGGGAAAGCCGCATCATATGTCAAACCGTACTCCTTCACAAAGTACAGGAAGGGGAAGCGATCTCCCACGATGATCTCTTTTCTATCTGCATGATCGATCACATCACGGAAGCTCTGATCCAGATCAGTGAGCTCTTTCGTATATGCCTCTGTATTCTTCTGATACTCTTCCGCATGCGCACCATCCAGCTTGGAAATAGAAGCATTTAATTTTTTGACAATCTCACTGGCATTGGCAGGAGCGGTCCATACATGCTCATCCATTTCCGGGCCCTCCTCTTTCTCTGCACTCTCTTCTGCTTCCTCTTCGGGCTGCATGCCTTCCGGATGTTCTTCTTCAGACAGCTTCACGGCATCCATCATCCGAAATACGCTCCCTGGCTTCTTGCCGGTCGCATCCAGTATCTTCCCTACCCATTCATCAGAGTCACCGCCCGTATAAATGAGAAGGTCACTGTCAGCCACCGCTTTCAGGTCCTTCGGCGAGGGAGAAAAGCTATGGACATCCGTACCGGGTTTCACCAGCATGGTGACTTCGCCATGATCCTTTACGATATGCCTTGCAAAATCATAACTGGGGAAATTGGTGCATACGATCTGAAGCTTCTTTTCCGGCGGCGCAGAAGCAGCTGACTTCTGCCCCGGCGTGCAGCCTGTCAATGCAACGCCGCCTATCAGGCAAGCGGCAAGCGTCGCTATGAAAAGACCTATTTTTTTCATTTTCATAGTAAGAACTCCTTTACGGTTGAAAGCAGGGATGACATGTGACCGGAGACGAAAAGGGTTCTTTCTCGCGTTGCCTGTGGACAGGCAATGCGCTCCGCCATGATCTTGCAGCATACTGCATCCGCAAAACCAATAGCAGCCCCTCCGGCAGCCCCTCTTTCGAAAGCAGAAACTATTGTAAAGATTTGCGACGCTTTCGCAAATCTGAACCTCATTATAATCGCTTCCCGCCTTTCTGTCAACAGATTTGCGAAATTTTCTCAAATTTAAAAGGACCCGAATGGGTCCTTCTTTGTGTAAGAAACAAATTATTTTTCCCGGCATTTTTTGCATAAGCCGTAAATGGTAGTCTGCCCCAGATTCATCTGAAACTCATCATTGCCCGCCAAGGCCTGCGCGAGAGCACGCGCTGTCGCATGGTCTACATGGGTCGTCTGTCCGCACGAAAGACAGGTCATATGAAGCTCATCCCGACAGGCATCCGCCCCGACGAACCTATACAATGTTTCTTGTCCATCACTGGCCGCCGATTTCAAGATCAGCCCAGCCTCTGCCAAAGAAGCCAGATTGCGATACACCGCACTGAGACTGATCGCAGACGCTTCTGATCGATTCAGCAGAGCCTGTATGTCTCTGGCGGAAAAGGAAGCATCCGGATGATCGTTGAAGAATTGAAAAAGACGCTTGCGCTGTGCTGTCATGTACATACCAATCACCTCATTTGTCCTTCATCTTATAGCAGAGAGGGAAAAAAAGCAAATGCAGGCAGAAGACCACCTGCCAAAGCCATATTTCGCAAGTGCCTCGCCTGTGATATGATTGTCTCCATGAAGCAGCAGCCTGCGTGAAAGGCGGCAGGCTATTCATTGTACAAAGAGGATCCTATGACCGGAATCAATCTTACCCAAGGGCCTTTGCTCCCCCAGATGATGGCTTTCGCCATCCCTTATCTTCTCGCCTGTTTTCTGCAGACGTTCTACGGCATGGCCGACCTCTTCATCACCGGTCTCTTCAATGGCGCCGCACCGATCACGGCCGTCTCCATCGGAAGCCAGCTGATGCACATGCTGACCGTCATCATCGTCGGGCTCGCCATGGGGACGACCGTCTCCATCAGCCGCGCGGTGGGCGGCGGAGATCGGAAGGAAGCCTCCTGCTGCATCGGAAGCTCGGTGCTGCTCTTTGTTCTCTTCAGCCTCGTCAGCACCGTACTCCTCCTCCTTTCGATCGATCCTATCCTCTCTTGGCTGAAGACCCCGGCGGAAGCATGGGAGGATACAAGGGCGTACCTTCTCATCTGCTTTGCAGGCATCCCCTTCATCGTCGCCTATAATGTCCTTGCCAGCATTTTCCGCGGACTTGGCGATACAAGGACGCCGATGTACTTTATTGCTCTCGCCGGTCTCATCAATCTCCTGCTCGACTATATCTTCATCGGCCCCATGGCGATGGGGACCGCCGGAGCGGCCGCAGCCACCATTCTTTCCGAGGCCGTCTCCGTCCTCCTCTGCCTCTTGTACCTCGCCCGTGCCGACCTTGGCCTTGCCTTCCCGAAGAAGTCCTTCACCTTCGATGCCCTCCGCATGAAGACGCTCCTTGCCATAGGTCTTCCCATCTCCTGTCAGGACGGGCTCATCCAGATTTCCTTTCTCATCATCACCGCCATCGCAAACAGCCGCGGCGTCGAAGTCGCCGCCGCAGTCGGCATCGTGGAGAAGATCATCAGCTTCCTCTTCCTCGTCCCCTCTGCCATGCTCTCGACCGTCGCCGCCTTCGCCGCACAGAATGCAGGCGCCGGAAACGATAAGCGCGGGCGGCAGGCGCTCCGCTACGGCATCCGTGTATGCATCATCTTCGGCCTTTTTACGACCCTCGTCGTCCACTTTTGCGCCGAGTGGGTCATCTCACTCTTCGTCAGCCATGAGCCGGAAGTCGTGCGCCTTGGCGGTGAATACTTCCGTACCTATGTCATCGACTGCATCTTTGCCGGTATCCACTTCTGCTTCTCTGGATATTTCTCTGCCTATGGGAAATCGATCTACTCCTTCCTGCACAATATGATCTCGATCGTCACCGTCCGCGTCCCCGGCACCTACCTCGCCATTCTCCTCTTCCCCGAGACACTGTCTCCGATGGGTCTTGCTGCACCGATGGGCTCCCTTCTCTCCGCCATCATATGCATGGGGCTCTATCATTGGAAGTTCCAAAGATCCGCCGATCGGGGATCGGATTAGAGAGCGGGAGACCTCTTTTCTCGGAGAGCAGCCTTTCCCTCAATATCCCGCGTGGCCTTAAGTCCACCGTGCAAAAAAGCACCGACACTTGCCGGTGCTTTTTGCTTGCCATTTCTTAGGGAAACGCTGATTAAATCGCAGAATTCGATTTCACATGTATTTTCATGCAATGCTTCGTCATACTCCTCCTTAAATAGCTCGCTATTCGCGTCGGAGTATTCCTTGCATTGCATGAAAATATAAGAGTAAAATCGAATAACTATTTAATCAGTGTTTCCCTAGTTTGTCAGGCTGCGGAGCGGAGCGGGGATCTTGCCGCCTCTTGCTACGAATTCGTCTGCCTTGAACTTGCTGATCCCCATGACAGGTGCATAGCCCATGAGGCCGCCGAACTGGACCATGTCGCCCGGCTTCTTGCCCGGTACCGGGATGAGACGGGTAGCGGTGGTCTTGTTATTGATCATACCGATCGCTGCTTCATCGGCAAGGATCGCAGAGAGGGTGGATGCGCTGGTATCACCCGGGACGGCGATCATATCAAGACCGACAGAGCAGACGCAGGTCATGGCTTCCAGCTTCTCCAGGCACAGGCTGCCTCTCTGAACGGCTTCGATCATGCCGAGGTCTTCACTGACCGGGATGAAAGCGCCGGAAAGTCCGCCGACACTCGAAGAGGCCATGAGGCCGCCCTTCTTGACAGCATCATTGAGGAGCGCAAGAGCCGCCGTGGTGCCGGGACCGCCGCAGCTCTCAAGGCCCATTTCTTCAAGGACTGCTGCGACACTGTCACCGACAGCCGAGGTCGGAGCCAGCGAAAGGTCGATGATGCCGAAAGGCGCATGGAGACGCTCTGTCGCTGCTTCTGCGACGAGCTGACCAAGACGCGTGATCATGAATGCCGTATTCTTGATCGTTTTGGCCACGACTTCGAAGGGGGCGCCCTTCACATCCTCGAGCGCACGCTTCACGACGCCCGGGCCGGAGACGCCGACATGGATCGCGGTATCTCCCTGCGTCACACCGTGAAAAGCGCCGGCCATGAAGGGATTATCTTCGACAGCATTACAGAATTCGACGAGCTTCGTGCATCCATAGGCGTCCTGGTCCTTCGTGAGCTCTGCCGTTTCCTTCACGACCTCGCCCATGCGCTTCACCGCATCCATATTGATGCCAGCCTTGGTCGAACCGATAGCGACCGAGCTGCAGATGCTCTTTGTCGCAGCGAGTGCCTCCGGAATGGAGTCGATGAGCTTCTTGTCCGAAGCACTCATGCCGCGATCGACGAGTGCGGAGAAGCCGCCCAGGATGTCGACGCCGACAGTGTCAGCTGCGCGCTGCAGTGTCTCTGCGATCGGCACATAGCTGGCCGTCGTAAGCCCGCCCGCCACCAAAGAGATCGGCGTCACCGAGATGCGGCGGTTGATGATCGGCACACCGTATTCTCTGGAAATGTCATGGGTGACCTCGGTGAGATGCTCTGCCTTCCGGCAGATGGTATCGTAGATCTTGTCGCAAAGGGTCTTCTCATCATCGGATACGCAGGAAAGGAGAGAGATCCCCATGGTAACGGTACGCACATCGAGCTTATTTTGGTCAAACATGCGCTCCGTTGCCAGAATGTCTTCTATATCAAGCATGATGTCTCCTTTCAGATGCGGTGCATAGCATAGAAAATGTCAGCGAGCTGGACACGGATCTCTACCCCCAGCGCTTCGCCCTGTTTTCCCATATGATCCTGGATCTCCTTTAAGGAATATGCGGCGTTCTCCATATCGCACATCAGGATCATATCGAAGATCCCGTCCACGATGGTCTGGGAAATATCAAGAATATTCACGTTCTCTTCCGCCAGCTGTTTTGCTACACCGGCGACGATGCCGACACGGTCAGCACCAATAACAGTCACAACAATTTTCTTCATCAGGTTTCATCCTTTCCTTCTTTGCTTGCAACAGCTGCCCACGTGGCATTGCCTTTATTATAGCATAAAATGAAGAGGAGGGTGGCCGCCCCATGGCCCCCCGAGAAGGCCTCCCCCCATGAGAAATGGCGACGGATCTTCCATTTTCCTTCCATCCATCGCCTCACCCCCTATATCGACATCTATCCATACCATTGCCTCATGGTGTATAATATGGTTTATATTATAGTTAGTTTATCATGATATTAGGATAATTCCCGAATAAGGAGAACACCCATGGGGACACTGAAATATATTTCCTGGAACGTCAATGGTCTCAGAGCCTGCATGAAGAAAGGTTTCATGGACGCTTTCACAGCACTCGATGCAGACTGCGTGTGCCTGCAGGAGACGAAGCTTCAGCCGCACCAGATCGAGATGGTGCTTCCCGGCTACCACCAGTACTGGAACAGTGCCGTGAAGAAGGGCTACAGTGGTACTGCACTCTTCACGAAGCGGAAACCGCTTTCCGTCACCTATGGCCTTGGCATCGAGGAGCATGATCAGGAGGGGCGTATCATCACCGCCGACTTCGGCAGTCACTATCTCATCGTTTGCTACACGCCGAACAGCCAGCGCGGCCTCACGCGTCTTTCCTACCGCATGACATGGGAGGATGCGATGGCAGACTATATGACAAGACTCTCTCAGGAAAAGCCGGTCATCCTCTGCGGTGACCTCAATGTCGCCCATGAAGACATCGACCTTGCCAATCCCGCTTCGAACCATAAGAATGCAGGCTTCACAGATGAAGAGCGCGGAAAAATGAATGCCCTTCTGGAGAAAGGCTTCACCGATTCCTTCCGTTTCCTCCATCCGGATGAAAAGGGAGCCTACTCGTGGTGGAGCTACTTTGCAAAATCCCGCGAGCGGAACATTGGATGGAGGATCGACTACTTCATCGTCTCCGATGCCCTCCGTCCGGCCATCCAAAGCGCCTCTATCCACCCGGAGATCCACGGCAGTGACCACTGTCCCGTAGAGCTCGTATTTAAGGATGAGTGACTAGGGACTAGGGATTAGGTATCAGGGATTAGACTAAAAGACTGGGAGACTCGGAAATAGACGTCTGATGTCTGATGTCTGATGTCTAAAGTCTAAAGCGGGCATCGCCCTATTTATACTCCGCGGCGCTTCCATATTATTATGCGCCGCACCACCATTTCTCATTTCTCATTTTTCATTTCTAATTCAAGCGAGGCTTTCATTCGTAGCCAAGATTGCCCCCGCAGTCTCCCCTTCCCCATCGAGGCTTGTATGGAAAAGACCATCAAAGACGCCCTTCTTTTCGAGAAGACGAAGAACGGGCTGACGCAGCAGATGATGACACAGATCCTTCTCTTCATCTGCGTCCCTGTCTTCTCCGCACTGGTGCTGCTGCTTTTATCTGCGACCTACTTTGCCGCGAATGACCCGCATCACTCGGTCGAAGTCTACGGTGCCTTTGCTGTGATCATGCTCCTCATCATCGCGCTCTCCGCTCGGATGAATTACCATTTCTACAACATGACCAGAAACAAGATGCTGATCCCGCTCCAGCAGCTGTCGATGGCTGCACGAGCAATCCAGCATGGCAATTTCAATGTCATCGTCGATCACTACAGCGATGACGAGCTCGGGCAGATGTGCGACACCTTCCGCACGATGCAGACCAATCTTAAAAGCAGTATCGCCGAGCGCGCGCATGCGAATACGAGCCGCAAGATCCTTTTCTCCGGCATCGCACATGACCTTCGGACCCCGCTCACAGCCATCATGGGCTACACCGAAGCTCTGCAGCTCGGACTCGGGCGGACGAAGGAAAAGCAGATGCAGTACCTGAACTCGATCGCCTCCTGCGCAGATGACCTCTCGCGCCTCATCGAAGAGCTCTCGCTTTACAACAAGCTCTCCACGAGCCGCATCATCTGTCATCCGCAGCCCCTCCCTTTCAGCAAGGTCATCCGCAGCTTCATCGCAGAAGACCAGGACTACCTCGACTCCCGAAAGGTGCATGTGACCTATGACATGGATGACTCGCTCATCGCAATGGTGGATGAAAAAGAATTTCAAAGAATTATTTTCAATTTACTAACAAATACGATAAAATATAGAGATAAGGATATTTCCGAAGTACGTATTTCCCTCCATGTCAAGGGGAAATACGCCGAATTCATGTATACCGATGATGGACCGGGCGTCCCGAAGGAGAAGCTGCCTCACATTTTCGAAGCCTTCTACCGCACGGACGAAGCCCGCAGCAAGACCAGCAACGGCAGCGGTCTGGGACTTGCCATCGTGGCTGAGATCATCACCGCACACAAAGGCCGCTACTCGGCGGTCAACAACAATGGCTTGCAATTAATTTTTGAGATCCCGCTGGCAGAAGGGAGTAACACACAATGATCAAAGTACTGGTTGTAGAAGATGAACCGAAAATCGCTGATATGGAGCGTGACTTTCTCGAAGGCTCCGGGTATCAGCCCTATGTCGCTTCCGATGGCAAAGAAGCCTTGAAAATCATGGATGAGGTCGAGATCGACGCCATCATCCTGGACGTCATGCTGCCGGGAGAAGACGGATTCTCTCTGTGCCGCAAAATGAGAGAACGCACGAATGCGCCCATCATTTTCGCCACCGCCCGCACCGAAGACGCTGACATCGTCCGTGGTCTCGGTCTCGGCGCGGATGACTACATCGTGAAACCGTTCCGCGGCACCGTGCTCATGGCGCACCTGCGCGCGCAGCTCGCCACCCACAAGCGCCTCACCCAGACGGATACTATCCACCCGCAGGCAGAACAGGGCCTCTATGTCGGCGACCTCAATATCCGTCCGAAAGCCCGTCAGGTCTTCCTGAAGGGCAAGGAGGTGCCGCTCACCGGCAAAGAATTCGACCTGCTCTTCTTCCTCGTGCAGCATCCGAATGAAGTCTTTTCAAAAGAACAGCTCTTTGAAAAGATCTGGAGCTTCGATCCCATCGGTGAACCCGCAACGGTCACCGTCCATATCAACCGTCTGCGTGACAAACTGAAAAATGCCGCCGGTCATCCCTATGAACGCATCGAGACCGTCTGGGGCTCCGGCTACCGTTTCCATCTGGACTGAGGATCGTTTTGGTTGCTTGGTTATTTGAAATCAAAAAAGCTCGTTGAACATTTTCGTTCAACGAGCTTTTTTGGTGGGCAGGGTAGCGAGTGCAAAGGGTTCAACAGGTGCAACAGGTGCAACAGGTGCAACGGGTTCAGCGGGGAAGGTAGCGGCTTCGCCGCAAATATATATGGGGCAATGCCCGAAGGCGGTATTTAAGGAAACGCTGATTCAATCGCAGAGTCAGCATTCACAAGAATTTTTATACATAGATTCGTCATAACCTTCCTTAAATAGCTCGTCACTAGGGACCCCAAATCCCTAGCGACCAGTCACCAGTCACTAGTCACTAGCTACCAGCTCCTCTATGACCTTCGCGACGCCGTCCTCTTCATTCGAAGCGCAGATGTGACCGGCCGCTTCTTTCGCGATCCCATCCGCATTAGCGACGGCGTAGGATACGCCTGCGTAGCGCAGCATCGGCACATCATTTTCCGTATTGCCGAAGGCCATGATCTCCTCCGGCCGGATGCCTCTCCTCTCGGCTAGAAAGGAGAGAGCCGATGCTTTATCGATGCCCTTTTTATGCACATCGACGAAATCATCCCCCGGATAGACGACGGTGATCTCCTCTCCGAAACGGCTCTCCAGAAAGGCACGGATGCGGCCTCGCTCCTCCTCGGAAGGATCCGCAAAGACCACACGCGTCACCGTCATCGGCGGATGATAGAAGGCCTCCCCCAGGTACTGCGGCTTCTGCGTGCGATACTTCTGGTACTTCGCCTCGCTGCCGTTCGGTTTCTCCATATAAATATGATTGTCCCAGAAGGCCGTCGCCTCCCAGCCCCTCTCCTTTGCGGCAAGCATCACACGGCTCGCCAGATCGGCCGAGAGCCCATCCTGCAGGATCGGCACGCCCGTCTCGCTCCACATGATCCATGCACCCGTGTAACAAATGACGGGGACATTGCCCAAGCGGAGCAGCGCCACCTTCGATCTCGCCGAATCCCACATGCGTCCGGTGGCGACCACGATCTCATAGCCTTTTTGGATCGCCTTCTGGATCACTTCGCGCGAATACGCAGAAATCGTCATATCATCATGCAAGAGCGTGCCATCGAGATCGATGGCGATCATACGAATCGACATAGAAATGGTCTCCTTTTTATGGTGCAGGGTTAGCCTTGGGGCGTGTCGTCCCTTGATTACGCTGGAAAGCCTCGTTTGAATGAGAAATTAGAAATGAGAAATGCGAAATGGTGGTGCGGCGCATAAAAATCAGAAGCGCCGCGGAAGTTTGAAATTAGCAACTTTCTCGTATCGCAAACCTAATCCCTAGCTACTAATTCCTAGTCACAAGTCACCAGTCACTAGTCACTCCTTATCCCTGACCACTAGCCACAAATCACCGGCTACTTCTTTTTTGCAAGTCTGCGAAATCATCCGCAGCATTCACTTTCATCTGTTATAATAACTATTATACATCATCCAAAGGAGAATACCATGAAATACCGTTTACTGCTGCTCTTGGCAGCGCTCATCTGGGGCTTTGCCTTCGCCGCGCAGGTGGTCGGAATGGAGTCCGTCGGGCCATATACATTTAACGGCGTCCGTTTCCTCTTAGGCTCGCTTGCGCTCGTCCCCATCATCCTTACGACGAAGGAAGAGGCACCGCCGCTTCCCCGAAATATGCCGCTCTATGCCGCCTGCCTCATGGTAGGGATTCCGCTCTTTGCCGGTGCGACGCTTCAGCAGGTGGGGCTTCAGTACACCACCGCCTCGAAAGCCAGCTTCCTCACTGCGACCTACATCCTCATGGTGCCGATCATGGGGATCTTCCTCAAGGAAACGCTCCGCATAACGCACATCGCAGGCGCTCTCCTCGCCATGGCCGGCGTCTACTTCATGTCGATCACCGAAGATTTCTCCATCGGTGCCGGTGACCTCATGATGCTGCTCTGCGCGCTGGGCTTCACCATACAGATCCACGCCATGACCTACCTCACACAGCGCTTCTCTCCCATCCTCCTCTCCTCGGGACAGTTCTTTGTCGCCGGCGTCCTGAATTTCATTCTTGCCTTTCTTTTCGAAACGCCGACTCTCTCCGGCATCGGAGGCGCCCTGTGGCCGATCCTCTATACCGGTCTTCTCTCGACAGGCGTCGCCTACACACTGCAGGCCGTCGGGCAGAAATATCTCCCGCCCACCGAAGCCTCGATGATCCTCAGCATGGAAATGGTCTTTGGCGGCATCGCAGGTGTTTTCTTCCTCGATGAAAGCTTCACCGCCCGCCAGATGATCGGCGTCCTCTCCATGACCGCCGGTGTCTTCCTCTCCCAGCTGCCGGGGAGAGCGGTGTTGTCTTTTAAAAAAGTGACCAGGGATTAGGAGCTCCGAGCTCAGAGTTGACTGGTGACTCGTGACTGGTGACTAAAATGCCTGTTGCGGGCATCGCCCATTATATATTCTGCGGCGCTTAGATCCTTCGACTCAGTTCTCCTGTTTCAGATAAGCCATTTTTTCAAATACGACGTTTTTCTCCGCTCAGGATGACGAACGCGCCGCGCCTTCCCCGCCTTCCCCGTAGAACCCACAGAACCCGCTGAACCTCTTTCACACGCAATCAAGGGGGGGGCACGCCCCTTGGGCTATTCCTCAATGAAAGGAGCCCTTCTCATGAAACACATCGTCATCGCACAGCCACTCGCCATCAGCAGCGCCCTGCTTGATACATTGACGACGGATCTCCAAAAAGACGGCTTCACCATCACCGCCTATGACAGCCTGCCAAAAGACCAGGATGAATTGGGCGATCGCCTTGCGGATGCTGACCTTGCCGTCATTGCCAATTATCCGTTTCGGAAGGAAGCGCTCGCGAAAGCCGCATCGCTCAAATACCTCTGCGTCGCATTCACCGGCGTCGACCATGTCGCCATTGATTACTGCAAAGAAAAGGGCATCGCCGTCTCGAACTGTGCCGGCTACTCGACCGAGTCCGTGGCCGAGCTTACATTCTCGCTCATTCTTGCCCTCTACCGCAAGCTGTCCGAAGGCGGATGCGCTGCCAGAAATGGTAAGACCAGTGCAGGCCTCATGGGCATCGAGATCGGCCATCGGAAATTCGGCATCATCGGTACCGGTGCCATCGGACGACGTGTCGCAGACATCGCCTCCGCATTCGGCGCCGATGTCTATGGCTACAGCCGCTCCCGGACGGCAGCCAATATCACCTACACCGACCTGGACACCCTGCTTTCCACCTGCGACATCATCTCCGTCCACCTGCCTCTCACAAGCGAGACGCGCGGCCTCCTCTCCCGTGAAAAGCTCTCTCTCATGAAGCCGGGAGCGATCCTCATCAATACCGCCCGCGGCGGAGTCATCGACAATGCCGCCCTCGCTGACCTCCTCCGGGAAGGAAAGATCGCAGGCGCCGGCATCGATGTTTTCGACGGCGAACCTCCGCTCGCCGAGGACGATCCTCTCCTCTCTGCGCCAAACACCGTCCTCACCCCGCACGTCGGTTTCTTCACCGAGGAAGCCATGGCCCGCCGTGCCGTCATCGTGATGGACAACCTCCGCGCATATCTGAAAGGGGAGCAGGAGAATGTGATCTGTTAGGGAAACACTGATTCAATCGCAGAGGCCGATTTGGCATGTATTTTCATGCAATGCTTCGTCATAAAGTTTGAAAGCAGGGATGAGTGGCTAGTGACTGGTGACTTGTGACTAGGAATTAGTAGCTAGGGATTAGGTTTGCGATACGAGAAAGTCGCTAATTTCAAACTTCCGCGGCGCTTCTGTTTTTTATGCGCCGCACCACCATTCCTCATTCCTAATTCGTTTTCTCCCACCAGTAGATCACCGGGTACAGCACGAAGAGAAAAGCGAGCGTCGTCGTGAGGAAGGAGGACTCTGCGAGATTGACATTGAGTCCATAAAGTTGCGAAGACGCCACAGCGAAGATGGCTGTCGGCGCCGCGGCTGCGAGTACCACGCACGTCAGGATGGTCGCATCCGAGACGAATACACTCGTCAGGAAATACATCACCGCCGGAAGCAGGATGAATTTCACCGGGAAAATCGGCCAAAGCCTTCCCCCATATTCCTTGACCGCCGAAAGGTTCAGATCATAGCCGACAGGCACCATTCCCATCCAAGCCCCCGCATGGATCAGGATCGTGAAAAGCGTCGTGACCGCCTGCGGTTTCTCCACCCCGAGCCCCGCAAGCGTCAGACCAATGACCACGCCGACGGCAGGGAGCTGATTCCACGTGCAGAGCAGACGCAGGAGATGGATCTCCATCTTTTTCTCCTCACCGTGATTCGCCCACTTGTCATAGTAGTACTGACTCATCGGAAAGCAGAAGAGTACGATGATCAGGATCTGCGGCACTGCGATGAGCTGTACATAGGCAAAGCCAACCGCGCCAAAGAGGACATACGCACAGAGCCCCGCGAGCGTCCCGATATTTCCGAGCATCATGGAAATGAGGTAGCTCCCCTGCTCCCGCGCATCCGAGAAGCGGTGCTGCTCTAAGACATAGAAGACCGCGACAGGCAGGAAACAGATGGGCAGCGTAGAGATCGGAAGCCACAAAAGCTCCGCTGTCACCTGCACCGACCAGAAGGAAACAATGGAAAGAAACGTAGACACGCCCACCACATTCGCCTTGATGATCCAGTGAAGGATGTCCTTCGAAAGCCCCCACCGCCTAAGGCCCATGCCGCAGAGAAGAGGGAGCAGAATGTCTGCAAATACGATCAGAAATCTGGAGTCCGTAATTGATACACCTCGTGTTGTATGAAAGTTAAGGAAATACTAAATAAATCATTGTCAGAACGGTTGCCCGCCGCTCGAAGGATCTCTCCCTTCCCCTCTGCCTGCAAGATTCTTCGGCTCAGTTCTCACCGTTCCGTTTTCCGCTTTTCTCACCTGTCATTCCATATCGCCGCTCAGAATGACGAATGGCGCAGTCCCCCGCGCCGTCATCCTGAGCGGTCGGAATGGAAAATGTGTGCCTGACTTCGCCAGAACAGTTGTCGCCTGAGTCGAAGGATCTCTTGCTTTCCCTCTGCCCGCAAGATTCTTCGACTCAGTTCTCACCGTTCCGTTTTCCGCTTTTCTCACCTGTCATTCCATACCGCCGCTCAGAATGACGTTGACCATATCCTATATTTCCCATGCTTTTGATAAGTCCACCCATTCTGGATTCAAGCGATAAATCAGCCACTCTTTCTTGACCCGCGTCCACCCCTTCAGTTGTTTTTCTCTGGCAATAGCATCCTTTATATCGCTATACCGCTCAAAGTATACCAGCTGATTGACATGATATCTACTCGTATACCCCAAAACGATATGATTTTTGTGCTCATAAAGCCTTCTCTGTAAGTCATTAGTAACGCCCACATACAAGACCTTATGATTGGCTGAAGTAAGAATGTATACAAAGCCCACTGTCATCAACTCTTTCTTGCAAACACCACAAGATTCTTCGGCTCAGTTCTCACCATTCCGTTTTCCGCTTTTCTCACCCGTCATGCCGCACCGCTCAGAATGACGAATGGCGCAGTCCACCACGCCGTCATTCTGAGCGGTCAGAAAGGAAAATGTGTACCTGACTTCGCCAGAACACTTGTCGCCTCGCTCGAAGGATCTCTCGCTTTCCCTCTGTCCACAAGATTCTTCGGCTCAGTTCTCACCATTCCGTTTTCCGCATTTCTCACCTGCCATTCCATGACACCCAGAATAACGAATGGCGCAGTCCACCACGCCGTCATCCTGAGCGGTCGGAAAGGAAAATGTGTGCCTGACTTCGCCAGAACAGTTGTCGCCTGAGCCGAAGGATCTCTCGCTTTCCCTCTGTCCACAAGATTCTTCGACTCAGTTCTCACCGTTCCGTTTTCCGCATTTCTCACCTGTCAAGCCATGCCGCCCCAAATGACAGACAGAGGCGAAATCGGCAGGCAAAGGCGCGGTGAATGTCTTGCCGGACAGATAGGCGAAATCATCCGTAAGCGCAGGAAAGGTGAGCGAGGCCGCATGAAGGAGCTGGCGGCGGATGTGAAGCGCCTCTGATGCAGCAAGGCTCGCGCGACTGCCATATTTCCGATCGCCCAAAAGCGGATGACCGATGGAGGAAAAATGCAGGCGGATCTGGTGCGAGCGTCCTGTCACGAGCCTGACACGGACGAGGGAAAAGGTACAGCCATGGGCCGTTGTCGTTACAAGCGTCTCATAGTGCGTCTCGATGGGAAGCGCGCCCGGTTCCGCGCACGGGGTATAGCGCACCTGATTCCTTTCGTGATCCTTGACGAGATACCCTTTCAAGATCCCCGAAGGCGGCGTCTTCCCGTAAACGAGAGCCTGATACACTTTCGTGAGAGCGCGCGCCTTGATGAGCGCATTCATTTCCTGCAGTCCGCGCACCGTCTTACCTGCCACGACGAGGCCGCTGGTATTCCTATCCAGCCGGTGGCAGATGGAGGGCTTGACGCTGCCTCCGCTCTCCCGCGCGGCAAGAAGGGCTTCATTCAGGGACGGAGCGCCGGAAGTATCCCCCTGCGAGAGAAGGCCTGCCGGTTTATTGAGGATGACGATATTTTCATCTTCATACAGGACCCATGCTTCAAAGTCAGGGTAATCACGCTTTGGCGATTCTTCTTTCTTTTTGCGAAATTTTTCGATTGTCTCATCGGAGAACCAGACTTTCACACTGTCACCTGCGGCGATCTTTTCTCTTCCTTCGATCTTCTTTCCGTTGAGGACGATATTCTTCTTGCGCATGCTCTTACGAAGAAGCCCCATGGACACCTCTGGCAAGAGCCGCGTCAGGTACTTCATCACCGTCTGCCCTGCTTCTTCCTTTTGTATGATAAATTCCTGCATCGTCAGAACTCCCTACTCTCTGTCACCGTCACTAAGCATCAGTCACTAGTCACCAGTCACTAGTCACTCATACAGCACGCCGATCTCCCTCAGCGCATGGATCACCTGCGCCATCTCTTCTTCCGTCTTTGTCTCGACGAGATGGGTATGGATGCCGCCGCTGATATCCGAGAGGAGAGGAGATCCTCTGTCCTGCATCGCGCGCACAAAGGACACTGCATCCTCTTCACTCTTGATCTCCAGCTGTCCGTGCAATTCGCCGTAGATCTCATGCTCCACCCGCACGTCATGGATGATGCCGCCTGCTCTTACGATGGCAGTGAGCTCCTTTCCTGTCGCCTCCCGATCGTGACGACAGACGAGTATGCGAAGGCAGGCTTTTTTCTCTTTTTTCAGATAATATCCGCGCGGCGTAGAGATGATATCCATCCCCTCGGCGCGAAGGAGCGCCATGTCCCCCACGATGACCTGCCGGCTCACGCCGCACTCTTTCGCAAGATCCATCCCGCGCAGCCGGTGATCCGCCTGCTGCAGCTTTTCTTTGATATAGGCTCTGCGTCTTGTGTTATCCATTCTCATCCCTCCTTTTTTTCTATTGTAACAGATTCTCTCCAAAGAAAAAACGATAGAGCGCCTCTCTATCGTTTTCCTGTTTTATGATCTTACTGCGCCATGCCTGCCTTCAGTCCGCGGATATATGCGGTGAGCTTCTCGGAGGCATCGCTGCCATTCTTATTGATGATATCCACGACGCCACTGCCGGTGATGACACCGTCAGTCAGCTTGGCCATCCTTCCAGCCTGCTCCGGAGTGTGGATGCCGAAGCCGATAGCCAGCGGGGTATCCGTCGTTTCACGCGCGATGCGGATGATCTCACGCAGGTCAGTCTGGATATGGCCGCGCATGCCGGTGACGCCCATGGAGGAAACGACATATACAAAGCCGGTCGCATGCCGCAGGCTCTCACGGATACGCTCTTCCGAGGTCGGAGCGACCATCTGGATGATATCGACGCCATTCGCATCCGCAAGCGGACGGATCTCTCCCTGCTCTTCAAAAGGAAGATCCGGGATGATGACGCCGTCGATGCCGATCTCCTTCGCTTCCTCAAAGAAACGAGCCGATGGATAATTGAAGACCGGATTGTAATAGGTGAGGAGCACGATCGGGATCCGTGTCTTCGTGCGGAGCGTCTTCACCAGCTCCATGACCTGCGGCAGGTGGATATGGTTCTCCAGCGCCTTCACATCCGCTTCCATGATGACCGGCCCATCGGCGATGGGATCGGAGAAGGGCACGCCGATCTCGATCAGGTCCACGCCTGCTTTTTCCAGATCAAGTACATATTTCACGGTATCTTCCATCGACGGGACACCTGCCGTCAGGAAAGCGATCATCGCCTTCCCCTTCTTGAATGCTTCACTTGTATGGCTCATAAATAGGCTCCTTTTACTGTATGTATAGGTTCAGGGATAGCCCGTGGGGCGTGCTGACCTTTGATTACGTTTGAAAGAGGGGGAGCGGGTTCTATAGGTTCAAGGGGTTCAAAGGGGCTGGTGCGGCGCATAAAAATCAGAAGCGCCGCAAAGTATAAATAATGGCGATGCCCGAAGGTCTCTTGATGACAGGCTTCCCGTTTTGGAATTTCCATACATCGACCACTGAGCCGCGAATGACAAAGATTTCTCGCTTCGCTCGAAATGACGATACGGGAGTCTGCTGTTTCCTGATCTCTTAGTCACCAGTCACTCGGCGCTCCTAATCCCTAATCCCTAGCCACTAGCTACCAGTCACTAGTCCCTAGCCACTAATCCCTAGCTACCAGTCCCCTCAGTCATGGATATCCTCTCCGCGGTATCTGGCGATGGCGGCGACGTCCTTGTCTCCGCGGCCGGAAAGGGTGATGACGACGATGTCATTTTTATCCATCGTCCGGATTTCCTTCATCATGCCTGCGACGGCGTGAGCGGACTCGATGGCGCAGATGATGCCTTCCGTTTTGGCAAGGTATTCGAAGGCCTCAACGGCTTCTTCATCCGTGACCGCCACGTAGCGGGCGCGGCCGATGGAGTTCAGGTACGCATGCTCAGGGCTGACGCCCGGGTAGTCAAGACCGGCGGAAATGGAATAGACTTCCGTGATATTGCCGTCATCATCCTGACAGAAGAGGGACTTCATGCCATGGAAGACACCGATGCGGCCCCGATTCACAGTCGCTGCATGGTAGGGGGTATCGATGCCCTTGCCGCCTGCTTCACAGCCGATGAGCTCCACATCCTTGTCCTGCACGAAGGGATAGAAGGTGCCGGCTGCATTGCTGCCTCCGCCGACACAGGCATAGACCTTGGACGGAAGGCGGCCGGTACGCTCCAAGACCTGTGCTCTCGCTTCACGGCCGATGCAGCTCTGGAAATAGCGGACCATTTCCGGAAACGGAGCCGGCCCCGTGGTCGATCCGATGACGTAGTGCGTATCATCACAGCGGCGGCTCCATTCCTGCATCGCTGCATTCACGGCATCCTTCAGTACGCGAGAGCCTGTCTTGACGACATGTACCTTCGCCCCGAGGAGCTTCATGCGATAGACGTTCAGAGCCTGTCTTTCGGTGTCGATCTCTCCCATGAAGACCTCACACTCCATACCGAAAAGCGCCGCAATGGTGGCTGCTGCCACGCCATGCTGTCCCGCGCCTGTTTCTGCGATGATGCGTGTCTTGCCCATGCGCTTGGCCAGGAGCGCCTGCCCGATGCAGTTATTGATCTTGTGTGCGCCCGTGTGATTCAGATCTTCACGCTTCAGGAAAATGCGCGGTCCGCCCAGGTCCTTTTCCATGTTCAATGCTTCATAGAGCATAGACGGACGACCGGTGTAGTTCACATAGAGATCATGCAGCTCATCCTGGAAGCTTTTATCATTCTTGCATTCTTCGAATGCTTTCTGTACTCTCTGGACTTCATTCATCAGGACTTCCGGAATGTACTGTCCGCCAAATTCGCCAAATCGTGTATTCATAGTTGGTACCTCGCTTTGTTGATCGATCGTTGTTTATTGTTGGTTGGGGTTCAGGGTTCAGGTTGATGGGTTCAGGGTTGTGGTGGCAGCTTCGCTGCAAAATATATATTTGCGGCGGAGCCGCCACCATCATTCCTAATTCCTCATTCGAGCAAAGCTTTCATTCATAATCAATGGGCGAAGCCGCCCAAAGGGCTAACCCTGTACCCACAAGTTTGAAAGCAGAGATGAGTGGCTAGGGATTTGGGATTTGAAGCAAGCGGTGATCGAAATAGCGCAAATGGTACACTGACCATTCTGCAAGAGAGATCTCTCGGCTACGCTCGAGATGACGACGGCGCGAAGCGCTATCAAAGCTCCGCGGCGCTTCCTTATTTTTATGCGCCACACCACCATTTCGCATTTCTCATTTCTAATTTCCCATTCAAGCGAAGCTTTCATCCGCAATCCACGGGCATCCCCCCCAAGGGGCTAACCCTGAACCCACTATTGATTCTCTTCCCTCAATGCTCGGATCACATTCCCTCTTCTCTCCCCCGCTCTCATCAGCATCTCGCCGATGAGGACGGCGTCGGCGCCGGCCTCTCGCATCTGTTTCACGATCGCCTCTGACATCATGCCGCTTTCCGAGACAAGGATACGGTCCTTGGGCACGAGCCTTGCCAGATGCTCGGTATTTTCCAGATGGATGGTGAAATCGCGAAGATCGCGGTTATTCACGCCGACGATGCGGGCCCCTGCACCAAGCATCCGCTCCATTTCCTTCTCATCATGCGCTTCTGCCAGGACGCCAAGGCCAAGGCTCTTGGCGTAGGAGAGAAACTCTCTGATCTCCTCATCGGAGAGGATGGTTGCGATAAGGAGGATGGCCGAAGCCCCTGCGAGCGCCGCCTCTTCGATCTGGCAGCGGTCGATGATGAAGTCCTTGCGGAGCACGGGAACCTTCACCTCCTGCGCCACCTTCTTCAAGTAAGCGATATCGCCTTTGAACCATTTCGGCTCTGTCAGGCACGAGATCGCGGAAGCCCCCGCCGCTTCATACTCTTTGGCAATCGCCGCAAAGGGGAAGTCCTCGCTGATCGTCCCCTTCGAAGGAGACGCTTTCTTGAGCTCGCAGATGAGGGAGAGCCCGTCACTTGCCAGATTCTTGTAAAACAGATCATCCGTCTGCGGCGTGAAGTGCTTCATTTCTTCATGCAGGCGGCCATAGTAGCCGTCCGCCTTCAGCCGCTCGATCCGCCGCCTGGTCTCGGCAGCAATGTCGTCTAGTATCATGGAAATCATTACTCCGTTTATCGGTAGAATCAAATATCATTCAAACGGGATAGGGTTCGGGGTTAGCTCGTGGGGCGGCTCGTCCACTGATTGTGGATGAAAGCTTTGCTCGCCAGTTAGGAGTGAGGAGTTAGGAGTTAGGAGTTAGGAGTGCTGGTGCGGCGCATAAAAATACAGAAGCGCCGCGGAGGTTTGAAACTAGCGGTTTTCTCGTATCGCAAACCTAATCCCTAGCTACCAGTCACAAGTCACCAGTCACCAGTCACTGATTTGACACCTTGACGTATTCCTCGAGTTTCTCATACGCTTTTCCGCTGTCGATCATCTCGGCAGCCTTTGCGATGCCCTCCTGCATGGTGGGGACCGCTTTGGCTGCATAGAGAGCAAGGCCGGCATTCAGGAGCACCGCATTTCTCTTCGTGCCTTGGATCTTCCCGGTCAGGATGCCCTTGGTGATCTCCGCATTTTCAGAGGCCGTACCGCCGACGAGCTCCTCCTTCTTGCCCCGCGTGAGGCCGAAGTCCTCCGGACAGGTGGTCATCGTGCGGTAATAGCCATCCTTCAGCTCGCAGACCAGCGTCGGCGCAGAAGGCGAGACCTCATCCAAGTGGTCTTCGCCGTAGACGACGAGCGCATTCCTCACGCCGAGCTTGTCTAAGACCTTGGCGACCGGCTCTACCAAGTAGCCATCATAGACGCCGAGGAGGAAATAGTCTGGATTCGCCGGATTTGTCAAGGGGCCCAGGATATTGAACACGGTGCGGAAGCCCAGCTCCTTCCGGATGCCGCCGACATACTTCATCGCTGCGTGATATTTCTGTGCGAAAAGGAAGCAAAAGCCGACCTTTTCCAGCATCTCGAGCGCTTTCTTCGGATCCTGCGCGATGTTCGCGCCGAGGGCTTCCTGCACATCCGCCGTGCCGGACTTCGAGGATGCCGCACGGTTGCCGTGCTTGGCGACCTTCACGCCCGCCGCCGCGATAACAAAAGCAGCCGTGGTGGAAATGTTGAAGCTGTTCGAGCCATCACCGCCGGTACCTACGATCTCTAAGACCTTCATGCCCGGATGCGGGACTGGCGTCGCATGCTCTCTCATCGCTTCTGCACAGCCGGAGATCTCATCGATCGTCTCCGCCCGCGTGCTCTTCGTCGAGAGCGCCGCAAGAAAGGCCGCATTCTGCGTCGGTGTGGTCTTGCCGTCCATGATCTCATTCATCACGGTATAGGCTTCTTCATAGCTGAGGTCGCCTTTTCGTACAATTTTCTGGATCGCTTCTTTGATCATAATAGATTCCTCCTTGGTAAAAGTGGCTAGTGACTAGTGACTAGTGACTGGTGACTAGGGATGAGGGACGATACGAGAATACCTTTTTTTAATTTCGCGGCGCTTCTATTTTGTTTTGCGCCGCACCACCATTCCTCATTTCTCATTCCTAATTCCTAATTTCCCTCGCCATCGCCGGTTCGTATTCATAGGCTGCTCCTTCCCAGGGAGAAATAAAAAATCCGTCCCTGACAAAAACTTGTCAAGGACGGATACTATTCCGCGGTGCCACCTTGCTTCAGGGTATGACCCCTGCTCTTAGCGAGATACCAACATATCTCCGGCAACTGACGTATGCCCTACGTCGCAAGCTACTGGGGTCTCCCTTTTCACTGCGCCCTCAGCGGTCCATTTAACAATCTGCGTTCTGCCGGCTTCTCATTGCCCCGACTCCCTGTAAGTGCACGTACTGTTTTTATCTCCGCTTCAACGGTTTGTTTATGTTGTTGATGTAATCATAATCTCCCTTGGCATTTCTGTCAAGAGGAATATTGATGAGCGTCAGAAAAGAGATGCGGAAAGCCTTCCAAGGGGGAAGAGGCGGACGGAAAGCCGCCTGCCTCTTCCGTCAAAAGCCGCTTCCCCGCCCCTTGGCCATCGATCTCAGGCCTCTTGCTATCACCATCGTCACGAGGTAGAAGCATGGGATAAGGAAAATGCCGAAGACGGTCGCAAAGCACATACCGCCCACGACAGCGACGCCCATGCCGCAGCGAGCCGCTGCACCGGCGCCGGTCGCCAAAGCGAGCGGGAGACAGCCGATGATTGAGGTGAAGGCTGTCATGAGGATCGGGCGGAAACGGAGCTTTGCCGCTTCCTTGACAGCATCTACCGGGTCCATCCCGTGATCGACACGTTCTTTGGCAAATTCCACGATGAGGATGGCATTCTTCGCAGCCAGCCCAATGATCATGATGATACCGATCTGCATATAGACACTATTCTGGTAGCCGTCACTGGTCGAGCCCAGAAGAGCGGCCAGCTTGTTCACGACATACTCCGAGAAAACTGCGCCGAAGATGCCCGTCGGCACCGTGAAGAGGACTGCGAGCGGCACAGACCAGCTCTCATAGAGCGCCGCAAGGCAAAGGAAAGCAAAGACCAGCGCCAGCCCTAAGACCTTCATCGTAGACGAGCCCGACTTCTGCTCCTCGCGGCTCTGGCCGGACCACTCGATGGTGGTCCCCGCTGGAGCGATCTCCTTCACGACCGCTTCTGCCACTGCCATGGCTTCGCCGGAGCTGTAGCCGCTCCCTGCGCTGCCCTGGATGGAGATGGAGCGCACGCCATTGAAACGGCTGATGGAGGACGGGCCGGTCGTGATGGACTTCGTCAGGATGGTATCGAGCGGGATCATGTCGCCCGCTTGGGATCTGACGGAAATAAATTTCAAGCTGTCCGCTTCCGAGCGGTAGCGGGTATCTGCCTGCAGCATGACCTTGTACGAGCGTCCGAACTGATTGAAATCATTCACCTGTGTGCCGCCGAAATTCACCTGCAGCGCGGTGAAAACATCGGAGAGCTGGATGCCGAGGCTCTTGACCTTCTCGCGATCCACATGATACTCGTAGCTCGGGGTATTGGCCTTGAAATTGCTGCGAACGGCAGAGAGCTCCGGACGGCGGTTCGCCTCAGCTACGATCTTCGATGCCAGATCTCCCAGCTCTTCATCAGAGAGTCCCGTATTGTCCTGCACCTGCATCGCCCATCCGCCCTCCATGCCAAGACCCGGCAAGGCAGAAGGGCCGAAGGCCATGACCTGCGCCTCCGGATGCGCTCCTGCGATCTTCTGATTGAAAGCGGAAAGGATCGCGGAGAGACTTTCGTCCCTGCCGGTGCGTGTCTCCCAGTCTTTCAGCCGGACGAAAAGATTCGCCGAGCCTGCCGAGGTATTCGTCATGACGGCATCGACGCCGGGGAGCGTCTTCGTCTCCTTGGCGACCGCATCGACGACCTTGACCGTCTGGTTCATGGAGGTGCCTTCCGGCATCGTGATCGAAGCGATGAACATGCCCTGGTCTTCATTCGGTACGAAGGTCGAAGGGACGAGCTTGTAGAAAAGCCCCATGAGTCCTGCGATGATCACAAGGAAGCAGACCGCATACTTCAGATGGGAAATCATCCAGCCGACCTTGCCCGTGTACGCATCGCGCACCGCATCAAAAGCGCTGTTGAATCTGGCAAAGAAGCGGCCGATCACGCCCTTCGAGACGGCGGTATCCTCCGCCTTGAGGAGCATCCCGCAAAGCGCCGGTGTCAAAGTCAGTGCGACCAGAGCGGAGATCGCTACTGATACTGTGATGGTGATCGCAAACTGCTTGTAGAGGACGCCCATCGTCCCGCCGAGAAAAGCGACCGGGACAAAAATGGCAGCCAGCACCGCTGTCGTCGCGATGATCGGCCCCTGCACCTCATCCATCGCCTTTTCCGTGGACTCCTTCACCGGCATATGGTCTTTGGCCATATGCTCTTCCACGTTCTCGATGACAACGATCGCATCATCGACGACCATGCCGATGGCAAGCACCAGCGCAAAGAGCGTCAGCGTATTGATGGTGAAGCCGAGCACGACAAAGGTCGCAAAGGTACCGATGATGGAGACCGGTACCGCAAGGATCGGGATGAGGGTCGTGCGCCATTTCTGGAGGAAAACAAAGACGACCAGGATGACGAGAAGAAGCGCCTCGATGAAGGTATCGACCACTTCGGAGATCGATGCATTGATAAAGGCGGTGTTATCGACGACGATCTTGTACTCGAGATCCGGCGGGAAATCATTCTTCGCCTCTGCGAGGATCTTCTTCACCGCCGTGACCGATTCGAGCGTATTCGCATCATTCGTCAGCTGTACGCCAAAGCCGACCCCTGTCTTGCCGTCGAGCTTTGAGTCCGCCGAAGAGCTCTGCGCGCCTGTTTCTACCTCTGCCACATCGCGGAGACGGACGAACTGACCATCGCTTCCCGACTTGATGATGATATTTCCAAACTGCTCCGGCGTGGAAAGACGGCCCTCCACCTTCGCACTGTACTGCTTCTCCTGATTTTTCGGCGTGGGCGGTGCGCCGACCGTGCCTGCCGGAGCCGCCTGATTCTGCTCCTTGATGGCACTTGTCACATCCGAGACCGTGAGTCCGCGCTCTGCGAGCTTATCCGGATTCAGCCACACGCGCATCGCGTACGTCGAGCCGAAGGCATTCACGTTGCCGACCCCCGAGACACGCTTCAGCTTGTCCAAGAGGTAAATATCTGCATAGTTTTTCAGAAACGCAGTGTCATACGTGTTGTTTGGTGAATACAGATTCACCATGAGGGCCATATCACCGGAGGACTTGCGTACGGACAGCCCCGTCTGCTGCACCTCGCTCGGCAGCCCGTTCTTCGCCAGATTTGCCGTATTCTGCACATTGACAGAGTCCGTATTGCCGTCCGTATCGAGATCAAAAACGATCGACAGGCTGTAGCTCCCGTTATTGGAAGAGGTGGAAGACATGTAGTCCATGCCTTCGATGCCGTTCAGCTGGTTCTCGAGCACCTGCGCGACAGTCTGATTCACCGTCTCCGCATTCGCACCCGTATAGCTGGCTGACAGATTGATGGTCGGCGGTGAGATCTGCGGATACTGCGCGATCGGCAGACTGACCAGAGAGATCAGCCCGAGAAGCACAATGATCAGCGAGACCACGATCGCAAAGATCGGCCGCCGAATAAAGAATTTTGACATAAGGCAACTCCATTTACATAGTGAGTGACTGGTGACTGGAATACGAATTGGGGGCATCGCCCTGTTTCGTCATCCTGAGCGGCGAGAAACGTCGTATGTGAGATAACGAATGCCAGAACAGCTGCGACCTGAGCCTTCGATCTCGGCGAAGCCGCCACCTTCATTCCTAATTCCTAACTATTCTTCTTCCAACGACAGGCCCAATTCTTCCGCCGTAACGGCCTTCGCTGCCAGCTTCTGGCCCTCCTTCAGATTCGTCATACCTTCGACGACGACGACATCCTTTTCCGTAAGTCCTTTCTTCACGATGTAGTAGCTGCCCACCTTATCCCCGAGCGTCACGATCTTCGAGACTGACAGACCGTCATCCCCGCACACGATGACGAAGGACTTGTCAAGCACCTGCTGCACCGCACGCTCCGGCACGAGAAGTACATCCTTGCGCAGGGGGCTCATCAGCGTCACGCGGGCGAACATCCCCGGAAGAAGGACATGCTCCGTATTTTCAAAGATCGCCTTCATCGTGATCGTCCCCGTACTCTGCGAGACCTCGCGATCCATCACATAGTTTTTCGAGACCTCCGAAAGCCTCATGCCATTGCTCAGGGTGAGCGTCGCCTGCGGGATCATTTGATCCGGCGGCAGCGCGTCTTGCCGATTTTCCATCACAGCCTGCTGGAAATTCAAAAGCTCATTTTCAGAGATGGAAAACTGCACGGCGATCGGATTCACGGAACCGACAGAGACCAGCTCCGTATTCCCCGTCGTCACAAAGCTCCCCGGCGACATCTCATTCACAGAGAGCTTGCCGGAGATCGGCGAACGAATGATGGTATCGTCCAGATTCTCCTGCGCCTTCTGCAGGAGCGACTGCATGTTCCGATAATTCGACTCATTCGTCTCGACCGTCGCCCGCTGCGTCGTCAGCGTCTGCTCCGAGATCGCCCCCGTCTCTGCGAGCTTCTCGTAGCGCTGAAGATCGATCTTCGAATTGTTCAGTGTCGTCAAGGCTTTATCCACATTGGACTCTGCGGAGAGCACCTCAGTAGAATACTGCCGGTCATCGATCTTATAGAGCGGCTGTCCTTTTTCGACGAACTGCCCACTTCGGATATATTTCTCCACGATCGTCCCCGACACTTTCGGCTTGATCGAGACGGCATCGAGTGCCTTCACCTGTCCGGCATACTGCTTTGAGACGATGACATCCTTCTTCTGCACGGGAAGCGTCTTCACAGAGACAGCACTCACCTTCGGCGCGGTCTGCCCGCAGCCTGCCAGCAGCCCCGACGCGAGGGCGCATAGGAGGAGCGCGAACTGCGCTTTCTTCTTCCATGGTTTTTGCATCATAAGAGTCTCCTTTTCTTCACGGATTTTTCTCATCATAGCACCAAAAAAGAAAAGCCGTCAATACAAAACGATTCTTCGCATAGAAAAGCGAAAAACTTTCATGCGAGACTCTTTGCCCATATCCGCAAAAAGTTTCGTATGAAAGTTTGTATTTCCGAGCTATGTAAGGAGAATGCCGACGACACTATGTATAAAAGCCCATATGAAATCCGATTCCGCGATCGAATCAGCGTTTCCTTAATCAGCGTTTCCCTATGCCACGCCAAAGGCGGCCAGCATGAGATGCACAGCGAAGGCGGCGATCCATGCGACGACACACTGGAAGGCAATCATCCCCACAGCCCAGCCCGTCCCATTCTCCCGCTTGACGGAAGTGATCGCCGCGATGCAGGGCGTGTAGAGCAGGCAGAAGGTCAGGAAGGTGAGTGCCATGCCCGGTGTCAGAAGCGAAGAGAGAGCTTCCTCCGTCCCGTAGAGGACCGTCAGGGTAGAGACGACACTCTCCTTGGCCATGAATCCGGAGATGAGCGCCGTAGAAAGCTTCCAGTCTGCAAGACCGAGCGGTGCAAAGAGAGGTGCGACAGCGCCGGCAAGGAAGGCGAGGATACTGTCTTGGGAATCGGCCACCATATTGAGACGGACATCAAAGTTCTGCAGGAACCAGATGATGATGGTGCCGACGAAGATGACCGTGAATGCACGCTCGAGGAAATCTCTGGCCTTATCCCACATGAGGCGGAAGACATTTTTCATACCGGGCATACGGTAATTCGGAAGCTCCATGACAAAGGGCACCGGCTCCCCTCTGAAAAGAGTACGCTTGAAGAGGAGGGCGGTCAGGATCGCCATGCAGACACCGAAGAGATAAAGCCCGATCATGACGAGCGCCCCATTGCGAGGAAAAAATGCCGCCGTAAAGAAGGCATAGATCGGCACCTTGGCCGAGCAGCTCATGAAAGGGATGAGCATGATGGTCATGCGTCGATCACGCTCCGAGGGCAGCGTCCGCGTCGCCATGACAGCCGGTACGCTGCAGCCAAAGCCGACAAGAAGCGGCACGATGCTGCGTCCGGAGAGGCCCAGCTTTCTGAGCAGCCTATCCATGACGAAGGCGATACGGGCCATATAGCCCCCGTCTTCCAAAAGAGACAGGAAGAAAAACAGGACGGCGATCACCGGCACGAAGGAAATAACACTGCCGACGCCCTGAAAAATAGCATCCACCACCAGCGAGCGGATGGCGGGATTCACTGCCTCTGCCGTGAGCCATGCATCCACCCACGCAGTCACCTGATCGATGCCGTCCGCCAAAGCGTCCTGCAGGAAAGCACCGATGACATTAAAGGTAAGGAAGAAGACCAGTCCCATGATGAGGATGAAGATCGGGATGGCCGTGTACTTCCCCGTGAGGATGCGGTCGATCTTCTGGCTGCGCGCATGCTCTTTGCTTTCCTGGGGCTTCACCACCGTCCGTTCACAGAGACGGCGGATAAAGAGGAAGCGCATATCTGCCATCGCAGCCGCGCAGTCAAGACCGCGCTCTTCTTTGAGCTGCGCAAGAATGTGCCGCAAAAGCTCTTTCTCATTGGCCTCCAGAGCGAGCGCCTGCTCCACGAGAGGATCCCCCTCGACCAGCTTGGATGCTGCGAATCTTAGCGGGATACCAGCCGCTTTCGCATGATCCTCGATGAGATGCATGATGCCATGCAGGGCGCGGTGAAGAGCTCCATGGTGGTCATTCTTATCACAGAAATCCGTAATGCCCGGCTTCTCCTGATAGCGTGCGACATGGATCGCATGCTTCACGAGCTCGCCCACCCCCTGATTTTTGACAGCGGAGATCGGGACGACCGGGATCTGCAGGAGCCGCTCCATCTCATTGATCAGGATGGAGCCTCCATTGTTTTCCATCTCATCCATCATATTGATCGCAAGCACCACCGGTATCCCAAGCTCCATCAGCTGCATGGTGAGATACAGATTGCGCGTGAGATTCGTCGCATCCACGATATTGATGATCCCTGTCGGCTTTTGCTTGAGGATAAATTCACGAGAGACGATCTCCTCACTCGTGTACGGAGAAAGAGAATAGATCCCCGGCAGATCCACTACCTCTGCCTCCGGATAGCCGCGGATCACGCCCGTCTTCTGATCGACCGTGACCCCGGGGAAATTGCCGACATGCTGGTTGGAGCCGGTCAGCTGGTTGAAGAGCGTTGTCTTGCCGCAGTTCTGATTACCGACGAGCGCAAAGGTCAGTCTGCCTTCGATCGGCTTTACATCCGAGTACTCTGACTCCTCATGATACTTGCCGGGCTCACCGAGACCTGGATGAAGATACGTGGATGCTTCCACCCGCAGGTGCTTTCTATCTTTCGCCGCTGCCTGATGCACATTCGTCACTTCGATCTTTTGCGCATCGTCTTTTCTGAGCGTCAGCTCATAGCCTTGCACCATGATCTCCATGGGATCGCCCAAAGGCGCAAAGCGCACCAGTGTCACCTCTTCTCCGGGGATGAGGCCCATATCTAAAAAATGCTGCCGCAGCGCGCCCTCTCCGCCGACGGTCTGTAAGAGTGCCGACTCTCCGACGGCTAATTCGTCTAATGTCATCATTAAAACTCCTTTGATCTATGGGTAAGAGTCAGCCGAAAAACGATCGGTTCTGACCAAGTCCGTTTCCCACAGCAGCGGATGACGAAAGGTGAGATCCCAGATTCCCATACGGTCTTAGGCCACCGGCTGCCGATTACTCTTATGTTACCACTTTTTTGTCTCACATTCCTAAAACGTTCTCAAACTTTTACAAAAAGCAAAAGAAAACGCCCCCGCAAAGCGGAGGCATTCTGTAAAACTCTATCGTATTATTCGCTATAGAGGGAAGGCGACGGGCCTTCATCCTTTGGCATCGGCGGAAGCGGAGACTCTTCGTCGTCCTCCTTCTTCGGTTCTTCTCCCGGTGCATAGAGGGAGTGATACTTGAAGAGGTTTTCCACCTGCTTATGATCGATGGTTTCCACCTCGAGGAGCGCCTGCGCCATGGCTTCCAGGACAGGCATATGGTCCATCAGGGTCTGCATGGTATCATTGTACGCTTCGTCGAGGTACTTGTGCATTTCTTCATCAATGATGGTCGCTACGGTCTCGCCGTAGTTTCTTTCCGAGCCGAGCTGCTTGCCGAGGAAGATCTGTTCCTGATGTTCACCGAAGATCATCGGTCCCAGTCGATCGCTCATGCCCCATTCCATGATCATCTTGCGGAGGATGCCGGTCACCTGCTGGAGGTCGCCGGAGGCGCCGCTGGAGATCTCATTGAAAATGATCTTTTCCGCGCAGCGGCCGCCGAGAGCGACACGCAGCTGCGCGAGAAGATGCGACTTCGTGATGAAGGAACGTTCTTCATGCGGGAGCATCATGGTGTAGCCGCCCGCCTGTCCGCGCGGAATGATGGTGACTTTGTGCACCGGATCTGCATCCTTCAGCAGGGTCGCCATGATGGCATGACCGGATTCATGGTACGCGGTGATCCTTCTTTCCTCATCGCTCACCTTATGGCTCTTTCTTTCCGGTCCGTAGCTGACTTTTTCGCTGGCCTCTTCCAGATCGGCCATGGAGATCGTCTTTCTGTTCTGACGGGCAGCCAGAAGGGCTGCTTCATTCAGCATGTTCGCAAGATCGGCCCCTGTGAAGCCCGGGACTTTCTTGGCGATGGTATTGAGATCGACATCCGGTTCCAGCGGTTTGTTCTTCGCATGGACACGCAGGATCGCAAGACGGCCTCTGAGGTCAGGACGGCCGACGACGACGCGGCGGTCGAAACGGCCCGGACGCAGCAGCGCCGGATCGAGGATATCCGGACGGTTCGTCGCAGCGATGGTGATGATGCCTTCGTTCGAGCCGAAGCCGTCCATCTCGACCAAGAGCTGGTTCAGCGTCTGTTCTCTTTCGTCGTGTCCGCCGCCGAGGCCGCTGCCTCTCTGACGGCCCACCGCATCGATCTCATCGATGAATACGATGCATGGTGCATTCTTCTTTGCCTGAGCAAAGAGGTCACGGACACGGGAAGCGCCGACACCGACAAACATTTCTACAAAGTCAGAGCCGGAGATGGAGAAGAATGGCACCTTCGCTTCACCGGCCACTGCTTTGGCAAGCAGGGTCTTACCTGTCCCTGGCGGGCCGACGAGGAGCACGCCCTTCGGGATCTTCGCGCCGATCGCCGTATAGCGACCCGGATTTTTCAGGAAATCCACCACTTCGGAAAGCTCTTCCTTCGCTTCGTCTTCCCCTGCAACATCAGAGAAATTCACATGGACCTGACCTTCGGCGGTCATCTTCGCTCTGGACTTGCCAAAGCTCATGACACGTCCGCCGCCGCCCTGTGTCTGGTTCATGATCCAGAACCACACGCCGACCAGAATGATGATCGGAAGCAGAGAAGAGAGCAGATTCATCCACCAGGACGGCTGTTCCGGCGGTTTTGCAGTGATGATGACGCCGCCCTCCGAAAGCTTTGGCAGAAGCTGCGCGTCATTGTCCGGTGCATAGGTAGCGAATTCACTGCCGTCCTTCAGCTTACCGCTGATGGAATTGTTCGTCATCGTCACGGAGTCGACATTCTTCTTCTCGACCTGCGAAATGAAATCGCTGTAGGTGATTTCCGAGTGTTTTTCCTGAGGATGAACAAAGGTATTGAATATGGAGACCGCTATAATGATCAGAAGCACATAGAGGGCCACATTCTTTACAAATTTATTCAATATTTTCCTCCTTCTCTATATTTCCTGTGAAATATAAACGACCCATTCAATAGGTTTTTTCACCCCATAGATTGATAGTTCTGAATAATATCTAATTTTAGCATATAAGTATGTGGAAAGGCAACAAAGAAAAGAAGGTTCGGGGTTTTGTGGTAGACCACGTTAATTCTCAAAGTAAGTGCCGGATTAGCGGTAAAAGTAGCATTTACATGT
>OLFS01000346.1_pt1 | contig 45950 bp, 50 predicted proteins | sample 1605491 | NCBI WGS metagenome assembly OLFS01 (sample SAMEA3888921, study PRJEB22519) | human gut metagenome | biome: human gut; feature: human-associated habitat; material: faeces | place: Denmark | collected 2011 | reverse complement strand
GCGGGCGCGCTGATGGCGCTCTATTTTGCCGATGAAGCGATCGTCACCACCAACCCGGAAGTCTCTTCCGTGCGTGACTCCGACCGCATCCTTGGCATCCTGGCCTCCAAGTCCCGCCGCGCCGAGCGTGGCGAAGACCCCATCAAGGAGCACCTGCTGCTGACCCGCTACTGCCCGACCCGCGTCAACCGCGGCGACATGCTGAGCGTGCAGGATGTGCAGGAGATCCTGGCCATCCCGCTGCTCGGGGTGATCCCGGAGTCCCAGGCGGTGCTGCGCGCCTCCAACTCCGGCGAACCGGTCATTCTGGACAAGGAGTCCGATGCCGGTCAGGCCTACGAAGATGCGGTGTCCCGCCTGCTGGGCGATGCCAAGGAATTTCGTTTTCTGGAAGAAGAGAAGAAGGGCTTCTTTAGCCGACTGTTCGGGAGTTAAACATGTCATTATTGGATTATTTTCGTTCCAACAAGAAACAGAACACCGCACAACTGGCCAAAGAGCGGTTGCAGATCATTGTTGCTCACGAGCGTTCATCCAGAGGGGGGCCGGATTACCTGCCCCAGCTCAAGCAGGACATCCTCGATGTGATCCGCAAATACGTCAACATTGATCCGGAGAAGATAACCGTCCAACTGGATCAGAAGAGTGATGAGCTGTCGGTACTGGAGCTCAACATCACCTTCGCCGATGACAAGAAGGGATGAGCTGACGCCCTATGCGTGACCCCTTCCCCCAATGAAGACCGGATCCTGTCACTGGATCCGTTTTTTTATTGGTAAAAAAACAGGCCACAGCGGTTCGCCTCATCTCGCCAAGGGGGCTGCCGACCGCTAGAATAGCGCCGCCCCGCAGGCAGTGATCTGCGCTGGCACCTTTTTCTCTTTTCTGGAACAGACCGCTTATGTCTATGAATGACGAAATGCACAGCGTCGAGGAACTGCTCGATACCGCCCTCGAACTCTTTATGGAGCTGGCCTCTGACAACCTGCCGGAGCAGGAGATCGCCCGCTTCAATCAGGAGTTCAACGACCGCGGCCTGCTGGCCGAAACCGACCCGGCCGATGACTGGGAAGCGGACGTGGGATTTGCGGTGAGCGACACCGACTATGCCGAGATCTGGGTAGGCCTTGGCAATGAAGAACAAGAGTATGAGCACTTGTTTGCCCGCATGCTGCTCTCCCGCCGTGTTGACGAGAAGTTCTGCCACATCGAATGGCTGCCCCAATAATTCCGGATCCCGATGATCCCAGCCACTATCAGTGGGAGTCTGACCATGACTCTGTGGCCCCTGAACGTCCATCTGCATCGCTTGGGCGCCGGGTGTTGAGGTGGGCAGGCAAGATCGCGCTGGCCGGGCTGCTCTGCTCGGTCGGCTCGGTCGCCTTGCTGCGTTTTATCGATCCGCCGATGTGGAGCTGGCGTATCGAGCGGGCCCTCTTTCCGCCCGCCAAGATCACCCAGGTACGCCATCAATGGGTAGATCTGGAGTCCATCTCCAAAGAGCTGCAACTGGCGGTGATCGCCGCCGAGGATCAGCGCTTTGCCGAGCACAACGGCTTTGACATGGATGCCATCAACGCCGCGCTCAAGCACAACCAGCACAGCGAACGGGTGCGCGGCGCCAGCACTCTCAGCCAGCAGACCGCCAAGAACCTCTTTATGTGGAGTGATCGCAGCTTCCTGCGCAAGGGGCTGGAGGCCTGGTTTACCCTGCTGATGGAGCTGGGTTGGGACAAGGCCCGCATTCTCGAGGTCTATCTCAATATCGTGGAGTTCGGCCCCGGCATCTATGGCGCCGAAGCCGCCGCCCGCACCTACTTTGGCAAACCGGCCAGCCGCTTGACCCGCTACGAGTCATCTCTGCTGGCAGCAGCCCTGCCCAATCCGTGGCGCTATCGGGTCAAGCCCCCGTCACCCTATGTGCAGAAGCGCTCGGTCTGGATCCGCCGCCAGATGGGACAACTGGGTCAGATCACCCTCAATCGGGTGCATCAGGCCGACTGATCCTCAGGGCTCATCGGGTTTCTCCGGTGGGCCCAGATGGCCGCCCACCGTCTCGCGGTGAAGCGGCAGATAGTGCCACCACCAGGCCTCGCGCCGTCGCTTGATCTGTTGCCGCCGTCCCCGCTGTTTCATCCCCTTACTCCCTGCCAGATGATCCGCGCCTTAACCATACTCCCCCAACGGCAACTTGGACAGGCCAGCCACGCCCGGCGCACTGGTCTGGCCGCCACAGCCAATAATTGTTACAGTAGCGAACCTCGATGTATCTGGAGTGATTTCATGGAACAGCGTACCCCGGATCAGCTGGTCGAATGGGCCTATGATCAGTTTCTTGAGCAGGCCGCCGATATGCTGGCCCCCGAACAAATTGTCGACATCACCCTGGAGTTTGAGCAGCGTGGCGCCGTAGAGGCGACTCTGCCCAATGCCGACTGGTCGACCGAGCTGGGTGAGCCGGTCGATATGGAGCGCTGGGTCGAAGTGTGGGTCGGTTTGCTGGATCATCAGGATGAGTTTGAGGTGATCTTCGCCACCTTCCTGCTGCCCCGTCTGCTGACCGAAGATCAAGTGCATGTGCGCTGGCATCGCCAGCAGCAGGCATAAAAAAGGCGCCATCGGCGCCTTTCTTGTTTCTGTGCACTCTTATTGCTGTTCTCTGTTAATCCTGCGCCGCGATGGCCTTGGCCAGACAGCGGCGGCACCAGCAAGCGCTGGCCTCCTGCATCGGCATTGCCGGTAACTGGCTGCACCAGCACTGCGCAATAGTCTGACCAGCAGAGACGGCGCAATAGGCCGGTTCGCCACAACCCGGACAGCGGTGGGTGCTTTTCGAGCCATTCAGCTCGGCCATCACCGCCAGCTGGGCCTTGCTATCCATCGCCGACCAGTGGCCGATCTCGCTCAGGGTGCGGCCACAACCAAGGCAAAGCCCATCTTTCGCCTTGCAGAGGCCAACACAGGGGCTCGGCATCTTATTCGCTATCCACTGCCGAGTCGGTCTCTGTGGCCACCAGAGTGATGGCGTTATCTTCGATGACGATCTTGCCCTGCTTGTAGAGGCCGCCGATCGCCTTCTTGAAGGTGCCCTTGCTCATGCTGAACAGCTTGTAGATGAGCTCGGGTTCGCTCTTGTCACCCACCGCCAGACTGCCGCCCTGTTTTTTCATCCGGCTCAGAATCCGTTCACCGGCATCATCAACCCGCGCCAGACCCGGCTTTTGCAGGGTCAGATCGAGCTTGCCATCTTCGCGCACCTGCTTGACCCAGGCGGTTTGCGGCCGACCGGTCATCACCCGGCCAAACACCTCGTTCTTGAACAGCATGCCGGGATACTGACCGTTGACGATCACCTTGATACCCAGGGGTGAATGTTCGCCCGGCAGCGCGGTCACTTCGTCACCGACCTTGAAGTTGCTGCCGGCCGGGGTCAGGAAACGCTCGATGCGGCTGGTGCCGACCATGCGCCCTTCGTTATCCAGTTGCAGACGCACCAGATAAACGTGGCCCACCTGCATCGGCTTGTTCTGCTCGCGGCTGGGCACAAACAGATCCTTTTTCATGCCCCAGTCGAGGAAAGCACCAATCTTGTTGGCATTGACCACTTTCAGACCGGCAAATTCGTCCACCATGGCAAATGGCTTGTCGGTGGTGATCACCGGTTCGCAATCGGCATCCAGATAGAGGAAGACCTGCACGCTATCCCCCTCTTTCACCCCTTCCGGCAGTTGACGCTTGGGCAGCAGCAGTTCACCGTACTCATCGGCCGCAAGCCAGGCGCCACGGTCTTCGAGTTCAACAATGGTGAGGGTGTTCATCTTGCCAATCTGTATCATGGTGCTCTCTTTTCTCATTACCCGGATGGGCCAATTGATCATGACCCCTATGGGCGCGCATGTTACCTCAAGAGCGGTGATCCGGCCTAGTCCCCAAGCCACCACTGGCCGCTCTTTCGCCCCTATCTTATCCGCCAATGGTGATTAAATCGCCAAACAGGCGGCCATTTGCTGCAAATAACCCCACTTTTAGGTAGACTTCGCGGCTGTTCAAATCCAGAGGAACTGTCGATGAACCCATCCACTCGCACCCGCCATCTTAATCAATGGATCCAGAGCCACAGCGATCAGGACATGACCTACCCGGCCCTGCACGGTTTTCTCTGTGCTCGTCTGGTGGGGCCGGAAAGCCCTGACTGGCAACGCCCGCTGGCTGGTCTGCTGGAACAGGATGCCGAGTTGGATGAAAAAAGCGCAGAAGCCCTCAACCACCTGATCGCCGAGCTGGAATCCCAAGCCGACGACGCCCAGCTGGCCCTGCCGAGCCAATGCCGCCTGCCCAGCGATAACCCCGAGCAGGTGTTCGAACAGAGCCACCCCCTCGGTCAATGGTGTTATGGCTTCAGCATGGGTTTTGCCACCTGGCCCAAGCCGAAGGATTTGAACGACCCGACCACCCAGTACCGCTTCAGTCTGGCCGCCGAGCTGAGCCTGTTTCGCGACAAGCAGATGGCCCAGATGCTCTATAGCGCCGCCGCCAGTGAACTCCCCTTTGTCGAGTTCTGCAAACGCCAGCGCCAGAACATGAAAACCGCCCTCAACCAGCTGCTCAACCTCGACGAGTATCAGGCCGCCCCCAGCGCTGATGTGGCCCTCAATGGCGAGCAGGCCCAACAGTGGCAGACCTGGTTCGAGCTGGCCGACAGCTGCCGCGATCATCAGGCCCGCCTCGGCTGGTTCGAGAAGATCATCGCCGATGCCACTCCGCTCTTTGACGACGCCTTCTGGCAGCAAATCGCCGGTCACGGCTGGAGTGCCCCCGAGCTGCGTCCTCTGCTGGCCGCCAGAGCCGGCCGCGCCGACTGCCTGCTGCGCCTTGGCAAGCTGGGCGAGGCCAAAGCGGAGTATCTGGCGCTGCTGACAATCTGCATGGCCGATGAGCTGGGTTGCCGCTACAACCTCTCCACTCTCTATGCACTGCAAGGGGATTGGCAGGCGTTGGCCGCTCTGCTGGTGCGCTTCGATGAAGCCTCCAGCTGGTTGCTCTATAACAAGGCACTGATGATCTTTGCTACCGAGGGTGCCGAGGCTGCCAAGCCCCATCTGCTGGCCGCCATCGAGGCCAACCCGCACATTCCGGCCTGCCTGCTGGGTCAGCGCAAGCTGCCCAAACAGGAGCCACAAAGCTGGCAAGCGGGCAGCCGCGACGAGGCCGCGCTCTACGCTATCCACACTCGCGAGGCCTGGCTCAAGCAGAACGCCCTCATCTGGTTGCGTAAAGGCTGAACAGCGTTGGCTTAAAATCCCGTCGGTCAGACCCGGTTTTTCCTTGAGGGCGTGCGCCACCGCACATTTCATCGCAACCGGGTCAGACAAATCAGCTTGAGTTTCGTATCATCAATGTCAAAGTATCAAAAGAAACTGCATCTGATGCAGCCGTCACAGCAGGGTGTAATATGTCAAAAATCATAGCGTTACTCGCTCACTACCCGCCCTATCAGTTGGTACATGCCGCCGAGATGCTACGGGATACCTTCGAACAGTTTTATGAACAGCGCTACCAGCTGACCGTGCCGCAATGGCGCCTGATGATGGTGCTCGGCCCCAACTACCCCATCAGCCAGAAAGAGCTGGTCGAGGCGAGCGGCATGGACAAGGTGCGCATCTCCCGCGAGATCCGCCGTCTGGTCGAAAAAGGGATCATCTTTACCGAGAGCAGCGAGCAGGATAAACGCATCAGCCTGGTCTCCCTCACCAATGCCGGGCTCGCCCTCTTCCTGCAGCTCAAGAGTGAAGCGGGCAGCTGGCAACATACCCTGACAGACTATTTGCCTAGCGAATCCCGCGAGGCGATCCGCCAGCATCTGCACAGCGTCAGCGCCGCCATTGAGCAACTGCAATCACTGGATCGGGAGAAATAATCATGGATTTGAAAAAGTTCGCCACCATGGACATCAACATGCTGCTGAGCGTCGTCAATATGCAACTGCGTGATCGCTATGACGACCTGGATGATCTCTGCAAGGCGCAGGAGATCGATCAGGCTGCACTGGAAGCGCGGCTCGCCGGCGGCGATTTTCACTACCAGCCAGCGCAGAAACAGTTCAGATAAAGAGAGCTAGCGGGATCGGGATCACAGCGCCAGTGATGGCGCTGGCTCTGCGGTAAAAACCTGATATGGTCTGAAGAGCCCCAACAGGGTGATGCACGGATACATCACCCTGTCACAAGAGGGCATTAAAATCGTTTCAGGTGAGCAAACCAAGGATGACCCCATGATATTGATGACCCGACAGAGCCTGTTGATCACGCTCTGCACCCTGTTGATGATCAGCCTCTTCACGCCCCACTTGCCGCAAAGTACCGAACAGTGGCTGACCACCCTCTTGCTTGGCCTGCTGGTCACGGTGGCATTGCTGCTGGTACGTGGTTGTCGCCGCTTTATGATGGAGTAGTGACTCCGCCGGAGCGTCTATACCGACCACTTGCCGCGATACTCTCTGTAGCAGCAACGTCTGTCGCAATCATATCTAACCAAAAAACAAACGCAGCCTGATGGCTGCGTTCTTGTATCTCGCAGGGCAACCCCTTGAAGAGATAACCCCTGACGGGATAGAGAGCCGTTATAGAAGAGAACCCTTAGATAGCCAGAGCCTCAAGCTGCGCTTTGGCCGCTTCCATCCCCTTGCTCTGGGCATCCGGGCCCATCCCCATCCCCTCGGCGTAGATGAAATCCACCTCTTTGATACCGATGAAACCGAGCACGGTACGCATGTAGGGGGTTACCAGATCGGTGGCACTGCCAACGTGCATGCCGCCACGGGGGCTGATCACCAGCGCACGGGTATTTTCAACCATACCCACCGGACCGGTTTCGGTGTAGCGGAAGGTGACCCCAGCGCGAGCTACCAGATCGATCCAGTTTTTCAGCTGGGTCGGGATGTTGAAGTTGTACATGGGGGCCGCAATCACCACCAAGTCGCTCGCTTTGAGCTCGGCGATCAGCTCGTCAGACTGGGCGATCACCGCCAGTTGACGTTCACTCAGGTTATCACCACCGCGCAGGCCGGAGGCCAGCTCGCCATCCAGCACCGGCAGGTTGAGGGCCGCCAGATCACGCACGGTGACGGCATCATCCTGATGATCAGCCAGGAAGCCATCGATCAGAGCGTTGGATTGGGAATATTGACCCAGGATGCTGGATTTGAGTACGAGGATATTGGCCATGGTGAAACTCCATTTGGTTGTCGGTTGAACAGCGTTGCTGTCGATGGAGGTCACTCTAAACATTGTGCTTATTTGCTGATAGCGAAAATAGATGCTCAACTTGTTCAAAATTTTTGATTAAAGACCATTTCCTCGCCAGCCAACCCTGCGGCCGCGCTTCAACCCTTGGCAGAACAAACGATTGCCGTTATGATCCGCCGCACTTTTTTCCAGCGACCCGGATCCCATGATACCCTCGCGCAGGCACTCTCCTTTGGCCGGTGCAGTCTGGATGATGGTGGCAGGACTCTGCTTCGCCGCCGTCAACAGCCTGAGCCAGTATGTCAGCTTCAAACTCGGCCTTGCCTCTACCCAGGTCGCCTTCCATCAATACCTGATCGCCCTGATCTGCCTGCTGCCCTGGCTGGTTCGTCACGGCCTGCGTCAATCCCTGATGACCAATCAGTTCCGGTTGCACCTGTTGCGGGTATTGCTGGCGGTGATCGGCATCCAGCTCTGGCTCTGGGCACTGGCGTACCCCGTCCCCATCTGGCAGGGGATCGCCCTGCTGATGACCTCGCCGCTGTTTGCCACCCTGGGTTCCGCCCTGCTGCTCAAGGAGCAGGTGAGCCGCGCCCGCATTCTGGCCACCCTAGCGGGCTTTGCCGGCGCCATGCTGATCCTCGCCCCCTGGACTGACGAATTCAACTGGGCCTCTCTGCTGCCGGTGGCGGCGGCACTGTTCTGGGCAGGTTACTCCCTGATGGTGCGCTATCAGGCGGCCAACGAATCATCCCATACCATAGTGGTGTATCTGCTTATTTTCAGTACCCCGTTCAACGTCATGCTGGCCCTGCCAGAGTGGCAGTGGCCAAGCGAAAGCCAGTGGCTGCTGGTTGCCGCCTCCGGCGTGCTGACGGCGCTGGCCCAGATGTCCATCGCTCGCGCTTACAGCGTGGCGGAGGCCTCCTTCGTGCAGCCTTTCGATTTTGCCAAGCTGCCGATGAACGTGCTGGCGGGCTGGCTGGTATTTGGCTGGGCGCCCCCCGGCCGTCTGTGGCTTGGCGCCGCCATCATCATTGGCGCCATTACCTTGCTGACCCATCTGGAGCAGCGCGCTCACAAACCCGTTTCCTGAGGTACGCCATGCGTGCCTCTTTTTTTGTCCGCTATTCGTGCGATAGCGATCATCAACAATGACCATCGACATCAGGAGAGATCGTATGTTTGGAACCGCAACCCGCCCCGGCGCCACCCGTGCCCTGCTGCTGGGCTCCGGCGAACTTGGCAAGGAGGTCGCCATCGAGTTTCAACGGTTCGGGATCGAAGTGATCGCCGCCGACCGCTACCCCAATGCCCCCGCCATGCAGGTGGCCCACGCTGCCCACGTGCTGGATATGCTCGATGGCAACGCCCTGCGTGCCCTGGTTGCCGAGGTTAAACCCGACCTCATCATCCCCGAGATTGAAGCGATTGCCACCGATACCCTGGCAGCCCTTGAGCAAGAAGGGGTCAAGGTAGTGCCCAACGCCCGCGCTACCCAGCTCACCATGAACCGGGAAGGGATCCGCCGCCTCGCCGCCGAGACCCTGGGTCTGCCCACCTCACCCTACCGTTTTGCCCAGAGCAAGGAGGAGTTTGTCGCCGCCGTCGAGGCTATCGGCCTGCCCTGCGTGGTGAAACCTGTGATGAGTTCATCCGGCAAGGGACAGAGCGTGCTGCGCGATCTCGCCAAGCTCGATGAGAGCTGGACCTACGCCCAGGAGGGTGGCCGCGCCGGTCGTGGCAAGGTGATCGTCGAGGGCTTCGTTCCCTTTGAGTACGAAATCACCCTGCTCACGGTACGCGCCGTCGATGGCATTCACTTCTGCGAGCCGATCGGCCACCGTCAGGAAGATGGCGACTACCGCGAATCCTGGCAGCCGCAGGTGATGAGCGAGCTGGCGCTGGCCCGATCCAAAGAGGTAGCGGCCAAGGTGGTCGAGGCCCTCGGTGGTTACGGCCTGTTCGGAGTCGAGCTCTTTATAAAAGGCGATGAAGTGTGGTTCAGCGAAGTCTCGCCGCGTCCCCACGATACCGGCATGGTGACCCTGATCTCTCAGGATCTCTCCGAGTTCGCCCTGCACGTGCGCGCCATTCTGGGGCTGCCGGTCGGCACCATCACCCAGTACGGGCCGAGCGCCTCTGCCGTGGTACTGCACGAAGGGCATAGCCAGAATATCTGCTATCAGGGGATTGGTGAGGCGTTGGCGCTGGTGCCGGGTGCCCAACTGCGGCTGTTTGGCAAACCGGAGATCGCCGGTCGCCGCCGTCTTGGCGTGGCGCTGGCCCGCGCAGCGGATTGCCAAGATGCGGTAGAGAAAGCCAAAGCCGTGGCCGCCAAGGTCGAAGTGCTGTTCTAAGGACTTTTTTGCCATAGCAAAACAAACGTTTGCCGATGTGATCGGGCGCAAGGGGCATGGCAATGCCCCTTTTGCATTTCCCCGTCAGGCTTATAATCCCCTCTTCAAATTTGTCAGGAGTACAAGATGTTAGCTGCCGTGATCTTCGATATGGATGGTGTTCTGATCGACTCGGAACCCTTTTGGCAACGGGCCCAAATCGCCGTTTTCTCCGAACTGGGTCACCCCCATACCGTCGAGGATTGTGAGTCGACCATCGGCGTGCGCATAGATCAGCTGGTTGCCCACTGGTATCGCCTGCGCCCGTGGAGCGGCCCAACTCAGGAAGAGGTGGTACAGCGCATTCTGGATCGGGTCAACGCCCTGATCCTCTCCGAAGGTCAGGCCAAAGCCGGTGTGCTGGAGGCGCTCGACCTTATCGAAGCCCGCGGCCTGAAAGTGGGTCTGGCCACCTCCTCCCCCTTTGCGATGGTAGAAGCAGTGCTCGGCAAACTTGGCATTCGCGATCGCTTTATGGCGGTTCACTCCGCAGAGGTGGAGCGTTTCGGCAAACCGCACCCGGATGTCTACATCCACGCCGCCGAAAAGCTGGGGGTAGAGCCGGTTCATTGTCTGGCCATCGAAGATAGCTTTACCGGTCTGCTGGCAGCCAAGGCGGCCTCCATGACCGCGCTGATCGTGCCGGATCCCGCTTTAGTGGGTGACCCACGTTTGGCCATCGCCAACTACCAGCTAAGCTCGCTGGCCGAGCTGAATGCCGACATGTTGGCCAGCTGGGTCAAGTAACGCCTATCGGCGCCTTGCTGCGCTCGCGTTCTCATATCCGCAGGGGGCTCCTGCCCCCTGTGATTGCCAAACAACCGTTGGCAATTTCCCTCTTTTCACCTGTCATTCTCAACCAGATTGTTCCTCTCGCACACGACCAGTCCAACCGGTTGCACCTTGCCATCCCTCAGCCTTGATCTCTGTCATAAACGTGCGTTTGCTCGCGGTTAACCCCCTGCAACCCGACTAGAATCAGGGTAGATAGGCGGCCTCAGGGCCCGAGGAGGTTATCATGATCGAGTACACCAGCAAGCGCATCGTCTGCCCCCACTGCGGTCACCATACCCGGGTCGAGCTGGATGCCAGCCAGGGTGATCAGGAGTTTTACGAAGATTGCATGGCCTGTTGCAATCCGATCCACCTGCGGCTTCACCGCGACGAAGCCCGCGACTGCCTGCAACTCTTTGTGGATGCCGACGACGAGCAACTGTTTTGATTGCGAGTCACAAAAGGCCGAGCAGCTGTTTTGCCTGCAAGTCGCAAAGAGCTGAGCAGATGTTGTGCCTGCGAGCCATAGAAAGTTGAGTGGATATTTTCACCATGTAAATAACAAGGGCCTGCACACTGCAGGCCCTTGCTTATGAGGCGATTGAAACCGAGCCGTTTCCTTTCAGTTACCCCCGCGTGCCGCCAGTACCCGCTCCACCGTATCGACGATGGCCTGAGTCTGGGGATCGATCTCGATATTGGTCTGCCAGCCAGCCTTGACCCAACCCAGGTTGGTGCGGGCCAGGGTCTCGGGGATCAGGTGGACGCAGAACTCGCGCTCGCGCACCTCGCCTATGGTCAGGCTGATGCCATCGATGCCGATATACCCCTTGGTCAGTACATATTTCATCAGCTCGGGAGCGAGGCGATACCACACCTGACGGTTGTTGGGGGTGTCGATCACCGAGGTAACCTCTGCCATGCCGATGATATGGCCGGACATGGCATGACCGCCGATCTCGTCGCCAAAGCGGGCAGCTCGCTCCACATTGACCTTGTCCCCCACCTGCAGCTTGCCGAGGTTGGTCAGGCGCAGGGTCTCCTGCATCAGATCGAAGCTGACCAGCTCACCCTCTACCCGGGTAACGGTCAAGCAGCAGCCGTTGTGGGCGACCGAAGCGCCGAGGGCCAGCCCTTCCCCCCACGCCGGGCTTGGCATGCGGATCACATGGGTACGGAAGTTGGGTTGCTCTTCGATGGCGACCAGCTCGGCCACACCTTGCACAATTCCGGTAAACATCATCACCTCTTTGTTTCTGGTAACACGCTCTGTTTTTATCGCGGCCTGTGGCCGCTTCTTTTACATAATCCGTTTTTTACACAATTCGTTTCGTACAAACTGTCACACCTGCTCCGCCGCCTCAGACCGCGCCAGCACTCGAGCCCGGCGCTGGGAATGGATGACCACTATGCCAGCCAGCACGATGAGCAGACACCCCGCCATACTACTGAGGGTCGGCATTTCACCAAACATCAGATAGCCGCAGAGGGTAGAAAAAAAGATCTGGAAATAGAAGAAGGGCGCCAGAGTAGAGGCCTGCGCATACTGCATCGCCTTGATAAGGCAATATTGGGAGAGCAGGGTCACCACTGGTAGCGCCAGCAGATAGGGCAAGTCAGCAAGCCCAGGGGAGCGCCACAGTGCAGGCTGCCAGCAGAGTGCGACCATTGCCACCATCCCCAGCATGAAGCAGGTGACGCTCAGGATATCGAGGGTGGTCAAACGTGGATCCACCAGCTTGGTGATGAGGTTGTAGCCGGTGTTGGCCAGTACAATGACCAGTGGCAGCAGATAGTAGAGGTTCGCGTCGCCCCCGTCAGGATGGGTCACCACCAGCACGCCAAACAACCCCAACAGCACGGCCGCCACCTTGGCCCGGGTCAGACGCTCCCTGAAAAAGATCACGCCCGCCACCACGAAGGCCAGCGAACCGAGCTGGCAAATGATGGTGTAGACGTTGAGTGGTACATGGGCCAGCGCAATCACCGAGACCAGCGCACAGACCAGAAACAGCAGCGAGCGCAACAATAGCCAGCGATCCACCGCCAGCAGTGCCGACATGGTGCGCCTTGGCAACAACAGCAGCAGACCGAGGAAAGGAACAAAGAAGCGAAACCAGACCATCTCCATCACGGAGTAGCCATGGAGTACCAGATATTTGTCCGCGCCATCCTTGAGCGTCAGGGCGAGAAGTGCAAACAGCGTCAGAAAGATCGCCAGTGAGTTGCGCGAAGAGAGCAGCATCAAAGAGGCCGAAACAGGAAAAGGGGGTAATCAAACTAACGGGCTTGCCGCAAATTACAACCTCGAGACTGACAAAATGGGAGCAAAACCGCTATATTTGCTCGCCTTTTTACTTTCAAGGAAGCAAATCATGATGGTTTATGAGTGCTGTGAAGCGATCCGTATCGCCTATAACCAGATTGGCTCCGGCGAGCAGGGCTATGTGCCAAACGCCATCGCCGCCACCATCCGCGCCCTCAACGCGGTCGCCGCCGATGAGCGGGTACCCGCCGAACTGCGCGAACAGGCTGCCTATGCCGCTGCCAACCTGCTGATCAGCGATCACGAAGACGCCTGATCCTGCCCCCCGGGGTGGCAACTATTTCGTCCTGGCTGAATTTCAGGCTAGAATGCCTCCCCCACCCTTTGCACTTTCGCCCGAAAGTGCAAAGGCTCTTCCCGATTTCCGCTCTTTTTTACTCTTATCTGATCCACTCGGAGGTGTCAGTGCAACGTTATTGGTCCGAGGCGAAGCAGCTCGTCCGTCTAGCCAGCCCCATTCTGGTCGCCCAGGTGGCCCAGGTCGCCATGAACTTCGTCGATACCGTGATGGCGGGTCAGGTGAGTGCGGTCGATCTGGCCGCCGTGTCGGTGGCCTCCAGCTTCTGGCTACCGGTGATCCTGCTGGTGCAGGGGATCATCATGGCGCTGACCCCCATCGTCTCCCAGCTCAATGGTGCCCGTAAACGGGAGGCAATTCGTCCGGCCGTTCATCAGGGTTTCTGGCTGGCACTGATCGTCACCCCGCTGGCGATGATCGCGCTTTATTACAGCCCGCTGGCGTTGCAGTTCATGGATGTGGAGCCGGTGATGGCGGCCAAGACCACGGGCTATCTGCATGCCATCCTGTGGGGTCTGCCCGCCTTCGTGCTGTTCCAGGTGCTGCGCAACTTCAGTGAGGGGCTCTCCCACACCATGCCTACCATGGTGATCGGCTTTGTCGGGCTGGCGGTCAATATTCCCGCCAACTACATCTTCATTCACGGCCACTTCGGCATGCCGAAACTGGGCGGGGTGGGTTGTGGCGTGGCCACGGCCATCGTGCTGTGGGCCATGCTGCTGGCGATGATCCTCTATGTGAAGCTCTCCCGTCACTTCACCGAGATCCGCCTCTTCTCCCAGCTGGCTCGCCCCAACGGTAGCCGGATCTGGCGACTGTTTCGCTTGGGCTTCCCCATCGCCATGGCGATTTTCTGCGAGGTGACCCTGTTTACCGTGGTGGCCCTGATGCTGGCCCCCTTCGGTGCCGAGACGGTGGCGAGCCACCAGATTGCGCTCAACTTCTCCAGCCTGGTCTTTATGCTACCCCTCTCCATCGGGGTGGGTGTCACCATCCGGGTCGGTCACAGTATCGGTGAAGGGCAGCCCCATCACGCCCGGGTGGCTGCTCGCACCGGCTTGATGCTGGGGATGGCCATTGCCGCTGCCACTGCCGCCATGACGGTGCTGCTGCGCGAGCAGATCGCCTCCATCTATACCGATGATCAGCAGGTGATCGTCCTGGCGGCCATTTTGCTGTTCTTCGCCGCCATCTATCAGATCTCCGACTCGGTACAGGTGGTCGCGGCCGCCGCACTGCGCGGTTACAAGGATACCCAAGCGATTTTCTACGTCACCATCGTCGCCTACTGGGGACTGGGGCTGCCCACCGGCATGATCCTGGGTCTGACCGACTGGCTGGTGCCGCGGATGGGGCCGCAGGGCTTCTGGATCGGCTTTATCGTCGGCCTCACCAGTGCGGCCCTGATGCTGGGGGCGAGATTGCGCTACATCTATGGCCGTTTTGCCACTCCGGAGGCCTGCACTACCCTGTCGCGATCTCAGTAACAGGGCTTGGCGAGCGACAACTCGCCTGCAAAATCAACAGGCTGCGCAAGAACTGGGCAAACAGTCTCCTTTGTGCATATGGCCTGTTGACAGCCTTGGGGGGCATGGGTAGTATGCCGACCACGTCAGCAGCGCTGGCGTAGTGAAGTAAGAAAAAGCGGGTTTATAGCTCAGTTGGTTAGAGCACTACCTTGACATGGTAGGGGTCGTTGGTTCGAATCCAATTAAACCCACCACTTTTTCTGTGATGCGTCCTTAGCTCAGCTGGTTAGAGCACCACCTTGACATGGTGGGGGTCGGTGGTTCGAATCCACTAGGACGCACCATCACAAAACACTGATTATGCGTCCTTAGCTCAGCTGGTTAGAGCATCACCTTGACATGGTGGGGGTCGGTGGTTCGAATCCACTAGGACGCACCAGATTAAAAAAGCCCGCTCATCGAGCGGGCTTTTTGCATTCTGTCCAGCCACTCCCCTGCCCCGCCAATCCGTTCAGTACTGACCGGGCAATGGCTCAGAGCCTTGTTTCCACAAAAACCCGTGTCATCCGATAAACGACACGGGCCGGTTAGATGCCGCCAGCGCCTCAGCTCTGCACGGCAATCTCGTACTTCTTTATCTTGCGATAGAGGGTGGCAATCCCAATCCCCAGCGCCTGTGCGGCCAGTTTTTTGTTGCCAAGCCGCTGCAGGGTCTCTTCAATCATCTGTTTTTCCATGCTCTCAAGGCCGCTCTCACCCGGAACGGGTTCGGGTAGTTTCTCCGGCGTGGCGGCGAGCGGAGCGGTGGCAGCCACATTGAACGCCGCATCCAGGTTGGTCACCGGGATCGACTGGGCGGTGACACGATGGGGCTCCTGATTGCGGATGATATTGGGGGGCAGCAGGCTGGCGTCAATCACCTCGCCCGCCTGGCTGACGTTGACCAGATATTCGATGAGGTTGCTGAGCTCGCGCACGTTGCCCGGCCAGCGATACCCCTTGAGCAGCGCCATCACCTCGGGAGCCAAACCGGGATAGACAATGCCAATGCGGCTGGTGTGCAGGTTGAGGAAGTAGTGGGTCAGCAGCTCCACGTCCCCTTCCCGCTCCCGCAGTGGCGGCAGGTTGAGGGGGATGACGTTGATGCGGTAGTAGAGATCTTCACGAAAACCCTGAGTGCGGATCATCGCCTCCAGATCCCGGTGGGTCGCCGCTATGATGCGCACATCGGCCTGAATGGGCTTGCCGCCACCGACCCTATCGAACAGCCGTTCCTGCAATACCCGCAACAGTTTGACCTGCATCGGCATCGGCATATCGCCGATCTCGTCGAGAAACAGGGTGCCCCCCTGCGCCAGCTCGAAGCGACCGCGACGAGCCGCGATGGCACCGGTAAACGCCCCCTTCTCGTGGCCAAACAGTTCGCTCTCCAGCAATTCGGCGGGAATAGCGCCGCAGTTGATGGGCACGAAGGGGCCACTGCTGCGGGAAGAGAGTTCGTGGATAGCGCGAGCCACCACCTCTTTGCCGGTACCAGACTCCCCGAGGATCAGCACGTTGGCATCGGTCTCGGCCACCTGGCTGATGAGGCGGCGTACCTCCTGGATCCCCTTCCCTTTACCCACCAGCAAGCGCAGCAGGGCCTGACCCTTGTCATGGGTCTGCTGACGAGGATGCAAGGAGACGAAAGCCTGACAGAAGTGCAAATGACGGGTAAGGGATTCATAGGTAAAGGGCGAGAGCGCGACCCCGATAAAGTTGCTGTTGGGCAGATCGGCCTCAACCAGCGAGAGGAAGGGGGTACGGGGGAAAGCAGCCAGCAGCTCTGACAAGGGACGGTCGGTCAGCTCACCCACCAGCACCCCTTGCAGCGGACCGGAGGATTCGATGGCCACATCCAGATCGCTTTGTGCCACCTCCTGCCACGGGATCCCCATAAACGAGAGCACTGTTCCCAACTGTTGGCGCCGCTGCGCATCGGCATCAACAATCAACACGCCCATCTCCACCATATCCATTCCTCGCGATGTCCTGAACTAACTTATTGTTTTATTTGATGATAAAACAGCTACCGACTGTCTTTTTGCTGGCACACAAAGTGCCAAAATTCCGACACATTGTCAAAAATTGTCGTATTCAGGCTAAGTGTATCGACAGAAACGAGAGATTAGATAAATTTTGCCAAGGAATTTTCTGCATGCAGCGCCGCCAATAGCGGAAAGAAAACTGCCCTCGTCAGAGGGCAGCATGGGACACAGTGAAGCGCTCTCAGTGGCGATTATGGTGGTGCGGCGCCGCGTAACGACACTCGGGAAAACGGCTGCAAGCCAGAAAGAGTCGACCGGCGTGGGGGCCTTTTTTCGCCTCCCGCTCCACCAGCGGTGCATCACAACGAGGGCAGTGGTGTACCTCGTGCTCTTCATCATCTTCCACATCGGCGAACAGGCTATCGACCAACTCCCCCTCACTCTGTGGCGCCTCCACCATCCCCTTGGCCTGGATGGCGGGCTCGTGGAGCGACACAGGCGAGATGGCCTCGGCATGGGCATTGCGGCCACGCATCCCGGCACCGACATCCACGCCGTCCAGCAACAGAGGATTGAACGTCGGCTCGCGCCGCGCCCCGTGCGGCAGATCGTCGATCACCGGTTCGCTGGTTTTGACCAGCAGCGGCAGGATCTGTTCGCGCAGCTCTTCCACCAGATAGCTGGCACTTGCCGGGATCTGCAGCAACGGCAGACCGGCGCTGTCGCAGGCGGTTTTCAGAAAGAGATCCCGCGCCTTGCGCTTCTGGTGACGATGGGAGCTGTCATCGAGTTCGATGGCGCAGATAAAGGAGAGATCCGCGGGGTGGCAAAGCAGATAGTCGAAATGCTTGGCGCTGATCTTGTTGAAGTGCTGCTGCCATTTGCTTTTGCCGATCCCGGCCTGCGGCGTCAGCACATCGGCCACCCGTACCTTGGCAAAGACCCGGGCCTTGTCACCCACCGCCAAATCCAGCACCCCGAGGAACGATCGTTCGGCAGGACTGAACAGGGTCTCCTGCATATCATAGGGCAGGCGCTTTTGCTGTCTGCCTCTGCTCCAGAAGCTCGCCAGCACAAGCAGCGCCAGCAACAACAATCCCGATAGGACAAGGGTATTCATGAGAGCACGATCCAGTTCACGACACGAAAGGGGAATTACTTTACCACAGCCGCCACGGAGCAAGGCAGCAGACCCGTGTATAGAAAGTGAAAAGTCCCGTCTTTTTATCTATTTGTCAGCAGGCGGGGGTTCATATGACCAGTCCCAGCAGGCACAATAGGGATAGAGCAAGAAATCCCATTTCAAGGAGAGCAGGATGCAAAAGCAATTGGTGGTCACCGTGATCGGTGCAGACAAACCCGGGATCGTCGAGAGTCTGGCAGCTGTCATCAGCCGCGAGCAGGGCAACTGGCTGGGCAGCGCCATGAGCGAACTGGCGGGCCAGTTTGCCGGTATCCTCCATGTCTCTGTCCCCGATGAGCACTATCGCAGCCTGTGCGAAGCACTGGCCCTGCTACCGGGTCTGACCATCAGCTTTGCCGAAGGGACACCGACCGCCGAGCCAGCCCATCAAGTCATGATGACAGTGACCGGCAACGACCGCCCCGGCATCGTCCATGAAGTAGCCAGCATCCTGCGCCAGCTCGAGATCAACGTGGCCGATCTCACCACTGGCTGTGAACCGGCTCCCCACTCCGGCGCCCCGCTCTTCTATGCCCATGCGCTGGTTGCCCTGCCCGACGGGCTCGCGATGGATACGCTTATCACCGCGCTGGAATCCCTCTCCGACGATCTGGTGGTCGACATCGACGAAGCGTTCAGCGAGCAGTAACAATACTGTCATTTATTTGTCATATATTAACGCCATAACTGCCGCGCAGACGCGACCTGAAACAGAGGCACAAGATGAGCACCGACAAGCAGTATGAAGAGAAAGAGCTGAGCTGGCTCTCATTCAATGAACGGGTGTTGCAAGAGGCAATGGACAAGACGGTGCCCCTCATCGAGCGGGTTCGTTTTCTGGGGATCTTCTCCTCCAACCAGGATGAGTTCTTCAAGGTACGGGTATCGGACGTCAAGCGTCGCATCCTCATCAATGAAGTACATGGTGGCGACGATGAAGCGAAAGTGCTGCTGCGCGCCATCCAGCAAAAAGTGATGGCGCTCGGTGAAGCGTTCGACAATACCTATAAAGAGCTGTTGATTGCGCTGGCCCGCCACAACATCTTTCTGGTCAACGAGAACCAGCTCTCCGATGCCATTCAGAAGTGGCTGCGGGTCTTCTTCAAGGAGAAGGTGCTGCGTCACATCATCCCGATCCTGCTCAACAAGGAGGTCAATCCGGTCAAATTCCTCAAGGATGAGTACACCTATCTGGCCATCGAGATGAAGAAGAACGGTCAGGTGATCCAGTACGCCCTGGTGGAAGTGCCGACCGACGACCTGCCCCGCTTCTTCCAGCTGCCGCCGGAAGGGACCCGCCGCAAGAAGCAGATCATCATTCTGGATAACGTCATCCGCTTCTGCCTCGACGAGATTTTCAAAGGCTTCTTCGACTACGACGAGATTGCCGCCTATGCGGTGAAGCTGACCCGGGATGCAGAATACGATCTCTCCGACCAGCTGGACTTGAGCCTGGTGGACAAGATGAGTGACGGCTTGAAGCAGCGCCTCACCGCCATGCCGGTGCGCTTCGTCTACGAGCGGGAGATGCCCGCTGCCATGATAAGCTTCCTGAAACTCAAGCTGCAGATCAGCTCCTACGACGCCATCATGCCGGGCGGACGCTATCACAACTTCAAGGATTTCATCGGCTTCCCCAACGTGGGCCGTGACTATCTGGAAAACCCCAAGCTGCCGGCGCTGGATTGCCGCGATTTTGACGGCTTCGTCAACGCCTTCGATGCGATTACCAAGCAGGATATCCTGCTCTACTACCCGTACCACAAGTTCCACCACTTCACCGAGCTGGTGCGCCAGGCGGCGTTCGACCCGGCGGTCAGCGCCATTCGCATCAACATTTATCGGGTTGCCAAGAAGTCGCGGATCATCCACTCCCTCATCGATGCCGCCAACAACGGCAAGAAGGTGACCGTGGTGGTCGAGCTGCGCGCCCGTTTCGACGAGGCGGCCAACATCGACTGGGCCAACATCCTTACCGATGCCGGGGTCAAGGTGGTATTCGGGGTACCGAGCCTCAAGATCCACTCCAAGCTCTGCCTCATCACCCGCCACGAAAATGGCGAGGCGGTGCGCTACGCCCATATCGGCACCGGGAACTTCAACGAGAAGACCGCCAAGATCTACACCGACTTCTCGCTGCTGACCCGCAATCCGGATATCACCGCTGAAGTGGAAGGGGTATTTGAATACATCGAGTACCCCTATAAGCGTTACAAATTCAACCACCTGCTGGTCTCCCCCATCAACAGCCGCCGTCAGCTCTATCGCCTCATCGACAACGAGCTCTCCAACGCCAAGGCGGGCCAGCCGAGCGGCATCATCCTCAAGATCAACAATCTGGTGGACAAGGATCTCATCAACCGTCTCTATGCCGCCGGGCAGGCGGGAGTACCGATCCAGATGATCATCCGTGGCATGTGCGCCCTGCGCCCGGGCGTACCGGGCCTCAGTGACAACATCAAGGTGATCAGCATCATCGACCGCTTCCTCGAGCACCCGCGGGTGATGGTGTTCCACAACAAGGGCAACCCCCAGCTCTATATCTCAAGCGCCGACTGGATGAGCCGCAATATCGACGGCCGTATTGAGGTGGGCACCCCCATTTATGATGAGCGCCTCAAGCAGCGCATCATGGACATTCTCGAACTACAACTGAGTGATACCTGCAAGGCGCGGGTCATTGATGCCGACCAGCAGAACGAATATGTGAAGCGGGGCAACCGCCGCAAGATCCGCTCTCAGGTGGCGATTTACGACTATCTCAAACGTATCGAGTCAAACAATGGACAATAGTCTCTATGCCGCCGTGGATCTCGGCTCCAACAGTTTTCACATGGTGATCGCCCATCTGAGCGAAGGGCGTTTTCGCATCGTCGATCGCATCAAGGAGCGGGTGCGGCTGGCGGAAGGGATGGATGAGCAGAAGCGGATGAGCCCGGAGGCGATGGAACGCGGCCTCGCCTGCCTGTCACTGTTTGCCGAGCGGCTCACCAACATCAAACCGGATCAGATCCGCATCGCCGGTACCTACACATTGCGCCGTGCCAGCAACGCGCGCGAATTTGTGAGTGAAGCAGCCAAGGTGCTCAACCACCCCATCGAGATCATCAGCGGGCAGGAAGAAGCACGGCTCATCTATCAGGGGGTTGCCCATACCCAGCATATCGAGGGCCAGGTACTGGTGATCGATATCGGCGGCGGCAGCACCGAACTCATCATCGGTGAAGGGTTTGAACACAAGGCCCTCACCAGTCGCAAGATGGGCTGCGTCAGCTTTACCCAAAGCTTCTTTGCCAGCGGCAAGCTGAGCGACAAGCACTTCACCAATGCCGTGCTGGAGGCGCAGCACCAGCTCGCCCCCATCGTCAACCAGTACCGCAAGCTGGGCTGGCAGAGCTGTCTTGGCAGCTCAGGCTCCATTCGCACCGTGCGCGACGTGCTGCAAGGTGAGGGGCTGACCGATGGCAGTATTACGCTGGAGGGGCTGGAGCGGCTCAAAGCGCTGATGATTGAGCGCAAGCGAGTCGATAACCTCAAGCTGACAGGGCTTACCGAGGAGCGCCAGGAGGTGTTTGCCGCTGCGGTCGCCATCCTGCTCGGCCTGTTTACCTCGCTGCCCATCGAGCGGCTCGACTACTCCGATGGTGCTCTGCGCGAAGGGTTGCTTTATGAATTCGAGGAGCGCTTGCAGCACCACGATATTCGCGAGCGTACCGCACAGGCGCTCGGCACCCACTACCGGATGGACCGCAAACAAGCCGCCCGGGTGGAGCAGAGCGTGCTGACCCTGTTTGATGCCTTGCAAGAGCCCTGGCAGATGGAGATAGAGCCCTATCGCGCCATCCTCGGCTGGGCGGCGCGGCTGCACGAAATTGGCCTTGCCATCAACTACAGCGGCATTCATCGCCACTCCGCCTATATCCTGCAACACACCGACCTGCCCGGCTTCAACCAGGACGATCAGGCCCTGCTGGCGGCGCTGGTACGCTTTCAGCGCAAGGGGCTCAAGCTCTCCGAGCTGCCGCCCCTGCCCAACCACGACATGCAGACGGTGCTGCGCTGCATCCGCATCCTGCGCCTCGCGGTCGCCGCTCACCACAAGCGCCAGGACAACCTGCTGCCTGAGTGGAAAGTCGCAGTGCAAGGCGATCAGCTGGTCGTGACCCTGCCTATCGACTGGTGCGAGGAGAACCGTCTCCTGATGCAGAATCTGGAGAAGGAGCACCGCTACTGTCAGGAGCAGGGCTGGCCACTGCTGTTCCAGCTCGGCTAAACCGGAAAGATAAATGCAAAAGGCAGCCCACTGGCTGCCTTTTGCATCTCAATCTCCCGGTTACTGCAACTCGGGCAGCAACCACTTGGCCATCTCGAAGTAGATGATTAGGCCGGTACCATCCACCAGCGTCGCGATGAATGGCGCAGAGACCACCGCCGGATCGATGCGGAAACGGCGCAGCACCATGGGAATAATGGACGCGACCGTAGCACTCCATAGCACGATGGCGATGATGGTAAAGGTCACCACCATGCCAATCTGGGGACCGACGCCGAGACTCCATGCCCGTACCCAGGCCGCCATGGCAATGGCACCCGAGATGAGCAGACCGGTGGAGAGCTCCTTTTTCAGCACGGTGCCGAGATTGCGCAGGCTCACCTCCCCGACCGCCATGGCACGTACTATGGTGGTGGTGATCTGGGTGCCGCTGTTACCGCCAGTACCGATCAGGAGCGGAATGAAGAAGGCCAGCGCAATGGCCGCTTCCAGCTGCTCCTCGAATGCCCGCAACACGGTGCCTGTGTAAGCTTCCGCCACAAACAGGATAAGCAGCCAGCCCACCCGTTTGCGCCACAGCTGCCAGGGGGTCGCCTGCAGATAAGGAGTATCGAGTGGCGAGGAGCCACCCTGCATCTCGGCATCCTCGGTGGATTCGAGCTCCAGAATATCCGCCGCATCATCGACGTGGAAAATACCGACCAGTCGCCCCTGATCCTCGACCGGCAATACCGACAGGTCGCGGTCGATCAGCAAGCGCGCAGCCAACTCCTGATCGGCTCGGGCGTTGATCCGCACCGTCTCCCGATCCATCAGGGTCGCGACGTTGGCCAGCGGGTCGGCGATCAGCAAGGTCTTGAGGGAGAGGCTCCCTTGCAGACGACCATCCCCGTTGACCACATAGATATGGCGAAACAGCTGGGCATTGTCCCAGGCATCGTGGATCAGCTGTTTGGCGTGACCGACCGTGTCCTCCTCCCGCACCGCCAGATATTCGTGGCGCATGTTGGCCCCCACCGACTCGGTGGGCCAATCCAGCAGGGAGTAATACATGGCCTGCGCCTGGGTCGGGAAGCGAGCCAGCAACATGGTGCGATCCTGACGACTCAGTTTGCGCAGGATGGCGACCATCTCGCGGCGGGGAATGGCCTCCTGCAACACACTGACGATGCTGCCATGGAGCCGCTGCAACAGGCGCCCGGCACTCTCGGCCGAGAGTGAACCAAGCAGTTCGGCCCCTTGCGGGATTGGCAGGGTATCAAAGATGCAGTTGAGCTCTTCCGGACGCAGGGTCAGCAGTTGATCGGCGCGCTGAACCGGATCCAGATTATGTTCCAGCCAACCCTGCAGGGCGGCCAGATCGAGCAGTTGGTGACGGTTAAGAATGGTATGTGTTTTCTTCATCACAGATATCCTCATGTGATTTCAGGCGAGCCTGAATGCCTCCGGAAATAGCCGGATGCAACGACAAGAAAACAGCAATTTGATTGACGAGTAATAGGCAGGAAATGACGCCGTTCGGCGTGTCATCATCCCCACGTACCAGCTTTAGCACTGTATAACGTATCCGGCATGCCGGAAGCCACTTGGGTTTACACCTTAATCCGATGAAAACTGTCCTGATCTTGGGCGTCTCTGGACGTCGTGAGATCAGTGGCCTGTGTTTATACAGGAGCCTCGCCTAACGAGATGCTGCAAATAATTCGCACAACCCTCTGTTGTGCGGGCGGCATGATTATCCAATCCCGCAGGGAGGTCAACCCCGCAGTCCCCATTAAATGGGCAACGGCAACAGCTTGTTACAATTGGCAGGGGATGACACGGAACCAATTTACAGAACCTGGATAAAGAAAAGGCCCCAAAGGGCCCCTTCTGAATTAACGAATATAGTCAAATAGCGTCAGACGGCTTATTTTGCTGAAAGAGAGTTGCGAGGCACTCAATGCCGCATCCTCTTTTGACAGAGCGGAAATCACTTCATAGAGATCCGCTTCCGACACCTTGGCTCTCGCCTCGGCGTTGAGGGTACTCAATCCCTCATTGGAGCCCATAGCCTGTTCCAGACTGTTCATCCGGCCGCCCAACTCACCCAACCCATGATCGATATTCAGGCGGGCATTTTTCATATGAACGGTGGCATCGGCTATTTTCTGCTCGAAGGCCTCGGCAGAAATAGCCGGATCTCGCAGAGCCGTAATAAAATCCGACATACCATTCAATATGTTGTCATTCTTCGGTGGATTGAGAGCAAACTGCTCAGAACTGCCCGCAGACGAGCTGACGGTCAATTCCAACCCATTGAAAGGGATCTTGGTACCAGCAGTGTAGTTACCCGTTTGCAACGTATTGCCACCAGCATCCTTGATATCATAGGTATCTGGCGGGCCTATGGTGGTTGATACGGTATAGGTGTTGCTGGGCAGTGCCGAGTTATAATTGGACTTATAGAAATTATCAAAGTTACCCTGATCGCCTATCCCAACCTTGATATTTGCTGTGGTTGCACTAGCGGTTCTTCTGGTCGCCACGATTTCAAACAGATCTTGCCCGGAATCATTGGCAGCAATTTGTACTGTGGGTGAGACCTGAATATTTCGCTGACCAGGGTCACCCTGATAAATATATTTTCCGTTAGCGTCTTTTATATATGGCTGGGTCTTGCTCTGATTGCCGCCGAATATAAATTCACCCGAGGAGTTTTTGCTATTCATCAGGTCAAACATCTGCTGCTGCAACCCTTCCAGCTCGCTGGCTATGGCCTTGCGATCATCCATGCTGATAGCGCCATTATTTGACTTCTGGATCAGAGTCTGGGCACTAAGCATCGCATTGTTAATCGACGTTAATACCGTCTCCTCATGCCCCAGGCTGTTTTCCAGCAAGCTGCCATTGACACTGTACTGCTTGAACAGGTCGATCTCCTTGGTCAGTGCCATCTTCTGGCTCATCCCCGCAGGATCTTCGCCGGCAGTCTGAAATTTATTGCCGGTTTGCAGCTGTTGATAGGCAGTATTCAACCGCTCGTTGGCACTGTTGAGGGAATAGATATTCCGGTCGTAGATCATGTTGGTGGTGATGCGCATGACGTTACCTCACGGAAGAGAGCAGTGTATCGAAAATGGTTTTGGCCGTGCTGACGATTTGCGCCGATGCCGCATAGGATTGTTGGAAGCGGATCAGATTGGCCGCCTCCTCCTCCAGATTGACCCCTGACACGCTTTCAAAGATGCCGGTGCTCTGGATAAGCTTGGACTCATTGGCCTTGAGCAGCGTTTTTGCCTGACTGGTATTGTTACCCACTTCCATCACCAACCCGGAATAGGCCTGATTGAAGGTCATCTTGTCATTGGTCGTCCCACCATTGGTGCTCTTGCGCACCAGCTCCTTGTTTTGCAGCTCGGCCAGAACGAGGCCATTGCTGTTATCGGCAAAGCCATTGCTGTTGTAACTGAGCTTGAAGCTGTCACCTGCATCCACCGTTCCAGTGATGCTGAACTCGTAGCCGGGCGCCTGTTTCGGGTTTGGATAAGCTGGTCCACCAGTGGGGGGTGGCAGTTGCAAAGCAGCCATCAAATTCTGCCCCTTGCTGCTAGCAGGGGCCGTACCTATCAGAGTAGTACCATCGGCTTGAAACACTTGATAGTTACCACTAGCATCGATTTTGACCACCTGAGGCGCTGTCGGGCTCAGACTATTGGTACCAAAACCTGACCCCGCACCTGTATTAAATACGCCACCCAGTTTGATATCAGCCCCGCCGCCATTATTGGTGGTCTTTTCCGCTTTAAGCGGAGAGGCCAGGGCCAAATCTTCCGGTCGGGTGATCAACTGACCCAGAACAGCGGCCGCACTTTTGGTCGGTTGCAGCAACAGTCTGTCACCCGCAGCTGGCGTGCCGGTGAGATCGATCGAGATCCCGTGCCCGGTCAGCTCAAAGGTTGTTGGTGGGGTAGCCCCCGCAGTGATCAAGGTACGATTGCCAGACTTGTCCAGCGAAAACACCTCATAACCAGTGGCACTGCTAAATTGCACTTCGTAATCAAACGGGGTCACTGATGTCCCCTTGCCCGGCACGAAGCTGACATTCGCCCCGACCGTCCCGGTGTTATTGCCGTAGGGTAAGCCCTTGCTGGCAGGCAGGGTGAAAATATCGCCGCCAATCTCGTTATCCAGATCCATCCCGAGGCGGTTCTGCTGGTTCATCGCATCCGCCATCGCCACGGCCAGCTGCCCCAGTTCGCGCTTGGTCGGCTCAAGGTCGGTACGCGCCTTGAACAGCCCGCCCATGGCGCCACCAAACGTATCGTGATCGATGGTTGCCTTGTTCGCCCCCAGGGTCAGCTGCAGCTCCTGATCCCGGGAGTCAGGATCTCCTGCAATCACCTGGAACTGGGCGACGCCCCCATCGAGGATCAACGAATGGCCAGTGCTCATATTGACCAGCATGCTGCCGTTGGGTTGGGCTACGGTACGAATATCCATCTTCTCCGACAGCTGGCGGATCGCCTCATCCCGCTGATCAAACAGCATCAGGTTCTCTTCGGGTGACCCCTGGGTGCGGATGATGGCCTGATTAAGATCATTGATGCTGGTGAGCAGGCTGTTGACCTGCTTGGTTTCATCTTCGATACGGGTGTTGAGGGTATCGCTCTGCTTGTCGAGCTGCGCCGAGAGGGTATGAAAACGGTTGACCATGCCACTCAACTCCGTCATCACCACCTTGCGCCCACCGATCTCGGCAGGCGATTCATTGGCAGAGTGAAATGACTTGAAGTAGGAGGTGATGGCCGCCCCCACGCTGTTGCTGGTATCCCCAAGCAAGCTGTCAACGCCAGCCAGCTGTTCATAATGGGTCAGGGAGGCATGATAGGCAGAGGTATCACGGCGCACCTCCCCCTGCATATAGTCGTTGATTACCCGCTCGGTCTTGATGTCACCGGTCCCCAGACCGATGGTATTGGTATACACCAGCGTACGCTCACGCACATAGCCCTGGCTATTGACGTTCACTATGTTGTTACTGGTGGTCTGCAGCAGGCGTTGCTGTGCCAGCACGCCCGATGAACCAATCCCAAGCAGGTCGCTTGCCATACGTTACAGCTCCATCTCGTTGTATTGGGCAATGGCATCACTGCGCAATACCTGTTTCAATTTTCTGGCGTAGTGCGGGTCGGTGGCATAACCCGCCTGTTGCAGCGCCTCAAAGTAGCGATCGGGACTATCCACCTTCGCCAGGGCTCCCTTGTAGCGAGAGCCGGAAGTGAGGAAGTCCACATAGTCGTTGAAGCTCTCTTCAAACGACTCATAGGAGCGAAATGCCGCTTTCTGGCGGGAGGCGACGCCTTGCTCATACTCGAGCGTGCTGACCACCGCCTTGGGCCCTTCCCAGCGCGGATCAGCCTTGATGCCAAACAGGTTATGGGTCACCTGCCCCTCGCCATCCTTGATCACCCGCTTGCCCCAACCGCTCTCCAGTGCCGCCTGGGCGACCAGTACCGCCGGGCTTAACCCCAGCTTGTCGGCCGCTTTCTTGGCCAGCGGCATCAGGCGATTAACGAACTCTTCCGGTGTATCGAACTCTTTGCCCCCACTACCGGTGGCACAGCCCTCTTCGCTGGTCATGCGTCCCATGGGCGGAATGCTGCGGTGCGGTCGACGGGGCATAGTGAGTGCGTGGCTCTCCTTGACCCCCTCGGCCATCTCTTTTTCAGCAAAATCTTTGCCAACTTTTGATGCCGCGATCAAATCATCGGCAGCCGCCGTGGGTGGCTGATAGGGTTTGTAGGTCCGTTCGGTGCGCTGGGGCATCTTGAGCACTCGCCCATCCTGATGGGTAAAGGTCTCGGGAGAGAGCTGCTTGGCCACCATGTCAGCCAATCCCAGTCCCCCCTTGCTGGACATATCGGCAACCCGCTGCTCATCCAGCATCCCTTCATAGAACTGGGTATAGCTGCTGTTCAGCGGGTTGTCCTGAGTCAACACCCCGTTGGCCTGACGCATGCTCTGAAACAGCATCTGGGTAAAGATTGACTCGAACTGACGTGACGCACTCTTGAGCGCTTCGGCCTGCCCCTCTTTGCTTTGGCTCATCTGGCGCAGACGGTCCAGGTTCTTGATATCCTGTACCATCCCGAGATTCATGCCGCTGTTGCTGTCAAACTCCGCCATTTTGCTTACCTCATTGCCACCCGTGGCAACCACTTGCCGCTTGTTACAATATGACCAGTTGCCCTTCGATGGCGCCTGCCTGCTGCAGCGCCTCAAGGATGGCCATCAAATCACCGGGGGCGACCCCGACCTGATTGACCGCCCGGACCAGATCGTCCAGGGTCGCACCGGTATCAAACTTGAACATCCGCCCCGGCTCCTGCTGGACATTGATGGTCGAGTTGTTGGTCACCGTCGTCTCTCCCCCCGCCAACGGGTTGGGCTGGGAGACCTGCTGGTTTTCGGCGATGGTCACTGTCAACCCGCCATGGCTGATGGCCGCCGGTTTGAGCTTGACCTGACTGCCGATCACTATGGTGCCGGTACGGGAGTTGACGATGATCTTGGCCGCCTCGTTGGCCGGATCCACCTCCAGATTTTCGATGGTGGCGAGATAGGAGACGCGCTGACCCGGATCCCGCGGGGCATAGACCTTGACCGAGGTAGCATCGAGCGCCTGAGCGGTATTGGGCCCCACCAGATCGTTGACCACATCGGCCAGACGGCGCGCCGTAGTAAAGTCGGGTCGGTTAAGGTTGAAGGTGATGGTGTCCCCCTGACTGAAGGAGTTGGGCACTTCCCGCTCCACGGTCGCACCGTTGGCAATCCGCCCGACGGTCGGGGTATTGATCACTACCTTGGAACCATCAGCCCCCTCGGCCCCCAGACCACCGACCACCAGACTGCCCTGGGCAACCGCATAAACCCGGCCATCGAGCCCTTTCAGAAAGCTCTGCAGCAGAGTGCCGCCCCGCAGGCTCTTGGCCTCGCCAATGGCAGATACCGTCACGTCGATGGTCTGGCCCGGCTTGGAGAAGGGGGGCAGGTCGGCATGGATCGCCACCGGCGCCACATCCTTGATCTTGGGCTTGATGTTATCCGGCACCTTGATGCCAAAATTGTTGAGCATGGTACGGAAGGTCTGCTCGGTGAAGGCGTTGTTCTTCTCGCCAGTGCCGGGCAACCCCACCACCAGACCGTAACCAATCAGCTGGTTGTTACGCACCCCTTCAACCGAGCTGATGTCCTTGATCCGGGCCGCATTGGCCACACCCAAGGGCAGCAGACAGCAAAGCAGAGTGACAAGACGGAGTGACTTCATAACATCTCCTAGAGCGGCCACCAGGGACCATTGAAAAAGCTGGTAAGCCACCCTTGCTCCTGGCTATTGGCCAGATCGCCGGTACCACCGTAGTAAATGCGGGCATTGGCCACTTTCTGGGACGAAACGCTGTTATCAGACGTCACATCCTCCGGGCGAATAAGGCCGGTGATCCGGATATATTCATTGCCATTATTAAGCATGATCCACTTCTCGCCGCGCACCAGCAGATTGCCGTTGGGCAGCACCTTGGCCACGCTGACCGAAATATTGCCCTGCAGGCTGTTGCTCTGATCCGCCTTGGCCTGCCCCTTGAACGCGCTGTCTTGAGCAATGGAGGCTGAGAGATCATAGGGGCTGGCGGTCACGGGCACGCCACCCAACTTGACCGGGTCCAGATTGAACTTGTTATTCTTGCCACTCTGGGTATTGGCCTTTTTCGAGGCGGAGGTCGACTCCGACAACTCGATGGTAATGATGTCGCCTACCTTGTGTGCCTTGATATCCGAATAGATGCCATTGACCTGATCCGGCTGGAAAATCGCCCCTGTCGGTCGCACCGACACCGGCTCCGACTCCCCGTAGACGGGGGAAAACTCGGGATCATCAGGCTTGGGTGTATTGGGAGTGCTGCTACACCCTCCCAGCACCAACAATCCCAGCATCCATACGGCTTTCATCATGCACCTCCTAATTAGGTACGCTGGATCAGGAAGGACATCATGCCGTCCACGGCGGAGAGCACCTTGGAGTTCATCTCGTAGACCCGCTGAGCCTGAATGAGGTTCACCAGCTCTTCGGTCACGTTGACGTTGGAAGTCTCCAGCATCCCCTGCTTGATCACCCCCAAGCCATCGGCACCGGCAGTCCCCTGCGCAGCAGCACCACTGGATTGGGTCTCGACAAACATGTTCTCCCCCATCGGCTGCAAGCCGCTGGCGTTGACGAAGTCGGAGATGTTGATCTGACCGACGACCTGAGAAGCGCCATCCCCCTTGAGCTGCACCGAGACCTGACCATCTTCACCCACCGTAACGCTCTGGGCGTTTTCCGGGATCTGGATTTCCGGTTGCAGCGGGTAGCCATTACCCGGGGTCACTATGGTCCCTTCATCGTTGAGGGTGAACTGACCGTTGCGGGTATAGGCCGCACTACCATCCGGCAGCTGAATTTCAAAGTAACCACGACCACTGATCATCAGGTCCAGCGAGTTGTCGGTGGTTTGCACGTTGCCCTGGCTGTGGTTTTTCTGGGTCGCCACCACCTTGGCACCCGCCCCCAGCATCAGGCCGGAGGGGAGCTCGGTATCGGCAGAGGAGCGGCCACCGGGCTGGTTGATGTTTTGATACAGCAGATCTTCAAAGATGGCCCGTGACTTTTTGAAGCCCACGGTGCTGGCGTTCGCTAGGTTGTTCGAAGTGACCGAAATATTGGTCTGCTGTGCATCCAACCCGGTCTTGCTGATCCAGAGTGCGGGATTCATAGGTAACTCCTTGATTAGCTGATTCGCAGCAGTTGGGTTTGAGCTTCATCATTCTCTTCGGCCGTCTTCATGATTTTGACCTGGGTTTCGAACTGGCGTTGCAGCCGGATCAGGTTGGTCATCTCATCCACCACATTGACGTTGCTCCCCTCAAGGGAGCCGGCAATCAGGCCGACATTGGCAGAGGCGGGTTCATTCTGGCCATCTTTGCGGCGAAACAGACCATCTTGCCCCTTCTCCACCGCATCGGCGGCCGGGTTGACCAGCTTGATCCGCTGAAAATCTTCCGGCAAGTTGGCGGCTGCCCCTTCCGGTCGACCGCTGATGGTACCATCCCGATTAATCTCGAGTTTCTCCATCGGCATCGGCAACACGATTGGCTGACCACCGTCATCCACTACATTCAGGCCGGTCGAGGTCTGCAAGTTGCCGGTCGCATTGACCTGCAAATTCCCCATGCGGGTATAGGCCTCGCCGCCCTTTGGATCCTGCACGGCAATCCAGCCCGGCCCATCCACCGCCACGTCCAGATCCCGTCCGGTGGTCATCAGCATGCCATGCTGCAGGTTCTGACCCGGGCGCTCAGCCATGGCAAAGACCCGGCTTGGCAAGCCCTCTCCGAACGCCTGCATGCTTCTGGCCTGCTCAAAATCGGACTTGAAGCCGGTGGTATTGGCATTGGCGAGGTTGTTGCCCCGAACAGCCAGGCTGTTCATGGTCTCTTTGGCCCCGGACATGGCGATATAAAGCAGGTGATCCATGGAATTCTCCGTCAAACAGATGACTCTGACAGGAGAAATGCAATTAGAGTGCCAACAGCAGAAATATGGGGGGATAAGGAGGATGAAAATCCGACAGAAACAGAGAGGGGGCCAAGCCCCCTCTCATTATCATTTATTGCGCGATTAACGGATCTGCAGGATGGTTTGCTGCAGCGAACTGTTGACCTCCAGAGAACGGGAGTTGGCCTGGAAGTTACGCTGGGCAGTGATCAGATCCACCAGCTCCGAGGTCAAATCCACGTTGGACTGCTCGAGCGCCGATGATTTGATGGTCCCGAAAGTACCCGAGTTCGGCGTCCCCGGCAACGCCTCACCAGAGAGCAGGGATTGGCGCCAGGAGGTATCGCCGACCTGAGTCAATCCTTGCGAGTTGGCAAACTTGGCCATCGCCACCATGGCAACCTTAATCGTAGTTGCGTTACTGTAGGTCGCGGACACAATACCATCTGGCGTGATCTCGACCTTGGTCAAACGACCGACAGTAGAGCCATCCTGTGTCAACTTACTGACTTCAAATGGTGATGAATATTGGGTTACTGTCCCAAATACAATATCAACCTGTTGGGTAGGATCTGCGCCATTTGTAATAATACCGGCCCCAGGATTAGGCCCAGTAATTGTACCTAAAGGTTCCGTTTTTAATGTTGCTGGTGAAATCGCATTCATTTTACCATCAGAGCCAAACGTAATCTGCGCAGCTTTCGGAGCTTGCGCCAAAGTTCCCGTCATGGTGGGCGCCGTGCCTCCTTCAATGTTAATCGGCTTGTCACCTTGATAAAGGTACATACGCCAAGATGGAGGATCCGCAGGTTTGGTTGGATCTGTTGTGTCAGCATCTTTGACAAAATATTGTGTAATCGTATGAGGTTCTCCAAGAGAGTCATAGATCACTACTGATGTAGATGAAGAATAAGTCTTTGAATCTTTCGGATCAAAATTCGAAGGTGTAAATAACTGTGGTTTAGTTGTTGAGGTTGAAGGTAAATTGAAACTCGCTTCTATTTTACTTGTTTTCACAGGCTCACCCGCCCGATCTGGGATCTGGATAGGTTTGGTTGCGTTAATACTCACTGCTTTCGGAGACCCATCTTCGTTAATCTCATACCCTTGCAGATAATGGCCCTGATTGTTGACCATATAGCTGTTTTCATTGAGCTTGAAGGCGCCAGCACGGGTATAGGTACGATCCAGATTGGTCAGGCCATCGGAGGTCACAAAGAATCCATTCCCCTGAATCGCCAGGTCCAGCGCGTTATTGGTAAATTGCAACGCCCCCTGGTGGAACTGCTGGGCAACCGCGCCAGTCGCCACACCATTACCGACCTGGGTCTTGGCATTGACAAAGATGGAGTTGGCGTAGACATCCGCAAACTCGGCACGGGACTCTTTAAAGCCCATGGTGTTAACGTTGGCAATGTTGTTGGCGGTGACGTTCAAGTCTTTTTGTGCCGCGTTGACACCGCTCAAGGCATTGTTAAATGACATATCCAGCTCCTTAGATCGATGCTGTCGACGTGGTTTTTGACGGTGTAACCGTCGGATTTGAATTGGTGCCTGAAATTTGCAGAATATTGTTCAAATATTCGCTACCCAGCCCTCTCAAATTGAGGCGAGTCGGGTTAGTGGCATTGCCCAAGGCAACACTGTCTACTTTGGCATAAGCAAATGTGGCAATACTTTCCGACTTGCCATCGAGGGTGCCGCTGGCTTTGATGACATACTTGCCGGCGGCAACTCGGTTACCGGCCTTGTCTTTACCGTCCCAAGCAATTTCAACATTACCTTTTTGGTCTCCTTCGAGGGGAAACTCCTTGATAACCTGCCCCTTTTCATCTTCAACGGTAATTTTGACGCCTGAATATTTATTCGTTGTTCCTACAGCAACGACCGCAGATAACGAACCATCCTTGTCTAAAAATCCTGTATTGCCCTGTAGCAATACATTTTGGCCTACCAGAGAAGACGCTTGCAGAGCCTGGCTGGAGATCATCTGGTCATTAAGCTTGCCCATCTGGGTAGACAGGCTGCTGATCCCCTCCGACGTAGACATAGAGGCCATCTGGGAAAGCATCTGGGCATTGTCGACCGGCTTGAAGGGGTCTTGATACGACAATTGCATTGTTAGCAGCTTCATAAATGAAGCCTGATCCAGCTCTTTCTTGGGCGTCGCTGTGGTGCCTGTCGTCTGGGTCGTGGTACGGCTGATGCCGTTCACATTATTGGTTGTATCGACCATGCTGCATCCCTCCTATCAGGACTTGCCAAGCTGGAGCGTCTGCTGCAGCATCTTCTTGGCCGAATCTGCAACCTGTACGTTGGTCTGGTAGCTGCGCGAGGCGTTGATCATGTCAGCCATCTCTTCAACCATATTGACGTTTGGTTTGAAGATAAAACCGTCTTTGTCCGCCATCGGGTGGTTGGGGTTGTACTCTTTAAGCAGTGGAGCTTTGCTCTCGACAATCCCCTTCACCTCAACCCCGACTGAGCCCTGCTTGTCAGACATCGCCTGATCGAGCTGGGCGGCAAAGACTGGCCGCCTGGCGTGGTAAGTATTTTCCACACTGGAGCTGACGCTGTCCGCGTTGGCCATGTTGCTGGCAACCGTGTTGAGGCGCACTGACTGTGCACTCATAGCCGAGCCTGCTATGTCAAAGACCTTGAACAAACTCATCACTGCTCTCCTTTCAGTGCCTTGAGCAGGCCACTGATCTTGCTATTCATAAATTCAAGGGAGGTTTGATACTCGAGGCTATTGCGCAGAAATTCGCTGCGCTCCTGCTGCACATCGACTGTATTGCCGTCACCGGTATCCGGTTGCAGCGGGTTGCGATATTGCACGGTACCTGGGGCGTCCATATTCAAGGCAAAGTGCTTTTCGCTGGTCGTTGCCAAACCAAACCCCTGATGCGACTGGGCCTCCTGCAATGCCTGAGCAAAATTGATATCCTTGGCTTTGAAGCCTGGGGTATCTGCGTTGGCAATATTGCTGGAAAGCACCTCAGCACGCTTGGCGCGAACGCTTATAGTGTGTTGATGCACACCGAATGCCTTGTCAAATGAAAGAGCCATAGCACACCTCCTGCTTGGTTTATTTTGTTTGCAAGAGGTGTGCCATAAGCAAATCACTCAGTTCGATGGTTTGGGTATGAGCACAGTTCAGACCGAAAACGGCAGGAGCATCTCGTGCCTTGAGTCAGACGGCATCATTTGGCCACCTTAAGGCTTCAACCACTTTTGCAGTGGCGAGATATGGTAGGTAAATAGAAAGACTGAGCTGTAGATTAAAGAAAGAGGGAAGCTCGCGGCTTCCCTCTTTGTATGAACTGGCTATATCCGGTAAAACCCCAAATATCAAGGCGATCAGGCCTATTTGACCTTGTAGACAATCCCCGGATTGCAGCGGATCATCTCGAACCGGTCGGTCAACCCGGCCAGTGACTCCGACGCGCCCAACATCAGATATCCACCGGGGTTGAGACTGGCAGCAAACTGGTTGAGGATCTTCGACTTCACTTCCGGCGCAAAATAGATGAGCACGTTACGGCAAAAGATAATGTCAAACTTGCCGAGCAGACTATAACTCTCCAGCAAGTTGAGTGGCCGGAAGGTGGTCAATTTTCTGACTCGCTCGGCAACCCGCATCTTGTTGTCACCGTAAGGCTCAAAAAACATCTTCTTGCGCTCCGGTGACAAACCGCGCGCCAGAGCAAGGCTATCGTAAACGCCTTCCTTACACTGATTGAGCATGGTCGTCGAAATATCCGTCCCGACAATCTGCACGCCACCAGGCAAGGTACCCGGCTTTTTCATCTGCTGCTCCAGTGCCGTCATGGCAATGGAATAGGGTTCCTGACCTGACGAAGATGCGGCAGACCAGATCTTGATGGGTCGGCCACTTTTCCCCAACTCGGGGAAAATCTTGTCAGTAAGAAGCTGAAACGGGTAAGTATCACGAAACCAGAGGGTCTCATTGGTCGTCATGGCATCTACTACGGCCATTTTCAGGTCACGCTCTCGCACACTCATTGCACGGGTAACCAGATCAGACAGACTCTCGATGCCAAACTGAGCCATCAAAGGTGAAAGACGGCTCTTCACCAGATACTGTTTGTTATCCCCCAGCACAATTCCGCTCTGTACCGCCAGAAAGTTGCTGAACTGTTTGTATAAGTCGTCCGAAAGTGTCTTCATGCAGCTGTTCTTCTTTATTAGAGTGCGTTTTGTACGGCCTTGGCCAATTCATCAGGCTGGAACTTGGCGATAAAATTGTTCGCACCAACTTTCTGCACCATTGCCTGGTTGAATACTCCACTGAGCGAGGTATGCAGAATAACATGCAAATCCTTGAGATTGGGATTATTCCGGATCTCGGCAGTGAAGGTATAGCCATCCATTTCCGGCATTTCGATATCCGAAATAACCAGCGCAACCTGATCCTTGATAGGACCATTTTTGGTCATTTCCAGCAGCATGTTCAATGCTTCGCGGCCATCTTTTGCCAACACGCACTCGACACCGATAGCCTCAAGCGCACGTTGTACCTGTTTGCGTGCCACCGAGGAGTCATCCGCAACAAGAACAGGACGCCCCAGAGTCGGGTGGTCGACGCTGGCCTGAACCAACTCCGCACTCACATCCGTTGCAACCGGAGAAATTTCGTTCAATATCCGCTCAACATCAAGGATTTCGACCAACTCGCCGTCGACTTCAGTCACGGCTGTCATGTAGTTGATGCGACCCGCACCTTTGGGCGGAGGCAGGATGGATTCCCAGTTCATATTGATGATGCGCTCGACCGAATGCACCAGAAATCCCTGAATAGAGCGGTTGTACTCGGAGATGATAATGAAGCATTTGCTCAGATCATCAATCGGGCGTTTGCCAACCGCCATGCTGAGGTCGATAACCGAAATCGTCTGGCCACGAATATGAGCCACTCCGCGAATGCAGGAGTTCAGTTTGGGCATCACGGTCAAGGGGGGACACTGCAACACTTCACGCACTTTGAATACGTTGATGCCAAATCTTTGACGTCCATTGAGACGAAACAACAACAACTCCAGCCGGTTTTGCCCCACTAGCTGGGTACGTTGGTTGACCGAGTCCAGGATACTGGCCATAAACACTCCCTAAAAACGCTTGGCATTAATCATGCATGCGTGATGGATTGCGTCAGACTATCGATGTGACAACGAACAGATTCTGAAGCAATCATAGTTAAATATGGTGATATGCGTGAACAACTTATCGACCAACGAGCGAAAATGATTAACCGACTTTTACTCATCAGCCTCTTTTTTGGCAGCATATCTTCCAGCTACGCCTCGGACGTCACTACTTACCTGCAAGAAAAGGCACAAGAGTTCGTTTACAGCCAGCTGGATATTCCGTTGGATGCCAGAGCCGAGGTCACCTCTGCCACGCTGGATGAACGGCTCCCACTGACCCGCTGCGAAGATCTGCTCACTATCAGCTTACCAGCAAAAATGGAAATTCGCCGTAATACAACAGTTTACCTTAAATGTGAGGAAGAGAGGCCCTGGGACGTCTATCTCCCGGTGCGGGTCAGCATTCAAAAGCCCTATGTCACTGTGACCAACCCCATCGCCAAGGGGGACCTGCTGAGTGAAAGCCAGCTGGTGTTGGCCTATCAGGATCAGACCCTCATCCGCGGCGACTACCTGACTGACACCGCCCCTCTTATCGGAGTACGCAGCAAGCGGGAGCTGAAACCTGGGCAACCCATCCGTTTGAGCCAGGTTTGTGTAGTGTGCAAAGGGGATCAGGTCACCCTGACGGCAGAAAACAGCAACTTCCAGATCAAAACCATGGCCCGAGCCTTGCAAGATGGCAGCTTCGGAGAGATCATCAAACTCGTCAATATTCGCTCCGGCAAAACCGTTGAGGGTAAAGTCAGTGCGGTAGGTGCCGTATCGGTCACTTTTTAAATCCGGCTCCTTGACAACTTTTTTCTAAAGTTTTGATCTGCCGCACCGATAAACAGGTAAGCAAACCTTAAAGCAGACGAAGGTAACTAAAATGGCCATCAACAATATCAACAACTTGGCGAATAATCGGTTGCAAAATACCGCTAATAGCCAGGGGACAGGCAGCAAGTCAGTCACCTCATCGCCCGAAAACAAAGCGGCTACTGTCAAGCTGGACTCCGTCTCCTTGACCAGTGAGGCGCAACAATTGCAAAAGATGCAACAAAACCTCAATACCGCCTCGACCGGCAATGAGAGCAAGGTCGAACGGCTGAAAAAAGCCGTCGCGAGTGGCGAATATCAGGTTAACAGCGACGCTGTGGCCAAGAAGATGTTCAGTTTCGAGGCCAATCTGGACAAAGTTCTGGGATGATGGATTTACCTTCGTTACTGCACACCCAAGATGATTACCTCAGCCAGATGCAAGGCATTCTGGAAGAGGAGTTCAGCCTGCTCGAACAGCATCAGGCACTGGCCCTGCCCGCACTGACCGAGCGCAAACAGCAGTTGCTTGCTGCGATAGAAACCCTGGACAAGACCCTTGCAGAGATGCCGGAACTGGCACTGCAGCTGGCAGCCTATCCCGACGAGATGGCACAGCTTCGTGCAAAACTGGATGCCTGCCAGGCACAAAATGATATCAACGGTCGCTTGCTTGAATTGAGCATCGTCTCCAACCGTCGTCTGGCAACCTTTCTGAGTCAGCTGCGCGATCGCAACAGCCTGACCTATGACGCCAAGGGTAACACTCGCTCTGGCACCCGCTCTTACGGTATCAAGGCCTGACATCTCTTATCAGGCCTTGCATTTTTGCACTCCGTTTTAAAGCACCAGTCGCAACAACTCTCGCCCGTCCTCACACGCATTGACGCGCAGTACCCCGTCCTCATAGCTCCCGTAACTGGCAGGCAACTCGCCGCGCGGGAAACAGATCGACCCCGGGTTCATCAATACCCGCTCCCCCTGCCACTCCAGCACCGGCACATGGGTGTGACCGCTCAGGAACAGACTGCCCGGCGGTAGCTGTACCTCGTCCGGGCGATAAAGATGGCCATGGCTGACAAACCAGCGCCGCTCATCGACCAGCAACTGGTTGTAGGGAGCTGTGATGGGAAAGCGCAACAGCATCTGATCCACTTCGGAATCACAATTGCCCCGCACCGCGATGATCTGCGGTGCCAGCTCGTTAAGCCGATCGGCCACAGCGGCCGGGTTATATCCCTCCGGCAGAGGATTGCGCGGGCCATGGTTGAGCAGATCGCCGAGCAGCAGATAGTGGTCCGGCTGCCAGGGCTCAAGTTGGGTCAGCACCCGCTCCAGCGCAATGATGCTGCCGTGGATGTCGGAAATGATGGCAAGTTTCATGAAATGCTCCTCACTGCGGGCTGAAATAGAGATCCTTGGTGGCAATCGTCCCTTTCAAATTCTGGCTGGGCAGCCCTCGCAGCGCGGGATCGACCAGTCTCATCTGATTGTAATGATACACGGGGAGGATCGGCGCCTCCTCAAGCAGCAACTGTTCGGCATGCCGGTAGAGTTCAACCCGGCTCGCGCTGTCCAGCGTATTGGCAGCCTGCTCCAGCAACAGATCAAAGTCGGGATTGCAGTAGCCGCTCTCGTTGCGCAGATCCTGACAACGGAAGCTGCCCAGCATGGCTGATGGCTCCACGTAATCGCCAAACAGGAAGCTTCTGGCCACCTGGAAATCACCGCTATCCTTGGCCACCTGATAAGCTCCCCACTCCAGACTGTTGAGGGTGACCTGTACCCCCAGCTTCTGCCACATGGCGGCAATGGCCATCGCCATCTGCTTGTGGGTTTCTGCGCTGTTGTAGGTAATGCTCAGCTTGAGTGGATTCGCACTGTTATACCCGGCCGCTGACAACAACGCTGCCGCTTTGGCCTGGCGGGTTGGCATATCTTCAAGCGCCACAGGCAATATCACCCGGGGGTAACCCGGCATCTCCGGCAACAGCGACCATGCCGCCTGTTCATCCTGCCCGCTCACCGATCCAATGAGCTGCTGTCGATCAACCGCCATGGAGAGCGCCTGACGCACCCGCACATCCTGCAGTTCGGGGCGCTTCAGATTGAACGCATAGAGATAGGTGCCAAACAGCGGCAAGCCCCACAGCCGCTCCGGAGATTCGCGCTTCATCTTCTGGTAATAGCCGAGGGAGACCTTGTTGGTGAGCTGGATTTCACCAGCCTCATAGCGCAGCCGTTCGGCATGTTGCGAAGTGATAGGCAGATAGGTGACCCGCCCGATACGGGTGTGAAGGTCGTCCCAGTAGTGGATATTGCGCTCGGCTTCTATCCGCTCGTTCGGCGTCCAGCTTGCCAAACGATACGCCCCATTGCTCACCAGCTTGCCGGGCTCGGTCCACTGCTTGCCAAACTTGGCTATCGCCTTCTGATTGACTGGCACAAAGGGGCGCTGACTGATGAGTGGCAGGAAATAGGGAGCCGGCCGCTCCAGAGTGATTTTCAGGATCTGATCGCTTTGCGCTTCAATGCCCAGATTGCCGAGCTCCAGCGCACCGGCATAGATGGATTGCGCATTGTTGATCCCCGTCGCCAGCAGCAATCCGGCAGAAGGAGAGTTGATGGCCGGATCGAGCAGACGGCGCCAGGCATAGACGAAATCAGCGGCCACCAGCGGCTCGCCATTGGACCATTTCAGTTGAGGGCGCAGGAAGAATCGCCACTCCAGCCCATCTTCACTCACCTCCCAGCGCTGTGCCTGAGCAGGGACGATATGCCCCTGCCCATCTTCGCTGACCAGCCCTTCAAACAGATCGACCAGTACCGCCTCCCCCGGAAAACCGGATCGCACCAGCGCCGGATCCAGCGACTCCGGCTCGGCACCGTTGCCCTTTACCAGGGTTTGCCGATCGGCAAGCAGAGGCTGCTGCTCAACGGTGGTGGCATGGGCCAGGGGCCCTGCCAGCACGGCAAGCAATAGCGGGGAGAGCCAGCGTTGCGCCAGCTTGGGGAAGAAACCATACCTCATGACAAAACCTCGAATAACACCACTGCAGGAGGGGAAGGCCGACGGCGCGCCTGATGAATGCCTGATGCCGCTCTTGTTATCCCCGAAAACGCCCCGTATTGTATCGGGCTTGCCCGGGAGATGGAGTCTTTCGGGTTAATTTTTTCAGGAGTTTTTATGGGTTATGAGTGGCTGGCCCTCGCGTCGGCCAGTTTATGGGCAATTGCAGCGCTAATTTCAGTCAAACCGGCCCGTCATCTCGGCGCATTTGCCTACAGCCGCTGGCGCATGTTTCTGGTCAGCCTGATGCTCGGCACCATGAGTCTGCTCACCGGTGGCTGGCAAACCCTCACCGCAAGCGCCCTGCCCCTGCTCGCCATCTCGGGGCTGGTCGGCATCTTCGTGGGCGATACGGCGCTGTTTGCCTGTATGAATCGGCTGGGGCCAAGACGCAGTGCCCTGCTCTTCTCCTGCCATGCGCTGTTTTCCGCCCTGCTTGGGCTCTGGCTCTTTAATGAACAGCTGACGGGCTGGCGACTGCTGGGGGCCATGCTGGTCTTTGCTGGCGTGATGCTGGCGATCCTGTTTGGCAGACGCAGTAGCAGCAACGAGTGGGAGCAGATCCGTGGCAATCTGGCGCTGGGAATTGGCCTTGGCCTGACGGCGGCACTGTGTCAAAGCGTGGGAGCCATCATCGCCAAGCCGGTGATGATGAGTGGTGAGGTGGATGCGGTGAGTGCATCGGGTATCCGGATGGGCAGTGCCCTGCTGGCCCACTGCGTCCTGCGGCTGGGGCGCTTGCCGCTGGCCATGCCGCTCAAACCGGTCAATCGCCATATCCTCGCCATGATTGCCACCAACGGTTTTCTGGCGATGGGGCTGGGGATGACACTGATCCTGATGGCGCTGCGGCAGGGCGAGGTGGGCATGGTGGCCATTCTCTCCTCTACCACGCCGGTACTGCTGCTGCCGCTGTTGTGGTGGCACTCGGGGGAGCGGCCATCCATTGCCGCCTGGGCGGGTGCACTGATTGCCACCCTGGGCACGGCGCTGGTGCTGGGTTTCAGCACTCACTGACACCCGGCACCATCCCTGATCAGAACAGGGCAATCTCCTCAGCGGTCAGCTCGCGGTATTCACCGGTGGCCAGATCTTCGTCCAGCGTCAGACCGCCCACCCGCTCGCGATGCAAGCCAACGACCTTGTTGCCGATGGAGGCAAACATCCGCTTGACCTGATGGTACTTGCCTTCGTGAATGGTCAGTCGGGCCTCGCACTCGCCGAGAATTTCCAGCTGGGCAGGACGGGTTTTATCGGTCTCGTTACGCAGGTAGACCCCTTCGGCGAACAGCGCGATCGCATCCGGGCTCACCGGATCGGCCAGCCAGACGTGATAGGTCTTGGCACACTCGTGGCGCGGCGAGGTGATGCGGTGGGACCATTGACCGTCGTCGGTCACCAGCACCAGACCCGTGGTATCGAGGTCGAGGCGCCCCACTACATGCAGCTTGCCCATCGCCGGTTCATCCATCAGGAAGAAGACGGTCGGGTGATCCGGATCCTCGTTGGAGCAGACGTAACCTTCCGGCTTGTGCAGCATGAAATAGCGGTTGCGCTGCTCCAGCGTCAGCAGCACGCCGTCAAACTCGATCTGGCTCTGCTCATTGATATGAAAGGCGGGCTGCTTGACCACAATGCCATCCACCATGACCTCACCCTGACGGATCAGTTTGCCTGCCAGCGAGCGGGTCAAATCCGAACAATCGCACAGAAATTTATCAAGCCGCATTCACAACCTCGGAGTCCAACAAGTAAAGGGGCGTCATTATATCGGGCGGGGGCGACAACGCCACTGTTAAGGGGTTGCCAATTATGACGAACTGGTCATCCGATGTTACACTTCTCCGGTGTGACCCATCCGAACGATACTCATAATAATAAGAGTCAGGAAGCCCTCATGAAGTCTCAAGCATCCTATCCCGTCATTCCCGTCAACCAGCTGAAACCCGGCATGTATGTCATTGCTATCGCCAGCCAGACAGGTGGGATGGAGATCGCCCAGATGGGCTTGGTGACCAGCGTGGCACAAATTGCCAATCTGGTGCGTCAGGGGGTGCTCACGGTACGCATCGACCTGGCTCGCAGCAAGCTGGGCAGTGCCGAGAGTGACGCCGTTACCTCCCCCGATCTCAATGCCAACAGCGCCCAGGTGGGACGCCGGGCCAGTGCCAACGGCGAAGGGCGGGAGCTGAAGATCCGCCGCCTCTATCAGGAAGCGCGCGAGCTGCAAGGCAAGTTCATTCGCCACCTCAAAGCGGGTGAGCCCATCGACATCACCCCGCTGGCCGAAGTTGCCGAAGAGATGGTGGACACCATGTTCACCCACGGCGATGCCATGCTCTGTCTGGCCCGTATTCGCGCCAAGGATGCCTACCTGATGGAGCACTCCATGAACGTGGCCATTCTGCTGGCCAACTTCGGCCGCTATCTGGGACTTGAGCGCAGCGTGCTCAAGGAGCTGACCCTGGGTGGCCTGCTGCACGACGTGGGCAAGATCATGACCCCGGACGAGGTGCTCCACAAACCGGGCAAACTGACCGATGAGGAGTTCGCCATCATGCGTCAGCATGTGGTGCACAGTTACGAGATCCTCAGCAATACCCCGGGCATCACCCCCACCATGCTGGAGGTGGCCGCCAACCACCACGAGCGGCTCGATGGCTCCGGCTACCCGCAGCGACTGAAGGGGGAGCAGCTCTCCCTCTATACCCGGATGAGCGGCATCGTCGATGTCTATGATGCCATCACCGCGGATCGGGTCTACAAAGCAGGTATGCAGCCGACTCAGGCCTTCCGCATTCTGCTCAAGGGGATCAATCAGCACTTCGATGCTGAACTGGTCACCAAGTTCATCAAGTGCATGGGAGTCTATCCGGTGGGAACCCTGGTACAGCTCTCAAACCAGCGCCTGGCTATCGTGATGCAGCGCAACGAGCAGCAGCCGCTCAAGCCGGTGGTCAAGGTGATCTATCACGCCACCCAGCGTCACTACCTCGACGTACAGTGGCTGGATCTGGCCAAGTCAGGGGTGCAGGAAAGCATCGAAAACACGGTCGACCCCAAAGAGTTTGGCATCAACCTCGCCAACTTCTTCTAAACCTCTCACCTCAGATATTCATGATTGGCGCTGGCTGTCGAGCCAGTGCCGGATCAGAAACTCCTCATCCAGCGGCGAGAGATCAAAACGCAGGCTGGCCTCTTCAATGGCGGCGATATCGTGCTGGTGATGCTCGCTGAGCCAAAGCACCGCACGACGCAAATCTTCACCATGGGGGAGCAGCAAATGGTCGCTCATGGGATACCTCCGGTAGACAGCAAGGCGGCCCGCGAACGTGGCCACCTCTTTCCAGTCTAGTCGGTCAATCCCCATCACCCGCGCGTCTTCACCCTCCCCCTCTCAATTACGGCAATCAGCTTGTCACCGGGATCAGCGACCGAAGGCGCGCTGCCAATCCTGATCAAACTTCGCTAGCGCAGCATCCACCGCTGGCACGTTCAGCAACTGCTCCGCCACATCGAGCGGCAAGGTGATCGATTGGCAACCAGCCAGCAGGCAGTCGAGCGCCTGGCGCGGGGTACGGAATGACGCCGCCAGCACCTTGCTGTTCGGTGCGTGCAGCGCAAGCAGCTGTTGCAGCTCCTGCACGGTGGCGATGCCATCGCCACCTTGGGCATCCAGCCGGTTAACGTAGGGCGCGACATATTCCGCCCCCGCCACCGCCGCCAGCCAACCCTGCAGCGGGGTATAGACAGCGGTGCCCAAAGTCGGCACACCGTTGGCGGTCAGGCTCTTGATGGCAGCCAGCCCCTCTGCGCACACCGGGATCTTGATCACCAGATCCGGGTCCAGTTCACGCAGGGCGAATGCCTCGCGCACCATCTCGGTTTCGGTTTTGGCCATCACCTGGGCAAACAGGCGCGCCTTGGGGCCCAACACGTCGCGCAGGGCGGGCAGCAGCTCACAGAGCGGCAATCCCCCGGCGGCGGTAATGGAAGGATTGGTGGTGACACCGGCCAACGGCAGGATCCGTGACCAGCGACGCACTGCCACCACATCGGCGGTATCGAGATACAGCTCCATCTCTAACTCCTTAACGGGATGTTCAATATGTCGCCATTCTAGCGATAAAATATCTTCGAAATACTTGATTGAAATCAAATCAACTTTCGAATGAAAGCAAATAGAATGAAAAAACAAAAGGAGGCGGTATGATTTTCGACCTGCAACGATATTCAACTCACGACGGCCCCGGCATTCGCACCCTGGTGTTTCTCAAGGGGTGCTCGCTGGCCTGTCTGTGGTGTCAAAACCCGGAAAGCCGCTCTCCCAAGCCGGACATACTACTCGACCGGCGCCAGTGCATCGAGGGATGCCAGCTCTGCAGCCAGGCTTGTCCGGCAATCTTGCGTGACAGCGAGGGCATCCAGCTCAGGCGTTCTGCCCTCAAGGCCGATGATATGGAACGGCTGCGCAGCCTCTGCCCCAGCGAAGCGCTGCAGGTGTGCGGCCGCGATGAAACCCTGGACACCCTGATGGACACCATCTTGCGGGATCATCCCTTCTTCGAACGCAGCGGCGGTGGCGTCACCCTCTCCGGTGGCGAGCCTTTTATGCAGCCCGACTTTGCCGCCGCTTTGCTGGCCCGCTGCAAGGCAGAAGGGCTGCACACGGCGGTCGAGAGCTGCCTGCATGTGCCCTGGCACCAGATTGAGCCAAGCCTCCCCTCACTGGATTTGCTGCTGGCGGATCTCAAACACGTGGATAAAGAACGTTTCTTCCACTGGACCCGCGGCAAGGTGGAGTTGCCCATCGCGAACCTCAAACGCCTCGCCGAGCATGGCGTGCCGATGCAGATCCGGGTGCCGCTCATTCCCGGCTTCAATGCCGACCGCGCATCGATCAGCGCCATCACCGACACCGCCGCCAGCCTCGGCACGGTGCAGGAGATCCACTTCCTCCCCTACCACACCTTAGGCGTGGGCAAATATGCCCTGCTGGATCTGCCCTATCAGGCGCCAGAGACACCGCTCAACGACCCCGATTTACTCCACTTTGCCCATGCATACGCCCAACGTCAGGGGCTGACCCCTGTGACCAGAGGATAAGATCATGACCCAGCTCGACCTCAATACCCTCAGCCCGCGGATCTGCGCCCACAAAGAGAGCCTGATCCACATCGTTCAGCCACCGGTCTGCACCGAGCGTGCCCGCCACTACACCGAGGCCTATCAGGCTCATCTCGCCCGGCCGCTGCCGGTGCGCCGCGCGCTGGCGCTGGCTCATCACCTCAAGGCGCGCACCATCTGGATCAAGCACGACGAACTGATCGTCGGCAATCAGGCC
>OLFS01000345.1_pt1 | contig 45965 bp, 47 predicted proteins | sample 1605491 | NCBI WGS metagenome assembly OLFS01 (sample SAMEA3888921, study PRJEB22519) | human gut metagenome | biome: human gut; feature: human-associated habitat; material: faeces | place: Denmark | collected 2011 | reverse complement strand
ATTGTTTTCGCTTTTCTTTCGGCGCCCACTTCGCTAGGAAGCTGGCTCATCAGTTTGGCGTGTTCCGCCGTGCTGGTAGGGGCGCATTATAGGGAGCGGCGCTGCGATGACAAGACTTTTTTTGAAGAAAATCACGAAAATTTCAAATTATTCAATTAGAAACAACTTACTCAGTGTATATATACAATGTTATCCACAATCCGGTTATTTCACTCCCATTTTAGCGTCATTTATGTCGCCTTCAGTGACCTTGGGAATGCCATACTGGAGCCGATAACCTCTCCCGAGTGGTCCATGGTAGCGCCAATCAGGAAAGCTGGTTACCATGGAGGTGAATATAGTGTTGCACCTTTTTTGCTTTCATTTACAAAAGGTCTTTTAAGATGAATTTATCCAAGTTTCCCGTATATATGCAGGCCGCAATCCTTGCTCTGGTATTGGCAGTGGTTGGCTACCTGGTTGCCCAGGCCCTGCAGTTCTCTTTGAAAGCGGAAGTGATTTTTGCAGCAGGTCTGGCCATCGGCGGTTTCGTGGTACCGCTGTTCCTGAAGCGAACCCCGGCTAATGTCGCCGAGTCGATCGCCAATCAGGAGACTTGCACCTTATATGTAGGCAACCTGCCCTATCGCGCCAATGAGATCGCAGTGCGCGAATTGTTTGCCGAACAGGGCCAGGTCATTTCCGTGCGGTTGATGAAGGACAAGGCAACCGGCAAGCGCAGAGGTTTCGGTTTCGTGGAGATGCCCGCCGCCGATGCCGCCAAGGCGATTGCCGCTTTGAATGACAAAGAGTATCAGCAGCGCACCCTCAAGGTGCGTGAAGCGAATGACAAACGTGATAAAGAGGAAAGAGAAGGTAGCGAAACTGACGCCTAACCGCTCGTCAGTACTTCACCTCTTCCAGTGATGACAGCCCCCATGCTTGCAAGGGGGCTGTCAGTTTTTGAGCCTCCCCATCCAGCCGGGTACAGTAAGCCCTGGCAATTACCTCTTCTATATGTACAGGCTGCACGGTGGCATGCCCGCCATTGTTCAGCAACCAGGCCACCCGTTTGGCAACAGCACTGCCCGAGTCAATAAGCTGGCATTGCGGCATCAGTTGCCCAATCTCTTCATTAAGTAGCGGGAAGTGAGTACAACCGAGCACCAGCGTATCCGGCTTCTCTTCCCCCTCCAGCCAGTCGGCCAATACTTCGCTCAACAACGCCATGTTGACCGGCAGGCCCGCCAGCTTGTGTTCGGCTTCTATGACCAGCTCGGTGGTGCCCTTGAGCAGCACCCGCTTGCCGGGAGCAAACTGGGCGATCAGTTCGTGGGTATAGTCACGACTCACAGTGCCTGGCGTAGCCAGCAAACCGATACAACCGTTGCGAGTCTGGGCTGCGGCGGGCTTGATGGCTGGCACCACCCCCACCACGGGAATATCCAGCGCCTCACGCAAGGCCGGCAGCGCTATGGTGCTGGCCGTGTTGCAGGCAATCACCACCAGATCGATCTGATGACGGGCCACCATGGTGGTAACCAATCGGGTGCAGGCAGCAATCAGGGCGGGCTCGCTCAATTCACCATAGGGGAAGTTGGCATTGTCGAAGCAGTAGAAATAGTTGTGTGCCGGCAGAACGCGACGGATCTCGCGGTAGATGGTCAGGCCACCCATACCGGAATCAAACACGAGAATATTGGCCACTTGAGCTCCCCTTTGGTGCAAGGCGGCGATCATACTCCCGCCTGCCGCCAATAGAAAAGGCCCTGCCAATGGCAGGGCCTCGGTTTTTCAAGGATGAACCGAATAAAGTATCAGAAGCGGTAGTCGGCAGTTACTTTGAACTCTGTACCCGGTGATGCATAGCCTTTAGCGACTTCGTAATTGCGATCAAACAAATTATCGATACGACCGCCCAATGTCAGCTGATTGGTAGCTGCATAGGTAGCACCCAAGTTCACAAGGGTATACGGGCTCAATTCAACATTGCCTACATCGAGTCTTTCACCAACATATAGCACCTCTGTACTCCAGGTCATTTGACCTGTCGTGAAACTGGTCAGCCAGGTACCTTTGTGTTTCGCTCGACGCAAGAGTTGCTGATCATTCTCATTTTTGTCCTTGGCACGTGTGTAGTCATAGTTGAAATCATGATGCACAAGCCAGGTATCCAAACCAAGGGCCAACTCGATGCCTTCAATGTCGGCATCAGTATTGCCCTTGGTGCAGGTGATATAACCTTTTTGGCACTGAATCAGGTTTTGGATTTGGTTACGATAGAAGTTTGCTGACCAGTCCCAACCGGTATAACGACCGGAGAAATCCAGCTCCAAATTCTTGCTTTCTTCTGGTTTCAATGCCGGATTCTCATAATCCGGGTAGTAAAGATCCATAAAGGTAGGCGCTTTGAAACCAGTACCGTAACTCAGCCGGACATTATGGCTCTCATCGATATCCAACCCGCTGGCGGCAGACCATGTGTTGTGACGACCATATTGCTGGTTGTCATCGGTACGACCTGACAGCTCCCACAGCAGCGCCTGCCAACGGTAGCTTCCCACGGCAAACAGACCGGTATTGTCGCGATTAGGTGCGCTGAAGGTTTTGCCATAGCTGCGAGAATCTGACTTCATCTCCTCGCGCTGCCAATCTGCGCCACCAGTTAGATTAATCCCTTCGATGCCGCTCCAACTGTTAATCCAGGAGAAGCGGGTTAAACCTGTATGAATAGGCTCACCGCTAGCCTCTCCTTTAGCCTCCTGCCAAGTCTTCAGCTTGTTCTCACCGTAACTGGCTTCAAGTCGACTGATCAGATCCTGACCCTGGAACTTGACACCACCATCATATTGGAAAGCCTGTACCCGACTCTGATCCGTGCTGCCATCGGTGTCGGTGAGATTGTCATAGCCCTGAGCATTGAAGTCCGCACTCCAGGCATCATTAAACGCGTGGTTCAAACCCATTTGGCCATTACGGCTGGCAAAACCATCACGATCCGGCTGTTTGGTATTGGCTACAACATCAAAACCATCGGTACGCTCGTAGCCGATCAGCATGTTCATATCGGTTTTTTGGCCCAATGACTGAACCGTTCTTAGCTCACCCTGACCATAGCCATAGCTGCCAGCGCCGCCCTTCAAATGTGTCTCGCTGCCATTCTTGGCGGATTTTTTGGTGATGAGGTTGATAACACCGCCAATGGCATCGGAACCATACACTGCCGCTCGTGGGCCACGGATATACTCGATGCGCTCGATATTGCCGAGCGGGATTTGGCTGAGATCAGGCGTGCCCGCCACCATGGCGGCAATAGGACGACCATTCATCAAAACCAGCGAGTGGTTGGAGTTGGTTCCACGGATAAACAGGCTGCTGATGTGACCCCGGCCTCCCAGTGTCGCCATCTGCACACCGGGCAGGGTTTTCAGCAGATCGGGCAAACTCTGAACCTGACGAGATTCGATCTCGGCGCGATCGATCACCACAACGGGTGCCAGCACCGAACTGACCGGTTGTTCCACGCGGTTGGCCGTAATGACCAGAGTTGGATTGATGGGGATGGTGGTTTGGGCAAACGCCGCCGTCGGCAACAGGGCAGCCGCCAGAAATTTCTTCGACATGAGAGATCCTTAAGTTCGCGTAAGTATCTACTTCGTGGCCGGTTTCTCTCGGCCCGAAATACGAACTCTGGCAGGTCTTCGGGCTCGGGGGCTGATGGCCTACGGCGACGGCTTCCCGCCTGACGGCAGTGCCCTGATGTCGCTTCGTTCCCCCTTACCGCTGCGCGCCAGCTCCGGATTCTCACCGGATTCCCTATTAAGCATGATGCGCCAAAGCGGGAGGATTATAGGCAGAGCCAAGCTGGATGTATAGCCATCCAGATTTCTATTTATTCCCCGCCAGCGCCGCCAACCGCTGCTGGGCCCCCTCCATCACTGCCTGTACCCCAGGATGGGAGAGATGGCGCCCTGCCGAGACCAGATAGTAAGAGAGAGTGACGTCGGTGAGGGTCGCAATCCGCTCCACTCCGTAGAGGCGACCAATCTCGTCAGCCATTGCCAGCGGCGCCGGGAAGATCCCCATCCCCGCCTTGCCGAACGACTTCATCAGGGTGGAGTCATCAAACTGCCCCACCAGATGGGGATGAATGCCCTGCTGGCGATACCAGGCCAGCAGCCGATCGTGGGTAGCCGATTTCTCTCCGGGGATCAGCAACGGCAACCCCTCCAACGAGGCGGGAAAGCCATCCCGCGCCCGCGCCGCCAACTCGGGACTGGCAAACAGCGCCAGCGGGCTGCGCCCCAGCTCGTGGTTATAGCCACGCACGCCGCTGTCGGGAGGAAGCGGGCGATCGATCAGCACCATGTCGAGCTTGTGGCGGGCCAGCTCGCTGAACAGCTGCTCGGCCCGCTCCTCGTGACACACCAGCCGCAACGGAGTCGCCAGCGCCATGGCGGGGGCCAGCAGCTCGAACGCCAAGGTGCGGGGTACCGAATCGGCGATCCCCACCTGCATAGTCAGCTCCTGACTAGCGTGGCGCAGGGTATGCTCCAGCTCGGCGCCGAGCGAGAAAATCGCCCCCGCCTGCTCCTGCGCCTGCCGACCCGCAGCAGTCAGCACCAGACGCCGCCCCACCCGGTTGAACAGCGCCACTCCGAGGGACTGCTCCAGCTCGGCGACCTGACCGCTGATGGTCTGCGGCGTTAAGTGCAGCTGTTCAGCAGCCTGCGTCACGCTGCCGCTGCGTGCCACATGCCAGAAGTAGTAGAGCTGTTTGTAGTTGAGCATGCCGTTCCCTATCAGTTTTTACCGAACAACTATCAGTGAGAATCTGATTTTATCGAAACATTGCGGGCTCTAGCATGCAACCATTATCTGAACAGCCCTGCGAACCATCATGCTGGACGTTGTTGTACTCTTCTTTCTGTTTGGTCTGCTGGCCGGTCTGGTGCGCTCCGAGCTCAAACTGCCTCCTGCCCTCTACGACACTCTCTCCCTCTTTTTGCTGCTGGCCATCGGCCTCAAGGGCGGCATCGGTCTGGCCCAGCAATCCCTGCAGCCTCTGCTGCCGCAACTGGCGCTGGTGATCCTGCTCGGCGTGGTGCAAACCCTGCTCGGCTTTGCCGTTCTGCGCCTCAAGATGAACCGGGTCGATGCCGCTGCCACCGCAGCCCACTACGGCTCAGTCAGTGTAGCCACCTTTGCAGTCGGGGTGAACTGGCTGACCGAGCGAGGCATCAGCTTTGAATCCCAGCTCTCCATCTTCCTCGCGGTGATGGAGATCCCGGCCATTCTGGTGGGCATAGTGCTGGCCCGCGGCATCAGTCGCGAGACCCGCTGGCGCATGCTGGCCCACGAGACCTTCCTCGGCAAAGGGGTGACCCTTCTGCTCGGCGGCATGGCCATCGGCTATCTGGCCGGGCCGGATGGAATTGCTCCGCTCAAGCCGCTATTTGTCGACCTGTTCAAGGGGGCGCTGGCGCTGTTCCTGCTGGAGATGGGCCTGATCGTCGCCCGTCAGTGTCAGGATCTGCGCCGCCACGGCCTGTTCCTGCTCGGCTTCGCCCTGTTGATGCCGCTCGCTTCAGCGGGACTGGGGCTGGCGGCTGGCCAGCTGATGGGGCTCTCCCTCGGCGGCCTGACCCTGCTGGCCACCCTGGCGGCGAGCGCCTCCTATATTGCCGTGCCGGCCACCATGCGCATCGCCGTGCCTCAGGCCAACCCGGGGCTGTCCCTCAGCGCCGTACTGGGGGTCACCTTCCCGTTCAACATCATGCTGGGGATCCCGCTCTACCACAGCTGGGCCCGCCACTTCACGGAGTAGCCACATGCAGACCGAGACCCGCACCCTGCTCACCGTCATCACGGAAGCCAATCTGGAGCCGACCCTGCTGCGCACCCTCACCCGCGAGGGGCTGCGAGGCTACACCATCACAGATGCCCGCGGCCGGGGGGATCATGGCGAACGCAACGCCAGCTGGAGCGAGAGCGGCAACATCCGGCTGGAGGCCATCTGCAGCCGGGAGCAGGCGGAGCGGCTGCTGGCCCACCTGCAGAGTCGCTACTACCCCGATTACGCCATGATCGCCTTTCTGCAACCGGTCGAAATCGTGCGACCCGAGAAATTCTGAGCCGGCTTGCCGGCTCTTTTTGTCCACCAAAAGCAAACGTTTAACAACAAGGATTCAGAGAAAATGAACACCCCTCCCCTGATCGGCCTGGTAATGGGCTCCGACTCCGACTGGCCAGTGCTGCAGGCTGCCGCCCGCATCCTCAAGGAGCACGGCGTGCCCTACGAGGCGCAGGTGGTATCGGCCCATCGCACCCCGGATCTGCTGTTCGAGTATGCCGCCACTGCCCGCGAGCGCGGCCTGCGCGCCATCATCGCCGGAGCCGGTGGCGCCGCTCACCTGCCGGGTATGGTCGCCGCCAAGACCACGCTGCCGGTGCTGGGGGTGCCCATCCCCTCCCGCCATCTCAAGGGGATGGACTCCCTGCTCTCCATCGTGCAGATGCCCAAAGGAGTGCCGGTCGCCACCTTCGCCATCGGCGAGGCGGGGGCCGCCAACGCAGCACTGTTTGCGGTCTCCCTGCTCTCGGTCACCTGGGATGACGACGCCCCCCGCTACCGGCAGCAGCTCGACGACTTTCGCACCCACGAGCGAGATCGGGTGCTGGCGCTGCAACTGGAGGAGCCGACATGATCCTGCCCCCCGCCACCCTCGGCATGCTCGGTGGCGGCCAGCTTGGCCGCTACTTCGTGATGGCCGCCCATCGGCTCGGCTATAAGGTGGTGGTGCTTGATCCCGACCCCGCCAGCATCGCCGGTGCCGCCGCCGATCACCATATTGTCGCCCCCTATGACGACCAGACCGCCCTGCACCAACTGGCACTCCGCTGCGATGCCATTACCTGCGAGTTCGAGAACGTGCCCGCCGCCACCCTCGCGCTGCTCGAAAAACACAAGCCGGTACGCCCGGCCGCCAGCGCGGTGCGTATCTGTCAGGATCGCCGTGAAGAGAAAGCCTTTCTGCGCGGGGCCAACATCCCGATCGCCCCCTATCTGGCGCTATTGCCGGAAGAGCCCATCCCCGCACAGGCCAGCGAACTCTTGCCCGCCATTCTCAAGACGGCCCGCGAGGGGTACGACGGCAAGGGGCAGTGGCAGGTCAGTAATCTGGATGAGCTGGCGACGGCACTGACAGCCGGTGGCGTGCCCTGCGTGCTGGAAAAACGGCTGGCGCTGGAGGGTGAGTTTGCCCTGACTCTGGCCCGTAGCCCGAGCGGCGCCATCAGCGCCCTGCCACTGGTGCAGAACTGGCACAGCGGCGGCATTCTCGACCAGACTCGCTCCCCGGCCAATGTGCCGGCGCTGGAGAGCGAAGCCAAAGGGATCGCCGAGCAGCTGATCGCAACCCTCGATTACGTCGGGGTGCTGACGGTGGAGTTCTTTCTGGTGGAAGGCCGCCTGCTGGTCAACGAGCTGGCGCCCCGCCCCCACAACTCTGGTCACCCCAGCCTCGACAACGCCGCATGCAGCCAGTTCGAGTTGCAGGTACGGGCCCTGTGCGATCTGCCGCTGCCGGAGCAGATCACCGTGCGCCCCGCCCTGTTAATCAACCTGCTGGGGGATCTCTGGCAGAACGGCACCCCCGACTGGGCCGCTCTGCTGGCGCTGCCCGGCCTGCATCTGCACCTCTACGGCAAGGGCGAACCCCGCCCCGGCCGCAAGATGGGCCATATCACGGTAACCGGTGACGACTGGTCAACGGTGGAGGAGCGCTGCCGTCAGGCCCGCCAGCTGCTGGGGCTAGCGCCACGCTGATCGAGCATCGGAAATGCAAAGACCCGGGCATGGCCCGGGTCTCTGTTTTTGCTTGCTATGGCAGGGAGACTTATCAGGCCCGCTCCACCGCTACCGGTGCCGGCAGGCGGATGGGGAGGGGGAGCACCAGCGCCACCACCAGCAACACCAGGATCAGGTGGAAGGTCGCCATAAAGCCGCCAAACAGGGAGGCCACGATGGAGCCGATGATGCTGCCCAGACCAAAGCCCAGATAGATGACGCCGTAGTTCTTCGTCAGGTTGTTGAGACCGAAGAAGTCGCTCACCAGCGAGGGGTAGACGGTGATGGTGCCGCCGAAGCTGAACGCCACGCAGGCGACCGCCACGAAGAAGAGGTTGGCGTTGAGCGGCACGAACAGCAGCAGCGCCATGCCCGCCAGGGTAATCAGCTGGGCGATGGTGATAACCCGGATGCGGGACATCTTGTCAGAGAGGATACCCAGCACCAGACGGCCACCCAGGTTGGCCATGGCGATGATGGCGACGGCGTTGGCGGCCACCACGGCTGGCAGACCCACCATCTTCTCGCCGATATCCTTGGCCACGCCGATGACGTAGAGGCCACTCATGCAGGCGGTGAGGAACATCAGCGCCAGCATCCAGTACTGCGGCTTGCGCATCGCCTCGGCCAGAGTGAAGTCACGGCTCTCGCTCTGCTGCACGGAGGCGGCCTGCTTGGGCGCATCCTTCATCAGCATGCCGCCCACCAGCACCATGGACATGGCGATCAGCCCCCACAGCTGGAAGGTGGTCTCAAGGCCGGAGCTGGAGAGCAGCAGCAGGTTGATGTATTTGAAACCGAGGCTGCCGAGGCCATAGGCACCGATGGAGCAGGCGGAGATGAGCCCCTTGCGCTCCGGGAACCACTTCACGCAGTTGGAGAGGGTCATCAGGTAACCGGTACCGTCGGCAAAACCGACCAGAATGCCCGCGCAGAGGTAGAGCATCGCCAGATTGCTGGCGTGGGCGGTGAGGAAGAAGCCGATGCCGAGCAGCACGCCAGCGCCCAGGGTCACGTTACGCACCCCGAACCGCTCCTGCAGCTTGCCCGCCATGGAGGAGGCGACTGCCAGCGACAGGCTGAGCAGGCCGAAAGCGAAAGCGACCTGACTCACCGGCTCGTCCAGCTTGTCGGAGAGCTGGGCGTTGAACAGGCTCCAGGTGTAGACGGAACCCAGTGCGAACTGGGTGATAATGGTACCGATCAGTGTCAGGTACCGGGTGCGGTTCAGATCGATGGTCATGATGCGTCTCGGTCGATGGCCTTAAGGAAATTGAGGCCACTATAGGCAAGACGCAGCTCGCGCCGATCGATTAAGGCATGAAATGCAGATCGGCGGGAATGAATGACAATCAGAGCCGCATCAGCTGACGGAACGCCTTGATGTTGCTGCGACTGACCGGCACCTCGAACGGCAGATCATGGAGCCGGATGAGATAGGTGCTGTTAAACCAGGGGACTATTTCGCGGATCTTGTTGATGTTGACGCAGTAGGAGCGGTGACAGCGGAAGAACCCTTCGGCAGGCAGCCGGCTGACAAACTCGCTGATGGTCATGGTCATCACGTAGCGATCATCGCGGGTATAGACATAGGTGAGCTTCTCGTCGGCTTCCGCGTAGTAGATCTGCTCGCAGGGGGTGACGATGATGCGCTCCCCCTTCACCAGATTGACGGTGCGATTGTGCGGGCTATTCCCCTCACCGCTCGCCTCCCCCGTGGTGGCTGGCTGCGACTTGCCCGCATGCTCGAGCTTTTGCAGCAGATTGATGATGCGGGGCTCGTTGTAAGGCTTGAGGATGTAGTCGAACGCCTCCAGCTCGAACGCCTCCACCGCAAACTCCTTGTAGGCGGTAACGAAGACAATGTGGGGCGGATGGCTCGACTTGTGCAGGTTCTTGGCCAGCAGCAGGCCATCGATGGAGGGGATCTGGATATCGAGAAACACCACATCCACCTCGTGATCCTGCAGGTATTTGAACGCCTCCAGCCCATCCTCGAAGCTCGCCACTATCTCGATCTGGCTGTGCTGATTCACCAGATAGATGAGCTCCTCGCGAGCCAGATACTCGTCTTCCACTATGATCGCTTTCAACATGACATTGCCCCCTGAAGAAGCACAGGAGAGGCAAGCTCCTCACGAATCAAACATTCGTCTTCCACTATGATCGCTTTCAGCATGACAACACCTCTCGCGGCACACACTTATCCTCAACCATGATGGCTCTCAGCATGGCATCGACTCCTGATCCGGCAGATAGAAACTCACCTCGGTACCCGGTTCCAGCCGCTTGAGGTGCAGGCCATCGCCATAGAGCAGCTTGACCCGCTGATGCACGTTCATCAGGCCGATGCTGCGGCTCTCCACCCGACCGGCGGCCACCCCGTCGATCACCTCCTGACTGATGCCGTAACCTGTGTCTCGTACCGATACCCGGGTGCCGCCCGCCAGCTGCTTCACCTCGATGGTGACCCGACCCGGCGCGCTGCGGGGCTGGATGCCGTGCAGGATGGCGTTTTCCACCAGCGGCTGCAACAACAGGCTCGGCACCTGAATGTGCACATCGTCCACCTCGAACACCACCTCCAGCTTGTCGCCGAAGCGGGCCTGCTCGATGGCCACGTAGTCGCGCACCTGCTGCAGCTCCTCCTGAATGTCGATAAGCTCATCCCCCTTGTTGAGGTTGTAGCGCAGATAATCCGCCAGATTGGCAATGAGCTGGCGCGCCTGCTGGGGGCGAATGCGGATCAAGGATGAGATGGCGTTGAGGGCGTTGAACAGGAAGTGCGGGTTGATCTTGCTCTGCAGGGCGGTGAACTCCGCCTTGCGGGTCATCTCCTTGAGCTGCTCGATGCGCGACACCTCCATCTGGGTGGAGATGAGCTGGGAGAGGCCCACCGCCATCTCCCGCAGGGAGCTGGTGATGCTGTGGGTGCGGCGGTAGTAGATCTTGAGGGTGCCGCTCACCGAGCCGTTTTCCCGCAGCGGAATAATGATGACCGAGTGGAAATCGGAGAGGTGATACTGGCGCAGATCGTTGTTGATGATGATCTGGTCGAGCAGCACCGCCTGCTGGGTCATGCCGCTGATGGCGTGGTGCTCGTCCAGCTCGTAATAGTCCTTGCCCACCCCGACATAGGCCAGCACGTCATGGGTATCTGTGATGGCCACCGCATCGGCGCTGATGTCGCGCCGGATCACATCGCACACCTGACTGAGGGAGTGGCGATCGATGTTCTGGAAGAAGGGCAGCGTCTTGTTGGCAATATCGAGCGCCAGCTTGGCCTGCTTGGCAGCAATCAGCTCCTTCTCGTCATCCAGATCCTGCACCAGCTTGATGATAAGGCCGATGCAGAGCGCCCCGGCGATCATCGGATAGGCGATATGGTTGACGATCTCCACCCCGACTTCGTGGGGCTCGGTCAGCAGCCAGATCAGCAGCATGGTCAGCCCTTCACAGAGCATTCCCGCCAAAATGCCGTAGAGCCAGAGCCGCGACTTGCGGCAGCGCAGGTGCAGCCAGGTCGCCAGCAGGCCGGCGATGATGCTGGCGATGAGACACGGGATAGAGGTATGACCGTCCATGTCGATGAGATAGCGGTGCAGGCCGGAGATGACCCCGGCCGGAATGCCGACCCAGGGGCCGAACAAAATGCCACCGGAGATGATGGCAATGATCCGCACGTTGATCAGCGCCCCCTCTACCGGAATGCCGGTGTAGGTACTGAACACCGCAAACAGGCCGAAGATAGAGGCTACCAGCACCAGCTCGGCCGGGGTGTGATCCCGCTTCTGGAACAGCCGCTGGAACGGCCGGGTGCGGGTCAGGAAGAAGAGGGTCATCAGCATCAGCGCCGCCCGTTCGAACACCGCCAACAACATCATCTGATTCTCAAGCATCTGCGCCCCCTTGCGGCAACCCGACCGATCACCATAACCCTGACCAATAAATCGGGGCCGGATAAACCAGCCCCTGTGACATCAACAGTACTGACCGGCCACCCAGCCGGAGGACCAGGCCCACTGGAAGTTGTAGCCACCGAGCCAGCCGGTCACATCCACCACTTCGCCGATGAAGTAGAGGCCCGGTACCTTGCGCGCTTCCATGGTCTTGGAGGAGAGCTCGTTGGTATCGACGCCCCCCAGGGTCACTTCGGCGGTGCGATACCCCTCGGTGCCGTTGGGCAGGATCTGCCAGTCACCCAGCAGGTTGGCGATCGCCTCAAGTTCCCGCTCGTTATACTGGCGCATCGGCTTGCTGACCAGCTGACCCAACTCCACCAGCTTGTCGACGAAGCGCTTGGGCAGCTCGCGCCCCAGCACGGTTTTCAGCTCCTGCGCCGGGTGTGCCTGCGCCCATTCGCGCAAGGCAGCCGGAATATCCAGCTCCGGCAGCAGGTTGATGTGGATCTTCTCACCAGCGTGCCAGTAGGAGGAGACCTGCAGGATGACGGGGCCGGATAGGCCACGATGAGTGAACAGCATCGCCTCCTTGAAGCGAGTGCCATCCTCGGCGGTCACCGCTACCGGCAGGCTGATGCCCGCCAGATCGGCAAAGGCCTCTTTCTCCGCCTGATGGAGGGTAAAGGGCACCAGACCGGCGCGGGTCGGCAGCACCTTGAGGCCGAACTGCTCCGCCAACTTGAAGCCGTAAGGGGTCGCACCCAGCTTGGGCATGGAGAGACCGCCAGTCGCCACCACCAGCGAGTGACAGCCGATCTCACCTTTGCTGGTCGTCAACACAAACCCTTCGTCCTGCTTGCTGACGGTGAGGATCTCGGTCTGGAACTGCAGGGTCACCCCGGCCCAGTCACACTCGGTAAGCAGCACATCGACGATATCCTTGGCACTCTCGAGACAGAACAGCTGCCCCAAGGTGCGCTCGTGATAGTTGACCCCGTGGCGGTCCACCAGATCGATAAAGTCCTGCTGGGTGTAGCGGGCCAGCGCCGACTTGCTGAAGTGGGGATTCTCCGACAGGTAGGCGTGAGCACCCGCCTGATGGTTGGTGAAGTTGCAGCGGCCACCACCACTGATGAGGATCTTGCGGCCCGGTTTCTTGGCATTGTCGAGCACCAGCACGGAGCGGCCACGGTAGCCCGCCTGCGCCGCACACATCAATCCGGCCGCACCGGCCCCGATCACCACCACATCGACCTGCTTCATCATCACTCACTTATCAAAATAGAAACGGCACCTGGCCAGAACCGAGATTGCCTCTGGCTGACATCACAACGGTGACTGCCCACCAGAATAAACAACGGCCCTTAAAAGGGCCGTTATTGTACTGGCTGAACACTAAGTGTCCACGACTATCAGGCGTTGCTGTCCATGATGCTGGCAGGGGCGCCCTTGGCTAGTTCGGCCAGCTCCTTGTCGATGAAGTAGAGGCCTTTGCCATCTTCACCTACCAGACCCAGACGGTCGACGATGCTCTTGAACAGCTTCTCCTCTTCATGCTGCTCGGCCACATACCACTGCAGGAAATTGAATGTGGAGTAGTCCTGGGTGGTGAAGGCTACGTGGGCCAGCCCATTGATGCACTTGGTGATGTGATACTCGTGCTCCAGGGTGGTACGGAACACGTCGCCCAGCGACTTGAACTCGTGGGGAGGGGCATCGATGGCACCCAGCTTGGGCATGGCGCCGGTCTCGCTCACATAGGTGAACAGACGCTCCATGTGCTGGCGCTCCTCGACCGCGTGCTGACGCAGGAAGGTCGCCGCCCCTTCAAAGCCCTTGTCTTCGCACCAGGCACTCATCTGCAGATAGAGATTGGAGGAGTAGAACTCCAGGTTAATCTGCTCGTTCAACTTCTCGATCATGGCTTGGGCCAGCATCTTGTTTCTCCTCAGTGATTTGGTATCGATTGTCGCCACACTCCCGCCGCGAATCAACCCGCCAACGAGAGGGAGATCCCGTTTCTTTCAGCTCAGGGGGTCAGCTCGCCAAGGGAGGCGACATCCACCGGCGCAGCATAATCGACGCCCGGCAGCTCGAAGCCGTTGAGCTGCATGAAATCCTGCCGCAGCCCGGCAAAGTCCCCCAGCACGTGGAAATTGTCCGGCGTCACCTTGGGCCAGAGCGCCGAGACAGCGGCCTGAATGGCCGGGTCGAGCTCGTGGTCATCCATCCGGATCAGCCGGTTGCCATCGGCCACCACCCCATTGGGCCCGTACATCTTGGCGGCGAACAGTCGCTGCATCTGCTCGATGCAGCCTTCGTGCACACCGCGCTCCTTCATCACCCCCATCAACAAGCCGAGATAAACCGGCAGCACCGGAATATAGGCGCTCGCCTTGGTCACCAGCGCCTTGCAGACCGACACCCAGGCGTGACCGCCAATCTCGGCCAGTTGCAGGTTGATGGTCTCGGCGGTGGCGTGCAGATGCTCCTTGGCATAACCGATGGTGCCATCCCGATAGAGGGGATAGGTGGATTCCGGGCCGATGTAGGAGTAGGCCACGGTTTGCGCACCGGGGGCCAGACAACCGGCCTGCTGCAACGCCTGCATCCAGAGCTGCCAATCCTCGCCCCCCATCACAGTGACGGTATCGCGGATCTCCTCCGGCGTGGCGGGCGCCAGCGACTGCTGCACCAGCGTATCGCGCTCCAGATCCAGCCCCCAGCCGCTGAACGGCTGGCCGGTAGTCTTGAGCACGGAGCGCACTTGCGTGCCGTCAGGCAGCACCCGGATACCGCTCGCGAGCGAATAGATCACCAGATCCACCTGCCCCAGCTGCTGGCGGATGGTGTCGATGGCCTGCTGGCGCATGCCGTCGGAGAAGGCATCACCGATCAGGTTGATGGCGATACGCCCCTCCTGCTCCGCCTCCTTGCGAAACCAGATGTTGTTGTACCAACCGGCACTGCCCAGCCCCTTGTCAGAGGGGCCCCGCTCGAAGGAGATGCCGATAGTGTCGGCCCCCGCGCCGAAGGCGAGCGCAATGCGCGACGCCAGCCCGAAACCGGAGGAGGCCCCCAGCACCAGCACCCGCTTGGGCCCATTGAACGGGCCCGCAGTCTTGATGCGTTCAATCTGCTGCTGCACGGCGGCGCGACAGCCGATGGGGTGACAGTTGCGGGCAACACAACCTTGAATCTGGGGATGAATGATCATGGGAAGGCCTCCAAAGAAATTGGCTACAGCATAACCAAATCGAAAGAGATTAACTTGATGCCGGATCGTTATCAGTCAGAAAAGCCGCGGGAAATGAGGCGGATAAACAAAAGGGAGCACGTGGCTCCCCAAAGCGGTATTCAGATGCTTTTTGTTGTTTTGTGTTCATTGCGAAGCACGGGCACATCCTATGCCTCTCACTGACTGCGGGCAATAGAGTGGGTGTGACCTGGCTCAAACTCCTGTTCAATTTACGAGCAAAAAGTGATTATTAATTGAGTCAATTGCAACCATCAGCTGGAAATTAAACTCGTTCAAATCCCTAAACTGTGCCCAAGGCACCATTTTAGTTTCAGCAGAGATTGGTATAGTGAGTGAAGGATCGGTAAGGAGACATCCCATGAGTGGTACAACCTATTACAAGCACATTCTGGCCGCGATCGACTTGTCGGAAGATAACCGCAAGGTGATCGACAAGGCGGTGGACAGAGCCCGTTCCAACGGCGCCAAGCTGTCGGTTATCCATGTCGATGTGGACCTCAAGGATCTCTACACCGAGATGATCGATATCGATATCGACAACGTGCAGGATCAGGTGATCGCCGAAGCAAAAGAGAAGCTGGAGGCATTTCTGGCCTCGGTGGACTATCCCATCGAGAAGAAGCTGGTGATCTGCGGCGATCTGAGCGAGCGGGTCAATCAGGCGGTCAAGGAGTACGAGATCGACCTGCTGGTGTGCGGCCATCGCCAGAGCTTCTGGAGCCTGCTCACCTCCAGCGCCCGTCAGCTGATGAATACGGTGCCCTGCGATCTGCTGGTCGTCCCCTTGCAGAAGTAATGAAACCGGCGTAGTTTGATTTGCTATGAATATGACCGCATTCAATCACAACTACTGGTGGTGCTGCTCCTAAACAGGCGGCACCGCGTTTCTATTGTAAATTTCCCAAAGAAAACACCGTGACCGCCGAGAGGCGGTCAACTGTTTTTATCCCTTTGTCGCCTCCCGGCTCACCCAACTGGAGAGAGTGACATGCACAACCCCGTAATCCTGACTGGCGATCGTCCCACCGGCAAACTGCACATCGGCCACTATGTCGGCTCCCTGCGCCAGCGCGTCGAAGCCCAGCACCACTACCGTCAATTCGTGATGATCGCCGACTTGCAGGCGTTGACCGACAACGGCCACAATCCGGCCAAGGTGACCGACAACGTGCTGGAGGTGATGGCCGACTATCTGGCGGTCGGCCTCGACCCGGCCAAGACCACCTTCTGCCTGCAGAGCGCCCTGCCCGCCCTCGCCGAACTCACCTGTTACTACCTCAATCTGGTCAGCGTCGCCCGGCTGGAGCGCAATCCCACCGTCAAGGCTGAGATCCAGCAGAAAGGGTTCGAACGCACGCTGCCGGCCGGTTTTCTGGTTTATCCGGTGAGTCAGGCAGCCGACATCACCGCCTTTCGCGCCAGCCATGTGCCGGTCGGGGAAGATCAGCTGCCGATGCTGGAGCAGACCAACGAGATCGTCCGCCGCTTCAACTCTCTGGTAGGCAAAGAGGTGCTGACCGAATGCCAGCCGATCCTGAGTGACACCGGCCGCCTGCCCGGCATCGATGGCAAGGCCAAGATGTCCAAGTCTCTCGGCAACACCATCGAACTCGGCATGTCGGCGGAAGAGGTCAAACAGGCGGTGTTCGCCATGTATACCGACCCCAACCACCTCAAGGTGAGCGATCCGGGTCAGGTGGAGGGGAATACGGTGTTCGCCTATCTCGATGCCTTCCACCCCGACAAGGAGCTGGTCGCCGAGATGAAGGCCCACTACCGGCGCGGCGGGTTGGGCGATATGCGCTGCAAGCAGGTGCTGAGCGACTGTCTGCAGACCCTGCTCGCCCCGATGCGGGAACGCCGGGCTGCGGCCATCGCCGACAAGAAGATGCTGCTGGAACTGCTCTATCAGGGCACCGAGCAGGCCCGCATCATCACCGATGAGGTTTTGGCGGAGGTGAAAAGCGCCATGGGGCTCGACTACTTCGCCAGCATCCGCTGAGTCGGCGTACCGAGCGCATCGGCGCCGTAGAGGTCGTACACCAGCTGATGCAGCAGGCTCTTGAACCAGCTGATCGCCTCGTCATGGGCGGTCAGCGGGTGGCCCGCCATCAGATAGACGATGGGGATGGCGGGGTCGAGCTGGTGCATCCGCAGCGGGTAGTAGCGGCAGAAGTGGCGCCCGATCATCTCGGGCACCACCACCAGATAGCGGCCGGTCGCCATCAGTGGCGGCACCGCCATAAAGCTCGGCAACCGCACGCCCAGCTCCCGCTCCACCCCGAAGCGGGCCAGCCAGAGCTCCACCATCGCCTGACTGTGACCCCAGCTGGAGGTGTGGATGTGGGGACGGCTCACCAGCTCGACCGGAGTCAGCACATCGGGCAATTCGCTGCCAAGCGGCGACAGGCAGACCAGCGGGTTGTTGAACCACTCCTCCCGCCACAAACGGGGTGAGAGGTGATTCGCCCCGGCGAAACCGATCACCAGATCCAGCTCCCCCTTCTCCAACTCCCGCTCGTAGTTGCTGTCGGCCAGCTCGCACACCTCAAGGCGACAGTGAGGGGCCTGCCGATGGAGCCGCTCCACCAGCACCGGCACCAGCCCGTGCTCCACCGAGCCTGGGGTGGCTATACGGAAAATCCGCCGTGCGGTAGCGGGATCAAACCCCTTGGCCTGCCGCAACCCCTGCTCCAGCATCGCCAGCGCCTGGCGAACCGGCCCGGCCAGCGCCTTGGCCCGCTCGGTCGGCATCATCTCGCGCCGACTCATCACGAACAGCGGGTCATCCAGCGCCACCCGCAGCCGCCCCAAGGCGTGACTGACAGTGGATTGGGACAAATGCAGCCGTTCGGCGGCACGAGTGACATTGCGCTCCTGCATCAGCATGTCGAATACGGCGAGCAGGTTGAGGTCGAGACGGGCGAGCGAGCTATCCATCGATATTAGCCATAGTTAAATGCCAACAATTCATTTTTACCATAGTAACAGATTACCTAGAATGTGCTGGCTTAATACATCGGAGATTCAAATGCGTAGCTATCTGTTATTGCTGGCCATTGGCCTGCTGTGGGGTTCCCAGTTCATTTTCATGCACCAGGCCGTTGCCGAGTTGCCCCCCATTCTGGTGGCTGCCGGTCGTGCCCTGTGCGGCAGCCTGACCCTGGGTCTGCTCTGCCTGTTCATGCGGCTCAAGAGTGAGCACACCCCGTGGCGCACCTATATGCTGATCGCCCTGCTGGATGCCACCATCCCCTTCATCATGGTCGCCTGGGGCCAACAGTATGTGGATAGCGCCATCGCCGCCGTAGTCATGGGTTGTATCCCGTTTGTGACCATTCTGGCTGCACCGCTGTTTATTTCTGGTGAAAGAATCACCAAAACCGGTCTGCTCTCCGTGATCATCGGCTTTGCCGGTGTACTCACCCTGTTCTGGCCGAAACTCTCCCAGGGCATGAACGCCGGTCTGCTCGGTGCCATGGCCATCCTGCTGGGAGCCAGCTGCTTCGCCATCGGTCTGCTGATGATCAAGCGCTTCGCCAAGGACCATCCGGTCGTGGTCGCCCGCAATATCCTGATCTCCTCGGCAATCCAGTTGCTGCTGGTCGCCCCCTTCATGGTGGATCTCGGCAGCCTGACCCTGCCGAGCACCCAGGCCCTGAGCGCGATCACCGTGCTGGGTACCCTCTGTACCGGTCTGGTCTACTTCCTCTACATGGCGCTGATCCAGAAGGCCGGCCCGACGTTCGCCTCCTTCAGCAACTATCTGGTGCCGCTGTTCGGTGTGATGCTGGGCGCCCTGTTCCTCGGCGAGCAGATCCACCCCACCACAGGTGTTGCTCTGGCCCTGATCCTCGGCTCGGTCGCCATGAACCAGTGGGCGCAACAGCGTCGCATGCAGCGCGAGGTCTCCCTATGTCAGGCATCCTGACCACACTGTGCGGTGGTCTGGTACTGATTGCCGGCTGGCAATATCGCCAGCGACTGGCCAGGATCCTGGGCCTGCTGATGGTACTGCTGCCCTGGTTCTTCGATAGCAAGCTGCAAGCCATGCTGAGCTATGCCCTGAATGCCTGAAGTCCATCTCTGAATGTGTGACGAGAGTCTATCTCTCCTGTTTTTGGGACTGTTTTAAAAAACCTCCGATTTGTCCCCCGCTACCGGCGCTCTGCGCCGGTTTTTTTATGCCCGTTTGCCGCCACTCACATCCGGTAGCGGTAGTCGATCCGCTCGTTCTTGCGCGGCCCGGTGATCTGCCAGCTCAGCAGAAAACCGCCGTCGATCTCGGTCAACTCGGCGCTGTAGTGATCCGCCCCGCACAGATGGGGTTCGGCGGTCAGCCAGCGGCCATCCCCCTGCGGCAGCAGCTCGAACAGTTCGACCGGCGCTTCATAACGCAGGTGAGAAAGGCGGATCCCCCGCTCGCTGCGTTGCCACCAGAAGCTGTTGTGCATGGCGAGCTCCCTGCCATGAGGCGTGATGTAACGGCCCTGCTCGTTAAATAGCCAGCCTCCCTGATGATCGGTCACCTGCACACGCCCCTCGCCCCGACCATTCCAGTCGGTCGCCGACCCCTCGCCATTGCTGGCGGTAAAGGAAAATGCTCCGACCTGTGGCAATCGCGCCCATAAACGCTGGATTGCCGCTTCCATCTCGGCCATCATAGCCCCCTTGAAATTGACAACTGACGATAAATCAAACACATGAACTACTTGATAGGGGTCACCCTGCTCTGGTCATTCTCCTTCAGCCTGATCGGGGTCTACCTCGCTGGTCAGGTCGATGCCTACTTCTCGGTGCTGACCCGCATCGCCCTCGCCAGTCTGGTGTTTCTGCCCTTCCTACGCCGCCGCTGGCTGCGCCCCGATCTGGCGGCCAAGCTGATGGCGCTGGGCGCCATCCAGCTCGGCATCATGTATCTCTTCTACTACCACTCCTTCCTGCTGCTGACAGTGCCGGAAGTGCTGGTCTTTACCATCTTCACCCCCATCTACGTCACCCTGCTCCACGATCTGCTGGAGCGCCGCTTCAAGCCTGTTTATCTGTGGGGTGCCCTGCTAGCGGTGCTCGGGGCTGCCGTCATCCGCTTCGACGGCCTGACCGAAAGCTATGTGCTGGGATTTATGGTGGTGCAGGGGGCCAACCTCTGTTTCGCGCTCGGTCAGGTGGGCTACAAGGTACTGCTGGCACGGGAGGCGGAGCAACCGCCGCAACTGGCGGTGTTCGGCTGCTTCTATCTGGGAGCGCTGGTGATCGCACTGCCCGCCTGGTGGCTGCTGGGCAAGCCGCAATACCCAACGTCAGGGTTGCAGTGGGGCATTCTGCTCTGGCTGGGGGTGGGAGCCTCCGGCCTCGGCTACTTCCTCTGGAACAAGGGGGCGACACTGGTCACCAGCGGAGTGCTGGCCATCATGAACAATGCGCTCATTCCGGCCGGCTTGCTGGTCAATCTGCTGCTCTGGGGCAAGGATACCGACCTGACCCGGCTGACCATCGGCGGCCTGCTGATGCTGGCCTCGCTCTGGATCTGCCAGCGTGACAAGCGCGGCCAACCCTGACCACACTCAGCCGACGACGGTGTTGTGCTCCCGTCTGGCCTGACTGTGACAGCTGACCAGCCGGGCCAGCAGATGATCGAGCTGCTCGCCAGCCTGACTCTGCACCAGTCCGATACTGACGGTGACCGGCCGCTGTGACAGCAGGCTGGCATCGGCAATCTCGAGGCGCAGCCGCTCGGCGATCTCCAGCGCACTCATCCGCTCGGTCTGGGAGAGCATCAGGATAAAACCGTCCTCATCCCAGCGGGCGAAGGGATCTTCCCGCCGCAGTTCGTGACGTACGATACGCGCCAGCTTGGCCAGCATGGCGTCGCAAGCCGCTTCACCAAACAACTGCTGGATTTTGGCCATGTGATCGACCGAAAACTGCAGCAGACTGAAAGTGCCGCTCTCGGTCGCCAGCCGCTCCTCCAGCAGTTGCTCGAAGCGGCCACGGCTCTCCAGACCGGTCAGCGGATCGGTGCCATGTCGCTCCTCCACCAGCACGGCAGCGGGATCGAGGTGACGGACAACCCCCAGCAGATAGCCCCGCTCATCGCGACGCATCCGCTCTTCCAGCCGGATGTAGTGACCGTGATGATGCAGAATGCGGTATTCGAGGCGCAGACCGCTGCTGCGGCCGCTCTGGCAGGCGAGTAGGGCATCTTCCAGCCGGGCAACATCGTCGGGATGCACCCGATCCAGCCAGCCAAGATCATCCGGCCAGCACTCTCCCAATCCCAACAGGCGCAGGCAGGAGGGATCACGCTGCAGCCCATGTTGGGCTGACCAGCTCCAGATCCCCGCCTCCAGCAGCGCCATGGCATCAGACAGCAGACCCGGATCAAGTCGGGCAGTCACATCGACCAAAGGTGTCTTGAGCATTTCCATGGGGCGCCTCGAAACAGGATCTGAATACTTGCTCAATAAGTAACATTGGCGTTCACGCCGAGCAACAGGGTCAGATCGCTTTTCCCTGATACCCGTTCATCAAGGTCTGCCAGTTCTCCGGTACGAAGTGGAAACTGGTGTGCAGTTGAGACTCTTTATTGAATGAACGGAGCAAACGTTCCAGATTGGCTTTCTGCCATTCGCCGGGGGAGCGGATCGCACCCTTGTCAAAATCGATCACCCACACCTTGCCCTCTTTATCGAGCAGCAGGTTGTGGCTGTTAAGATCGGCGTGATAGACCCCGGCATCGTGCAGCTGACGCACCGTCTGACCTATCTTGTGCCACACCTCGGTCGCCACCGGCCCCTGCTTGAGCAACGCCACCATATCCTTGGCACCGCGAATTCGCTCGATCAGGATATCGGCGCGATAGAAGGGGCCCTGTTTAACCATACGGGCACCAAACGGACGCGGCACCGGCAACCCCAGCTCACACAGCTTGGCCAGCAGGGTGTATTCGGCCATGGCACGGCTCGACTCGACCCCTTCGAACCAGAAGCGATCCCGCACCACCTTGCCCACCATGCCGCCGCGATAGTAGTGGCGCAGCACCAGATGGCGGGACTCATCCTTGACGAACCAGGTCACTCCCCGTCCGATGGAGGTCCCCACCACCTGACGGTTGTTCTGCCACCAGGCAGGATCGAATAACTGGGGAGAGGGGTCGCGAAAGGCCCCTTCGGCATACCAGCAGATCTGGTTGTGTTCGGTCTGTACTCGCATCGTGGAGATCCCGCTCGGTGGGTCATGGATCGCAATTTTTCAATTGGCGATGAGGCTGCCGCTCTGGCATGCCCGCAATAGTGGCCTTTAATCAACGACGTGCAGAAACAGGTCATGGCGCATGGGCCCGGCCTATCCCGGCTGACGATTGTGCGCAATTTTACAATCCAGAGGGGAGTTTGCATAATGCCATCCACCCTTTTTGCCAGCCGTGCGCCACAACATGCCGCTATTTCAAACGCCCCCCTCCTCCATCTGCATCCTGCGGCTCTCCGCCATCGGGGATTGCTGCCACGCACTGGCGCTGGTGCGCGTCATCCAGCGGGAGTGGCCACAGACCCGCATCACCTGGATCACCGGCAAAATCGAGGCAACCCTGTTTGCCGATCTGCCCGGCGTCGAGGTGATCCCCTTCGACAAGAGCAAGGGGTGGCGCGGCTATCGCGATCTCTGGCAGACCCTCAAGGGGCGCAAATTCGATGCCCTGCTCCACCTGCAAGCGGCGATGCGGGCCAGCATCGCCACCCTCGGCATCAGCGCCAAGGTCAAACTCGGGTTTGATCGGGAACGGGCCAACGACGGCCAGTGGCTGTTCACCAACCACAAGGTGCCTTCGCCTGCCTCCCCCCATGTGCTGGACGGTTTCCTCGCTTTCGCCAAAGAGCTCGGCATCAAGGATCTGACCCCGGACTGGCAACTGCCCATCAGCGCCGAACATCAGGCGTGGGCAAGGGAGAAGATTGGCGGCAAACCGACCCTGCTGATCTGCGCCGCAGCCAGCAAGGCCTTCAAGAACTGGACGGCCGCAGGCTATGCCGTGCTGGCGGATCACGCCACCAGCAAGGGCTTTCAGGTTTATCTCTGTGGCGGGCCGGCCAAGCTGGAGCGGGATCTGGCCGCCGACATCCAGCGTTTAAGCCAGAGCAAGCCGGTCGATCTGGTGGGACAGACCAACCTCAAGCAGTTATTGGCACTGATTGGCGAGGCGAGTCTGGTGATGGCCCCCGATACTGGCCCAACCCATATGGCCACCATAGTGGGCACGCCGGTGATCGGCCTCTATGCCCACCACAATCCGGCGCGCACAGGCCCATATCTGTGCCGCGACTACGTGGTCAGCGTCTATCAGGAGCTGGTCGAGCAGGAGACCGGCAAGCCGCTGGCCGAATTGAGCTGGCGCACCCGTCTCAAAGACCCCGAGGCCATGCGAAAAATCACCAGCGAGCAGGTGACCGCCGCGTTCGATCGGCTCTGTGCAGATCGTCAACTGCCGTAGTGACAGGGCACCTCGGGAATTCCGAGCCATCAGGCAGGGATAACCTGATAGCCTCTGCCCTCAGCCAAAGGCACAATGCAGGCTGATGTGGGTTACGCTCCCGCAGCAAGCTACGAATACTTTGATCGGCTGGAATATGATTCCGGCCGTTTTTTTATTCGCCGCATTCTGGTAAAATTCGCCGCCTTTACATCCTCCTGACTCAAGAATTTTCCGCGTTTTGCGTTTGGCTGTCTCCCTTTCGGGCACAAGACGGCGGTCTCTGCTACAACCAAAACAGCGGTTTCGATTAAAGGTAATAATATGGCGCAACAAGGCACTCTCTATATCATCTCTTCTCCGAGCGGCGCGGGTAAATCCAGTCTGCTCAATGCCTTGCTGACCCAACATAACGCTGCGGGCAAGATGCAGCTGTCGGTTTCCCACACCACTCGCGCCACCCGCCCGGGCGAAGAGCACGGCGTCCACTACCACTTCGTCCAGGTGGAAGAGTTCAAGGCGCTGATCGAACGCGGTGATTTTCTGGAGTGGGCCGAAGTGTTCGGCAACTACTACGGCACCTCACGCGCCGCCATCGAAGCCTGTCTGGCCAAGGGGATCGACGTATTCCTCGACATCGACTGGCAAGGTGCCCGCCAGATCCGCGAGCAGATGCCGACCAAATCCATTTTCATCCTGCCCCCCAGCCGCGAAGAGCTGGAACGCCGCCTGATTGGGCGCGGTCAGGACAGCGCCGAAGTGATTGCCGGCCGGATGGCGAAAGCCATTGCCGAAATGGTGCACTACGACGAGTATGACTATGTCATTATCAATGAAGACTTCGAGCAGGCGCTGTTCCAGCTCAGGTCCATTATTGAGTGCCAACGGCTGGAGATGCGTCACCAGCAACAGGCTCAAAAAAACTTGCTGCAACAGCTACTGGCAGAGTAAGCCAAAAACAAGTAAACTTTTGCGTCATTTTTAAACACTGCTTTTCTAAAATACAGAAAGCCCAAACACTGGAGTCCTGCATGGCACGCGTTACTGTAGAAGATGCTGTAAAACAGGTAGGTAACCGTTTTGACCTGGTGCTGGTCGCCGCGCGCCGCGCTCGTCAAATCGCGGTACAAGGCAAAGATCCCCTGGTCGACGAAGAGAACGACAAGCCGACTGTGATCGCCCTGCGTGAGATCGAGCTGGGTCTGGTGAACAATCAAGTGATGGACACCCAGGACCGCTACGAACAGCAAGAGCAGGAAGCCGCCGAGCTGGCTGCCGTTGCTGCCATCGCCGAAGGCCGCGGTTAAGTTATTCCTCCGGTTGGCACCCGCCCGGGTGCCGACTGTTCATCCCCATTTACAACCGCTCGAAAACCTCGCAAACTCAGGGCTATACCCTCAATTCCACGAATTGCCGTTTCACCGCTGCGGGGACTGTCTTGTATTTATTTGAAAACCTTAAAGAAATAGCCAGTTCCTACCTGCCGCCAGAGCAGGTTGAGAAGCTCAAGCAAGCCTATGTGGTGGCCCGTGATGCCCACCAGGGTCAGATGCGTTCCAGTGGCGAACCCTATATCACCCACCCTGTTGCCGTTGCCCGGATCCTGGGTGACATGCGCCTCGATCATGAAACCCTGATGGCCGCCGTGCTGCACGACGTCATCGAAGACACCTCTGTCACCAAGGCCGATCTGGCCGAACAATTCGGCAACGCGGTTGCAGAACTGGTGGCCGGGGTCTCCAAGCTCGACAAGCTGAAGTTTCGCGATCGCAAAGAGGCGCAGGCCGAGAACTTCCGCAAGATGGTGATGGCGATGACCCAGGATATCCGGGTCATTCTGATCAAGCTGGCCGACCGCACCCACAATATGCGCACCCTGGGCTCCCTGCGCCCTGACAAGCGCCGCCGTATCGCTCGGGAAACCCTCGAAATCTTCGCCCCCATCGCCAACCGCCTCGGTATTCACACCATGAAGAACGAGCTGGAAGAGCTGGGCTTCGAGGCGCTCTATCCGATGCGATCCCGCGTGCTGCGCGAATCGGTGCGCCGCGCCCGTGGCAATCGCCGCGAGATCATCGATTCCATCCAGAGCGAAATCAGCGGTCGCCTGAAAGAGGCGGGGATCGAGCATCAGGTCAGTGGCCGCGAGAAGAATCTTTTCTCCATCTACAACAAGATGGAGAAAAAAGAGCTGCAATTTCATGAGGTAATGGATATCTACGCCTTTCGGGTCAAGGTGAAGGACATAGATACCTGTTACCGGGTGCTGGGGCAGATGCACAGCCTCTACAAACCGCGCCCCGGCCGCTTCAAGGATTACATCGCCATCCCCAAGACCAACGGCTACCAGTCGCTGCACACCTCGCTGGTGGGGCCGCACGGGGTACCGGTCGAGGTGCAAATTCGCACCGAGTTCATGGATCAGATGGCCGACAAAGGGGTTGCCGCCCACTGGGCCTACAAGCAGGATGGCGACAGCTCGGGCACCACAGCCCAGATCCGCGCCCAGCGCTGGATGCAGAGCCTGCTGGAATTGCAGCAGAGCGCTGGCAGCTCCTTTGAATTTATCGAGGGGGTCAAAACCGACCTCTTCCCCGACGAGATCTACGTGTTTACGCCGGAAGGACGCATCATGGAGCTGCCCGCTGGCGCCACGCCGGTGGACTTCGCCTACACGGTGCACACCGATATCGGCCATGCCTGCGTCGGTTCGCGGGTCGACCGCCACCCCTACCCGCTCAGCAGCCCGCTGCACTCGGGCCAGACGGTGGAGATCATCACGGCACCGGGCGCCCGTCCCAACGCGGCCTGGCTCAACTTCGTGGTGACCACCAAGGCGCGCTCCAAGATCCGTCAGTTCCTCAAGAACCTGCGCACCGAAGAGTCGGTGGTGCTGGGTCGCCGCCTGCTCAACCATGCGCTGGGCGCCAAGAATATCGAAGACATCCCCGAGCCGCGCATCAAGCAGGTGCTCGCCGATACCAAGCATGAGAATCTGCAGGGACTGCTGGCCGATGTGGGCCTTGGCAACGCCATGAGCGTCATGGTGGCACGCCGCATGCTGGGGGATGAACTACCGCCGGAAGAGCAGCCCAAAACCAGCAGCAAGAAGATGCCGATCAAGGGTGCCGACGGCATGCTGGTCACCTTCGCCAACTGCTGCCGTCCGATCCCGGGGGATGCCATTATCGCCCACATCAGCCCGGGCAAGGGTCTGGTGATCCACCAGGAAGCCTGCCGCAACATCAAGGGCTACAGCAAGGAGCCGGACAAGTACCTGCCAGTGCAGTGGGAAGTGGACAAGGAGCAGGAACAGGAGTTCCGCACCGGCATCAGCATTGAAATCGTCAACCATCAGGGTGCGCTGGCCGAGCTGGCCAACGTGATTGCCGCCACCGGCGCCAATATTCACGCCATCAGCACCGAAGAGAAGGATGGCCGGGTCTATCAGGTCAGCCTGCTCATCACCACCAAGAGCCGCATCCACCTGGCCAACATCATGCGCAAGATCCGCGTGATGCCCAACGTGCTCAAGGTGAGCCGACAGAAGAACTGAACACAGGCGGCGCAAGCCGCCTGCTGCTTTTATAGAGACAAGCCATGACCCCCGAACGCTTCAAGCGCATCACCGACATGCTGGCCCAGCGTCAGCTCGATTTGACCGTCTGTATGGAAGAGGTCCATAAACCTCACAATCTGGCCGCCATCGTGCGTACCGCCGATGCCATCGGCATCCACCGGGTACACGCCGTCTGGCCCAAAACCTGGATCCACAAGCGCAAGGGCACCGCCCGCGGCAGCCAGAACTGGGTGGATGTAAAACTGCACCCGGATATCGGCACAGCCGTTGCAGAGCTGAAAGCCTCCGGCATGCAGATCCTGGCGACCCACCTCTCCGACAGCTCGGTCGATTTTCGCGCCATTGACTACACCAAACCAACCGCCATTCTGGTGGGTCAGGAGAAGCACGGCATCGGTGAAGAGGCGCTGGCCCTGGCCGATCACCATATCGTCATCCCCATGGTGGGCATGGTGCAGTCCCTCAACGTCTCGGTGGCTGCCGCCGCCATCCTCTACGAGGCGCAGCGCCAGCGCGAGCTGGCCGGTTGCTATCAACGCGGCTGCCCGCTCACGCTGGAGGAGCAAAACAGCATCCTGTTCGAGGGGGGTTATCCTATCTATGCCCAGCTCTGCAAAGAGAAAGAGATGCCCTACCCCCAGCTCGGCCCGGCCGGTGAAATTCTGGCGGACGAAGAGTGGTGGCAACGGATGCAGCTGACCCGCAAAGGGTGGGCGCAGCAGAGCGAACAGGACGATCCGCAGGAGGAGTGATGGATAACCCTTTTGGCAGCTGGCTGGAATCGCAAATCATCCGGGATCACCTGACCAACCCGAACATAGAGGCCGGCGACTACAGCTACTACTCCGGCTACTACCACGGCAAGCCGTTCGAGGATCACTGCGTCCGCTACCTGCTCGGCGATGGCTCGACCCGCGACACCTGGGAGAGCGGCCTCTGGGGCGAGGTGGACCGGCTGATCATCGGCAAATTCTGCTCCATCGGCTCGGGCGCCACCTTCATGTTGGCGGGCAATCAGGGCCACCGGCTGGATTGGGTCTCCACCTTCCCGTTCAATCCCGACACCTTTGGCGAAGGGGCCCGCAGCGGCTTTCTGCGCAAGGGGGACACCCGGATTGGCAACGATGTCTGGATCGGCTCGGAAGCGATGATCATGCCCGGCATCACCATAGGTGATGGCGCCGTCATCGCCACCCGCGCCGTGGTGACCAAAGATGTGGCCCCTTACACCATAGTCGGCGGCAACCCGGCCCAGCCGATCCGCCGTCGCTTCAGTGATGAGCAGATCCTCATGCTGCAAGAGATGCAGTGGTGGGACTGGCCCCTGCCCCGCTTGCAAGCCAGCATGGTGCTGCTTTGCTCGGAGGATATCACCGCCCTTTATCACCATTGGCAACAGGAGTGTGCCTGATGAAACCCCTCTCTCTTTCCCTGTTGGCCCTGACCCTGTTTTCTGCCGGAGCCCTTGCCGTGACCAATACCTATCAGCTCACCAGCGAAGCCGATGTACCCAGCCTCTACCAGCAAACCCTGCCCGACTTCTGGCGCCAGCATGCGGTGGAAGGAGAGTTCAAGGGCAAGGATGGGGTGACCATCCGCTATGCTGCGCTGCGGCAAGCCAAGGTTGATCGCGCCATCCTGATCGTCAATGGCCGGGTCGAGAGCTACCTCAAGTATCAGGAGCTGGCGTGGGATCTCTGGCGTCAGGGCTACAGCCTCTACCTTATCGACCATCGCGGTCAGGGGATGTCCGACCGGATGCTGAATGACCCGCAGAAGGGATATGTCGACCAGTTCGACGATTATGTGGTCGATCTCAAGCAGTTTCACGACCAGATCATCATGGCGGACCAGCCTGCCAAGCTGTTCCTGCTGGCCCATTCCATGGGCGGAGCCATCTCGGCCCGCTATCTGGAACGCTGGCCCGATGATATCAAGGCGGCCGTGCTCTCCTCCCCCATGCTGGGCATCAATCTCGGCGGTCTGCCCAAGTGGCTGGCCAAGGGATTGGCTAGCACCATAGGCACGGTCGGCGGTTGGATTGGTGAGCCTCCCTACGGCCCCGGCCAGGGCGCCTATCAAGATCACGGCTTTGCCGATAACGAACTGACTCACAGCCAGCCCCGCTATCAAGCCTTCCGCCAAATCTACGAGCAGCACCCGCAGATCAAGCTGGGTGGCGCGACCGCGCACTGGATTTATCAGGGGATCACCGGTGCCGATGCCGCCATTGCCGATGCGGGCGCCATCAAAACCCCGCTGCTGGTGCTGCAAGCTGGCAACGACAGCGTGGTGGACAATGCCGCGCAGGATCGCTTCTGCACCATGGCCAAGTGCGAAGGGGGCAAACCGCTGCGGATCGAGGGGGCCTGGCACGAGCTGTTTATCGAATCCGATGACAAGCGCCAGCCCGCCCTGACCGCGATGGTCGACTTTTTCGCCCGCTTCTGAGCTGGCTATTTTTTGTAACCCTAAATAAATGGGGTGGCAGTGCGGGCTAAGGTAAACTGCCCCTGTTTTCAATCGATGCCGAGGTAATGATGTTCAAGGTAGTTGTATCCGATCTCGATGGCACTCTGCTCAACAAGCAGCACCAGATCTCTCCCCGTACCCGGGATACCCTGCACCGCCTGGTAGAACAAGGTGTGAAATTCGTGGTCGCCACCGGCCGTCATCACGTTGACGTTCGCAGCTTCCGCGATGCGCTGGGGATGGACATCTACCTTATTACTTCCAATGGCGCCGTGGTCCATGACAAACAGGATCAGCTGATTTTCAACCAGCCGCTGCCGACCGAGATCGCCGCCGAACTGATTGCGCTGGAGCGCGACCCCTCTATCCACCTCAATGTCTATCAGGGTGATGACTGGGTGGTGGAAGAAGAGCTGCCCTGGCTGCTGCAGTTCCACGACGAGTCAGGGTTCACCTACCGCCTGGTCGATGACCTGAAACAGGAACCGAAAGAGCAGATCAACAAGGTGTTCTACATCGGCGACCACGAGAAGCTGCTGAAGATCGAGGCGCACCTCAACCAGCGCTATGGCGATCAGCTCAACGTCACCTTCTCATTGCCGGACTGCCTCGAAGTGATGCACGCCGGGGTGCACAAGGGCAATGCGGTGCGTGCCGTGCTGGAGCAGAACGGTTTCGATATGTCGGAGGCTATCGCCTTCGGCGATGGCATGAACGACTTCGAGATGCTGACCATGGTGGGACGCGGCATCGTGATGGGCAACGCCCATGACCGCCTGAAAATGGCGCTGCCGGAGCATGAGCAGACCCTCACCTCCGATGAAGATGGCGTCGCCGTCTATCTGGAGAAGCTGTTCGAGCTGGAGAGCGTCAGCGCCGCCTGATCCTCTTCAGCCCGCCATCCGATTCAACAAAGCCTCACCATGTGAGGCTTTGTTTTTTCAGGGTTTCCAGCCAGGGATTGGGCCGCTGCCAGCTGAAGCTCTGGTTCGCCCCGCCGTAGCATTCAGCCAGCCGCAGCGGCGTGCCGGGGGTATGGCGTCGCCCGGCCACATCGAGGCAGCGGGAAACCTTGCTGTTGAACAGCCTGTCTTTCTGCCACTCCCACTGCGCCTGACCGTCACAGGGTGCCAGCATCACTTCGCTGTCGTTTTTGGCTTGCAAACAGAGATCCTGCAGGCGCAACTCACCCAGATCCCACTCGAACAGTTGATCGTCTTTTCCGCTGCAAGGTTGTGCCAACACCTTCTGTTGGGACACAGCAACGCAAAAATCACCGCTGGTCAGCAAAGGGGAGCGCGCATGCTCCTCCTGCGGTTGTGATGCAATGGAGCCCATCATCACATCGGTGGATGGCGGCTTGATGGTACAGCCACCCAGCAGCAAGGCAGCCAGCAGGGCGGGAGAGCAAGCAAAGGAAATTTTGTTATTCATGGAAAATGCCTGAAATGGGCCGATGACATCCGGTTGTCAGTGACTCGAGGCTGAAGCATAACCGAAAGGCGGGGCGCGCTGCCCAAATAGAGTGTAAACAGACGTAACAGGGAGAGAGTACTGGCCCAGCGGAGGCTATAAAGCAAAAAACCCCGCCGAAGCGAGGTTTTTCTAAATGTGGTCGGTGATAAAGGATTCGAACCTTTGACCCTCTGGTCCCAAACCAGATGCGCTACCGGACTGCGCTAATCACCGAAAATCCCTGACCAGCATATCGACATGAGTCGTACTGGGCAACGGGCGGGCATCATAGCCAAGCGTAAGGGGCAGCGTCAACGACTTTTTCCCCCAGTAAATTCAAGTGCCTACTTATTGCCCGCTACAGGTCTGGCGTGCGTCTGCCGCTAACATCCCGGCTAAAAAAATGCGACAATGCGCGGCAGTTGAACACATGGTGAGTGGAGAACGATGTCTGCCAAAATCATAGATGGAAAACAGGTTGCGCAAACGATTCGCAGCCAGGTCGCGGCGCAAGTCCAACAGCGGTTGGCGGCAGGGAAACGGGCTCCAGGGCTGGCAGTCATTCTGGTGGGGGCGGATCCAGCCTCTCAGGTCTATGTCGGCAGCAAACGTCGGGCGTGCGAGGAGGTGGGTTTTCTCTCCCGCTCCTATGATCTGAGTGCAACCGCCAGTCAGGAAGAGCTGCTGGCGCTGATTGACCAGCTGAATGCGGATAGCCACGTTGATGGCATTCTGGTTCAGCTGCCGTTGCCGGATCACTTTGATACCACTCAGGTGCTGGAGCGGATCCAGCCTGACAAGGATGTAGATGGATTTCACCCGTATAACGTCGGTCGTCTGGCCCAACGTATTCCGGCGCTGCGCCCCTGCACTCCGAAAGGGATCATGACGCTGATCGAGACCACCGGCGTGAAGACGCACGGTCTGCATGCGGTCGTGGTGGGAGCGTCCAACATAGTGGGGCGTCCCATGACTCTCGAATTGCTGCTGGCGGGCTGCACAACCACGACCTGTCACCGTTTTACCCGGGATCTGGAAGATCAGGTACGCCGTGCCGATCTGCTGGTTGTCGCAGTCGGCAAGCCCAACTTCATACCTGGCGAGTGGATCAAACCGGGGGCACTGGTAATCGATGTGGGCATCAATCGCTTGGCTGATGGCTCGCTGGTCGGGGATGTGGAGTTTGAGACGGCGCGCAGCCATGCCTCATTCATTACTCCGGTACCCGGTGGCGTGGGCCCGATGACGGTCGCCAGCTTGATGGAAAATACCCTGATCGCCTGCAGCGAATATCACGACTGATCATGGCTGGTGATAACCCTGTGATCCCGTGAGGAGGCAGGATTCGCCAGAAATCTGACAATAAAAAACCGGTTGCTCAGAGAGGAACCGGTTTTTTATTTATCCAACGGGTGTTATTTATATATTTTGTGCTTCGTTTGGCACAATCACAGAGGCGTGATTTCCTTTCGGCCCCTGTTGCAGTTCAAAATTGACAGCCTGACCCGCTTTCAGGGTCTTGTAGCCCTCCATTTGAATCGTGGAGTAGTGAGCGAAGATATCCTCACCGCCCCCTTCCGGACAGATAAACCCAAATCCTTTTGCGTTGTTAAACCACTTAACTGTGCCGGTTGCCATACTTCTACATCCTTTTATTGATTACCCAGAAGTCGTTGAGTAACCTGCGCCAGCCCTTTATAACTAGGGACATGGGCCCATAGCAGACGGGCACAGATTAGCAAGTAACCAATCTAGTCTAACTTTTAAGCGAGTCAAGAAGTTGTTAACAGCTGATGTGATCTGGTTAACAAGTCTATTGACAACCTTGTGTTAGACGGTAGTAATCTAGAGGTACCAAAGCGCGATTATGAGCAAGCAGAAAGAACTCTTTGCTAATGAAGAGATTGCAGAAGCAGAGAAAACAAAGCTGCAGCCGCCACCCATGTATAAGGTTGTGTTGAACAACGATGACTACACCCCGATGGAGTTCGTGGTGGAGGTGCTGCAAAAGTTCTTTGGTATGGATTTGGACAAGGCGACTCAGGTCATGCTGAGTGTGCATTATAGTGGTAAGGGTGTCTGCGGCATGTTTACCGCAGAGATCGCCGAAACCAAGGTTGTCCAGGTCAACACCTATGCACGTAACAACGAACATCCACTGCTCTGTACTATGGAAAAGGCTTGAATCTGATGACTTGATGGCGAGTGTGACACCACATTGTAGCTGTACTAGGGGAGGTGCCTATGTTGAATAAAGATCTAGAAAAGACGCTGAACGAGGCTTTCAAACTGGCCCGTGACGAGCGCCACGAATTCATGACCGTCGAGCACCTGTTGTTAGCCCTTCTGGATAACAGTTCAGCCCATGAGGCGCTGAGCTCCTGTGGTGCTGATGTCGAGCAGATGCGCAAGGAGATCCGCGCATTCATCACCCAAACCACTCCGCTCATACCGCGCGACGATGAAGATCGTGAAACCCAGCCGACACTGGGCTTCCAGCGCGTGTTGCAGCGTGCCGTCTTCCATGTGCAATCCTCCGGCAATACCGAAGTCAGCGGCGCCAATGTGCTGGTCGCTATCTTCAGTGAGCAGGAGTCACAAGCTGCCTATTTCCTGAAAAAAGCCGAGATCAGCCGTCTCGACGTCGTCAATTTCCTCTCCCACGGGGTGCGCAAGGACAGCAAGCCTGATCTCGGCAGCAATAACAATCCCGAGTCTGATGATGATGTCTCGGCCGCACAGATCGAGAGCTTTGCCACCAACCTGAACCAGCTGGTGCTGGAAGGGCGCATCGATCCACTGATTGGCCGTGATCAGGAGCTCAATCGTACCATTCAGGTGCTCTGCCGCCGTCGCAAGAACAACCCGTTGCTGGTGGGTGAAGCGGGCGTGGGTAAAACCGCCATTGCCGAAGGGTTGGCTTACCGTATCGTTAAAGGCGATGTGCCCGAGGTGATTGCGGGCAGTACCATCTATTCGCTGGATATGGGTTCTCTGCTGGCGGGCACCAAATACCGTGGTGATTTCGAGAAGCGCCTCAAGGTACTGCTCAAGCAGATTGAGCGTCAGGAAGGGGCCATCCTCTTTATCGACGAGATCCATACCATCATCGGTGCCGGTGCGGCATCCGGTGGTCAGCTGGATGCAGCCAACCTGATCAAGCCGCTGCTCTCCAACGGTTTGCTCCGCTGTGTGGGATCCACCACTTATCAGGAGTACGCCCAGATCTTCGAGAAAGACCGTGCGCTGGCGCGCCGCTTCCAGAAGATCGATATTGTCGAGCCGACTATCGATGACACCACGCGCATACTGATGGGGCTCAAGAGTCGCTACGAAGCTCACCACGGTGTGCGCTATACCGCCAAGGCGATCCGTGCAGCTGCCGAACTCTCTGCCAAGTACATCAATGACCGTCATTTGCCCGACAAGGCGATCGACGTGATCGACGAAGCGGGTGCCGGTCAACGGTTGCTGCCAGCGAGCAAGCGCAAGAAAGTGATCAATGTGCAGGAAATTGAGTCCATTGTTGCCAAGATTGCCCGCATTCCGGAGAAATCAGTTTCTTCCTCGGATAAAGAGGTACTGAAGAACCTGGAGCGCAATCTGAAGATGGTGGTCTTTGGTCAGGATAAAGCCATCGAGGTGCTGACGGATGCAATTCGCCTCTCTCGTTCAGGTTTGGGTAACGAGCGTCGCCCGGTAGGTTGCTTCCTCTTCGCTGGCCCGACCGGGGTGGGCAAGACCGAGGTTACCCAGCAGTTGGGCAAGGCGCTGGGGGTGGAGATGCTGCGCTTTGATATGTCCGAGTACATGGAGCGTCACACCGTCTCACGTCTGATTGGTGCGCCTCCCGGCTATGTTGGTTTTGAGCAGGGAGGTCTGCTGACTGATGCGGTGATCAAGCATCCTCATTCCGTTGTGTTGCTTGACGAAATTGAGAAAGCTCACCCGGACGTATTCAATCTGCTGTTGCAGGTGATGGACAACGGTACCCTGACCGACAACAACGGGCGCAAGGCGGATTTCCGTAACGTGATTTTGGTCATGACTACCAACGCCGGTGTGCAGGAGACCCAGCGTAAATCGATTGGCTTCCAGCAACAGGATTTGAGCCACGATGCCATGGCGGTGATCAACAAGACCTTCAGTCCGGAGTTTCGTAACCGGCTTGATCACACCATCTGGTTCAACCATCTCGATATGACGGTGATTCATCAGGTGGTCGACAAGTTTATTGTCGAATTGCAGGTTCAACTGGATGCGAAGGGAGTTTCTCTCGAGGTGTCCGAGCGTGCCCGCCACTGGTTGGCAGAGAAGGGATATGACAGAGCCATGGGCGCCAGACCTATGGGGCGGGTGATCCAGGAGCACCTCAAGAAACCCCTGGCCAACGAGATCCTGTTCGGTTCACTGGTTGACGGGGGAATTGTGAAGGTTGAGTTGGTAAATGACAGCCTCAGCTTTGATTTTCAGGTCAATGTTGAAGCTGTTTCCCACTAAGCGTCAGTGATCAGAAAACGACAAAAAACCCCAACCGAAAGGTTGGGGTTTTTTGCTGAATTCCTGGCTTAGCGAGAGCGGAAAACAATACGTCCCTTGGAGAGATCGTAGGGAGTCAGTGCTACCGTTACTTTGTCTCCAGTCAGGATACGAATGTAGTTTTTGCGCATCTTGCCTGAAATATGAGCGATAACCACGTGACCATTCTCCAGTTCCACACGGAACATGGTATTGGGCAGGGTTTCGAGAATAGTGCCCTGCATCTCAATACTGTCTTCTTTAGCCATTGAATCCTCTTGATAAGCCACAACAAAAAACCGCTGGATCATGCCGGATTTAAGGCTATGTGTAAAGTTTACTCGGGCTTGGTGTCGATATTTTTCCATTCCCCCTGAATTAACAGCTCATGAGGGAGGTAATTGCGTTTGTAATTCATCTTGCGACACGCCTCTACCAGATAGCCAAGATAGAGCCAGCTTCGCCCGGTTCGCCTGGCCAGATCGAGCTGGCAAAGGATGGCAAAGGTGCCCAGGGAGCGATCGGCATAATCCGGATCGAAGAAGGTGTACATGGCGCTCAAGGAGTGGGGTAGCAGGTCTGTGGTGGCCACGCCGATAAGACGGCCCTCCTTGCGCATCTCCAGATAGAGTGGCGGCATCCAGTCACAATGGAGAAAACCGCGATACTGGCTGCGGTTGGGGGGATACATGCTGCCATCGTGGTGGCGTTCGCGGATATAGCGTTCGTAGAGCAGGTAATACTCGGGTTTGTCATCGTAGCTCAGGACGATCTCGATATCCCTGTTGAGCTGGCGGATCCGCTTCTGGCCGCGGCTGGGACGAAAGTGTTCACTGTGAATACGAAGGGATTGGCAGGCATGGCACGCCGGGCAGTGGGGACGATAGATGTCGTTGCCACTGCGGCGAAAACCGGCAGTCAACAATCGCTCGTAACCGTTGGCGTTGAGCAGATTGTGATCCATCAGCACCAGCAACTGCTCCTGTTCATGGTCCAGATAACTGCAGGGATGCTTGGGAGTCAGCCCTACTTTGAGGATCACTTCTTCAGTCATAAGCTGATCTCCCCCTCTTGCCAGCAGGAAGCCAATAGTGGTTGATGGCCAAGGCGCGCCAGCTCGGCCAGAAAACGGGCCCTTGGCCACTCCTCGATACCCAGGGTCGCCAGAAACGGGTTTTGCATCTGGCAATCGATGAGGGCGCCGTGATGGCGGGCGAAGTGGCGACAGAGTGCCACCATGGCAAGTTTGGCGCCGTTATCAATCCGGCTGAACATGGATTCACCGCAAAACAGTCGGCCGATAGAGAGGCCATACAGTCCCGCGTGCAGCTCTCCCCCTTGCCAGATCTCGATAGAGTGGGCATGACCCAGCCGGTGCAACTGCTGGTAGGCATCGATCATGGGTTGGCTGATCCAGGTGCCATCGGCAGTGCGACGAGGGGCGGCGCAGGCAGTAATGACTTCATTAAAGGCGCGATTGACGGAAATATCGAATGGGGTTCGGCGGATAATCTTCTGCAGTGTCCGCCCCACATGGAGTTGGTCGGGACGGATCACCCCGCGGGGATCCGGTGACCACCACAGGGTCGGTTGGTGGGGTTCATTCCACGGGAAGATCCCCTTGTGGTAAGCTGCCAGCAATCTGGCAGGGGAGAGATCCCCGCCGATCGCCAGCAAGCCGTTGGGCTCTTCCAGCGCATGGCTGGGGTCGGGAAACCAGCAAAGCTCATCATCCAGTTGGGTAAGATAGCGAGACATAAGGCAACGAGGTTCATAGATGAAGGCCATTATCCTGATAGTATCCAGCTTGCTCTGCTTTGTCACGGCGCCCGCCGGGGCGGAGGTCTACCAGCGCAATACCGCGCGGCCGGTCAATCAGGTGGTGTTTGGTCAGGTCGAAACGGTGCGCAATATTACCCAGCGCCAGATCCTGGAGTCCGAGCACTCTGGCTGGAAGACGCTGGGTGGTGCCGTGTTGGGCGGTCTGCTGGGCAACCAGTTTGGTGGCGGTCATGGTCGTGAAATCGCCACCGCCGTCGGGGCGCTGGCGGGAGCTGCGGCTGCGCAGCAATACCAGTCAGGGGGAACCGTGGTGGAAAACAAGCTGGTGGAGCTGCTGATCCGCAACGAGCAAAATGCCCTTATCAACGTGATCCAGGATTATGATCCCGCCATGGTCTTTGCCAATGGGGACAAGGTGCGCATTCTCTACTTCGATGATGGGGTGCGGGTCGACAAGACTTACTGACTTTCGATAGTCATGGTGATGGGGAGACTGTGGCAGGGAAGGAACCCGCAGACTCTCCTGCTGGAAAGTCTGTCGGGCGGTAATACACGGGACTGATGCCCTGAGGATTCAGATAGTTATCTCTTGAGAGACTATCTTGTCGCGACCGGTGTTCTTTGCCTGATAGAGCAGCCGATCCGCTACGCTCAGCGCCTCGTCCATGGATATCCGCCCGACGCTGATCACGCCGTAACTGGCGCGAACAAAGAGCGGGGTTTCCGGTGACAAAGGTTGCTGGCGCAGCTGCTGACGCAGCCCTTCAAGACGCTTGATCAACACGGGGACGGTACAGTGAGGCACCATCATGGCAAACTCCTCTCCGCCAAAGCGGGCGATCATGGCATCGGGGAAGAACTGGGTCAGTAACCGAGTCAGATGGCAGAGCAGTTGATCGCCGATGGCATGGCCCCAGTGATCGTTGACCTGCTTGAAGTGATCCACATCGAGCACACAGAGTGCCAGAGGCGTCTGCTGGCGCTGATGCTCTTCAAACCATTTTTGCCCTTCGTTGAACCAGTAACGTCGGTTGTAGAGACCGGTCAGGTAGTCACGATTGGCTGACTCCTGAATGCTGTTGAACTGCTCGAGGGCTTCCAGATTGTGGCTGACCCGACACTGCAGCTCTTCCGGCTCGAACGGCTGGTTGAGAAAGTCGTTGGCTCCCTGCTTGAGATAGCGAGCAGAGAGACCGCGCTTGTCCGAGACCGAGATCCCGATAATCGCGAGCTGCTGCTTGCTGTATCGCTCTCTCAGCATCCGCACCAGACTGATGCCATCGATATCCGGCATATAGTAGTCGACCAGTGCCAGCCGGATGTCCGGGTGTTGCTCCAGCATCGCCATCGCTTCACGGGCATGACTGGCCTCATGCACCTGCAACAACTGCTTGCGCAACTGGGCCATGGTGCGGTGACGGGAGGTGCGTGAGTCGTCGACCACCAGCACTTCGATGGACTGGTTGAGATAGAGGCGGTGCACCAGACTGACGGCATATTGCAGCGAGTGGCGCGAATCCTTCATCACATAGTCCAGCACGCCGGTTTCCAGCCAGGCGGCACGTTTATCCTCGCTGATGTCGGCAGTGAGGATCACCACCGGCAAACCTCGAGCCAGCAGCTCGTTGACCGCTTCGCCACGGGGCGCATCTGGCAAGGTCAGGTCCACCAGCGCGACCACATACTCCTCGCCCCGACAGTGACGAGCGCCTTCGAGGGTATCGAAGGCGTCAATCTCGAGGCCTGTCTGCTGGGCAATGGCCTGAGTCAGCATACGGCGGATGGTCAGGCTATCTTCGACAATCAATATCTTCTGTTTCATTAGACTCCTTTAAATAAAAAAGGCATACCGACTGGTATGCCTTATATCACAACTGCGCTTGTTTATTGCGCGTCAAGGTAGCGTTCGGCATCGAGGGCTGCCATGCAGCCGGTACCGGCAGAGGTGATCGCCTGACGGTAGTTGTGGTCGGCCACATCGCCGGCAGCGAAGACACCTTCAATGCTGGTCTGGGTGGCAAAACCGTCGAGGCCGCCACGTACCTTCAGATAGCCGTTTTGCATCTCCAGCTGGCCATCGAAGATCTGGGTATTGGGCTGGTGGCCGATGGCGATGAAGACGCCCATCAGCGGCAGCTCGCTGGTGCTGTTGTCCTGAGTGTTGCGCAGGCGCACACCAGTGACTCCCATTTGGTCACCCAGCACTTCGTCCAGGGTCTGGTGGGTGTGCAGCACGATGTTGCCGCTTGCAACCTTGTCGTGCAGACGCTTGATCAGGATCTTCTCGGCCCGGAACTCGTCGCGGCGGTGGATCAGGTGCACCTTCTTGGCGATGTTGGCCAGATACAAGGCTTCTTCAACTGCGGTGTTGCCGCCGCCGATCACCGCCACTTCCTGATTGCGGTAGAAGAAACCGTCACAGGTGGCACAGGCAGAGACGCCGCGCCCCTTGAAGGCCTCTTCGGAGGGCAGACCCAGATACTTGGCGGAGGCACCGGTCGCGATGATCAGGGCATCGCAGGTGTATTCGCCGTTGTCGCCCTTGAGACGGAACGGGCGCTGAGTCAGTTCGACACTGTTGATGTGATCAAACAGGATGCGGGTATCGAACTTCTCTGCATGCTCTTTCATGCGCTCCATCAGGGCAGGGCCGGTCAGGCCTTCCGGATCACCTGGCCAGTTTTCCACTTCGGTGGTGGTGGTCAGCTGACCCCCTTGCTGCATGCCGGTGATGAGCAGGGGATTGAGGTTGGCGCGGGCGGCGTAGACGGCCGCGGTGTAACCGGCCGGGCCTGACCCTAAGATCAGCAATTTGCTGTGAGTGACTTGGCTCATGATGTCATTTCCGGGATGTGATGAGTTTGCGCGATTGTAGGTAATTCGTGATCCGGGGTCAAAGGCTGGTGAGTCGATTGCACTAATCGTGTTCACAAGGGGTGACATGCAAAATAAAGGGATAAAAAAACCGCCCATCGCGGGCGGATTTTCACTCATCTCCAACTGGCGCAGGCCAGCGCAGATCAGTTCAGCAGGGTCAGGGGATCCGTGTAGGCAAGGCCATGTGCCACGGCCACTTCCTTGCAGGTGAGTTTGCCCTCCATCACGTTGAGCCCGTGCAGCAGGTTGGGATCGTTCAGCAGTGCCTGACGATACCCTTGCTGGGCCAGCTTGATAATAAAGGGGAGGGTGGCATTGTTGAGCGCCACGGTCGAGGTGCGGGCCACCGCCCCCGGCATGTTGGCGACACAGTAGTGCACCACCTCATCGACAATATAGGTCGGATCCTGGTGGGTGGTGGCGTGGGAGGTTTCCACACAGCCGCCCTGATCGATGGCCACATCGACGATGGCAGAACCCGGCTTCATGCGCGCAATGTGGTCACGGCGGACAAGTTTTGGCGCAGTGGCACCCGGAACCAGTACGCCGCCGATGACCAGATCAGCCGCCAGCAGATGTCGCTCCAGCGTCTCGCTGTTGGAGTAAACCACCTTGGCTGCTCCCTGGAACTCGTTATCAAGACGACGCAAGGTATCGATGTTGTTGTCGAGGATGGTCACATCCGCGCGCAGGCCAATGGCCATGCGGGCTGCATTGGAGCCGACCACGCCGCCACCGATGATCACCACCTTGGCCGGTTCGACACCGGGTACGCCGCCGAGCAGCACACCGCTACCACCGCGCGATTTTTCCAGCGCCTGGGCACCCGCCTGAATAGACATGCGTCCGGCCACTTCCGACATGGGGGCCAGCAGGGGCAGGCCGCCACGGCCGTCGGTGACGGTTTCATAGGCGATACAGATGGCGCCGCTTTTCAGCAGGGCTTCGGTCTGGGGCAAGTCTGGCGCCAGATGCAGATAGGTAAACAGGGTTTGACCCGGGCGCAGCATGGCACATTCGACAGGCTGAGGTTCCTTGACCTTGACGATCATCTCGGCTTTGGCGAAAACCTCTGCTGCAGAGGCCAAAATTTCGGCTCCAACAGCGATATAATCTGCATCGCTGAAGCCAATGCCGTTTCCGGCACCGCTTTGGACGAAAACAGTATGGTTTCGTGCTGTCAGTTCACGTACACTGGCCGGAACCATGCCTACGCGGTATTCATGGTTTTTTATCTCTTTAGGTACACCGATAATCATGCTATCCCTCGTCTATAGATTGGTGTTTCATGTTGCCAAAATGTTAACCAACATTTGCGCCTAGTATATTCAGGTATTGACAGGATTTGTGACCATAATTATAAAATGACTGGTGATTCTTACCAAAAAATAGCCAAAGGATGGAATAAAATGATGGAAGCTAAGAGTCGGCTAAAGGATTTGGACAGGATTGACCGCAACATTCTTAATGAACTGCAAAAGGATGGCAGGATTTCGAATGTTGAGTTGTCCAAGCGAGTTGGCCTGAGTCCTACACCGTGTCTGGAACGGGTTCGTCGCCTCGAGCGACAAGGTTATATCGAAGGATATGCCGCTATTCTGAACCCTCATTATCTGGACGCATCTCTGCTGGTGTTTGTAGAGATAACCCTCAATCGCGGGGCGCCTGATGTGTTTGAACAGTTCAACAAAGCTGTTCAGGTACTCGAAGAGATCCAGGAGTGTCATCTGGTTTCCGGTGACTTCGACTATCTGCTCAAGACCCGAGTCAGCGACATGTCGGCTTACCGCCGTCTGTTGGGGGAAACCCTGCTGCGTCTGCCCGGTGTCAATGACACCCGCACCTACGTGGTGATGGAAGAGGTCAAGCAGAGCAGTCGTCTGGTGATCAGCACCCGATAAAGCAGGTTATGCCGTGGTATCTTTTCCATATGAGACACCATGACAGTCAGAAACGAGCGGCCGGTCCGCTCGTTTCTTCTTGTAAAGATAATTGCAAATATGGCCCCGTCCCATCAGGCTCTGGCTGACAATCGATGGGCTTTTCGGGGATACTAGGCCCCCTTATTTCCTGCATTACATGTTTTCAGAAAGGAGCCGGAGTTTGGCCGATAAAAAGCTGTTTACTCCTTTATCAGGTACACAACGGATCTTCGAAGCCGTCTTGATCGCCATCACCCTGATGGCTGCTTATCTTCTGCTTGCCCTGTTGTCCTATCATCCCGCAGATCCCGGCTGGTCCCAGACCTCCTGGCAAGGGGAGGTGAAGAACCTCGCCGGTAGTGCCGGTGCCTGGCTCGCCGACATCACCATGTTTACCTTTGGTGCCTTCTCCTATCTGGTGCCGCCGCTGGTGGTGCTGCTGGGCTGGAGTCTGTTCTGGCGCCCGAGCCGTCTGCTCGATGTGGATTACCTCACCCTGGGGGTGCGGATCATCGGCTTTATCCTGACTGTGCTTGGCATGTCGGCCATTGCCAGCATGAACTTCAACGACATGCAAAACTTCTCCGCCGGTGGTCTGGTGGGGGATGTGATCGCTTCTGCCGTGGTGCCGCTGTTTGGCGGCGTCGGGGCCAACCTGATGCTGCTCTGCTTCGTGGCAACCGGCATCACCCTGTTTACCGGCTGGTCCTGGCTCACCATCGTCGAGCAGATCGGCGCGGCCTGTACCGGTTCGGTCAGCGCCGTTTACCACTTCCCGACCACCCTCGGCCGCTGGCTGACCGGTGGCTGGCGTCAACCCCGCAACGAGGGGCCGGATCCCTTGCTGGAAGGCGGGGTTGGGGCCATCGCGTTTGATGACGAGGAAGATGAGCCGCACACCAGCTGGACTCGCAAGCCCAAGGCCAAGAACCAGAAGGCTGCCGCCGAAGAGTGGCTGCCGGAACTCGACGACGATACCTTCGAGTTCGATCCCCAGTTTGATGATGAAGAGGACGAGCCGGCTCCGGCTGCCAAGCCCAAACGTGCGGTGGCGGCCGCCAATGTGCGCCGTCAGCCGGTACTGGCTGTGGCCGATGATGATGACGATCTGGATCTGCCCTGGGCCGAAGGGGACGACGAGATCGCCGCACCGGTAACCGTCGCACCGACCAAGCCCAAGCGTCGTCCGCAATCTACGCTGCCGCCGTTGCCGAGTATCGAGCTGCTCGACCGTCCACCCGCCAAGACCCAGATGATGAGCAAGGATGAGCTGGATCGCATGGGCCGTCTGGTGGAGGCCAAGCTTGCCGACTACAACGTGCAGGCCAAGGTGGTCGGTGTCTATCCGGGCCCGGTCATTACCCGTTTCGAGCTGGATCTGGCGCCGGGCATGAAGGCGAGCAAGATCACCAACCTGTCGCGCGATCTGGCCCGTTCCCTCTCTGCCAGCAGCGTGCGGGTGGTTGAGGTGATCCCGGGTAAGACCTACGTGGGGATCGAGTTGCCCAACCGGGTGCGTCAGACCGTTTATCTGCGCGAAACCCTTGACTGCGATGCCTTCCGCGATAGCCGTAACCCGCTCACCATGGGCCTGGGTCAGGACATCGCCGGCGAGCCGGTGGTAGTGAACCTGGCCAAGATGCCGCACCTGCTGGTGGCCGGTACCACAGGTTCCGGTAAGTCGGTGGGGGTCAACACCATGATCATCTCGATGCTCTACAAGTCATCCCCCGATGATCTGCGCTTCATCATGATCGACCCCAAGATGCTGGAACTCTCGGTCTACGAAGGGATCCCGCACCTGCTGACCGAGGTGGTGACCGACATGAAGGATGCCGCCAACGCCCTGCGCTGGTGCGTGGGTGAGATGGAGCGCCGTTACAAGCTAATGTCGGCGGTCGGGGTGCGCAACCTCAAGGGCTACAACGACAAGGTACTGGCCGCCATCGAGGAGGGGGAACCCCTGCTGGATCCGTTGTGGCGCCCGGGTGACTCCATGGATCAGATGCCGCCGGAGCTGGAGAAACTGCCCCACATCGTGGTGGTGGTGGACGAGTTTGCCGACATGATGATGATCGTCGGCAAGAAGGTGGAAGAGCTGATCGCCCGGATCGCCCAGAAGGCGCGGGCCGCCGGTATTCACCTCATTCTGGCGACCCAGCGTCCGTCGGTGGATGTGATTACCGGTCTTATCAAGGCCAACATCCCGACCCGTATCTCGTTCCAGGTGTCGAGCAAGATCGACTCGCGCACCATCATCGATCAGGGCGGCGCCGAATCTCTGCTCGGCATGGGCGACATGCTCTACATGCCAGCCGGTACCTCCAACCCGACCCGGGTACACGGTGCGTTCGTCGATGATCACGAAGTGCACAAGGTAGTGGCGGACTGGAAACTGCGCGGCGAGCCGAACTACATCGAGGAGATCCTCTCCGGTGAGTCGGGTGGCGAAGGTGGCAGCGGCGAATATGGCGGTGGTGGCGATGAAGAGCTCGACCCCCTGTTCGACGAAGCGGTCGCTTTCGTGGTGGAGTCCCGCCGTGGCTCGACCTCCAGCGTCCAGCGCAAGTTCAAGATTGGTTACAACCGGGCAGCCCGTCTCATTGAGCAGATGGAGAATCAGGGCATCGTCAGCTCACCGGGTGGCAATGGTCAGCGTGACGTGCTGGCACCGCCGCCGGTGCGGGACTAAACCTCACCGTTTCATACTATCCCTGGCCATGCCCTCCGCGGGCGTGGCCTTTTATCGAGAGCGTCTTTATGAAGAGCGTGATGAAAAAACAACTGTTGATGGGTACCGTGCTGCTGATGGCCAGCAGCCAGGTGTGGGCCGATGCGGCCAGCGATCTCAAACAGAAGCTGGCGGGGGTGAGCCTCTTCTCCGCCAAATTTGCCCAGACCGTCTATGACAGCAAGGGCAAGGAGCTGCAAAAGGCCAGCGGCGATCTGCTGGTGCAACGCCCCAACCGTTTCAACTGGCACACCACCTCGCCGGACGAGAGCCTGATCGTGGCCGATGGTCAGGATGTCTGGGTCTATGATCCCTTCGTCGAGCAGGTCACAGCCCTCAAGCTGAAAGATGCGGTGCTCAACACCCCCTTTATTCTGATCGCTGGCAATGACGACAAGTTCTGGAAGAACTATGACGTGACCCAGCAGGGAGATGTCTATACCGTCACCAGCCGCAATAAGGATGAGCTGATCGCCTCCTTCCGTGTCACCTTCGACAGACAAGACAACATCAGTCGTTTCGATGTGAAAGAGGCGCAAGGGCAGTGGAGTGAATTCACCCTGAGCAGCTTCAACCGCAAGCCGGTGCTCAAGGGCAACGAATTTGTTTTCAAGATCCCGAAGGGGGTCGAGCTGGACGACCAGCGCTAATGAGCAAGCGGTCGTTGGATTGCTCGCCACAGCGCCAGTCAAAGGCGAGTGGCGTGACGCTGGGTGGTCAATACAGATGAGCAACTTGTCGCTGGATTTCTCATCGGACTTTCGTCCGCTTGCGGCCCGGATGCGGCCGCAAAACCTCGACCAGTATATCGGTCAGCAACATATCCTGGGGGCTGACAAGCCCCTGCGCAAAGCGATCCTTGCGGGTCACTGTCACTCGATGATCCTGTGGGGGCCGCCCGGTACCGGCAAGACCACGCTGGCGGAGTTGATGGCTCACTACTGTCAGGCGGAAGTGGAGCGACTCTCTGCGGTCACCTCCGGTATCAAGGAGATCCGCGCCGCCATCGACAAGGCGAAGGAGAACAGCTGGCGCGGGGTGCGTACCATCCTCTTCGTGGATGAAGTGCACCGCTTCAACAAGAGTCAGCAGGATGTGTTCCTGCCTCACATCGAGGATGGCACCATCACCTTTATCGGTGCCACCACCGAAAACCCCTCGTTCGAACTCAA
>OLFS01000340.1_pt1 | contig 46181 bp, 31 predicted proteins | sample 1605491 | NCBI WGS metagenome assembly OLFS01 (sample SAMEA3888921, study PRJEB22519) | human gut metagenome | biome: human gut; feature: human-associated habitat; material: faeces | place: Denmark | collected 2011 | reverse complement strand
AGGCACGGGGATTCGCCGATATCGGCTATCATTTCTATATCACACGGGACGGGGAACTGCACCGCTGCCGCCCGGTCAACCAGATCGGGGCGCATGCAGCCGGATGGAACGACCATAGTATCGGTATATGCTATGAGGGTGGACTCGACGAACAAGGTCGTCCGGCCGATACCCGGACCTATGCCCAGCGCTGTACCTTGATGGACTTGTTACGGCAATTAAAAAGGGACTATCCGGAGGCACGCATCCTTGGACATTATCAATTAAGCCCTTATATACACAAGGCTTGCCCCTGCTTCGATGCGAGGGAGGAATATCTTACTTTGTAAAAATACCGCCAACCTCTTTCATCTCTTGTTCTTTATGATACTTAGAAATGAAACGATTGATCGTCAAATGAAGGATAGACCATAAAACCAAGTTCAAGAGCAAGAGGTAGGTGGCGTTTACCTTCATGGCCAATAAGACATTCAATACGATGAAAAAAACAGATACGCACAAGATCGTCACCATCACCATCCGTACACGCATACCCGTACGAAGCAGCTTGTGATGGAAATGATTCTTATCGGGCAAGAACGGGTTACGATGATTACGAAGGCGATGAAGCACCACACGGATCACATCGAGTAAAGGGACCAAGACCGTGGAGAAAGCGATCACCATATAGGGATTTGGCAACTCCGGTGAGACTTGGTTCGACACGCACAGATGGATGATCAGGAAACTGATCACATAACCCAGCGTAAGACTACCCGCATCACCCATAAAGAGCTTATGGCCACGGCTTGCGTTGCCAAAGACGTTGTAACACCAAAAAGGCATGAGGACTCCCAGCGTACAGATGGCCAACAAGGCGTACACATACTGCATGCGGATAAAGAAGATCACGCTCAAGACCGACAGGGCGATACTGCACAAACCGGAGGCCAAGCCATCGATACCGTCTATCAAGTTAATGGCGTTCGTGATATACACCACGATAAAGACCGTGACGGGGATCCCCACCCAAGCGGGAACCGAGTACACACCGAACAAGCCTCCCAAGGAACCGAACCAATTACCGGACAGTACTAATAATAACGCCGACACGATCTGGACGGCGAACTTGTAACGGTAGCCAACACCCACTAGATCGTCGCAGACACCCACTAGATAGAGTAACGTCATGCCCACGAACAGAAAGAGATACTCATAGAGCATGTTGAACGACAGGCTCGATGAGCCCATATCCCAAAAGTACAGGCGGAAGCCTATCACAAGGAACATGGACATCAGGATCACCGGAAAAAACGACAGGCCGCCCAGACGGGGGACCGGCGTCGTATGTACCTTACGGGAATCCGGGACATCATATAACCGTTTCTTGTGGGAGATCACCAAGATCCTCGGGATGATCACCATCCCGAACAGCACGGAGAAAAGGAAGCCCGACAGTAGTAGTAATGTTATTTGCATGATTTGCGTATTAGTTATTTCTTCTTGTCACCGGCCTCGAAACCGTAACCATAGCCGTAGCCATAACCGTATCCCTTGCCGTAGCCGTATTTCTTGCCGTAACCGTAGCCGTAGCTGTTCTTGCGCTTCGTCATGTCCAAGCCGTTGATCACCGTCGCGAGCTTCGGGAACTTACGCTCACGCCGCAACACGTTGATGTAGCTGAAACCGGCCTTCGGTGTCACGTCCGCACGGCAGACGTACACGCACATGTCGGCCACACGGCCGATGATCGCCGTGTCCGTAACCATGCCGATAGGGGCTGTATCCAAGATGACATAGTCGTAGCGTTCCTTCAACCGGGCGATAGCCTTCTCCAGCACGTCACGGGCGACCAGCTCAGTCGGGTTCGGGGGGATAGGACCGCCCGGGAGGATATCGAGGTTAGGGCTGATATCGGATCGCTGGACCATGTCGAACAACTCCACGTGATCAGGGTCGCTAAGGTAGTTCGTGATGCCCTCCATCTTACGGGAGATATTGAACACCTTGTTCAGGCCCGGCTTGCGGATGTCCATGCCGACCACCACCACCCTCTTGCCCAAGTAAGCCAAGCTCACCGCCAAGTTGCCAGCGACGAAAGACTTGCCCTCGCCCGGTTGCGTGGAGCTGAAAAGGATCACACGCTCGTCCTTGCCTAGCATGAACAAGAGGTTCGTGCGCAACCCCCGGAACATCTCCTCCATCAGGTCGTTCTTGTTCTCACGCACCACGATCGAGCCCTCACCCGTCTTCTTGACCAACGGGAGCTCCGCCAAGATAGCCACGCCCGTGATCGCCTCGACGTCCTCACGGTTCTCGATCTTGTATTTCAACAGGTCATGAAGGTAGACAATGCCCACCGGGATCGCCAGGCCCAAGATCAACGCCGCAAGCATGAAGACCATCCTCTTCGGGGCGACAGGACGCTCATCGGCGAGCGGCTCCTCGATGATGCGGCCGTTGTTTGCCGTGGCTGCCAGCGTGATGGCGTTCTCCTCACGCTTCTGCAACAGCATGATGTACAACGTGGCCTTGATCTCCTGCTGGCGGGAGATCGTCATGAACTCCTTCTCCTGCCTCGGGGCGTCGCTGATGCGGCTCTCGAACTTGCTCGCCTGACGGTCGATGTCCGCCTTGGCGATCTGGAGACCCTTCAAGACACTGTTCACCGTCGTCCTCACGTTGCGGCGCATAGCCTCGATGCCGGCGTTCATGTTGATGATGGCCGGGTTGCTGTCCGAAGAGGTGCGCAACAGGCGCTTGCGCTCGATGATCATCGTGTTGTACTGGTCGATGACAGAGGTGAGGTTTTGATCCCGCAGGCCCACGTTGGCAGGGATCACCTCGTCCATGTTCGCAGGATCGTCGATATAATTGCGGAGATACTGCACCAAGTTGATCTGCGTGGCGTTCTCCGTACGTTGTTGCTCATACCTCGAGCTTTCCTGCAAAGCCATCTGGGCGTCGCTCGTCAAATTCGTCAGGCCGGAGCGTTGCTTGAAGGCAGCGAGCTCGCTCTCCGTAGTGCCCAGCTCGCCGTTGATGATGCCGATGCGCTCCTCGATGAACTCAGCCGTCTTCTGCGCCACCTCGTTCTTCTCGTCGTTGGCGTCCTGGTTGTAGAACGACACCAAGCGATTGATGAAATCAACGCCTCGTCGCCTCACCGTGTTCCTCAAGGATACCTTGGCGATCGTCGTCGTCTTGGACGAGGGCGTCACGCTCAACTCCTTGCCGTAAGCCTCGGCAGTGGACGTGGGCGTATGGACGTGGGCCACCAGCTCGATCTCCCCGCCCTCCAACTCCGGTATGGAATCCATGCCCGTGAAACTGAAAACCCCCACGGGGGTGGGCAATATGGCGGGGAGCCTGTCGAAGCCCTGCTCCATCGTCTCCTCGTCACCCTCCTTGTCGATCTTGTACTCCGCTCTCACCGTTAGCTGACCCTCCTTCGTGTAGCGCATGCGCAGCTCGACGGGGGCCACCAGACGGTCCGCCTCCTCGGGGGTGATGAACACGTTAACGGGGGAGTTCTTGTATAAAGGGGGGTTGAAGCCCAAGGCGTTCGACTCCTCCATGTCGATATACAGGCCCATGTCACTCACCACCTTCTTGATCAACGTGCGGGACCTCAGGATCTCGACCTCGTTGTCGAAGTTGCTCGTCATCGAGAGCATGCCAAGGTCCTGTATCGCAGCCAAGCCGCTGGCGGCGTTTGCCCCCTTCTTCTCGTCCTCCTTGATCAGCACCGACGACGTGACGTTATACACCGGTGTCTGGTAACGCAGGAAGACGTACATCCCGATGCAGCAGGCCAGCACGCTCGCCACGAACCAAGGCCAATAAACCATATACTTGAAAAACACGGCGTAAAGATTGATCTCACGATCCTCCCCCTCCGGATTGTTATTGTTATTGTTATTATTATTATTGCTTGTATTTATACCATCGTCCACCATCTCTCTAAATTTTCAATTCTCAATTCTCTATTTTCAATTATTTAAGTATGTTCACCAACAGGCCGGCGATCGAGACCAAGATCGAGATCGAGCTCACCCACAACGTCGTGCTGTTTCCGATATCGGAGTTCTTCGCCTTCGTCTCGTTCGGCGTGACATAAAGGATGTCGTTCTGTTTCAAATAATAATACGGGGAGGTCACGATACCGGCGTTGTTCAGGTCAAGGTTGATGATCTCACGCTTCCCGCCCTCGTCCTCGCGGATCAGCTTCACGTTGTCACGTAAGCCGTAGATCGTCATGTCGCCGGCCATCGCCAACGCCTCCAGAACGTTCACCTTCTCGTTGCCGATCGTGAAGCTGCCCGGACGGGCCACCTCGCCCAAGACCGAGATCTTGTAGTTCGCCATGCGCACCGTCACGATGGGCGCCTCCTTCAAGTAAGGCCTCAATCTCTCACGGATCAGGCTCTCCGCCTCGTTCTTCGTCAAGCCGCCGACCCTCAGCGTACCGATCACAGGGAAGTCGATCTCGCCGGAGTTGTTCACGAGGTATTGCTGCAACGTGGGTTGCGTCGTCGTGTTGATGTTCGTCAGGGCCGCGTTCAACGGGGTCTGCACCGTCAGGTTGAACGGGGCCGCCGCCTGCGGGTCCGTCGTGTTGACCGTGATGCTCAACAGGTCCTTGGGCATGATCTTGGCGTCATACAGGGGAAGCGTCCCCTCGAGATCGTTCACCGCCTCCGGGTTCTGGAGGTAGGGCACGTTCTTGTAAGACGTACACGCCGCCAGCAAAAGGGGCAGCGAGAATAGGAACAGTAGTCTTTTGATCTTCATATTATTTTGTTATCGTTTTTATTTCTTTAAACACGGATGACACGGACTTAACGGAAAAGGCGGGACAGGAAACCTTTGGGTTTCTCCGGCTCGTATTCCGACTCGTATTTACGCGTCAAGTCCTCATAGCTCAGTCTCTTGGTCACCATCTCGTAGATCGTGCCCCAGTCCGGGAGGCCGCCGAGGTTGCGGTCGTCGATGAAAACGTCCGCCTTCAGCTTGCGGGAGAAGTGGTTGTTCCGGTCTCTCTCCTCCTCCGGGTAGTCACGGTTCACCGCGTAGAACTCCAAGCCACGCTCACGGCAGAAGGACAACGCCTCCTCCAAGAGCCCGCCCTCACGGACCGTCCAAAGGATCAGCTTATGCCGATCCGATTGCAATTTCCTCAACGTCTCGATGGCGAAAGGAAGCTCACGCCCGATCGCCGGATACTTGTGCTCGACGATCGTACCGTCGAAATCTACCGCTATTATCATCTCTTTAATTCTCAATTTTCAATTCTCAATTATAAAAGGGCCGGACCACCGGACGGCCGGAGTGGTATATGTTAAAGCGGGGTCAGCCTATCGGCCAAAGCCAAGGGGTCTCCTAGCCGCTAGAGACGGCCATTGCCATCCGGGGGATCCGACCGTTTCTTTTCTGCCCTTATCTAATTCTCGCTTAACCGGGGCAATCCCTCCACCTCGCCGGCGTGCCATTCACGGTAGTCCGCCAAGGGAAACCCGGGGACGGTCAATAGCTTGTAATCCGACCCGTCTCTTCTCAATATATGTTTACGGGCGTACGAGCGGAGCGAGCGATCCGTAACGGACACCATCACGATCGGGAACGGGTAGGCGAACAGGCGCAACGGAGTGGTCTCGCTATCCGGGAACGCACGATGCAGCTGGTAGGCCGAACGCTCGAACGCTACCCAGTAGGGACCCGTGCAATACAGGTGTATTGAGTTTCGGTTCGCACGCTCACGATCCATGATCTCTGTCAAACGCTCACGCAACAGGTTCATCAGCCGGATGCCCGAAGGGACGCCGCATGTCTCTCTCTCTTCTCTCATATCTTTTATTCATCGCCGTTCCCGTGCCCGAACCAGCGGTCGTAATCACGTAAACGACGTATCAACACGGACTTGCTCCTCTTGGGCGAGGCCTCCTCCATCCAAGGGTCAACCAGCTCGTGCGCCATGCGCTGGTAGAGGCTGCTGTCCGTACAGCCGTACAGCGTGACCAGCAACAAGGCACGGGATTGCCCCGCTTTTATCACCGGGAGCATGCTGCGCATCGTGGCGTGCAAACGATCGAACTCATCCGACTCGCCCAAAAGCAGATAGGCAGGAAGGAGCAAAGAGTAAAGCTTGCAACGGATCACGTCGGTCTCACCACGGAGAGAGGCGTAGCCACGCAGGACCTCACGGGCCAGACGGGCATCCTCATCCACTACCACGCCAGAGGCGTGGTAACGGCCCAAGGCCCCGTGCAAGCCCTCCGACAGACGGTCGTTGTCCAAATGGGTATACACGTGCTTGCCCCCCGTGTTCAGCTCGATCAACTCGTACTCCCCCGCTCTCACCTCGAACAAGGGGACCCACAGACAGTCGAGGATACGCACCATCACGTCCTTATGCCCACCGCCCGGCTGCACCACCACCTCCGCCTCCATGTCGGTAAAAGGGCCGGAGGTGATACGCACACGGTCGCCTTTCAACAAGCGGCCGCTATCTGGCACGTACACCGGAAGCTCGTTGGAGTAAGAAGCCGCGACCCAACGCAAGGTATCCATCTCACGATCCGAGAGGTACGGGAAATAAGACCGCCCGCCGGAGGAAACCCGGGGGAGGAAATTATACAGGGGAAGCGTACGCTTCAGGCTAAAGATCTCGTCCTCCGAGGCGTGGACGAACACGTAGTTGTACAGCAGGGGCCGTTTCGTGTTGACCATCTTGCCGCCCACCTTCCTCGCCTCGACATACGAGGGGGAGAAATACTCGAACAAGGCCTCCCCACGACGCTCACGGCGGGAAAGCTCAGCGTCCAGCCCCTTCGAGGGGCTGATCCTGTCACGCCCGCCACCGGCGGTAGGGAGCGTGAGCACGTACCAGCGGACGGCCTCCTGGTCACGTCGCTTCAGAACATGCGCCATGAACCTATCCGAGCACTTGCCTGTCAATATATCCATCTCTATGATTATCTTTTCTAGTGGTTATCCCGTGGCCCGAAAACAGACCCCACGGCAATTCAGAGCCCTACCAAGAATCTTTTATATCATCTTGATAAACAGTACTTTATATTTTTAAATGTGGCATTACTGAAAATTACCATCTCTTGAAATCTTAGGCTACTTGGGGAGTAGCCTAAAAGGTGCGAGAACGGTTATCACCCGGTTGTAGAGACGGAGCGTGCTCCGTCTCCCACCGTCTGGGAGTAACTTTAAATACCATTTTGAGGGGATGAGACGGGGCACGCCCCGTCTCTACAGGAATACATATACAGATTATGAGGCATGGTGGAATGATACCTAGAACAAGGATTCATCTTGCCCGCATCACCATGTCTATACGTCTAGGATAAAATGGGAAAATCAAAGAATAGAAAGGGTCAAACGCCTAGAATGACTAAACAAGCCGATTTGTTTGTTTGTTTTTAGTTATTTTTTACTACATTTGCGCCGTGAAAGAATACGCTACTCCCCAAGTAGCCTACTCCCTTTACCCTACTTTCGGTACATGATTGTACACACTCTCAAAACAAATTTTATTCACCGCAGACATCTTTTCCAACGAGAAACTTTTCAAATAGATTTGTGTAGTCTTGATCGATTTATGGCCCAATAGTTCGCTGATCATCTCAATCGGGACATCCTGTTCCTTCAAAATCATCGCAAAAGAATGACGGATCGAATATGAGGTGATCGGGATAGACACACCGCAGGCTCTCGCCAACCTCTTCAAATTCCGGTTAAAATGGGCCAAAGCGGAAGTGTACTCCTTGTAGGCTTCTTTTCCCACTTTTATCCCTTTCAAGAAAGGAAACAAATAGGGTGAGTCCTTACCTACATCACTTGACAGTTCCCTCAGCGACTCCCATGCGGTAGATTGTACCTCTATAAGCATCGGAGTACCCGTTTTCTGGCGTTTATATTCCAAAACCCCACCCCGGACATTCTCCTTTTTCAGATGAGCGAAATCCACGAATGCCATACCGCAAAACTGGAACATCAGGCACAATGCCTGCCGTGTTTTTCTCAGTTCCGGATCATCTAATGAGGCCGTCATCAGAGAACGTAATAAATCCTGTGGTAACGCCTTTTTGCGTTTGCTCTCTATACCCGTGAAAACTCCCTTAAATAAATAAGGGATATAGGGGGCCAACCCTTCCTCCACCGCCATGTTGTACACACAACGGATCCGACGCATATAGGTCGACACCGTGTTCCATGTACATCCTTTATTCAACAAAAAGGCCTGATAACGCCGAAGGTTCTCCTTATTGACATAGATATAGGGAATTACCTCCAACCCACAAAACCGCATGAATGAGTTCAATGCATCCTGATAGCTCTTCGCCGTGGAATAACGCCCATCCACACGCAATTTATAGATATACAACCTCATCCCTTCTACTAAATCCTTTTTCTCCATACTATCGCTATTTTTTCGTGATAAAACTTAGCAAATGTAATACAGATCCGGGAGGTTGAGCATATACAAAAAAAGGCGAACCAACCGGTCCGCCTTTATAAAATCTCCATTTCTAGATTATTTCAGTCCTCTATTCTTCAGCAACGGATCCGTACCCGGTTCCTTGCCACGGAAATTCTTGTACATATCCATAGCGTCGTCGATACCGCCCGGGGTCAAGACATATTTACGGAATTTATCGGCACATTCTTGATTAAAGATGTCGCCGGTTTCCTTGAATGCCTCGAAAGCGTCGCAATCCAATACCTCAGCCCAGATGTAGCTATAATAGCCGGCGGTGTAGCCGCCACCCATCGTATGGTTGAAGTAAGTCGTACGGTAACGGGAAGGGATTTGTTTCAGCAAACCACGACGGCCTAACGTCTGTTGCTCGAAATCCATCACGTTCAAGTTGGCCGGAACATTATTCGTCTGGTCAACGAACTTGATCACCTTCTTATCCGCAGCGTCACCACTGATCGCATGGAAATCCATATCCAGATAAGAAGCCGCCAGATACTCCGTCGTAGCGAAACCTTGTCCGTACTTACCGCTCTTATCCAACTTCTCGATCAACTCGGCCGGGATCACCTCGCCGGTCTGATAATGCTTAGCGTACACCTTCAATACTTCCGGCTCGAATACCCAATGCTCCATAACCTGTGAAGGCAACTCCACGAAATCACGAGGAACACCGGAAACACCGGAGTAATGCACGTCACGGAACAAGCCGTGCAAACCATGACCGAACTCATGGAACAATGTATTCGCCTCATCAGCGCTCAACAACGCAGGTTGTCCCGGAGCGGGCTGGCTAAAGTTACAAACGATCGTTACGACCGGAGCCACACGCTTGCCATCCTTATAAGCCTGCGGACGATAAGAACCACACCACGCACCACCACGCTTGCTAGCACGAGGGAAGAAATCGAAATAAATAACGCCCAAATGAGAGCCATCCTTATCTTTGCACTCAAAAGCCTGCGCTTCCGGATAAGGCAACGGAATATTACGGATCGGGGTGAACGTGATACCATATAACTTATTAGCTACATAGAAAGCACCCTCACGAACATTATCCAACTTCAAGTAAGGACGAACCTCATTCTCATCCAAATTGAATTTAGCCTTCTTGGCCTTCTCGAAATAATAACGCCAATCCCAGCCCTCGGCCTCGAAATTGCCGCCTTCTTTCTTGATCTCGGCGTTTATATCGGCCAATTCCTCTTTCGCTTTCGCCAAAGCAGGCTTCCAAACCTCATCTAACAATTGATAAACCTTATCCGAGCTTTTCGCCATACGATCCTCCAACACGAAAGAAGCGTAATCATCATAGCCCATCAACTTCGCTTTCGCCAAACGAGCGGCAACCAAATCACGAACCACTTCCTTGTTATCGTTCTCATTATTATTATTACCACGGTTGATATAAGCGTTGAACATCTTCTCACGCAACTCACGTTTATCGGAATATTGCAAGAACGGCATCACGCTCGGGTTCTGCAAGGTAAATACCCATTTGCCTTCCATCCCGGCATCCTTAGCCGCTTGAGCGGCGTTAGCGATCAAGGTCTCGGGCAGACCGGAAAGATCCTCCTGCTTGTCGATCACCAATTTAAAAGCGTTCGTCTCTTTCAGCATATTCTGTCCGAAAGTAAGCTGTAGCATGGAGATCTTGCTATTCAACTCACGCAATTTAGCCTGATCCTCAGCGGAAAGATTAGCGCCACCCCGAACGAAGTCCTTATAAGTCTCCTCCAATAACTTCATTTGCTCCTTATCGAGACCCAACTCATCCTTCTTATCGTATACCGCCTTCACACGAGCGAATAATTTCGGATTCAAGTTGATATCATCACTATATTTTGACAATAGCGGCGACATCTCACGGCTTAACGCCTGCATCTCATCATTCGTATTCACGCTATTCTGTCCACCGAAAACGATCTGGACCTTCCGAAGCAACGCACCCTGCTCATCCAAGGCGACAATCGTATTCTCGAACGTCGGCTCCTCCGGGTTATTCACGATCGCCTCGATCTCCTTGCGTCCCTCTTCCATGCCTTGCAATAGGGCCGGTTTGTAGTGCTCGAACTTGATTTGATCAAAAGGTGGAACTCCAAACGGGGTGGTATATTCCGCAAAGAACGGGTTCTCACCCTCCACGGTCTTCTTTTCGGAAGTACCGCAGGCAGTAAGCATAACGGCTAATCCTGCTGCCATAATTAATTGTTTCATCTTTACTGATTTTTTGATTTATGAGTTATAAATTGTTCTGCTCATTTTAGCCCTCTGTTCTCCAACAGCGGATCGATGCTAGGTTGTTTGCCACGGAAATTCACGTACATGTCCATAGCGTCGTCGATGCCGCCCGGGGTCAGTACGTATTTACGGAATTTAGAGGCAACCTCCGGGTTGAAGATATCACCCGTCTCCTTATAAGCTTGGAAAGCGTCGCAATCCAACACTTCCGCCCAGATATAGCTATAATAACCGGCGGTATATCCACCTTCCATCGTATGTCCGAAATAAGTAGAGCGGTAGCGAGACGGAATCTGACGGATCAGACCACGATCGCCCAAGACCTTCGCCTCAAATTTCTCAATATCCAAATCGGCAGGGATCTCTTTCAATACATGATAATCCATATCCAGATAAGAGGCGGCCAGATACTCCGTCGTAGCGAATCCTTGTCCATACTTGCCACTCTTGATCATCTTGTCTACAAGGGCTTGCGGTATTACCTCGCCGGTCTGGTAATGTTTAGCGTACACTTTCAATACCTCCGGCTCAACGGCCCAATGCTCATCGACTTGCGAAGGTAGCTCCACAAAGTCACGAGGCACGTCGGACACGCCATAATAATGAACATCGCAGAATAAACCGTGCAAGGCATGACCGAACTCATGGAATACGGTCTCGGTCTCGTCGGCCGTCAAAAGCGCCGGTTGTCCCTCCGCCGGTTTACTGAAATTAAACACGGTAGTAACCACCGGGGCTACCCGTTTCCCATCTTTATACGTTTGTGAGCGGTAACCGCCGCACCATGCGCCACCTCCTTTGCCCGGGCGGGTAAAGAAATCCATATACAGCACGCCCAGATGCGTACCATCTTTATCCTTGCACTCGAAAGCGAGAGCGTCGGGGTCCGGTTTCGGGATGTCCTTGATCTCGGTAAACGTGATACCGTATAATTTATTGGCTACATAGAAGATGCCCTCACGTACATGTCCCAACTCAAAATAAGGACGCATCTCGTTCTCGTCCAAGTTATATTTCGCTTTCTTGGCTTTCTCGAAATAATAACGCCAGTCCCAGCCCTCGGCCTCGTAATTACCGCCTTCCTTCTTGATCTCGGCGTTGATATCGGCCAATTCCTCTTTCGCTTTCGCCAAGGCAGATGGCCAGATTTTATCAAGCAAGTCGTACACGTTCTTCTCGTTCTTCGCCATATTCTCTTCCAATACGAAAGCGGCATAATCCTCATATCCCATCAATCGGGCTTTCTCCAGACGAGCGGCAACCAGCTGCTTAACGACCTCCTTATTATCATTCTCATTATTATTGTTGCCACGATTCGTATACGCCTTGAAGATCTTCTCACGCAAATCACGCTTATCGGCGTATTGAAGGAAAGGCATCACGCTCGGATTATGGAGGGTAAACACCCACTTACCATCCAGACCATTCTCTTGGGCCGTTTGCGCCGCCTTGACGATCACGTCTTCCGGCAGACCGGATAAGTCCTCTTTATTATCGATCACTAATTGGAAATCGTTGGTCTCTTTCAGGGTATTCTGTCCGAAAGTAAGTTGGAGCATGGATATCTTCTCGTTCAGCTCACGCAACTTCGCCTGCTTATCCTCCGGCAGATTGGCTCCTCCCCGGACAAAACTTTTATAGGTTTCCTCCAACAGCTTCTTCTGTTCCTTATCCAGATGGAAGCTCGCCTGATTCTCATATACGGATTTCACCCGGGCGAAAAGCTTGGGATTTAAGCTGATATCATCCGAATGTTTGGATAAAAGGGGATAAAGCTCACGTTCGAGCTCTTGGATCTCGTCCGTGGTATTCACACTGGATTGGCCACCGAAAGCATACATTACTTTAGTAAGCAACTCGCCACTTTGGTCTAAGGCCACGATCGTATTCTCGAATGTCGGCGCATCCGGATTTGCCACGATCGCCTCGATCTCCTTCGACTGCTCTTCCATGCCTTTCAAAAGAGCCGGCTTGTAATGAGCCACCTCGATTTGGTCAAACGGAGGCACCCCGAACGGTGTCGTATACTCCGTAAAAAACGGATTGGGTGTAGCGCCTTCCGCTACATCGCTTTTCTTTGAGGAGGAACAAGCTCCCAAAATAACCGCTAAACCTGCGGCCATAAGCGTTTTATTCATGCCATTGTTATATTAGAATTACAATGGACAAAGATAACGAAGTTTTGCGTTACAATTCTATTTCAAATTGTTATTATTTAGAATCCGGAAAAAGATTTTCACAATTCACACAAAAAAGATCCCCAAAGGGAGATCTTCCCTTCGGGGACCCAATATGCTTTCACTCAATGTTCAATCGAATCGCTCTCTATACCGTCCTTGATATTTTCATTTTCGATCGTTTCTTGTAAATCTTGAATGTCATTAGACGTGTAATCATCCGACACGAATTGGTAGACATGGTCTCATCGTGAAGATCATCGCTCTCATCCCATAACGTTTTCATTATATTCTCTGGCATATCTCTTATATTTTAAAGTTATATGCCTATTCAACAACCTCGACAAAGAAATTGTTGTTCCAATAAAAATAGTTCACTAATTTTAGCGAGATTAACGCAAGAAATAATATGAATCGAATTTGTAGTCTTTTTGGTATTCAGTATCCCATCATACAGGCGGGAATGGTTTGGTGTAGTGGTTGGCGGCTAGCTTCAGCGGTTAGTAACGCTGGTGGATTAGGATTGATCGGGGCAGGCTCCATGCACCCGGAAGTGCTCCGGGAACATATCCGTAAATGCGAGGCGGCGACCGACAAGCCTTTTGGCGTGAATGTCCCGCTAATGTACCCGGAAATCGATACCTTGATGCGGATATTGGTGGAGGAAAAAGTGAAGATCGTATTTACCTCCGCCGGTAACCCGAAAACATGGACAAAGTATTTGAAGGATCATGACATGACGGTCGTTCACGTGATAAGCAGCTCTAAATTCGCCACGAAATGCGAGGAGGCCGGAGTGGATGCCATCGTTGCCGAAGGCTTCGAGGCCGGCGGGCACAACGGACGGGAGGAAACAACTACGATGTGCCTGATCCCCGCTGTCCGGAAAGCGACCTCTCTCCCCCTTTTGGCGGCAGGAGGTATCGGAAACGGTCAAGCGATGCTAGCGGCACTCGCACTAGGGGCCGACGGCGTACAGATAGGCACTCGTTTCGCCTTGACCAAAGAAAGCTCGGCACACGAGAATTTCAAGAAACTATGCTTGAATCTTAAGGAAGGCGATACGAAGTTATTATTAAAGAAACTGTCTCCTACCCGTCTGGTAAAAGGAGATTTCGCTACGGCAGTGGAAGAAGCGGAAGCCCGGGGAGCGTCCGTGGAAGAATTACGTGAGTTATTGGGCAAAGGACGTGCCAAGAAAGGAATCTTTGAGGGCGACCTAAAGGAAGGCGAGTTAGAGATCGGACAGGTAGCGTCTTTATTCTGGGAGGAATTATCCGTGGAAGAGGTGATGAAAGAATTGATCCGTGACTTTAAGCGATCCTTAGAGAACGTAAAAACACAGTTGTGTTCGTGAGAAAACACAACTGTATCTGTGGATAAACACAACTGTGTTCAAGAGAAAACACAGTTGTGTTCCTTATCATAATCGATACTTATACAATTGCGCCATGACCTTTTGGTATTGGTTTTGCAATTGCAGGTAGTTTTGCACGCTTTGGTAATAGGTCGTCACATCCACGAAATACTCGATCATAGAGATTTGCCCGGCCTGTATAGCCTTGTTCAACAAGACCAAGCTATTCTGCCTTTTCAGCACATCCTTATATTCATCGATAGATTTCTTTAAGGAGACAGACTGGTCATATAGCTGCCTCAACCCATTCTCTACCGTGAAAGAAGCGCTCTCCAACTGCATCTCCGTATAACGGACCTGAGCCTTCGCCTGTTTCACGTTATTACGGTTCGAGAACAACGGGATGGTAATTCCTACCAAGAAACCATTGAAACGCTCTCCACCCGAGGCGGGATTCATACGATACCCTAACTCAAAGCCGGGCAGACCTTTCGCCTTATTCACGCTCACCTGCCGAAGAGCTGTCGTCTGGTCGCTACGCAAGGTCTGTAATTGCGGATCGGATTGCATCGCCTCCGTCCGCAGCTCATCAAAGGAAAGCACATCCTTATCCGGCAAGGCGTAAACCGTATCCGTAAACTCGATAGCGATACCGCCGTTCAGGGTAGCCAGCTCCTGCAGCTTGGCAATACGGGAAGTCTCGTTCATCCGGGCCTCTGTCCGAGCGTTCAATAATTCCAGATCGATCTTGTTTGTCTCAAGGATATTCGCATTTCCTTTCTCCAAACGAGTCGCATAAAAAGCGGAAAGTTGCTCGGCGTTCCTAAGACGGGTATCCAATAGGTTCTTCTGCTGGTTCAACAGCACCAAATCTAGGCAAACCTCTTTCACCTGCAACAAGATTTGCTGACGAAAAGCCATCCCTTGACGATCCAAACCCGCGGATTTCGCCTTCGTCAGCTTATGCTTCCGGACATATACGGACGGGAAATCAAAGCTTTGGGAAGCCACGAACTCGCCCGTGAATCCCATCCCTTCTTTATTCCCCCAGAAATGCGAATAAGAGACCGAAGGGTCTGGCAAATTATTATCCAACTTCGCCTCCAGCTTCTGCGACTGGACCAACTGGCTGTTCGCCTGTAAATCCTTATTGTTCGCCTCCACGCTCCGGAGCACGTCCTCTATAGAAGTCTGGGCGGAAAGGCCGCCTGTCAATACAGACAAGGCGGCGACTATAATATATGATTTCATAAAACTTATTCTTTATTCTTGTTCATTATCAGATAAACAATCGGGATGATGAATCCGTTTAAGAACGTAGAGGTTAATAAACCACCCAAGATCACCGTCGCCATCGGGCTTTGGATCTCATTCCCGGGAAGATCGCCATTCAACGCCAACGGGATCAACGCCAAGGCGGAACTCAACGCCGTCATCAAGATCGGGTTCAAACGGTCTAGGGAACCTTGTATCACGGACTCACGCAATCCCATTCCCTCTCCACGCAAATGCGTATAGTGGCTGATCAGCAGCATACCGTTTCGGGTAGCGATACCAAACAAGGAAATGAAACCGATAATCGCCGGGATACTGATCTCGCCGGAAGTAAGCCATAGGATAATCACGCCACCGATCAACGCCAACGGCAGGTTCAACAAGATCACGCCGCTCTCCTTCACGTCCTTGAACTCATTGTACAGTAACATGAAGATCACCAATAACGACATCAATGACGTCAGCAATAAGGTACGGCTGGCCGCCGCCTCGCTCTCGAACTGGCCACCATATTCGATATGGTATCCCTCCGGCAAACGGATATTAGCCTCTACCCGATCCTGTATCTCATTAACCACACTTCGCAAGTCACGTTCCGATACATTGGCACTAATCACGATCTTACGTTGCACATTCTCACGATTGATCGTATTCGGACCGGTCACGGAACGGATATCGGCCACGGAACTTAGCGGCACTTTCTGTCCGGCGGCATCGATCATCAGATTGCTAATATCATCCATCGTGGCACGGCTAGCGTCGGAGGTCTTCACGGTCAGGTCGAAGCTCTTGCCATCGTCGTACACCTGACTTACGGCCTCTCCACCCAACATCACATTGATATATTCCTCGAACTCCGGCAGGGGAATGCCATATTTAGCCAGCAACTCACGTTTCGGGGTGATTGTCAACTGCGGACGCTCGATCTGCTGCTCTACCTTCAAGTCCACCAGACCCGGGATCGTTTGGATAGCGGCCTTGATCTGGTTACCGACCGTAAACATCAGGTTCAAGTCCGTACCAAACAATTTGATAGCGATATTCGCCTCCGTGCCGGAAAGCATAGCGTCGATACGATGGGAAATAGGTTGCCCGATCTCTATATTAGCGCCGCTGATCGTAGATAACTTCTTGCGGACATCATTCATCACCTCATCCCGACTACGGTCTTGCAATTCGAAAGGAGCCTCGATCTCGGAAACATTCACGCCCAAGGCATGCTCATCCAATTCCGCACGACCGGTCTTCCGAGCCACAGTCTTTATCTCGGGCACTTGCAACAGCAACGCTTCCGCACGGCGTCCGATCTGGTCCGACTCGTCCAAGGAAATTCCCGGAAGCGAGCTTACGTTGATCGTAAAAGAACCCTCATTGAACGGGGGCAAGAAACTACGTCCCAAATGAAAGAAGATCACCAAGGCGACCACAAACAAAGCGATCGTGGTACCTAGCACCCATTTCTGGTAAGCCAACGCTAACTCCAAAGCCCGTTTATACACCACCTTCAACTTCCGGGCTATCCAAGCCTCACGCAGTTCCTTCATTCCCGTCGCTTTACGGTTCAGCAAATAGCTACAAAGCACCGGGGTCAAGGTAAGCGCCACCACCGTAGAAGCAAACAACGCCACGATAAAAGCGATACCCAGCGGAACCAACATACGGCCTTCCATACCACTCAAGAAGAACAAGGGCACGAAGCTCACCACGATAATCAAGGTAGAGTTCAAGATCGGCATACGTACCTCACGGGAAGCGTCGTAAACCACCTCCAAGGTAGAGCGTTGCTGATCCGGAGGCAAGAGCCGGTTTTCCCGGATTCGTTTATACACGTTCTCCACGTCCACGATAGCGTCATCCACCAAGGAACCGATAGCGATCGCCATACCTCCCAAGCTCATCGTGTTAATCGTCAATCCCATGTAGTGCAATACGATGATAGAGACCAGCAAAGATAACGGCAAGGCTACCAACGAGATCACCGTCGTACGTATATTCATCAAGAACAGGAACAAGACGATCACCACGAAGAAACTACCCTCAAACAAGCTCTTCTTTACATTATTAATAGAGTTATCGATAAAATGACTCTGGCGGAATATATCCGTAGAGACATGTACATCCGCCGGCAAGTTCTTCCGCAAATCGACAACAATCTCGTCCAGCTTCTCCGTCAACTTCTCCGTACTCGTATCCGGCTGTTTAGTCACGGTAATCAATACGGCCGGCTTCGTCCGCTCGGAAGCGGTTCCCAACTTCGGGCTTTTACCGCCGATCTTAACCGTAGCGATATCACCCAGCGTAACCGGATACTCATTCACGGTCTTCACCACGCCCTGAGCGATCTCCTCCGCCTTCGAAGTCGATAAGACTCCTCGGATGATGTATTCGTTCGAGAACTCATACAATACACCACCATTGGCGTTCCGGTTCATATTCCGACAAACATCCAACACCTCGTTCAACCCTACACCGTAGTGCTTCATACGAGCCGGGTCCAACAAAATCTGGTACTCCTTAATATCGCCACCGATCACGGCAACCTGCGCCACACCGCCCGTAGACAACAAACGGGGACGGATCGTCCAGTCGGCGATCGTACGTAAATCCAGCAAAGACGTGGAATCGGCGGTCAGACCGAGAATCATCATCTCACCCAAGATGGATGACTGCGGGCCTAAGGTCGGTTTACCTACGTTCTCGGGAAGGCTCTCACCCAAGACAGCCAGTTTTTCGGACACGATCTGACGAGCCCGGTAAATATCCGTACCCCAATCAAACTCTACCCAAACCACGGAGAATCCGGTGGTAGACGAGGAACGTACACGCCGCACGTCCATCGCACCGTTCACGGCAGTCTCCACAGGGAATGTCACCAAGCGTTCCACCTCCTCGGGAGCCATACCGTTCGCCTCGGTCATGATCACGACCGTCGGGGCGTTCAAGTCCGGGAACACATCCACGTCCGTATTAAACGCCGTGTACGTACCCCAGATCATCAGCAATAGCGCACAAACCAAGATTACCAACCGGTTGTGCAATGAATAATAAATTATCTTATTTAACATGCAACGTCCCTCCTATTAATGGCTATGGCTATGAGCCGGTATCGCATTAGAAGCGGAAGACAGCTTGATCTGGTAAGCGCCACGGGTCACGACCTCATCGCCCGGTTTCAATCCGGAAAGGATCTGTACCTCCGAGCCGTTATTCGCTCCCAGCGTCACCCATTGCTTCTTATAGCCTTCCTCATCCAGACGGATAAATACCGAATAAACGCCCTGCTCCTCGATAAGGGCGGAGACAGGTACGCTCAAGACATTCTCCATCGGCTTTGTCAACAAAAAGATCTCCACGAAAGAACCGGGGATAACCGCTCCTTTATTATCGAACTCGAAAGTCACCGGTACATAGAAAGAGTTCATATCGGAAGCCTTTCCATACGATAACAACCGTCCACGCAAATCAGACAATTTATAGAGAGCGTTATCATACGGAGTCATGAAATTAGCGGTTTGGATCATGGGAAGATCGTTGTAATACCTCTCAGACACGTCCGCACGCAATACCAAACGATTGTTTTGCGAGATCGTAGCCAAAGGCTGACCTACGGATACATAATCACCCTCTTTCACTTGGATGTTCTTCAAGTAACCGTTCAAGGGAGAGACTACAGACACGCCTTTCGCCGTCTGTTTTCCCGCTATCGCCTCATAAGCGACCTTGGCGTTCTCGTAATTCAAGCGGGCCTGCTCGAAATCCTTGGCGGATACGATCTTATCGCCTACCAAGGCTTGCATACGCTCGTATTCCTTTTTCGCCGTCTCATAAGCGAATTTAGCCCTTGCCGCCACGTCTCCATCAGAGAGGGCGTTGGAAGCGATACTCAACACGGCCTGTCCCTTGCGTACCGCCGTACCATCCACGAATGGCAAGCTACCAAACGAGATCACGCCGGGGACGGTAGCGACGATCACGGACTCCTCCCCTTGCGCCGCCATTACTCGTCCGCTCGTCTTAATCACATCCGTGAAAGGAGCGGGATTAACCGTTACAGTCTGCAAACCAACGGCCTCGGCTAAAGCCTTCTTAAAGACAATCTCGCCGGGATGGGTACCACCGGCCTCATGCTCATGGTCATGGCCTTCGTGTTCATGTCCCTCATGATCATGATCGTGAGCCTCTAATTCATGATTATGCTCATCGTGTCCGGCTTGCGACGCATTTCCCGCACAACCGGCAAACAGGTAAGCGCACATCGCACCTACCAAATATATTTTCTTCATTGTGTAAAAAATCTTGATATCGTTAATAATAAATAGATAGGGGCAAGTCTGTCCTCACCCGCTCTCACAAACGAGGTATCAAGACATAGGAGGGGCACGAAGTCCCGAGGCACTCACTATCCAAGCGTCGTGCAGCGACTCAATGTAGGGGGCGTTCTCGTGATCAAGGAGCTGTCCGCAAAACGCCGGTTCAGGTGGATAAATGTAATCAAATAAGACGAGTAACGGCATCAGATGTATATCCACATCTCCATCCATAAAATGAGAAATATGCGTACTGAAATAGGCCAAGTTATGCCCGTCGCAACCGCAATCATGCGTATCAGTGCTTTTATCGCCATGCGCTTGCTCCGCGGTCAAGGATTGATAACAAGGCATCCCGTCCCGGTGATGATGGTGAGGGATAACCACAGAAAGCAATGCCAAGATGCCGGCCATCAGCACCACGTATTGTACAACCCTCTGTTTCATTTTCTCACGCATGGCACAAAGATAAGGATATTTTTCCGTTTTTTACATGAATGTTGTAAGTTTGCGGTAAATAAAAAGATAGATGAAGTTTGGAGTAAATAAAAAGGTATTATTATATACCGCCGGTTGCGTATGGATTTTCGCCGGTATCAATATCTTACGCATCGGTATCGTCACATGGTTAAACGATACCCATTATTGGTTATTCAAGATCGGGGAAGCGACCATCGTTTTCTTACTTTTCTTCAATTTGGTCTTTAAACGGCTTTTCTATAAACATTCCGAACGGATCTCCCGGAAAAACGGGAAACATTGCCCGTTCTCTTTCTTCGACGTGAAAGGTTGGATTATCATGATCTTCATGATCGCTTTCGGGATCACGATCCGTGCGCTCCATTTACTGCCGAATTCTTTCATTTCTGTATTCTATACGGGATTATCCACGGCGTTGATCATAACGGGATTCTTATTCTTGAGACAAGGAAAAACCGTTGGGAATTGAGAATTGAAAATTAAAGATACAACAATCAATAATTCTCAATTCTCAATTCTCAATTCTCAATTTTCAATTCCCAAGCTTTTCGCAGATCAACTCAGCCGCCTTCTTGCCGCTCATCAGCATGCCGCCAAAGATCGGTCCCATACGGAAGCTACCGCTTACGCCGTTAGCGGCCATACCGGAAACGAATAATCCCGGGTAGATCTCCTTCGTGTTCTCCACCGTCGTCTGCTCACCCAGCTCCACATTCAAGGAACGCTCGCCGATCACGCCTCCGGTCGGTGTATTCAATTGGATATCATTCTTACGGGCTACCACACGGGCGATCTCGCAATCATGCCCCGTACCTTCCAAGACAGCCTTTGCCATGATCGTCAACGGATCCACGTGCATCCCCTCACGGATTACCGGAGCCCAGTTCACTACCACACCGGCTACGGCATCGTTATGAAACACCACGTCCTCTACCGAATAGCAGTTAAAGATCGTAGCGCCCGCCTTCGTCGCCTGATAAATCAAAGCGGAAGTGGTATGTACCGAATCCATGATATACGTGCCGTTAGCACCCTCCTTATAACTTACGCCCAATTCCTTGATAATCGGCATAGCCTCTTCCTGCACCACGATATCGTTGAACATCATAGCGCCGCCCCACATACCTCCACCGGGAGCCAGCTTACGATCAAACAACGCCACCTTCTTACCGGCTTTCGCCAAGAAATAAGCGGCCACGATACCGGAAGGTCCCCCTCCCACGATCGCTACATCCACAGACAAGTTGCTCTTCAACTTCTCGAAGTAAGAGTCAATGATTCCACTTGAAACAATCTGTTCCATCTTAATAACTAATTAAAGTTTAAACATCAGGGAGCACATAGAGGTAACGCCCCCTTTATTTCCTAGTTCTACCTTATTTTCCCTTCGCCGGCATTACCCGGATCAGGTTCGATGGGTATAATCTCAGCCCGTATGACTCGGGCACCCCTATGTGAAAAGTCGGGGGCAAATGTACAAAAAATTAGTATATATGTACTCAACAGAGCCATAAAAGGCAAAAAACGCTCAGCCAAACAAAATGTAAGAAGCTTAATCTTCTTCCGACCAGTCATCAGACCAACCGAATTCTTTATCCCGGAATAATTCAGCTAATCCCGAAATCTGCTTGAACCGAAGTAACTCATTTTTATCCATTCCAATATTACGCATGATCCACTTATCAGACATCCCAGATTTGACCAACTCCGTAACAATCTCCGTCATAAGTTCCAAGTTGTGCATCCCTCGAGCCCTGTTATGGCGAATGGTTGAAGCCATTCGGTTTGAAATATCTTTCTCAATCACCGTTACAGGCAACATTCCTTTCTCACGATCATAAATCCTTTGAGATTGCTTCATAACCAGATAACGATGATAACCATCTACTATCTCATATAAATCATCCTCTTCAAGATAATAACAGACGCAAGGCATCGTATAGCCATCCTCCCAAATGGAAAGTTCCAATAATCGCATTTCCGGTGGTGCCATGATATTAGGGTTATAGCTGTTGGCTACAATTTTTTCTATAGGGACAGCCCTAACACCATATGCCGGACTAACAAAGTTTCCCATGCTTATAAAAATTATATTTGTCCATTACTTCTTTTCTCATATCCCTTTCTCGTTTTGTCTGGGAAAAACCCATATACTTACATGTATGATCGTTTTTCAAAATACAAACACACATACGTTTGTAAGTAGGGATTTCTTTAAACTCAGGTATATTGATATCATCGATATACTCCATCCGTACCGGTTTCTTATCCGTATGGTAAGCGGTACATTCTTCCACAATGATAGGAATATTAGCCGCCCGTAACTTAGCGATAGTCTCCTCACTGAGGCATCCTCCTTTTTCTCTCCAGAATTTACGGCTGACTCTTAACTTATTCAAATAGTTCTCACGAGTTTCTTCGGGTAAAGTATTTAGGAGAAAATACATATATTTCTCCCAAGAGAACCCGGCTGGGCACTTGATAGCCCTCCATCCCATAGCGGAGGTATTCCCATATATACCGGCAAAGCCAACACCGTTTACACGTCCAACCATCCTCCCCCACATGTCGGGATCGACAACTTTGTAAATGAACAGTGTGGATATCGCTTGGGATATGAATGGGCTCGCCACACGTTGCCGGGACAAAGGCACCCCTGCTTGATAATACAAATCATACAAATGATTATATGTCCAACCGAACTTTCCGTTCGCTATCCAGATATCCTGAGTTTTCCAATCATAAATAGGATATGCGTTATATATAGAATAATTCATTCTGCGAGTCCATTTATAATTAGCTAGTTTTCTGTAATTCTTATCACTATGTATGGCCCGCCACCTATTAAAACTCTCTTGGGTACGGATACCAACAAGGCAACATATACGCCGGCCCATTTTCCGTTGATGCAACCAAAAAGGGAACATATTCTGAAAATCATAATCCCACATGTCCTCCTTGAAAAAGTCAAAGTCTTTCGCCCGGAGACATGAATGGGGCATCTCTCGAACCCAGATATCCCGGTACTCCTCGCTCCAAGGTCTCCAATATTGTTGAAACATAGATGTACATGTCTGGACTTTAAAAGGAACACAACAATGATAAATATCAAGGATATCGGAATTAGCGGCATAAACCTTTTCCACATATTCGATCGTCTGGCTGTATTGAACCTCATAATCCATATGAAATACACCTAATTTTCGTCCCGGAGCGTATCTACGAATATAATCTACACACAAATTCAACAGTACACCACTATCCTTTCCGCCGGAAAAAGAGACGTATACGTAATCGAAATAATCAAAAATGATCTTCAATCTTTTCTCTGTCGCCTCGTACACATCCATTCTTCGCATCATGACTCTACCTCCGGTAAATAATGCATTTTATCATAATTTTTCCACTCAACACATGTCTGGAACTTTTTTTGTGAGAACACTTTTACATGACGTTTATGCACAACAGCCATAAGTGAAGCTTGAGATGAAAAATCCTTTATGACTTCTTCAAGAAGTTCACTCAATACCGAAGGATCATCACCACTCACGAAATAATTGTCTATAGAGTAATAGAGATGTCCTTTTTTTACAGGCATAAAACCAACAACAGCTGTTTCATGAAAGGCTATATACCAAACGTGGCTACGAGATGTTTTAAAAGGGTAATTGTTATTTTGTCGCAAAATGGCTGGATTCATGACCAAAGGTGCGACAAGTTCATATAACAATTTGTCCGTTCCCTGCAATGTCATAATTTTCATGGTCTGCACTTAATAATATTACCATGCAAATTTAGGCATTATATATAGATACCGTAGCCACAAAAACACAAAAATGTAATTTACTCTATTTATATTTAGTCACTCGCTCATAATCGATAACGCCTTTCCAATTCATACAAAAAGCGAAATCATACAGATGGCCCTCGCTATCCGTATAGCATTTCATATCCCGGGGAACATCTTCGAATTGCTCCTCCACGATACGCATATCTGCCGGCATCTGCAAAGGCAACAAAGCGGAAGGCTCGGCTTTTCCACTGATGATATCCAAGACCGCTTGGTTTTGTACACCGAAGTTCACCAGAATGGCATCCGCCGAACCCTCGAACTCGGACATAATCGTGGGCTTATCCATCTCCAAAGATACGATTACAGGCTTACCTTTCATTTTAGCCTTTGTCTCCAAAACAGAAAGCATATCCTGCTTATTAGCTGCTTCACCGGACTTACCTTTATAAGAACGGTTCGTGAAATTCTCAAACGGATCTCCCCCGCCAAACTTGGGTTACGGGCATAGGTAGCGGTATAATCATTATACTGTAAACTGATAGGCATATAACCGTTTGCACCTTTCTCACGATCGGATTTATCATACCCCGTACCACTGTTCGGGCTCGTCATAAAGACGATGGTGAAATCCGCCTCATCGGGATTATCAACGACCGTAAGATACCGTGACCGATGCCCTCCACTAAAGCTTGCACATTATTATTCCAGCGAGCCGCCACTTCTGGGCTTTGTACTCTCGTAACCAATACATGACGAACATTATCCTCGGTGAGGAATTTACGCTGCGCATCGGAAAGATCGGATGGCTGGGCTCCACTCTCATCAAAAGATTTGCCATTGTAGGTAGAAGTTCCAAACCCTTTCGAGGCACCGGGGATAGATTGATGGGCGCTATAAAGCATCAATCCGGCGATTTCCTCTGTAGATACTGTCCGGCCAAATCAACGGCACGTTCCTCGGGCGTAAGACGCCAATCCTCATACGGATCAAGCCGCCCGTTCCGATTCAGATCTTTGAAGGCATATCCGTCAACAGTAAGAAGTCTCACCCCCGAATTGGCGGAATATCCTAATACAGCTCCTTCTTGCTGGGTAACGATACGGATAGAATCTTTCTCCACCTCCGTCCACTTCGTGCCCGAACAAGCACAGGTGGAAACTAACAAGGCGCCCAACATACCATGGGTCAGCCGAACAGTAATAAAAGGTTTTCGCATACTTTCTTAGTTTTAATAGGTTAATCTCTATTCAATAATGGTTTCTCAAGAATACGATTTATCCGAAATGAGGCGGACGCTTATTCAATCTGCGCTCGATAAAGCTTTTCATAAATTCCACGGTCTCGTCGATCCCTAATACGGATACATCGATCGAGAAATTATAAGAAGAGGCCATTCCCCATGTCTTATTCGTATAATAATTATAGTAAGCCGCACGGGATTTATCAGTCTTCTCCATCATGTTCTTCGCCTCTTCCACCGTCACACCATGCCTTTCCACGGTCTTTTGGACCCGGCTCTCCACTGAACTATGGATAAAGAAGCTCAAACAAGCCGGATTATCCCGGAGGATATAATCAGCGCAACGCCCTACCAAAACACACGACTCAGTCTCCGCCAATTTACGGATAGCGTCACTCTGTATCTTAAAAAGACCGTCATTAGACAAAATATCATTATAAGGCGTAAACATCCCTCCCATAAAAGAAGAATACCCCATCGTAAAAGCGTACGATAAACCACTGGAGGCACGTTCGTCTGCCTTCTCGAAAACATCCTCGCATAATCCACTCTCACGGGCCGCCACGGTAATCAGTTCCTTATCATAGTAACCGATACCCAACTCCTTCGCCAAACGTTGTCCGATCTCGCGGCCACCGCTTCCGAACTGGCGGCCTATCGTCAATATGATTTTATTATCCATAGATTTCAAGTTTAATTCAACCATCTACAAACGTACAAAATTATTTTTAAAGCCACGATAATAATATAATAAACACTAAAACAAAAAATAATCAAAGTTTATACTTACATTTGTTTTCGAATAAATTTAGTACACTCAATTTATCATGAATAACATTCATTCCAATACAACATTTCTTAATGAGGCTATAGACAAGAAGACCGATGTAGAAGATGAAAAGACCGACTTGATTTTGGCCAATATGATTGATTTGCGAAAAACGATGTCGGATGTATTGTCACTTCTTCTTGGAGCCAAAAAAAACTCGGTTATTGACCAAGCGCTATTCCGCATCTTACAATTTTTCGATGTGGATCGGGTGTATATCGGAACATTTGACGAACAAACTCATACTGTTGATTTTACGAATGAAGTTACTTGTGATGGCATTATCTCTATGCGAGAGGATTTACTGCGTCAACTCCCGCAAGACGAGATTCCTTGGTGGTACGACAGTATCAAAAAGGGCATGGATATCGTTATTCATGATGTCTCTAAAATGCCGGAAGAGGCGAAGAGTGAGCAGCATCTTCTGATTTTGCAAGAGGTTTCATCCTTATTAGTCATCCCTATTTTCAAGCAAGGCAAACCATCCGGATTTATCGGCTTTGATTCTGTAAAAAAGAAACGGAACTGGAGTGCCTTAGATATAGAGAACTTACATATGTTGGCTGATATCCTTTCCATAGCCATTGAAAGAGGGGAAGTTCAAGGATTAGTAGAACATACGGCTATGCAAGTCATGAAAAGCGAGACGAAGTTTAAGATCATTTTCGACAAGATGCCTTGGGGCGCCGAACTTTATGATGAGAATGGAGTGTTGGTAGATATCAACCAAGCGGATCTCGATATTTTTGGTGTTACCCGTGAGCAGGCCGTGGGACTGAATATGTTCGAGAATCCTAATATCCCGAAATATGTAAACCAAAGCCTCAAAAACGGAAAAGATATATTCTTTCCTCTTAATTATGATTTCAAGGTTGCTTCTCAAAACGGCTATTACGATAGTCATCATGATTCTAAAACAAAGCATCTGTTGGTAAAAGGAGTCACATTAAAAGACTCTCTTGATAATATATTCGGCTATATTTATATTGTATTCGACGATACCGAGAATCACATCAAGCGGGAACAAATCGAAAATAGCCTAGCCCGGCTAAAAGTATCGGTAGATACCGGGGATTCCATTCTTTGGGAATACGATGTAGAGAATGATAAATTGACCGTAGATTTTGGCCTCAATGAAGACATTAATAATAATGAGGGGCTAAAAGCGATTCATGATTACAACTTCAAGAATCAAGAAGACTATAAATCCTCAATCCATCCGGATGATTTTGACCGGGTATATAATAAACAGTTCAAACCTCTCCTGCAAGGGAAGATCAATAACTTCGTAGCGGCCTACAGGCGTATCCTCAATGGCAAAACATTCTGGTTCAACTCCAATGTACGCTCCTATAAATTCAACGATGACGGAACGCCTAACAGGATCGTAAGCTATACCTCCAACATAACCCAGCAACGGGAAAAGGAGATCGAGCTAATCAAGGTAAAGGAAGCTGATAAATTGAAGTCCGCATTCTTGGCGAATATGAGTCATGAGATACGCACGCCGCTGAACGCTATCGTCGGGTTCTCAAATATAATCGCCGAGATTGATGATGAGGTAGAGCGTCAATCTTATTTAGATATCATTCATAAAAACAATGATTTGCTACTGCAACTGATCGATGATATCCTTGATTTCTCTAAAATCGAGGCGGGAACCATGGATTATCATTTCGAGGAAGTGGACATCAAGGATATATGTGGCGAAATCGCATTGGCAGACTCTATAAAGATGCCTTCAGACGTGGTTCTTATCTTTGATCTCGGCTCCCCATTCGTAATTGTTAAAACCGATGAGCGGAGGGTTATGCAAGTGATATCTAATTTCGTGAATAACGCTATCAAATTTACCACAAAAGGAAGTATCACGATTTATTATGAGATAGAAGGGGATTTTATCCGAGTCTGCGTGAAAGATACAGGTATCGGTATCTCCGCGGAAAACCAAAGACGTATATTCGAGCGATTCATCAAGGTAGATACTTTCCAGCAAGGTACGGGATTGGGATTAACCATCAGCCGAACCATTATCGAGGCATTAGGAGGTAAAATCGGCGTAGACTCTGAAGAAGGGGTGGGTTCCACTTTTTGGTTCACTCTGCCTTTGGACACAAAACGGACTGATATTGAGCTTTCACCGGATATCCCCGTCCAATCCGAAGAAACGCCCCGTTCAGATAGGCATCATTCCATCTTAATCGCCGAGGACGTTTATGAGAATTATTTCCTTTTGGAAACCTTGTTTGGCAAGCAATACCAACTTTATCATGCGCTAAACGGGCAAGAGGCTATCGATATGTTCGAGACATATCATCCGGACCTAATCCTGATGGACATAAAAATGCCGGTTATGGACGGATTCGAAGCGACTCGCAGAATCCGCACCTTATCCAAGACCATTCCGATCATAGCGCTCACGGCATTCGCTTTCGAAAGGGAAAAGGAGATCGCCAAACAATGTGAATTCACGGATTATGTAGTGAAGCCCATTGATATAAAAGAACTAAAGAAATTAATCGTTAAGGTATTGGCATAAAAAAGCGTGTTGCGACAATCGCAACACGCTTTTTTTTACTTAGGCATCGGAGCGGCAGAAGGAGGAGGCGTTCCCAATCCCCATTCCTTATTCGCTTTCGGCCCCATCTCTAACTCTAACAAACCACCAGCGGCGATATCGCTATGATTGAACCAAGGCTGGTTCAAGGTTACGCCGTTCAACTTAGCGGATTGTACGTATTTATTCTCATCGGATGCGTTATTCGCACGGATCTCGAACGTATTGCCGTTACCCATATCCACTTTCACGTCGGTAAACATCGGGCTACCGATATTATAGGTAGGAGAACCCGGAGTCACCGGATAGAATCCCATCTGGCTGAAAACAACGAAAGCGGACATACCACCACCGTCCTCATCGCCCGGCACACCCATCAAATCATTGCGGAACCATTGATTCAATAAGGTACGAATACGTTTCTGGGTCATCCAAGGCTTACCCGCATAATTATACAAGTACGGGATATGCAAGCTCGGCTCATTCGCCATAGAGAACATACCTACGTTACCCGTATGATCCGGAAGCGTGGAATAGAATTGCCATTTAGACATACCCAGCGGCGTATTGAACATAGAATCCAAGGCAGAGGTAAACGCCTCATTGCCTCCGATCAAAGAGATCAAGTCACCGATATTATGCTGTACGTCCCAACGATAAATATATCCGTTATTCTCATCGTAATAATCACGGGCACCTAGACCGCCATCATAACGGTAATCCAATGGATAGATAAACTTGCCATCCTTATCTTTCGGATGGAAGAAACCTGTCTCCGGATTAAATACGTTCCGGTAATTGTAAGAGCGACGCAAATAATAATCCGCCTCGTCTTTCTTTCCCAATTCTTGAGCGATCTGGGACAAGCACCATTCATCATACGAAGTACCTAAAGTCACGGCGATCGGCTGACGTTTTTCCCAAATGGATACGTTAGGCACCGTCTCTTTCTCTCCCGGTCTCAATGCGGGAATATAGCCATGTTCCTTGTAGAAATCGTCCAACCAACCGGCGGGAGCGGCAGACCACGGGATCAAGGTCTTTTCCTCGATACCTTTCTTACAAGCGATATAGGCCTTTTCCAGCTCAAACCCACGCAAGCCCTTGCGGTAAGCGTCGATCACGGTAGCGACGGCATGGTTTGAGTTCATACGGCGTGTATCTCCCGTCACCTCCGGGAAGGTAGGCATCCAGTCGGTACCCATCTGCTCCGCCATCAGGAGATAAGAGTTGATGATATCGTTCTCACGCTCATTATCGATCAAGACACGCAGGGGATGTGTAGCACGGTAGGTATCCCAAATCCAGTCGTCCGTATAGAAAGGCCGTCCGCCATCCTCATGGATCTTTCCGTCGAAAGCACTGTAATAATGTCCGTCCTCGCTCAAGTTTATCGGGCGTTCGTAGCAACGATATAAAGAGGTATAGAATACGGTCTTCTCATCCTTGGTACCACCTTGCACTTGTATTTTACCTAAAGCATCGTTCCAATCGTTGCGGGCGATCTTCGCTACCACATCCACGTCGTAAGCGGCGATCTCACGCTCCAGATTCTTCTTCGCCTGTTCCTCGCTGATAAAAGAGATACCGTAGCGAACGCCAAGTTTCTTCACGTCCTCCCCGAAGGAAAGGGCGATAGCGGCATTGGTACCTTCCACGGAGGTCTCGTCATATTTGACACTGCCGTTTGACAATACACCCGCTTTCACAGGCTTCTGGTTCGTCTCGGCATATAAAAAGACTTTCGTTTTCTTATCTATATATTGATAACCGCTTACGGAATTACCATTTACTTGTAGCTGTCCGTTACGGCTGTTAAATACCAGATAAGCCGGTCCCTCTTTCTCGAAAGTGAGCGAATATACGGCACTTTGATGGGACGGGGCGAAGTCCACGTCGATTTCCCCATTATCCAGATATACCTGATAACGGTATGGCAAGATCTTCTCCCGGTCATAGCTATAAGCGATCACGGGTCGCAAGCCGGATTCGTCACCTTGATAAGGGCATAAATTGAACGCAGAACGCTCACGATGGTTTGTCACGATAATAGGCAAACCGCCCAGACGGTCGCCCGTGAAGTCCGCACGCTCCGGATATACACGTAGCATACTGTTCGGCAAATGCACGGTCGGGAAAGTAGGCACCAATAAATGGCTGATGTTTCCCATATAAGGATTCACGTAATCCACCGGGTCCATCGCCGAAGGAGGAGTCCCTCCGCCACCGGCGCATGACACCCATAGGAAAGCGGAAGCCAAAAGGGCCATCGAAGTTTTAAGCTTTGTCTTCATTTTGTCGATTATTAATTCGTTAATTATTCTTTGCTTCTCAGCCGGGTACTTTCCCGGCAATCCGTGAGACGTTGTCTCACGGGTAACAGAGCAAACCGCTCACTGGTAAGGGAGCTATTTACTCAGCCGTCTTCGGACGATTTTCTGGGGCAGCTCCGAACTCCTTATTCGGCGTGTTGCCCATCACAAAGGTAAGATTCCCTCCCTTCACGATATCATCATACAGAATATAAGAATTGTTATAAGGTTTACCATTTAGCAACACGGATTGGATATATACATTCTCCTTGCTGTTGTTCTGGGCTACGACCTCGAAAGTCTTACCCTCCGGCAAATGAACGGAAGCCTTATCGAATAACGGGCTACCGAACACGAATACGCCATTGGAAGGATTCACTTGGTAAAATCCCAAGGCAGACATGATATGCCAAGCGGACATCTGGCCACAATCCTCGTTTCCGATGATGCCTTCCGGCTGGTCGGTATAGAACACATCTTGAATGTAACGAACTTTCTCGGCTGTCTTCCATTGCTCGCCGGCGTAAGGATACAAGTAAGTAACATGATGGCTCGGCTCATTTCCATGGGCGTACATGCCGATCAAGCCACTGATATCCGGAGAGGCGTTCTCCCCTAACTCACCTTCCACCAAGAACAAAGAATCCAGTTTCGAGATAAACGGAGCGTCACCACCCATCAACTCGATCAAGCCTTCCGGATGCTGGGGCACGAAGAATGTATAATGCCAGCCATTTCCCTCACAGAAATCGCCTACGCTATGTATGGACTGGATCGGATCGTACGGCGTACGCCAGCTGCCATCATTCATTTTCGGACGGATAAAGTTGATATCCTTATCGAAATACTGCGTATAATATTTACCACGTTTCAAGTAATTTTGGTAATCCTCCGTCTTGCCCATTTTTTTCGCCATCAAGGCGATACCCCAATCATCAGCGGCATATTCCATCGCGATAGAAGTAGCCTCACGTACCTTATCACAAGGGATATAGCCTTTTTCCAACACGTACGGCACCCCGTTTTGCTTCTCATAGACAGATGAAGCAACCATATAACGATACGCACGGTCGGCGTCAAAGCCGGTAAAACCTTTCAGATAGGCATCTGCGATAATAGGCACAGCGCTATATCCCGGCATTTGGTCCGTCTCACCACCAATCAACGGCCAGATCGGTAATTTCTCTTGCTGGTCGTAAATGCTTAACATCGAGTTCACCAAATCCGACACATATTGAGGCTTGATAATCGTGAACAACGGATGCAAGGTACGATACGTATCCCATAGAGAGAAAGTGGAATAGTTCTTCCAAGTATTGTTCGTATACACCTTATCGTCATGGCCACGGAAATCGCCATTCGCGTCGCAATACAACGTCGGAGCGATAAACGCATGGTACATGGCGGTATAGAAAATCTTCTTGGCACGCTCATCTTTCGTATCGATGGAGATACAAGACAATTGGTCATTCCATTTATCGATAGCCTCGTTACGAACCTCGTCGAAATCCCAATGAGAAAGCTCCGTACGTAAGTTAGCCAAGGCATTCTCACAACTTACGGAAGAGATAGCGACCTTTACCAAGGCGGTCGGGGCATCTCCCTTAAAGGTAATCACTCCCTTAACGGACTCGCCCGTCAACTCATCATTACCTGCGGCCTCATCATCGTTGAATACAGCCAAAGACTCGATCGGCTGATCACATTTCAACGTAAAGAATACTTTGTGACGTGGGCTCCAACCTTTGGAAAAGCGGTACCCCTCGATCGTGTACTCATCAATCTTCTTCAAATAAGTGTCATACGCTTTATCACCGATACCCTCCTTCAAGTTGATCAAGAGGCGATGCTCACTTCCCGACGGATACGTATAACGATGTAAGGCTACACGCTCGGTCGCTGTCAACTCCGCCTTTACGCCATTATCCATCAGCAAAGAGTAATATCCCGGAGCTACGGCTTCGTTGGCATGTTTATAATAGGAAGAAGCGGCTCCCTCTATATTATCTTGCTCGCCACGGGCGGTACGTACCTCGCCCGTATAAGGCATCAGAAGGATATCCCCCAGATCAGAACATCCGGTTCCGCTCAAATGCGTATGACTAAATCCGATAATGATACTATCGGAGTAATGATAACCGGAACACCAGTCCCATCCCTTAAAAATATTCTGAGGACCTACTTGAACAGCTCCAAACGGAACGTTCGCCCCGACAAATACGTGTCCGTGTTCTCCCGATCCGATATAAGGATCTACATATGCGGTAAAGTCTGTCTTGTTTTCCATCTTCTCCGGTGTAGCACAGGAGTATGCGAAAAATGTCAGGCATATCGCTATGCCTGACATTAATGGTTTATGAATGAAATTCATCTTAATTGCTTATTTCTTCTTTTTACTAGGTTTTACAGAAATAGGGGAAAGTTTATTGATCCCTTCCTCGTTTACGGAGAATGAGTAAGGCATATCCTCCGGATTAATACCACGATTCATATTCGGCTTGTCACCCATCTTGAAGTCAATCACGCCACCCTTAAACAAATCGTTATGATCCAAATAATTCTTGGTGTAGTTCTTGCCGTTGAACGTCATAGATTCGATATAGATATTCTTATCGCTGTTGTTCGGGGCGTTGATCACCAAGTTGTTTCCATTCTCAAAATGGATCGTAGCCTTCTTGAACAGCGGAGCGCCCAACACATATTGGGTCGTACCCGGAGCTACCGGATAGAATCCTAACGCTGAGAATACATACCAAGCGGAAGTCTGGCCATTATCCTCATCACCGCAATAACCATCCGGACCCGGAGTATACATCTTATTCATTACTTGACGCAACCAATATTGAGCCTTCCAAGGTTGACCCGCATAGTTGTATAAATAAATCATATGCTGGATCGGCTGGTTACCGTGAGCGTAGTTACCCATATTCATCACGGTCATCTCGCGGATCTCGTGGATCACACCACCGTAGTAGCTATCATCGAACAAAGGCGGCACAGCAAATACGGAGTCAAGCATCATCACAAATGAATCCTTACCGCCCATCAAGTCGATCAATCCCTGAGGATCGTGGAATACAGACCATGAATAGTGCCAGCTATTACCTTCCGTGAAAGCGTCACCCCATTTCAGCGGAGAGAACGGAGCCATGAACTCGCCATTCTCATTCTTGCCACGCATCAACTTGGTTTCCTTGTCGTACAGGTTCTTATAGTTCAACGCACGACGGGCATATAAATCCAATTCCTTTTTCGGACGGCCTAGTTGTTTAGCGATCTGCCAGATACACCAGTCATTGTAAGCATATTCCAATGTACGAGCGGCATTCTCGTTAATCTTCACATCGTAAGGAACATATCCCAACTTATTATAATATTCATGCCCCAGACGTCCTGTAGAAGAAACCGTCGGATGAACGTTTTCCGTACCATGGATCAAACCTTTATATAGAGTCTCCAAATCGTCAACCTTCACGCCTTTCATATAAGCGTCTACCAAGATAGATGCCGAGTTATTACCGACCATGCAACCACGGTGGCCCGGACTTGCCCATTCCGGGAAGAAGCCGCTTTCCTTATACGTATTGATCAAACCCTCTTGCATTTCCTTGTTTACAGACGGGAACATCAAGTTCAAGAATGGGAACAAACTACGGAACGTATCCCAGAATCCGGTATCGGTAAACATATAACCGGGTAATACCTCACCATTATACGGGCTGTAATGAACCACCTCGCCTTGAGCGTTGATCTCATAGAACTTACGAGGGAACAACAATGAACGATAGAAGCAAGAATAGAAAGTACGGTATTGATCCAAATCTCCACCTTCAACCTCGATCTTGCTCAGATGCTCATTCCAGACATCCTTACCTTTCTGAACCAAAGTATCAAAGTTATCGTTACCTAATTCCTTCATATTGATAGCGGCCTGATCGAAGCTAATAAATGAGGAAGCCACCTTAGCGTGGACGATCTCACCTTTCTTCGTCTTGAAACCGATAACGGCTCCTACATGGTCACTCGTTTGTTCCTTCGTTCCCTCTTTCAAGGAAGCGTCAGCAAATGTAGCCTCGTATGTGAAAGGTTTATCAAACTCGATCACAAAGTAATTCTTGAAATTATCGGGAACCCCACCGCTATTCTTCGTTGAATAACCGATGATCTTATTCTCCTCCGGAATTACCTTGATATAAGAGCCCTTATCCAAGGCATCCACCACGATATAAGAATGCTCGTTTTCCGGGAAAGTGAAACGGAACATAGCCGCACGATCTGTCGGCGTTAATTCCGTCACCACATCATGCTCCGCCAAATATACCTTATAATAATAAGCCTTGGCGATCTCCCCTTTGTGAGAGAACCAGCTCGCACGTTTATCTTGGTCGAACTCCGGTTTACCAACCACCGGCATGATCGCAAATTGTCCGTAATCATTGATCCACGGACTTGGCTGGTGGGTCTGTTTAAAACCACGGATCTTGTTAGCCGTATATACATACTGCCATCCATCTCCCATCTTACCAGTCTGAGGAGTCCAGAAATTCATACCCCACGGACGAGCGATCGCCGGATAGGTATTTCCTGTAGACAACTCATAGGAAGATTGCGTCCCCATTAGCGGGTTTACATACTCTACTGGGTCAAAAGACTCATTCACAGCCGCTGCCGCAGGTTTCCCCACCCACATCAGCATCGCCGCTAAAGCTAAAGCCCAAACGCTTTTTTTCTTCATGATATAGCTATTTAATTAATAATATAATTTATCCGTTTTTGTGTTTTATATTCATAGTTAGACTACAAATATCCATTTAATTAACATGAATAGAAAGTGATCCTCGTGTCATTTATTTAGAAATATCCCTTTCTTTCTTATGAATTTCTGGCATTATACGAATATAGGTGCAAATCTAACAAAAAGAATTAGAAAAAAGAAATCCAATGAGCCAGATCATACTCTGTTCATCGCACTTTTATCACTATCGAAAAAGATTAAATATCACATGCTAGTTCCGTACGAACTATGTCTATTCTAGAATATAATATTACATATAAATGTAATCAATCTAAACTTAATTTAAAACAAGAGCAAAATGACAAAGAATGAATCTAAGCTATTATCCCTTCAAGGGATAGCTAAAGCCTCAGCGTTCTGTTTGTTGCTTTCCGCTTTTTCTGTAAACGCCGCCATGGCCGCTCCCGCTCCCGCAGGCACGGTTGATGAAGTAATGGCAGTGCAGCAAGGCAAGAAAGTAACAGGTGTGGTTGTTGACGGTACAGGTGAGCCTGTTATTGGCGCTAACGTGGTGGTGAAAGGCACTACAAACGGTACGATCACTGATTTCGATGGAAATTACACGATCGAGGGTGTGTCCGCAAACGATGTGTTGGTCATTTCTTATATCGGTTACTTATCTCAAGAGGTTCCTGTAGGTAATCAATCGATGATCAAGGTGACATTGAAAGAGGATACCCAAACATTGGATGAGGTTGTAGTAGTAGGTTACGGTACGATGAAGAAATCTGACGTGACAGGTTCTATCTCTACGGCTAAAGGAGATGATTTGGTAAAGAATCAAAGCTTTAGCGCATTGGATAACTTGCGTGGTAAGGTATCTGGTGTAAACATCTTCTCTAACTCTAGCCAGCCGGGCGCTTATTCAAACCGTGTGGTTATTCGTGGTATCGCGACAATCAACTCTTCTTCTAATCCGTTGTATGTAGTGGACGGCGTAGTAATGGAAAACTTCGACTTGGTGAACCCGAATGATATCGAGTCTATGGAGGTATTGAAAGACGCTTCCGCTGCCGCTATCTATGGTGCCCGTGGTGCCAATGGTGTCATCATGGTAACGACCAAACGTGGTAAGAAAGATGGCGAAGGTGTCGCTATTAGCTACCAAGGTTCTGTTAGCGTGAGCTCGATAGCACGAAAAATGGATTTGCTAAATGCACAAGAGTGGACAGACACTTTTATGAAAGGTCTGGAGAATGAGAACAAATGGTTAGGAACCAATTGGTCTTTAAATCGTACCGATTGGTTTACCGACCGTAATTACTTTGATGCAAACGGTAATCCTATTTACGATACGGATTGGCAGGATGAGGCAACTCGCACGGCTGTTTCCCACAACCACCAGTTGAATATTCAACAAGCGGGTAAGAACTCTTCTATGGGTGCGTTCTTGAACTATACCGATCAACAAGGTATCATGTTGAACACCTATAACAAACGTTTGAACGCTAAGATGGCTTACGACGCAGATCCTACAAAATGGTTATCTACATCTGTAAACGTATTGGTTAACCACACGTGGGGCCGTTATACTCCTGAAGATGGTGGTGGACAGGAAGCTCGTCGTACCATGATCGAAATGTTGCCTTGGCTACCTGTATATGAGCCGGGTACAAATAAGTATACGACTAGCACGTCTCCTTCTTTGAGCGGTTTCAACTTGGAGGGTATGTCAAACCCAGTATTTATCTTGAACGATCAGCGTAGAATGAAATATAACACCCAGATCTTCGGTAACGCCGCATTGACATTCCACTTAGCTGAAGGCTTAGACTTGAAGACTCAATTTGGATTGGATAGCCATAATATCACTTATCGTGGTTATTCTTCTGTCGGTTTGAACAATATCTCTATGCCGAATGGTTGGGCCGAATATGAGAACTGGAATACTTTGTATTGGCAGGAAGAGACTTATTTAACCTATAATAAGGTGTTAGGCGATCATCGTATCAACGCTATGGCCGGTTTGTCTTGGCAGGAACGTACTTATAGAAGAAATAAGTCTAAAACGGAAGGTTTCTCCGACGACTTCTACGAGGATTACAATATGATCGTAGGTACAACCCCTAAATCTCCTGAATCCGACTGGACTCGTTGGGCGATGAACTCTTATTTCTTGCGTTTCGCTTATACCTATAAAGATCGTTACTCCGCTACCGTAACAGGTCGTATTGATGGTTCTTCCAAGTTTGGTGATAACAACAAATATGCATTCTTCCCATCAGCCGGTTTGGCATGGAATGTCTCTCAAGAGGATTTCTTGAAGGATAGTAATTTAATCAGTAACTTGAAACTGCATACCAGCTATGGTTTAACTGGTAACTCTGAGATCGATCCGTATAAGTCTTTGGGTAAGATTAAGTCGGAGACTTTATTATTGAATGGTACACGTGCGCCATATTCCTATATGGAAACGATGCCAAACCCGGATTTGAAATGGGAAAAGACCGGACAATTTGATGTTGGTTTCAATTTAGGATTATTCCACAATCGTTTGAATTTTGATGTGTCTTACTACAATAAGAAAACAACCGACTTGCTGTTGGATTGTCCGGTGCCTCACTCAACAGGTTTCTCTACAATCTTCAAGAACATCGGTTCTGTTCGTAACCAAGGTTTAGATATCATGGTGAACGGTACTCCGGTACAAGGCGAATTTACTTGGAACTCTACGGTGAATTTGAACTTTAACAAGAATGAGATTCTTCATTTGGGTGACACCGACGCTGATGTTTACTTGTACGACTGGGTAGGAGGTGGTTCTATCCTTCGTGTTGGTGAAAGTATGGGTAGTTTCTATGGTTTGGTACGTAATGGAATCTTCACGGAAGAAGATTATAAGGCTGGCAAATGCGAGAAAAACCAAATCGGACGTCCAGACCGCTCAGAGTCTCGTGAGATCATTGGTAAAGGTTTACCAGATTGGACTGGAAGCTGGGTCAACAACTTCTCTTATAAGAACTTTGACTTAACGGTTGACTTCCAGTTCGTATGGGGAGTTGAGACTTTGCAGCGTTTCATGCACTCTACTTATGACCGTTTTGGTATGACTAATGGCTTGAGCAATATTCTGTATGACGGTTATAACGGTACAAATGCAGGTACGATGGAGCAAGCTATCTTCTTAGCTTATGACAAACCTCATGGTGGTGGAGATACAACGACTGACTCACAATGGGTAGCTAATGGTTCTTACTTACGTTTGAATATGCTTCAGTTAGGTTATACATTTGACTCAAGCGTAGCGAAGAAGGTAGGTTTGTCAGGTTTACGTCTGTATTTAAGTGGTAATAATTTGTTCCAGATTGTTTCCAAAGATTTCTTAGGTTACGATCCAGAGAGTACATCAGAGGTAAGTAGTTCTAGTGGAGTTTCTTCTGGTAGCCAATTTGGGCAGAACATGACATTCTTCTCATATCCGAGAGCTAGGACATTTACATTTGGTGTTAATGTAACATTTTAATTAATCTCATTAAATTAGACATTAAAAAATGAAAAAAATATCAACAATTGCGGTTGCCTGTGCCGGGTTATTGAGCTTTACGGCTTGTAACAACTTTTTGGACGAAGAGCCTAAGTCAACATTGACTGATGTCGCATACTATAAGACACAATCTCAAATGGAATCTAATGTAAACTATTTGTATCGTACGGGTGCGATCGGTAGTTATGTGGATTTCGGTAGTGCTTATATCGGGCCTTTCGCTTCTATTCAAGAAGAATTGACAGGATATTTCTCTAATTCTTATGAAGGACAGGAAATAGTTTGCCGTTATACCAGAGAATTGACCCGTCAACAAAACACGATGCAGTTAGCATCTAAGATGGACAAGGTTTGGGATGACTGCTATCGCGGAATTAACGTGGCAAATGGAGCGATTAAGCATATGCCAGAGGTACCTATGGATCAGGCTACTGCAGATCGCTTGACGGCTGAGGCTAAGTTTTTCCGTGCTTTCAACTATTTTTACTTAGTAAAGACTTTCGGAGCGGTTCCATTCTATACAGATCCCTATGAGCTGGCTGAGAACATGGAGCTTCCCCGTACGGAAACCTCAACCATCTATAACCAAATCGAAAGCGATTTGAAGGATGCTATGAATGTATTGCCAGAGGCTACTTTCGCCGCCAATGGTCATCGTATCACGAAGTATGTGGCCGCTATGACGCTGACTGATGTTTATATGTATCAGCATAAATATGCAGAGGCTGCTGAAACTGTGCGTATTGTCGTTAATTCAAATCATAAATTAACAACAAATGATGATTTGGCGATGAATAGCGCATTTAACAAATTGCGTTCTACAGATGACTTGGATGAGGCTATCTATGCCTATGAGTATGATAATCAGATTAGTCCGAGTAACTGGTTACCTACTTATGCTTTTGATGGTGACGCTTCTAGTAACGGTTTGTTTGGAACATATGCCATCACCCAGAAAGTACATGGACCGAATGACCGTTATCTGAATATTTATGAATCAAACGATTTACGTCGTCAACCGAATCAGTTCTACCACTGGACTTATACAAATCCAAAAACTGGAAAGGTTTGGAATTCTGTAGGTAACGCTGCTTGTTGTTGGTATTATTACGATGAGGATGCCTTACTTACTACAGGTCGTGGCACAAAAGACTGGAACGTATATCGTTATGCTGAAGCTTTATTGGACGCTGCAGAGTCAATCGCTCAATCAACTGGAGTGACTGCTGAAGCGGCCGGCTATTTGGCTCAAGTGAAGGCTCGTGCGAATATGGAAGGTAAAACCGCTGCGGAGATTGCATCATCTTTACAAAGTATGGGTAAACAAGCCTTCATCGAAGAGTGTTGGACTGAGCGTCTACGTGAGTTGCCTTTGGAATTTAAGATGTGGGATATGTGTGTACGTACAGGCATGTTCCCGAATATTTCCGAGACAACCCCGGGACAAGTAACCTACATTCCGTTAGTGGGTGCTAAGAACGCATCTGGAGCAACAATCAAAGAATCCGACCTATTATGGCCGTTATCCGTGAACGAGATCCAGCGTAACCCGAGTCTGACTCAGAATGAGGGATATTCTGCGAAGTAATATTTTTTATTTTAATAACTGATGGTTTTAAAGGGGAGGATGAGTTTTTCATTCTCTCCTTTTTATTCATTGCCACATTCATATTAGTGTACAATTATTATGTTTTCTCTGCTTTTTAAGGTATATGAATAGTAAGTAAAATACCGAAAACCTTGACAATTCATGTTAAAAAGAAGCATTTCTCTGACAGCCCTCTTTTTTAAAAAGACTCAACCAGCCTAAACTTTAGGAAAAAAAAGACATTCAGGACCTTATTTTCTTCAAAAAACCATCATTTTCCGATACAATAAGTAGTATTAACCGATGCAAACTGTGCCGTTGGCCAACGTATACGGTGGCGTTAAGTGATAAGAGCGGTAGTATGAAGTGATAGATTGGGAAGAAATGGGTGTCGTATTCAAATGAAAACGGGTCTTTTACCCTGTAAATATGAATTAGAATGAATAAATCTCGCTAGAATAAAAGGTGCTTTTTTAACAATATGTTATAATACAGCAGATTGCGAATATTTTTTCTTGTTTTTCGTAGATGATACGTGCCTCAGTTCTAAAAAAGCAATCCTCAAGGACTTTCATTTACAAAATGATAAATTGATAATCGCCAGACAAATCGAAAAGAGAGGACAATGAAAAAGAGGAGAATGAAAAACTCATCCTCCCCTTTAAAACCATCAGTTATTAAAATAAAAAATATTACTTCGCAGAATATCCCTCATTCTGAGTTAAATTCGGGTTACGCTGTATTTCATTTACAGGGATCGGCCAGTATAGGTCTGTCTCCTTGAACTTAGCACCACTACCATTCGTAGCACCGATCAAATCAACAAATTGAACCTCACCCTTGTTTGTAGCGGAGATTTGAGGGAATTTACCTGTACGAACACAGTCATCCCAAATCTTCATTTCCAATGGGAACTCACGTAGACGCTCTTTCCAGCACTCTTCAATAAAAGCTTGCTTGCCTAATCTTTGAAGCTCGGAAGCGATTGTAGAAACATCCTTACCTTCCATGTTAGCACGTGCCTTAACTTGTGCCAAATAGCCGGCAGCCTCAGCGTTTACACCACTAGACTGAGCGATAGCTTCAGCGGCAGATAATAATGTTTCAGCATAACGATAGAAGTTCCAGTCTTTCGTACCCTTACCAGTCTCTAAGATAGCAGTTTCATCGTACCAGTACCAGTTACAAAGCATCTTCATATCCAAAGTTGTTCCATCAACCGGATGTGTATATGTACGATGGAAGAACTGATTCATCTGGGCACGCAAGTCTTTCTCACCATACACATTTAAATAACGCTCGCTAACACCATACACATTTACCCACAAAGAGTACTTGTTTCCAGTAGAAGAGTTGGCGAAGAATGTCGGAGAAATCAAATTGAATGCGTGAACAGGGATATTACCGTTAGGAGAAATAGCCGCATCATATTCACGGGCATAAATAACCTCTGGCAGATCATCTGTTGTACGTAACTTATTGAACGCACTACCTTCCGTAAGGTTATCGTTAGTAGCCAAAGCGAATTTTCCGCTATTGATTACATCTTTCAATGGAGTAACCGCATTAGCGTACTCGCCTAGTCGCATGTAAACATCGGCCAGCAACATATCAGCCGCATATTTTGTCACACGGTGACTATTTCCCGCGAAAGTAGCATCAGGCAAATTCTCTACAGCAAACTGTAAATCAGGAATAATAACAGTTTTGTAAACCTCCGACGCAGCTGTACGAGCCGGATATTCAACCAAAGTAGCATCTTCTGTTGGCTCTGTAATCATTGGAACATCACCAAACATCTTCACAAGATAGAAATAGTTTAGCGCACGGAAGAAACGAGCCTCTGCTTTATACTGAGCTTGTCCGTCCATCTCTACGCCATCCACATATTTAATAACTGCGTTAGCTACATTGATCGACTTATAACAACCTTTCCATGTGTCATTAGTCAAATAATTACAACAAGATTGCGTAAAGTTCTGACGAGTCAACTGGCGAGCATAAGAACAGTCTACTTCCTGGCCTTCATACTCATTCACAAAATAACCAGTTACCATGTTCATTACTGACAAGCTAGAACCTCTATAAGCGCCTGTCATATTACCCATCTTATCGGGAGCACCGTCACGATATAGATAATTGACATTGCCAATAATATCAGCACTTGTCTTATAATAGGTATCCAGCGTCAAGGATGACTTTGGTTCCTCATCCAAAAAACTGTCACATGCGGTAAATCCTACCAATCCCGCACATAAAATAGCCGTTGTTAATATTTTTTTCATCGCAATTTTCTGAATAATTAATTAATTAAAATGTTACATTTACACCCAACGTAAACGTTCTAGCTCTCGGATAAGAGAAGAAGGCCATATTCTGACCAAATTGCTCTGGAGATACCGCACCATTAGATGTAGAGATCTGGGATGTACTTTCAGGATCGTATCCATTAAAGTCTTTCGCCGTGATCAAGAATGCGTTGTTCACATTCAAATATAGGCGTAAGCTACTAAACGGAGTCTTTGCCAATTGATTTGAGTCGAAAGTATAACCTAACTGGATTAAGTTCGCACGTAAATAAGAACCATTAGCCACCCATTGAGAGTCTGTCAATGTATCCTGTCCTGCGTGACCACCGTTGAACAACCAGATAGCTTGCTGCATAGAATTAGGATTCGTTCCATTATATGCGTCATACAAGATATTTGTCAAACCGTTAGTTTGTCCGAAACGGTCATACGTAGAGTGATAGAACTGTTGCAAGGTCTGAACACCAGCGACAAATTGTAGATCCAATGTGAAATCCCAATTCTTGTAACGTAATGTATTGATCATAGATCCAGTCCAATCAGGTACACCTTTACCTATGATCTCACGCTCAGAAGAACGTTTCGCACGACCGATCTGTTTCTTCTCACAGTTACCAGCCTCATAATCCTCGATCGTATAAACGCCTAAACGCTTATAACCATAGAAACTACCTACACTCTCACCAACACGTAAGATGGAAGCACCACTTACCCATTCGTTCTTCAAGATATCCTCGTCATTATCACCTAATGATAAGATCTTATTCTTATTAAAGTTGGCATTGATAGAGGTTGTCCAAGTGAAGTCTTTCGTATCAATATTGCGAGTAGACAACATCAAATCCAAACCTTGGTTACGGATAGAACCGATATTCTTATAAACTGTCTCGAAACCTGTTGTATGAGGAACCGGGGCATCCAATAACAGATCAGAAGTCTTCTTGTTGTAATAAGAAGCATCTAACGTGATTCTATTATTGAACAAACCTAAATCAAAACCTATATCGAATTGAGCGGTTTTCTCCCATCTCAGATCAGAGTTTGGTAATCTATTCAAATAAGAATAGGAATTACGTGTTCCATTCAATAATAAGGTTTCGCTTGTAACTGTTGCCAAAGATTTGTAAACACCAATCTCAGAGTTACCGGTCAAACCATAGCTAGTATGCAACTTCAAGTTGCTGATCGTATTTTGATCAGACATAAAGTCTTCTTGCGTGATGTTCCAAGCCAAACCTGCTGATGGGAAGAATGCGTATTTATTATTCTTACCAAACTTAGAAGAACCGTCATAACGACCAGTAATTGTAGCGGAGTAACGATCCTTGAATGTATAAGCGAAACGTAAGAAATATGAGTTCATAGCCCAACGTTCCCAATAAGTCTTCGGAGCATCAGGCTTCGTACCTGCGTCCATATTGAAGTCCTCAAAGAAATCGCTAGTGAAGTTCTCTGTATACATTCTAGAATAGTCATATTTACGCTCCTGCCAAGACAAACCGGCCATAGCATTGATACGGTGCTCACCAATCGTCTTGTTATAAGTCAAGTAAGTCTCTTCCTGCCAATAAAGAGTATTTGCGTGATATCTTTCAGCACGTCCATGTTGGTCATATGCCAAATTCACCAAGTCACTTGGCATATATTTGTGCAAAGTCTTAAAGTTAGCGTCAACACCGAATTGAGTCTTCAAATCCAAACCTTCGATGATATGGAATGTCAAGGCTGCATTACCGAATACTTTTGTATTATAGTTCATATTCTTATAAGTCTTCAAGATATGAACAGGGTTAGACATTGCCTCAAAGTCCATCGGCATACCTTCTGGAGTATTAGTAGAAGTATACTTTCCATCGTATTGAACCGGCATCCAAGGAACCATCTCGATCATAGTACGACGAGCGTCCTGTCCACCGCCATCCTCAGGAGTAGAGTTGCCCCAAGTATGATTTACAGCTAAATTGACCGCTGTAGACAACCATGTCGTAGGATTGGCGTCATAAGCGATCTTCGCATTCAAACGTTTTGAATAGGTATTCAGCATGATGCCTTGGTTATCAGTATAGTTCAAGAATGCACCCATAGATGATTTCTCGCCACCTTGCTGAACATTCAATTGATGGTTATGAGAGATCGCTGTACGAGTTGCCTCATCTTGCCAATCTGTATCATAAAGAGGATTACCGTTAGAATCGAAGAAACGACGATCTGTAAACCAATCCGCACGATTAGTAGACCAGTTAAATGGATTGCCATCCTTATCAGATCCCCATCTATTCTCATTCTCAATACCTTGCATAAAAGCATCGCACCACTCCTGCGCATTCATCGTATCCATCTTACGAGCGCGATGAGCCAAGCTTACAGAACCAGAGTAGCTAACCTTCGTTCCACCTTCTTTGTTACCACGTTTCGTAGTAACCATGATAACACCATTGGCACCACGAGCACCATAGATAGCAGTAGCGGAAGCATCTTTCAATACCTCCATAGACTCGATGTCATTCGGGTTCATCAAATAGAAGTTCTCCATTACTACGCCGTCCACAACATACAATGGATCAGAAGAAGCATTAATTGTCGCTTGACCACGGATAACAACACGGCTACCATAAGCACCCGGCTGGCTAGAGTTAGAGAAGATATTTACACCGGCAGCCTTACCACGCAAGTTATCCAATGCACTAAAGTTTTGAGCTTTTAACATCTCTTCTCCTTTAGCTGTAGAAATAGAACCTGTTACATCCGATTTACGCATCGTACCGTAACCTACTACTACTACCTCATCCAAAGTCTGTGTATCTTCTTTCAATGTAACATTGATTGCAGATTGGTTGCCTACAGGGATCTCTTGAGATAAATAACCAATATAGGAAATCACCAAAACTCCGTCGGCGGGCACACCCTCGATCGTATAATTTCCATCGAAATCAGTGATCGTACCGTTTGTAGTGCCTTTCACCACCACGT